>UMFF01021429.1_pt1 | contig 27111 bp, 21 predicted proteins | sample 1964971 | NCBI WGS metagenome assembly UMFF01 (sample SAMEA4836042, study PRJEB28245) | human gut metagenome | biome: gut microbiome; material: fecal sample | place: Denmark | collected 2008 | reverse complement strand
GCGGATTGCCGAACAAAAAAGTCAAGCACCACAGGTATGAGCATCACTCAAAATATAACTGAACTAAAGAAATCGTTGCCGGCAGATGTCACGCTGGTTGCGGTTTCCAAGTTTCATCCTGTCGAGGCTTTGAAAGAAGCCTATGCTGCAGGACAGCGTGTATTTGGAGAGAGCCGTGCCCAGGAGCTTACAGCCAAGCAGAAGGTGTTGCCCGGTGACATAGAATGGCATTTCATTGGCCCTCTACAAAGTAATAAGGTAAAAGATATTGCTCCTTTTATCCATACTGTCCAAAGTATAGATTCGTTGAAACTATTGCGTGAGGTAGATAAGTTTGCGCTTCGCAATGGACGTGTCATCCGTGTTTTATTGGAAATTCATGTGGCGGAAGAAGAAGCAAAGCATGGATTTAGTCCGGACGAATGTCGTGACTTGCTGGATAGTGGCGAACTGGATGCCCTTCATAATATCCGTATAGGAGGGTTGATGGGAATGGCTACCAATACGGACGATACGGATAAGATACGGCAGGAGTTTCATCAATTGCGTGCCCTTTTCGATGAACTGAAGGCTTCTTATTTTAAAGAAAATCCTGATTTTAAAGAATTGTCGATGGGGATGAGCCACGATTATCCGGTTGCAATTGCCGAAGGAAGTACAATGATTCGTGTGGGAACCAGTATCTTCGGTGAACGTGAGTACTGAGCTTTTAACCATTTTAAATAGCAGGGGAGGATATTCCATAAAATAAATATCTATTTTTGTAAGTGTTGAATATAATTGAATCTGAACATGATTGACATGAAAACTCAATATGCGGGACTTACGCTTCGTAATCCGCTGATTGTAGGAAGTTCCGGTTTGACTAATAGTCCGGAAAGAAACAAGGAATTTGAAAAGGCAGGGGCGGGTGCCATTGTGCTTAAGTCTCTTTTTGAAGAACAAATAGAGATGCAGGGTGATGTCTTGATGCAAGAGTCCGATTATCCGGAGGCAGCAGATTATATACGTGGATATGTAAAGGTTAATCTGGTGAACAAGTATCTGGAATTAATCCAGAAGACAAAACAACTCTGTACAATTCCTATCATTGCCAGTATCAATTGCTATAAGGCGGATGCCTGGATTGATTTTGCACGTCAGATAGAACTGGCAGGAGCTGACGCACTTGAATTGAATGTGTTCTTTATGGAAACGGAGTTGACTTTCAACTGTGATGCTATGCGTGACTTATATGTCAATATTATCCGTAAAGTAAAAGAAACGGTTTCCATTCCCGTTATGGTGAAAATAAGCAAGATGGTGGGGAATATTCCTGCTCTTGTGAATATCTTAAAGGTAAACGGGGCAGATGGAGTTGTTCTGTTCAACCGTTTTTACCAGCCGGATATCGATATTAATAACATGCAATTAGTTTCAGGTAATGTTTTCAGTAATCATTCCGATTTGAGCGATACATTACGTTGGACCGGTATTGTTTCGGCAAAGGTGCCGGGTATCGGTATTGCTTCTTCAACAGGAATCCATGATTGGGAGGATGTCATCAAATGTTTGTTGGCTGGTGCTTCGGCCGTTCAGATGTGTAGTGCAGTCTATACACACGGCGGAGAAATCATTTCCCAGGTGCTTACTTGTATTGAAGAATGGATGCATCAGGCAAACTATCACTCTTTACAAGAGTTTATCGGTAAATTGAGTTATACAAATGTGCCCGATCAGAGTATGTACGAACGTTCCCAATTTATGAAATACTTCTCAAACAGGGACTAAACGATTTTAAATCAATATGCAAAAAAGGGATATGCTCATTATAGTATATCCCTTTTTTGCATTTATATATTTCTATTTATAATTTATTTTCTACTGGAAACTATTTATATTGGAAACAATGTATATCTTTGCAATCAAACAAAAGAAAAATATGGAATCAATTTGCATTATAAAGGATATATATAAGACGTTATACCAATTTGAGAAAGCATTTGCAGACGTGCATGAGATAACAATCAATGAGGCCATGCTGCTTTGTTGCCTGAAAGATGGAGAGACAAAGTCTGCCGGAACCATCTGTGAATATATCGGTTTGTCGAACTCGAGGGTATCCAAGGTGATAACTTCGGTAGAGAATAAAGGGTATATCCGCCGGAATATCAATAAAGAGGATAAAAGGCAAATGTTTTTCTCACTGACATCCGCCGGAAAAGAGAAAGTACGGCAGATGATGAATGCGGAATTGCGCTTTGACGGCTTATTCGGGAAATTGCAGCGTTGCATGGAAAAAGGGTAATCCCTTTTTTATCCAAATAGTTTCTAATAGAAAATATGTATAGTATAAATAATATAAAAGGACAAATAATGAAATATTTAATTATCGGAGGTGTGGCCGGTGGAGCAACCGTGGCTGCCCGTTTGCGTAGAATGGACGAGAGTGCGACAGTTGTTTTGTTTGAACGTGGAAAATACGTGTCGTATGCGAATTGTGGTTTACCTTATTATATAGGGGGAACAATCAGCGACCGTGAAAAACTATTCGTTCAGACGGTAAAAGGTTTTACCGACCGTTTTCGTATCGATATCCGCACGGAGCAGGAAGTGATAGCTATCCATCCTGAGAAGAAACAGGTGGAAGTGAGGCGCCTTTCTACAGGTGAGGTATATACGGAGAATTATGATAAACTTGTTTTATCTCCCGGTGCAGAACCGCTTCGCCCGCGTATAGAAGGGATAGACCATAAGAAAATATTTACCTTGCGGAATGTACCGGATACGGATACGATAAAAAATTATCTGGTTCGGGAAAACCCCCGTCGTGCAGTTGTTGTAGGAGGAGGTTTTATCGGTTTGGAAATGGCGGAAAACCTTCACGAAGCTGGTGTTCATGTGGACGTGGTCGAAATGGCAAACCAAGTGATGGCTCCTCTTGATTTTTCGATGGCGGCAATCGTACATCAACATCTGGCTGATAAAGGAATCGGATTGTTTCTGGAAGATGGAGTGACCCGTTTTGAGGATACGAATGGAAAGGTAACCGTTCATCTCCGTAGCGGTAAGCAAATTGAGGCAGATATGGTATTATTGAGTATCGGTGTACGTCCGGAAACGAAGTTGGCGAAAGAGGCCGGTCTGGAAATCGGTTCGCTGGGTGGTATTGCCGTTGATGCATATATGCAGACTTCCGATACGGATATTTATGCTTTGGGGGATGCTGTTGAGGTACAACATCCGGTAACAGGCAAGCCGGCCCTTATTCCGTTGGCAGGGCCGGCAAATAAGCAGGGACGTATAGTTGCTGATAATATTGTTTTCGGAAATAAGGAAACTTATCAGGGAACAATGGGTACTTCTATCGCTAAGATATTTGACCTGACCGTAGCTACGGCCGGTGCAAATGCAAAATTACTGAAGCGGGAGAATATAGCCTATGTATCTTCTTATACACATTCCGCATCTCATGCCGGATATTATCCTGGAGCTGTGCCCTTGTCTGTTAAAATATTATTTGCCCCTACGGATGGACGTTTGTTGGGAGCACAGGCGGTTGGCTTCGACGGAGTGGACAAGCGGATAGAAATGTTGGCCCAGGTTATCCAGCGGAAAGGTACCGTGGCAGACCTGATAGCTTTGGAGCATGCTTATGCGCCTCCTTATTCTTCAGCAAAAGACCCGGTAAATATGGCTGGTTTTGTTGCAGAAAATATCTTGTCGGGCAAATCGAAAATTATTCATTGGAGAGATATCGAAACATTGGAACCGGAAACAATCCGTATCGATGTGCGTACTCCCCATGAATACCAGTTGGGGACTATTCCGGGATTTATCAATATACCGGTAGATGTATTGCGTGAGCATTTGGATGAATTGCCGAAAGATAAACCGATAGTCGTTACCTGTGCCGTAGGTCTGCGAGGCTACTTGGCATACCGTATCCTTACGCAGTCCGGATTTAAAAATGTCCGTAACCTATCCGGAGGATATAAAACCTGGAACGTGGCAACTGCTAAAGTCAAGCATGTAGAACCTTGTGTGCCTGCAGATAGTGGAGAATGTATTCCTGTTTCGGATACGGTGTTGAAGGTGGATGCCTGCGGATTGATGTGTCCTGGTCCGGTTCTTCAGTTGAAGAAGAGTTATGAAACATTGAAGGCCGGCGAACAATTGCAGATAACGGCAACCGACCAGGCATTCGGCAAAGATGTTTCTGCCTGGTGTAAGATGACCGGAGCGGAATTAGTTGCCGTGGAAAATAAGAATGGGGTGGTAGCCGCTACTATCCGGAAAAATGAACAGACGGAGGTTTGTCCGGTTACCCGTAATCAGGGTGCAGATAATAAGACTTTGATTGTCTTTAGTGACGATTTGGATAAAGCGCTTGCCTCTTTTGTGATTGCCAATGGTGCTGCCGCTACGGGAAAGAAAGTTACCATGTTCTTTACCTTCTGGGGATTAAATGTCATCAAAAAGCGGAATAAACCATCGGTCTCCAAAGATATATTCGGGAAAATGTTCGGTTGGATGCTTCCAGCCCACAGTGGAAAACTGAAATTATCTAAAATGAATATGGGAGGAGCGGGAAGCTGGATGATGCGTCTGATAATGAAAAAGAAACGTATCGATAGCCTGGAAAGCCTCATGAAACAAGCTGTAGAGAACGGCATCGAGATGATAGCCTGTACCATGAGTATGGATGTGATGGGAGTGAAAAAAGAAGAGTTGATGGATAATGTTACTTTAGGAGGAGTGGCCTCTTATCTGGAACGGGCGGAAGAAGCCAATTTCAATCTCTTCATTTGACAGGGAGATAATAAATTACGCAGATTCCATGGCATTTATATTAGAATCCCAGAATCTGCGTAATTCTTTTTTATTGTATTTTTTATCCCTGTTATTACTTATTAGGTGTTTTAGCAATCTTGAAAGTTAACAGATGCTTACCTGCTTCCAATACCATCGTCTTATCGCCTTTGACATAGTCCGGCAGATAAAGAGTGGCAGAACTGTTCGCCGGAATAACAATCTCACATAAAATCGTATTCTTTTTCCATTCCCATTTCGATATGATTTCTCCGTAGGGAGAGTCATGTTTCGCTTCGAAATGTTTGAGTTCTTTTACGAAATTAGGACGTAAAAGGATGTGTTTGAAGCCCGGTTGTTCCGGATCGGGAAAAATGCCTCCCAGCCCTTTGTAGAACCATCCGCCGATTTCTCCGAACATCATATGGTTGTCTGATATATCGCGTTCTGCTTTCAAATCCCAGTTTTCCAACAAGGTGGTCGCTCCGTTGACAATCCACCAGCCCCAGGAAGGATAGGTATCTTGTGCGGCTACTTTATAAGCAGTCAGGGGATATCCGTTTTCGCTCAAGGCATTCAGGATAGCTTTTGCTCCTAATACGCCTACATCCAGATGAAATCCGGCTTCTTCCACTTTTTTGGCCAGGTTTTGGGTAACTTTGGCAATCATGTCTTCAGGTACGATTTTCCAGAACAAAGGAACACTCAACTCTGTTTGGCTTCCGTCTGCATAAATACCGGTTTCTCTGTTCAGATATTTTTCATTGACTGCATTCTTGATTTTCTCAGCCAGTGCTGTATAGTGTTTATAATCATCCTGTTTATTAAACAGTTTGGCTGCATTTGCCAGAATTTTGGCATCGGCATAGAAATAAATGGAAGAGGTAAGCTCTTTGTTTGAACGCGATTTCACAGGAACCCAGTCGCCACGTCCCCAGATGGTCAGATGATTCGGGCTGATACGGTCTACATAGTTCACATAGCGTTTGATGCTTTCGTAACAATCAGCTAAAGGTTTGCTGTCTCCATAAAACATGTACAGGTTCCACGGGATGATGGCAATTGTACTTGTCCAGTCTAAACCGTTGTCTGTTCCGTAACCCCATCCTCCGGTCGGTATAATATCAGGAAGGACACCGTTCGGTTGCTGTTCGTCCCGGTGGTCGGCAAGCCATTTCTCATAGACTGTGATTCCGTCAAAGTTGTATAAAGCAGTTTCGATAGCTAAATGTCCGTCTCCTGTCCATCCGTTTTTTTCACGTTGAGGGCAATCGGTCGGGTATCCCATCAAGTTCGACAGATAGGCATTGTTGGTTGCCCAGCATAATTTGTTTATCAGCTCGCTGGATGTATTGATATTTCCCACGGGAGGAACATCGCTGTGCATAAAGTAGGCCGTCAGGCTGTTCTGATTGAGTGCTACCGGTTTATCGCTGGTAACTTCCACATAGCGGAAACCTTTGTAATTGAACTTTGCCATGTATTCATCGTCGTTACCGCTCAGAATCAGAATATCTGTCTGGAAAGGATCTTTTTCTTTATCTCCTCTGTAATACACGTCGATATTGGACATATCGATACGTCCGTTATCAAACAATCGTTCTCCATGTTTGATTCTGACTTCCGTTCCGGCTTCTCCGGATACGTTTATTTTAGTTACGCCTGACATATTCTGACCGAAATCAAACACATAAGTGCGGTCGTTTATTTTGTTGACATACTTGGCTGCCAGAGTCAGTACATTGTGAATCGGACGGATTTGCTGTGCCGTTACATTTTGGGAAGGAGCCCCTCTGTATCTGACTCCATGCCATTTGGAATCGTCAAAATCAGGAGTATTCCATCCTTTCTGCTCCAGGCGGGCATCGTAATGTTCTCCAGTATAGATACTATTGAATACCAATGCACCGGAAGATGTTTTCCAGCTAAGATCTGTAGGGATTGTTTCTACGCTGCCATCACTATAAGTGATGCGAAGATCCATACAGAATGTAGGCCGGTTACGCCAGGGTGCCCGGTCGAAGTCCCATACGGCTTTGGATTGGTGGTTATACCATCCGTTGCCTAAAAGTACGCCTATGGCATTTTTCCCGTTTTGAAGTTGTTCGGTTACATCGTAAGTAACATACAAGTTCCGTCTGTCGAAGCGGGTATACATCGGGTCGAGGCGGTGGTTCCCTATCTTTTCCCCATTGATATATAGTTCATATAGCCCGGCGACAGCGATATAAGCGCGGGCAGACTTTATCGTTTTGTTAGTAGTAAATTGTTTACGGAAATAAGGGGCAGGTTCATAGTTTATGTCTTTTCCATCGCCAATCCAGGCTCCTTGCCAGTTTTTGATATTCATCATGCCGGTTTCAAAAGAATTGACGGATGAGGAGCTTTCCTCATTTTCCATGTCCCAAACCTTGACTTTCCAATAGTATTTGGTATAAGGAGACAGTTTTTCTCCGGCATAAGTAACTAAAATATCACTTACTGTTTGTTTTTTCGTATCCCACCGGTTTCCTTTGCCGGAAACGACTTCAAGGGAATCTGTGCCTACAAGTATTTGATAGGCTGTTTGTTTGGCTCCCGTTCTAGCATCATCTATATTCCATGATAACCGGGGAGAAGGATTATCTATTCCGATTGGATTTTCCAAGTGGTCACTCTTCAGATTGGAAGGGATACATTGCGATTGTCCCTGTACCAATCCGATGCTCGAAAAAGATAAAAACACTAGTGGTAATAATAATTTGTTCATATAATTTAAATTAGTCATTGAGATAGTTTGTCTTTAAAAACTAGCCAGCCATGCTTTCAGGTCTTGCTGCATTTCTTTGTGGTATTTAAAATCTTTGTTGCACCCCCATCCGTGTCCTCCCGAAGGATAGATATACAGGGATGCCGGAACCTTTTTTTCTTTTAGAGCTAAATAATAATATGCTCCGTTTTTTGTGGGAACGACATCGTCATCATCGGAGAAAACGATAAATGCTCTTGGTGTCTCGCTGGTAATCTGTTTTTCATTTGAATATAGCTCTTCGAGTTTCTGGGATACATCTCTTCCTAATAAATTATCGCGAGACCCCATGTGGGTAAAAGATTTATCCATGGTGATTACAGGATAAAACAAGACTTGGAAGGCAGGACGTAATTCCGGTTTGATATGGGTCGCTATGGTTGAAGCCAGATGTCCTCCGGCAGAAGACCCCATAATGCCTATATCGGCTGGATTTATATTCCATTCTTTTGCATTGTCCTTTACCAACCGGATCGCTTCTTCCGCATCGGAAAAAGGAACTTCTTTAACACCTCTGGGCATGCGATATTTTAAGACGGCAAATGCGATGCCTAATTCGTTAAAGAAAGGAGCCCAGTCATACCCTTCATGGTTGTATGCTAATCCTCCGTAAGCTCCTCCGGGACAAGCGATGATGATGCGTCCGGTAGCCACTTCTTTCTGAGGTAAAAAGACACGTAATGACGGTTTGTAGTTCTGGATATTATCATCGAAAGGCGTATGGTCTATTCCATTGGTATTAGGAAGCCCGTTTGTCCATAAATCGATGTTGAACTCTTTCGCCGTACATTGAGCTGTGACTGGATTGTTTATGAAAAGAAATATCCAGAGGATGAATAATGATGTAATTGTTTTCATAATATTAAATTATAGTTTATCGTATTTTGTATGAAACTCTCTTATCTAAATCCGATTAGAAGTGAAATTCCGTTAACATTTGAATTTTCGATTCATTTTTGTTATTGTAATGTGAATAATGGCCTAAAAAACGCCTTAAAATTAATCAGTTTTTTCATATATTGGAGGGATATGTTACAAAAGTTCATATTACAGAGGCTAAACAAAAATAAAAGGCGTTGATTTATACAAACTAATTTGTTCAGAATCAAAATCGTTTATATAAATCAACGCCTGTGCGCGTTTGATAATCTTCTATTTAATCATATCAAAGCCAGTATAAGGAACTAATGCCTTTGGTATACGGATGCCTTCCGGTGTCTGGTTGTTTTCAAGCAATGCCGCAACAATACGAGGCAAGGCTAATGCGCTACCATTCAGTGTATGGCAAAGCTGAGTCTTTTTGTCTTCTCCACGGAAACGGCATTTCAGTCGGTTTGCCTGATAGTTTTCGAAATTGGAAACAGAACTTACTTCTAACCAGCGTTTCTGAGCTTCGGAATACACCTCGAAGTCGAAACATAAAGCAGCGGTAAAACTGATATCGCCACCACATAAGCGAAGAATGCGGTAAGGCAATTCCAATTTAACCAACAAACTTTCCACATGAGCCAGCATTTCTTTCAAAGATTCGTAAGAATGCTCCGGTGTGTCTATACGAACGATTTCAACTTTTGAAAATTCATGCAGACGGTTCAAACCGCGAACATCTTTACCATAAGAACCTGCTTCGCGACGGAAACATTGTGTGTAAGCACAATTCTTAATCGGAAGGGATTTTTCATCCAGAATAACATCACGATAGATATTGGTTACCGGAACTTCAGCGGTTGGAATCAGATACAAATCATCCAGGTTACAGTGATACATTTGTCCTTCTTTATCAGGTAACTGTCCGGTACCGAAACCGGAAGCCTGGTTTACAACCGTAGGAGGCATAATTTCCAGATAACCGGCATCACGTGCTTCGTCCAGGAAGAAATTAATCAGAGCGCGTTGTAAACGTGCACCTTGTCCTTTATAAACAGGAAATCCTGCCCCTGTGATTTTAACCCCCAGATCGAAATCTATCAAATCATATTTTTTTGCCAGTTCCCAGTGGGGCAGGGCATCTTTGGGAAGTTCAGTTTCCATACCCCCCATTTTTTCTACCACATTATCTTCGGCACCGTTTCCTTCCGGTACGCTTTCGTGAGGAATATTCGGGATGGTATAAAGCAGGTTTTGCATATCTTCGGCAGCCTGGTCCATTTCAGCCTGAAGGCTTTTGCTGGCTTCCTTGATTTCGGAAACACGCTTTTTGGCAGCTTCGGCTTCTTCCTTTTTCCCTTCTTTCATCAGCGAACCGATAAGTTTGGAAGTGGAGTTCACCTCTGCCAGATTGTTATCTAATTGTGTTTGTGCACTACGTCTTTTATCGTTCAGTTCAATCACTTTTGCAATGCTTTCTTTTGCATCTTTAAAGTGTTTTTTTTCCAGACCCCGTATTACCCGGTCTGTTTCTTCCGTAATTACTTTAAGCGTCAACATACTTTATATGATGTTTTTATTTGAGGTGCAAATATACATAAAAAAGTAACCACGGAATATCATTATTCACTACTATAATATTTTACTATTATAATATTATCATATTATTTTACTCTTCCTCCTGTCAGCCAGGTTCGCATATAGTACGGTTCGCTCAGGCTGCTGACCATAACTCCTCCGGATGTGCTGGTATGGATAAATTTTCCGTTTTTCAGATAAATACCGACGTGGGTAGGAACTTTTCTTCTGCTTTTCCCTGTGCGGAAAAAGACCAGGTCGCCTTCTTTCAGATTGCCCCTGCTTACTTTTTTACAGTTATATTTTAGCATATCAGCGGAGGTACGTGCCAGCTTTTTTCCATATATGTTTTTATAAACAATGCCTACAAAGCCGGAACAATCCACACCTCTTTTGGTGCTTCCTCCCATCCGGTGGGGGGTACCGAGCCAATGGGCGCCTTCGTTATAAAGAAAAATATTATCATTCGGTGTGATATTCACGCCATATAGTCTGGAAAGTTCTTTAGGACCTTTGAAATCCGCAGGCAGAGTTATTTTTTCTTGATGTTTACTTTTACAGCCTGTAACCAATAAAAGCAGGCAGAGGATTGATAGTATATAGGTATAGTATTTGTGTTTCATTATTTATTGGGTATGTATTCTCTGGGGTAAAGATAAGAAATTCCTTTAACCTGCAATAAAAATGCAGAAGCTATCTTCCTTGTTGGAGGTTCACGGTGATTATCAAAGTTGCCTCAAACGACAGTTCGACCCGGGTCAGACAACTGTCTGTCGAGGATCGAACAACATATTTATCCGATTTAATATAAAATGGATAAGGGGGAATTTCTATTTTATCAGGCAATTGTGATTTCCGGATTCAGATAGACATCCTGTATGGAGTTTAGTAATTCAATACCATCTTTCATCGGACGCTGGAATGCCTTACGACCGCTGATTAACCCCATGCCGCCGGCACGCTTGTTTACAACAGCTGTATATACAGCGTCTTTCAGGTCGGATGCTCCGTGTGATTCTCCACCGGAGTTAATCAGTCCTACACGTCCCATATAATTGTTGGCTACCTGGTAGCGGCACATATCTATAGGATGTTCGGTGGCAAGTTCCGTGTACATTTTCTGGTCGTATTTACCAAATTTGATGGCAGGGAATCCACCGTTGTTTTCCGGCAGTTTCTGTTTGATAATATCGGCCTTTATGGTAACCCCTAAATGATTTGCTTGTCCGGTAAGGTCGGCTGCAGCATGATAATCGACACCGTCTTTCTTGAAGTCACTGTTTCTCAGGTAACACCAGAGAACAGTAGCCATGCCTAATTCGTGTGCATAATCAAAAGCTTCGGCTATTTCAATGATTTGCCTGCGGCTTTCGGCTGAACCAAAATAAATGGTAGCACCAACGGCTGCGGCACCCATGTTCCAGGCATCTTTTACCGTACCGAACAAGATCTGGTTGTAAGAGTTAGGGTAGGTAAGCAGTTCATTATGATTTAATTTTACCAAAAATGGTATTTTGTGCGCATATTTGCGGGCTACGGAGCCTAAAATACCAAATGTGGAGGCAACTGCATTACAACCACCTTCTACAGCCAGTTTTACGATATTTTCCGGATCGAAATAAATCGGATTAGGGGCGAATGATGCTCCGGCCGTATGTTCGATATCCTGATCGACCGGAAGGATAGATACATAACCGGTATTGGCCAGTCGTCCGTGTCCCAGAATCCTTTGCAGGTTATTTAATGTCGGGAGATTACGGTCCGATTGTGTCCAAATATCATCAATAACGGAAGGAGACGGAATATGTATCTGCGATTTATCAATTGTCTTACAAGAGTGGTTCAGCAGAAATTCGCTTTTGTCTCCTAATAAACTTATAATCTTTGATGTATCCATAATTTTAAAACTTTTGTAATATAACATAGACTGCTGGTGTTTAGTTTTATAGTTTTTGTCAATTAACAGATAGAATATATTTATCAATGTTTGCAAGGCTTTATAGATTGTTTCGTTAAATTTGCATCACGGAACCAATAAAAATAAATTTTACGTATATGAAAAAGAAATGGATTTGCACAGTGTGCGGTTATGTTCACGAAGGAGATGAAGCTCCTGATTTTTGTCCTCAATGTAAACAACCGAAAAGTAAGTTCAAAGAATTGGTAGAGACTACAGGTGCTTTGCAGTTTGTAGACGAACACGTTCTTGGTGTTGCTAAAGGTGTTGATCCTGTGATTCTGGAAGGATTGAATGCTCATTTTATGGGTGAATGTACTGAAGTAGGCATGTATCTCGCTATGAGCCGCCAGGCTGACCGTGAAGGTTATCCGGAAGTAGCAGAAGCATTCAAACGTTATGCTTGGGAAGAGGCAGAACATGCTGCAAAATTCGCAGAACTTTTAGGAGATGTGGTATGGGATACAAAAACTAATCTGAAAAAACGTATGGAAGCTGAAGCTGGAGCTTGCGAAGATAAAAAACGTATTGCTACTCTGGCTAAACAGCAGAATCTGGATGCTATCCACGACACCGTTCATGAAATGTGTAAAGATGAAGCCCGCCATGGAAAAGGCTTCGAAGGTCTGTATAATCGTTATTTCAAATAATTTTGTAAATTCGTTAACAGAGAAAACGACGAAGGCGTATCCCATTACGGGCTACGCCTCTTTTTTTGTTCAAGTGGTTATTGTCTGTTATTGCAATCTAACCAATCTATATACTAATTGCTGGATAGCTTCCTGGTAATCGTCGAGAACAGACTGTGAGAATGCTTCAGGGAATAAATCTCTGTGTTTTTCTACATATTGGTAGAAATCAGTAGCATGCTTAACGATGTCGACCGGAGTTTTTGTTTCGGGAATCGTAATTTGCAAATTTCCGACCAGTGAAATAGTTGTTTCGGTAACACGGTCTAATACATCGGTCAGGGAACCGATAGCTTCATCCAAAGACATATGTTTGGCATAGCTGCCTGCCCCTGTTACACTCCAGTGGAAAAGTTTCAAACTATTGTTAAAGGCGAAAAGTTGTCCTACAAACATTGCAATTTCTTTATTGGAAGATTGCATTGTTGCCTGTTCTGTTTTTTTTACTGATGTTGTACTCATAATCTTTTTAGTTTTGTATTTTCTGTTTGTGTAGTTAGAACAACACTTCCTGCAAGAAAGTTTATAAAATTCATCCTGTTTTACTTCGAACTTTTTCTTCGCTTGCTTTGTTCCCTTTACGTTCTTATTTATGGTATTTATGTCGTAAATGAAGACGATTCGACAAAGGTTCTCCTTTATTAGAGTGCGAATGTAAGACAAAATGTCAGTTTTAAGCTTTGGTCTCTGTTTTGTTGAAATATAGATAAAAATTAGAATAATAAAAAAAGAATAGAAAGGAGTATAACAATATGAATTTAAACAATTTCACAATTAAATCACAAGAAGCAGTACAACAGGCTGTCCAACTTGCTACCGAAAACGGGCAGCAAGCTATCGAAGCTGTGCACTTGCTGAAAGGTGTCATAATGACGGGTGAAAGCGTTACCAATTTTATTTTCCAGAAATTGGGCGTGAATATCCAGAATTTGAACCGGGTGGTGGATGCGCAAATCAGTTCATTGCCGAAAGTATCCGGAGGAGAACCTTATTTGTCGAGCGAGGCAAATAACATATTACAGAAAGCAATCAGCTACTCTTCCAAGATGGGCGACCAGTATGTATCGCTGGAACCTATTATTCTTGCCTTGTTTACAGAGAAGAGTACAGCTTCACAGATATTGAAAGATGCCGGGGTTACGGAAAAAGAACTTCAGCAGGCTATCGACGAGTTGCGCAAAGGTAATAAAGTGACCAGCCAGTCGGCAGAAGACACTTATGATGCATTGGGAAAATATGCAATCAATTTAAATGAACGCGCACGTAGCGGTAAGCTCGACCCTGTTATCGGACGTGATGATGAAATACGTCGTGTGCTTCAAATCCTGAGCCGCCGTACAAAGAACAATCCAATTTTAATTGGTGAACCGGGTGTCGGTAAGACTGCGATTGCCGAAGGGCTTGCACACCGTATTGTACGTGGCGACGTACCGGAAAACCTGAAATCCAAACAAATATTCTCGTTGGATATGGGTGCCCTGATTGCAGGAGCCAAATATAAAGGAGAGTTTGAGGAACGTCTGAAAGCGGTAGTTAATGAAGTTACCAAATCGGAAGGTGAGATTATCCTCTTTATTGATGAAATCCATACATTGGTAGGAGCCGGAAAGGGAGAAGGCGCCATGGATGCCGCCAATATTCTGAAACCTGCGTTGGCACGTGGTGAATTGCGTTCTATCGGAGCTACGACTTTGGATGAATATCAGAAATATTTTGAAAAGGATAAGGCACTTGAACGCCGTTTCCAGATTGTGATGGTAGACGAACCGGATGAGTTGGATGCAATCTCCATTCTGCGTGGTTTGAAAGAGAAATACGAAAACCATCATAAGGTACGTATTAAAGATGATGCTATTATTGCTGCCGTTCAGTTGTCATCCCGTTATATTACCGACCGTTTCCTTCCAGACAAGGCTATCGACTTGATGGATGAGGCGGCAGCCCGTCTGCGTTTGCAGATTGACTCTGTTCCGGAATCCCTGGATGAAGTTTCCCGCCGTATTAAACAGTTGGAAATCGAACGTGAGGCTATCAAGCGTGAAAATGATAAAGGTAAACTGGAACAACTGAATAAGGAAATTGCAGACCTCAAAGAGGAGGAAACCAAGCAGAAAGCCCAATGGCAGAATGAAAAGGACCAGATTAACAAGATACAGCAGAATAAAATCGATATCGAGAACCTGAAGTTTGAAGCTGACAAGGCGGAACGTGAAGGCGACTATGGTAAAGTGGCCGAAATCCGTTACGGGAAAATCAAACAGAAAGAAGAAGAGATCAAGGACGTTCAGGAGAAGCTGAAAACGATGCAGGGAACTGCTGCCATGATTAAAGAAGAAGTGGACAGCGAAGATATAGCCGATGTGGTATCCCGGTGGACTGGTATCCCGGTCAGCAAAATGATGCAGAGCGAGAAAGAGAAACTGCTCCGTCTGGAATCCGAATTGCATGCCCGCGTAATTGGTCAGGAAGAAGCTATCACAGCTATTTCCGATGCTGTGCGCCGTAGTCGTGCCGGCTTGCAAGACCCGAAGCGCCCGATAGGTTCATTTATCTTCCTCGGTACCACAGGTGTCGGTAAAACTGAGTTGGCAAAAGCGTTGGCAGAATATCTGTTTGATGACGAGAATATGATGACACGTATTGATATGAGTGAATATCAGGAAAAATTCAGTGCCACCCGTCTGATTGGAGCACCTCCGGGATATGTCGGATATGAAGAAGGCGGTCAGCTTACGGAAGCAATCCGTCGTAAACCTTATTCTGTCGTATTGTTCGATGAGATAGAAAAAGCTCATCCGGATGTATTCAATATCCTTTTGCAGGTATTGGATGACGGACGTCTGACAGATAATAAAGGGCGTGTTGTCAACTTCAAGAACACGATTATTATTATGACCAGCAATATGGGGTCTTCTTTGATTCGTGAAAACTTTGAGAAGATCACTCCTGAAAATCATGATAAGGTAGTGGATGAGACGAAGATTCAGGTATTGGAATTGCTGAAAAAGACAATACGTCCGGAATTTCTGAACCGTATTGACGACATTATCATGTTTACACCGTTGAATGAAGAGGAAATCCGGCAGATTGTAACTCTTCAGTTGAATAGCGTGAAAAAGATGTTGGCTCAGAATGGCATTGCACTTAACTTTACGGATGCTGCCCTCGATCTTATCGCATCCAAGGGATATGACCCGCAGTTTGGTGCCCGTCCAGTAAAACGTGTTATTCAGAAATATGTATTGAATGAGATGTCGAAGGAAATCCTTGCCGGCAAGATAGGAAAGGAACATCCGATTACAATAGACCGGAACGGAGAGGATCTGGTGTTTAAAAACTAATAGAATCGAGTCTATATAAAAGAACAGTCCAGCTGATTGTCGGGCACTGAAAAAGTGTCCTCGGAAGGATCAGGCTTTTTATTTGTCAGCACATATCCAGCAAATGCGTTTGATATGTGCTGATTTTTTACCTTTATTTATAGGTAGAAATCCATTTAATATGCAACCACTCCAACAGCCCATACAATTCAGCAATTACTCAAGTTTATATGACCTGATATTTCCAGCCGACAATCTATTACGCCGCATTAACGATCTTATCGACTTAATCCGGCTATAAGTCAGGGACAACGAAAGGAAGACCAACAATTCTACTTTAATAAGGATGCGGGAATGTTCGTATTTCGAACTTGGCGATTCTCACTTTTGTTCCTCAATAGGACTGATCTAAAAATATAGATGGTTTTTCAGTACCCTCGAATTTATTCTCAGGACTTTTTCCATTACATTTGCCGAAAAAAGATGAAACTGTCTCTAAAAGAAAACGAAGGATTACCCGCATCCCTACTTTGGACTCTTGCCATTGCTGCGGGAATATCAGTAGCCAATATATACTATAACCAACCTTTGCTTTCCATGATTAGCCATGACCTTGGAATTTCTGAATTCAAGGCCAATCTTATTGCCATGATTACGCAGATAGGTTATGCCATAGGCTTGTTGTTCATCATACCTTTAGGAGATATGTTTCAAAGGAAAAGAATTATTCTTGTCAGCTTTTCTATTTTAATACTCTCTTTATTGATAATTGGACTTTCACAGAATATTTATATTATCCTATTGGCTTCTTTTTTTACCGGAATGTGTTCCGTAATGCCTCAAATATTTGTACCTATTGCTTCCCAGTTTTCCAAACAGGAAATGAAAGGGCGCAATGTAGGGATTGTTATCTCGGGGTTATTGACAGGCATATTAGCTTCACGAGTTATCAGCGGACTTATCGGAGAATATCTCGGATGGCGCGTCATGTTCTTCATTGCTGCAATACTTATGCTGATTTGCTCAGTAGTAGTCATTAAAGTTTTGCCCAAGATAACTCCAACCTTTAAAGGTAAATATATTGATTTGATGAAATCCCTTCTTCTTTTAATAAAAGAATATCCTAAACTACGTATCTATTCCATCAGAGCGGCTTTGGCTTTTGGTTCTTTCCTTGCAATGTGGTCCTGCCTGGCTTTCAAAATGGAATTACCTCCTTTCTATGCAGGAAGTAATGTCGTAGGATTATTGGGACTATGTGGAGTAGCCGGAGCTTTATCGGCTTCTTTTGTAGGTAAGTATGTGAAACAGGTAGGTGTTAAACGATTCAACTATATCGGATGTGCACTCATCCTCTTCGCTTGGTTATTATTCTATTCAGGAGGAAATACATATATAGGGCTAATAGCTGGAATTATTATCATAGATATCGGAATGCAATGCATTCAATTAAGCAATCAAACAAGTATCTTTGATTTATCACCCAAAGCAGCCAACCGCATCAACACAATTTTCATGACTACTTATTTTATCGGTGGTTCATTGGGGACATTCTTGGCAGGAACTTTCTGGCACTGGTTCGGATGGCAAGGAGTTATCGGAGTAGGTATATGTTTAACTGCTATTTCTCTATTAATCACCATTTTCTCCAAGAATTAATTGTTTATATGAATATTTATTCTTTTTTTGTTACGAACAACACAAAACTCAAATGACAAATGAGATATTACTTCGTGATATTATTCATTATCATAACTAATTCTGTTTGCGCCCAGAAATCATTTACAGTCACTGATTGTCGGACTGTTTTTTATGGGAATGGGATTTTATGTATGTTTGTATATGTTGTCTTGAAAATTATAGCTTATGATGTTAGATGTCAATCAGGATACCTGTATTAAATGCGGTAAGTGTGTGCGGGTATGCCCTTCAGGTATTTTTACTCAACCTAAAAAGGGTGATCCAATCGGGTTGGTTCATATAGGGAGTTGTATTGTTTGCGGACATTGTGTGGATGTCTGTCCTACAGATTCCGTGTTGCATAGTGATTTTACTCCGGAAAAAGTACATACAATCGATTATAGCCGGATGCCGACGCCGGAACAGATGATGTTGCTAATCAAGTCCCGCCGTTCAAACCGGAGCCTGACTTCCAAACCTGTTCCTAAAGACATGTTGGAGCAGATAGTGGAGGCTGCCCATTGTGCACCGACTGCTACCAATTCGCAGATGCTTTCTTTTACTGTGGTTACAGACCCACGGAAACTCCGTTTGGTGAGTGACTATACGATTGGTGTTTTTACTTCCCTGGCTAAACGTTTGTTGAATCCGGTCGTGAAATGTATATTGAAACCGTTTATGAAGGATGTATATAAATATGTCCCGGCATTTCAGCGGATGAAAGAAGAATACGAAGCAGGCAACGATCCCATTCTTCGGAAAGCGACGGCGCTTTTGATTATTCATGTTCCCAAATCTTACCGTTTTGGAAGTGAAGACGCCAATCTGGCTTATCAGAATGCATCCTTAATGGCACAGTCTTTAGGAGTGAGCCAGATTTATATGGGCTTTGTCCTTACGGCGATCCGGCAGGAAGGAAAAGATACGTTGGCCCGGCAACTCGGAATAGACGGAAAGATTCAGGCGGTTATGGCACTGGGGCTTCCTGCATTCAAATACCCGAAATATACGGACAGGAAAGATATTTCGGTAAAATATATAGAATAATTCTTTATTGAGTGATACTGTTTTATGAATGGGCTGTTTATTCTATAGCCCATTCTTTCATTTCATACATATCTAAATATTCTTCCCATTCCGGGTCGAGTTCGGTGTAAATGGAAATAGGCAGAAGTTCAAAAGGAGCCAAAGCCTCATTCAAACGTTCACCGAATACGCGGACTGTGCGGGTATAATATACCCAAATCCTTTCACCGCTTCCCGTATAGACTCCGGTCAGGATGGACAGTTTGTCTTTTTCCATCGCTTTCTTCAGTACTTCCTGCACTTCGTCGATTTGTTCGGCTACCGTTTCCACAGGCATGCCTTTGTCGTCGGCTTCGTATTTCCAGGTAATCTCGACCCGTTCTTTAAATTTGCCGGACTGTATAAATTCAGTCAGTTCGTCGCGTCCTGAAACTGTTATGAGTTGGCCGTTTTCATTTTCAGACAAGGCTGTGAACCATTCGTTGCTTAACTTCATGCGTTTTCTTTATTAAAATGATTTTGATCTGATTCTTTTTTCTATGAAAGACAGCTTTCTGCAGAATGCTAAGTTTCAATGCATATCCGTCTTTTATCAGGAAGCAAAGGTAACAAAAAGGAATAAATATCAATTCCCTTCAACCGGACTATTGGCAAAAATACCTATCTTTGCAACAATGCAGTCTGCCGGTCTGTCGCTCATTGCAAAATGGGAGGAAAGTCCGGGCAACACAGAGCACCATACTTCTTAACGGGAAGCAGTCCGCAAGGGTTGAGTAGCGTAACAGAAAATAACCGCCGGCTTGCCGGTAAGGGTGAAAAGGTGAGGTAAAAGCTCACCGGGTTCCATAGCAATATGGAATGCCGTACGTCTTATGGGTTGTAAGGTCATGTATACCGGCGTATGTAGGATTGCTCGTCCGATGCCGGGGGGTAGACCGCTAAAGCTTACTGGCGACAGTAAGACGAGATAAATGGCAGGCGCTTCCGTGATGAACGGAAGTACAGGACCCGGCTTACAGGCAGACTGTATTTTTTATCTATTCTTATGAAGGCTTCGGATAAAAAAAAGACGGAAAAAGAAAGTCTGGGTGAACGGATAGAAGCGTTGATTACGCGGATAATCCGTTTCGTCACTTACGATATTTGGCGGATTACCGAAAATGAAGTAAGCGGGCTGAGGGAGCTTTATATCAATACCATCAAGACCATTATTCTGGCTGTCCGCGGTTTTCTGAGCGAAAACCTGCAAACAAAAGCATCCGCACTTACCTATAGCACCCTATTGGCTATTGTCCCTTTGCTGGCTGTATTGGTCGGGATTGCAAAAGGGTTCGGTTTTCAGGGGACAGTCCGGCAGGAGTTGATGGATTATTTCCCCGGACACGAGCTGGAGCTGACCAAGGCTTTTGAATTTGTGGAAAGTTATCTTGCGCAGGCTCAGGGAGGAATCATTATTGGCGTCGGTTTGATTTTGCTGTTTTATACGGTGGTCAGCCTGATATCATCGGTAGAAGATACATTTAATGATATCTGGCAAATCCAGAAGTCCCGTCCGTTTTACCGGAAAATTACCGATTATCTGGCGTTATTTCTTATCCTGCCTGTATTGATGACGGCATCAAGCGGTATCTCAATCTTTATTTCCACTTTACAGAACAACTCATTCCTGAGCCAGTATGTGTTTTTTACACCTGTGGTGGAATTCTTTCTGCATATCACGCCTTATTTTATCACCATATTGGTATTTACCGGATTGTATGTTTCGTTGCCGAATACGAAAGTACGGTTTATAAATGGCCTGGTTGCCGGGATAATAGCTGGATGTGCTTTCCAGTTTTTCCAGTTTATCTATATCAGCGGGCAGATTTGGGTGAGTAAATACAATGCGATTTACGGAAGTTTTGCCGCGTTGCCTTTGTTGTTGTTGTGGTTGCAGCTCTCCTGGCTGATTTGTCTTTTCGGGGCTGAGATATCTTATGCATCCCAGAATGTGAAGAAATTCAGTTTTGAGCGGGATAGCAAGAATATCAGCCGGCGTTATAAGGATTTCCTGACTTTGCTGATAGCTTCCCTCATTGTGAAAAGGTTCGTAAAAGGGGAAAAACCGTATACGGCAGACGAACTGTCGGATTCTTACCGTATACCGATTCGTATTACCACCCAGATACTTTACCTGCTTTCGGAATTAAATATTATCATCGAGGTAAATTATGGCGAAGATGCCCGTGTTGTGCATTACCAGCCAGCAATGGACGTGAACCAGATAACGGTTAGCTACCTGTTGCAGAAAATGGATGAATTTGGCTCGGAAAACTTTAAAATCGATACGAAAGGTTTGTTTAATAAAGAATGGAAAGCTTTACTGAAAACACGTGAGGATGTGATTAAGGCTAACGATAACATCTTATTAAAAGACCTCTGAGAATGGAAATGGAAGGCGAGCAGTTGATAGTGGAGAAGCCCGATAAATGTGACCTTACCCACGGGACGGTCTGGCGGGTGATAGTCCGTTTCACATTGCCTTTACTGGTCGGAAACCTGTTGCAGCAACTCTATAATGTAACGGATAGCATTATTGTCGGGCAGTTTTTGGGAAAAGAGGCTTTGGCAGCCGTATCGGCAACTTTTTTTATATATTATTTTATTATTTCACTGGTGATAGGCGTCGGAAGCGGGACTACGGTCGTTGTTTCCCAGCTTTTCGGGGCGAAGCAGTATGATAGGGTACAACTTGCCTTTTCTTCCTTTTTTATCTTTATGCTTGTTGCCGGGGTTATTCTTTCTATATCCGGGATTATATTTGCCGAACCTATTTTCCGTCTGACAAACACGCCGGAAGAGGTGATACCGGGGGCTGTCGCTTATTTCAAGATATATATAGGCGGGACTTTTCTTTTTGTCACATTCAATAGTATCATTTCTATTTTGCGAGGAGTGGGTGAGTCTGTTCGGCCTATGTTGTTTATCCTTTCCACTACGGTCTTGAATATCGTCCTGGATTTGCTTTTTATCGTTGTCTTTAAGTGGGGCATCGAAGGGGCGGCACGTGCTACGGTGATTGCCCAGGGGATAGGGATGTGCATTGCTTTGGCGTATGTGAATAACAAACATCCTTTACTGTCGGTGAAAAAGAAGGATATGCTGTTTGACTGGAAACTTTTTGTGGAAAGCCTGAAAATAGGTTTGCCTACCAGTGTGCAGCAATGTGCCATTGCCCTCGGATTGATGGCTCTGTTGGGTATTGTAAACAGTTTCGGGACAAATACCCTGACAGCTTATGGTGCTGCCGGTAAGGTTGATGCGATTATAACGCAGGCTGTACTGACTTTATCCGGTGCCCTTGCTGCTTTTTGCGGGCAGAATATCGGTGCCGGGCGGATAGACCGGGTGAAAACCGGATTACGTTTTACAATGCTGGTGAATATCGTGTTCGGTTTATTGACGTTCTCCGCCATTTATTTTTTCGGAGAACAGATGATGCTTGCTTTTACCAAAGACCCGGATGTGATTGCTATCGGAAAAGGATACTTACTGATTGTCGGCGGATTTTTTATTGTGCATGGCGCATTGAATGTATATAACGGGGCATTGAGAGGAGCAGGGGATACCTTGTTTCCCATGATAACCAGCCTGGTCTGTTTATGGTTGATTCGTATTCCGCTTGCTTATTATCTTAGTTCCTGGCTGGGGTATTCCGGTATATGGTGGTCGATTGGCATTAGTATAAGCATCGGTTTTATTGTAACTTATTTCTATTATAAAACTGGTATATGGAAAAGGAAATGTGTTGTTAAATGAGAGGGGACAGGGTTTGATTGTTCCCAAATATCTTTAAAAATGTCCCATTTTGTGGTTATATAGTCTTAGGACCGTATGGGACGCTGTTAGAATCAGGACTGTGTGCTATTTTTGTATCGAATAACGTTTTTGAAGAAGTCAGCTAATAACGGAAAAAGAACGCTCTCTACAATGAAATACGATCTCTGCTATCTGATAATAGAAATAATATTGGACCTTGTTAGTTTGCTGCTGGGTGCCGTATTAATAATAAAAGCCCAGGATAACCGTTTACGGAAGATTTGGGGGATACTGGTTGTCTTTCTGGCACTCGTGATGCTCCAATGTAATTTCTTTTGGTTATATAAACTAAGGATAGGACTGGTGGAAGATAAATTCTATCTTCTGTCGGTTTCACGCATGTTAAAGTGGTATCTTGCCGCTTTTATCTTTTCTCTTTTTCCAATAGCATCTTTGCGCCCCGGATGGCTGACAACTCTACGATTGGTCATATTCATATTGCCGGTTAGTGTTATTATGGTGATCGCTTTTTGTTATCAATGGTTTAACGGGTATTTTACGACACTGACAGGTATTGGAGATGTCGTTGCGAATATCGATAAACTGGATGTACGATTGCGTTTAGGTATTTTTGCGGTGTCTATGGCGTCTCCTCTAATAAATTTTATTATCCCTTTTTGGGCAAGATGGACAGGACCTGTGCGCAGGATGAATAAACGGATGTATGTATATTGTGCATGCTGCATAGTAACTTTTTTGCTTTATATATTGCTGACTCTTTTCCCTTCCGGATTGATTTTTAATATATATGGTTATGTGATAGAGGTCTTGCCGATAGTGTTTACTATTATGTATTTGAAGAATGAAAATCCATTCTCATATCCGGCTGAAGCTATGAGTATGAAACCGGATGAGGAAGAGGATAAAGCATCTCCGGCTGTTTCTCCGGCTGTATACAAGCTTTATGAAATCATGACGGAATATATGGTAGCGGAGAAGCCGTTTACTTCGGCAGAATATACCATACAGGAATTAGCGAATCAACTGAGTGCAAAACAAAGCCTGGTAATAAAAGCGATTCAATATGGAGGATTTACCGGATTCCGGGAATATATTAACTATTTACGGTTGGAATATTTTAAGCAGTTGGCAACTTGTTCGCCGGGAACTTCAATCAAGACGTTGATGTTCCATAGCGGGTTTAACTCCCGTTCCAGTTTTTACCGCCATTTTGCAGAGAAAGAAAAGATGTCTCCTAAAGAATTTATAGAAAAACTGCCTGTGGGAAAAGTGTGAGGATGGCTATAAGGAAGGTTATTCCGGTATGGATTATGTCGATTCGGGTCGGCTTAATTCATACCGGATTTTTTATTTATTTGAATTGCATCATCTTGCTGATATATTTTCCGACGATGTCGAATTCCAGATTGACAACCGAGCCTTTCTCTATCTGGCAGAAGTTGGTATGGTCGTGTGTATAAGGGATAATTGCCACCTGGAAACTGTTTTTCTGTGAGTTGCAAACCGTGAGGCTTACACCGTTTACGCAAACCGAACCTTTTTCCACGGTCATATATCCCTGTTGCGCCATTTCTTTGTCAAAAGGATATTCAAAGGTATAATACCAGCTACCGTTGGCATCCTCCACGCTTGTGCAGACAGCCGTCTGGTCTACGTGTCCCTGTACGATATGCCCGTCCAATCGGCCGTTCATTATCATGCTGCGTTCCAGATTAACGAGTGAGCCGGGCTTTAAGAGACCCAGATTGGAGCGTTCCAGTGTTTCTCTCATTGCTGTTGTAGTAAAAGTATTGCCTTCTTTACGGACGACTGTCAGGCAAACGCCGTTGTGGGCAACACTCTGGTCAATTTTCAACTCATCGACAAACGAACATTCCATTGTGATATGGATATTGTCTTTGTCCTGTTCTATTGCAACAACTTTAGCTGTTTCTTCTATAATACCTGAAAACATAAGATTGTGTTTTATCGTTATCAACACCAAAGGTAAGGAATAAAAATGAGACCAAGAGCAGAGTGCAGAGAGAAGGTTGTAAAAAAGAGGTTTAAGTTTATTTCATTATCCTTTCACCGTCATTCTGCCGACTACATTATGACGGGGGATATTATATATTCTCATGTACATTAGTTTTTATATGGAAATCGGATATAGGCTATGAATATTAAGGATAATGTTTTAATTTAATCAATCTGTTGGTATACAAAAAATAACTATATTTGTTACTCATTAAATAATACAAAAAGAAAAATAATATGGAAGTTGAAAAGGTAGACCGGTTTTTACTGGCTAATGAGAATAAATTTCCTGATTATGAGATACCTATTCATCATCTGATTGATTTGCCGCCGGAAAAAGAAGCGCTTTTAGAGCATACGAATTTCTTTCGTCCGGGTAGGATTTGGCTTGCTTCCTTTTTCCTTGGGGTTATAGGATTAGACCGTTTCCTGATAGGAGATTGGGGGAAAGGAATTTTTAAACTGCTTACGGCCGGAGGGCTGGGTATCTGGTATATTATCGATTGGTTTTTGATTATAGGGGTTGCTAAAAGAAAGAATATGGAGAAACTGGAAAAGGTTGTGAAACCGTAAAGTTGCCATCTTATACATAATGATAAGCAATAAAAAAGGACGTCCCCGTGAGAGGCGTCCTTTTTATGTATGGAGAAGTTTTATTATTTTGCTTGTTCCAACTGCAATGTTTTGGTCGGCTGGTCGCAAACTTCAGTCGGACCGAAGTACTGGATAGGACCCGGATACACATAGCTTGTTGTTTCAGCCCATTCGTCACGCTGGGCAGCAAATGCTTTGAAAGGAGCGCCGTCCAGCTTAACCAATGCTTTCTGGATAACCGGTTTCATTTCGCCGTGGCGTTTTTCCATGTTCATCATCATAGTTACAGGGATACCGCCTGCAATCCATTCGTTGGCCGGAGCTGTAGTGTTGCGTACAGAAGACATATAACCTGTTTTGCCGGCAGCAATCAGGCAAGAAGCCGTATAACCTAAAGAATAGCAGTAGTCTGCATCATAGTTAGACGGAGCTGCGCAACGTCCTTCATAACCGAAGAAGTGATGCTGGGCAGAGAATTTACCGGTATATTTACCTTCGGCTTTCCATTCTGCAAGTTTCTTGCCAACCATTTCAGACAACAACTTTTCTGTTTCGATCAAAGAAACCTGAACGTTTCCGTGCGGGTCGCGATCCAAAGACAACTGGCGGGCTACACCTTCAGGAAGAGAAGCATACAGGTCGGAGTTTTCTTTTGTCAGTTTGCTGATGATATAAGCGCGCTGTTCGCTCTTCTTAATCATCTTGAATTCTGCATCGTGTTTAGCCAGGAAGTCGTTCAATTCTGCAATCAGGCGTTTCATAGCCGGAACAAATTCGATCAGGCCTTCGGGAATCAATACGGTACCGAAGTTGTTGCCTTTAGCTGCACGTTTAGCAACGATTTCAGCGATATAAGTTACGATGTCGTCCAACGACATGTTCTTTGCTTCAACTTCTTCAGAGATGATACAGATGTTCGGCTGAGTCTGCAAAGCACATTCCAGTGCGATGTGAGAAGCTGAACGTCCCATCAATTTGATGAAGTGCCAGTATTTCTGGGCAGAGTTACAGTCACGTTGGATATTACCGATTACTTCCGAATAAACTTTACAAGCCGTGTCGAAACCGAAAGAAGTTTCAATCTGTTCGTTCTTCAAGTCGCCGTCGATAGTCTTCGGGCAACCGATAACCTGGACACCTGCACCGATAGCTTTGTAATATTCAGCCAATACGCAAGCGTTTGTGTTAGAGTCGTCACCACCGATGATAACCAACGCTTTGATATCAAGTTCTTTCAGGATTTCAAGACCTTTGTCGAACTGGGATTTTTCTTCCAGTTTAGTACGGCCCGAACCGATCATATCGAAACCACCGGTGTTACGGTATTCGTCGATAATGTCGGCAGTCAATTCCATATATTTATGATCAACCAGACCACCGGGTCCCAGGATGAATCCGTACAGGCGGGATGCTGCGTTGTGAGCCTTGATACCGTCGAATAAGCCTGCAATCACATTGTGACCGCCGGGAGCCTGTCCACCGGAAAGGATTACACCAACATTCATTGCCGGCATTTCTTTCTTTTCGTTGCTTTTTTCGAAAGTAACGATAGGCATCCCGTACGTGTTGGGGAATAACTCCTTGATTTCTTCCTGATTGGCTACTGATTGTGTATATTCACCGTCTACGGCTTTTACAGCGCCTTTCAATGCAGCGGGTACCTTGGGTTGGTAAGCTGCTCTTGCAATTTGTAGTGCACTCTTTGTCATTTCTTAATTTGAATTTATTTAGAAATTATCTGATTCCTGATTAAAGGCGGTGCAAATATAGATTTTTTTCTTTAATTATGAAAGGATATTTTGTGACAGAATGATAAATTGGTTCTTGATTTTGAGCGGGAGTTTTCCTATTTGACATTTATATGGGTATTTCTGACAAAATGATAAAATACCCCTGTTATGCTTTTAGTATACGGGTGCGTATGCAGGAGGGGTTGCGAATATGCTGCTTATGCGGAGATGAGATTTATTAGTTTGTTGATATATA
>UMFF01000893.1_pt1 | contig 28412 bp, 26 predicted proteins | sample 1964971 | NCBI WGS metagenome assembly UMFF01 (sample SAMEA4836042, study PRJEB28245) | human gut metagenome | biome: gut microbiome; material: fecal sample | place: Denmark | collected 2008 | reverse complement strand
ATGAACCGCAGCAGACCGATGGAGAACAGGGTCTGGGTGAGAAGGGGCAGGGTTACCTGGAAGAATGTCTGGATGGGTGTCGCCCCGTCCACCCTGGCAGCCTCCATGGGGTCTGCCGGGAGAGAGGAAAGTCCTGCCAGACATACAATCACCACCATAGGGGTCATCTGCCAGGTTTCCACCGCCGCGATAGCGGGTATAACTGTCTGTTTGGCCGATACAAAGGCTGACCTGGGGAGACCCACGGTTGTGAATATGTAATTGAGCAGGCCGGAGGATGGTTCGTAAAACAGCATCCACATAAGTCCCACTGCCACCGGCGCCATCATATACGGCAGCAGCACCACTGCCTTCACCCCGTTCTTGCCCCTGAAATCCTTATTCAGCACAAGGGCGATGGCAAGCCCCAAAAGCATTTCCGCCACCGTGGCAATGGCCGTATAGTAAAATGTGATTCCCAGGGACTGCCAGAATTCCCTGCTGGCCAGCACATCCGGATAATTCTTTCCCCAGTTAAAACGCATCCCGTTTCCCGTCAGCAGGTTCCAGTCACTCAGGCTGAACAGGAAGGTCATTGCAATAGGTACCGCAATCATAGCCATCATGAATATAAGGGCAGGCAGTGAAAAGACCCATTTAATATGTTTGTTGACAAAATTGTTCATATATACATCCCTCTCTGTTGTTAGAAAGGAGCCTTGTTACAGGCTCCTTTCCATTGCTTTCAGACATACACTAATCCTCATAGGGATAATCCGCGCCGTACTCTCCCGCATCCTTGAGAAGCTGGTCTACCTTTCCCGCCGCCGCATTCATTTTGCTTTCCAGATCCGTTCCCTCTCCCTTTGTCTCGATGGAGTACACAATGGCCTCGCCCATGGCGTCCCTGGCCTCGGATACTGCGGTCATACGCGGAAGTCCGTACTGGTTGGTGGTATCAGCCTGAATCTCTTCATTGTAAGCCTGGATGTAATCTTCCGGCATGGCAGCCGTCACCCGCTCGTCTTCCCAAACAGAAGCCCTGAAGGTAGGCATTCCCTTTGGAGTGATGTCGGCGGCAATGTCCTTGCCTGCCGCATATTTGAGGAATTCCCATGCGGCTTCCTTGTTCTTTGAGCCTGAGTAAATAGACGCGCCCCACACAACCTGCTTATAGGACTGGCGTCCCGCAGGACCTTCCGGAATGGGAGCAACCCCTACCTTGTCGTAGAAGGAAGACTCATTGGGATCAATCAGGGTCTGATACAGTGCAATTGCGTCCACACACATGCCTACCTGCCCTGCGTTAAACAGCTGGGTCATCTGTGAATATCCTGCGGTCAGTATGCCTTCCGGAGCATAATCACCCAGCAGCTTTCCATAGAACCTGGCTGCTTCCAGATTCTCCGGTGTGTTAAAGGCGCATGTTCCGTCCTTAAAATAAGCGCCGCCAAATCCGTAGAGGAACGGTGAGAACTGGGATGTAAGAGCTATCTTCTCGCCGCGGCAGGCAATCGCGTAAAAATTATTAGCCGGGTCATTGATTTTTCCGCATACATCCAGCAGCTCGTCGTAATTTGTGGGAACCTTCACTCCCTTTTCCTCAAATACATCCTTCCGGTAGAACATCAGCTGCACGGAAGAATACAGCGGAAGCGCTCCGACGGCTCCGTCAGACTTAATCTTAATCTGTTCCATGGGCGCTGATGAAAAGTCATCCCAGTCAAAATCCGGATCCTTCAAATATTCATCCAGCGGTTCAATCCATCCGTTATTGCTGTAAGCCGCCATGTCCTGCAGAGGGCTCATGAGGAATGCGTCAATGGTGGAGGAGCCCGCCAGAAATTCCGTGGTTATCTTCTCACGAAGCTGGGCTTCCCCGTACAGCTCCAGATTCACCTTAATGCCGGTTTCCCGCTCAAAATCATCCAGATACGCTTCAATGGCATCTGATATCTGTCCTGTCATGCTGAGGACACGGATTGTTGTCCCCGTATAGGGCTTTTCACCGGCCTCCCCTGCGGCCGATTCCCCTGATGTTCCCTCCGCTTCCTTACCGGCCGGAGCCTCCGAAGCCTTAGACGTATCTCCCGGCAGTCCGCTGGTCCCCCCAAAGCAGCCCGCAAGTGAACCCGCCAGCATTACTGCGCTTAAAGCCAGACATAACTTACGTTTCATAAATACCCTCCTTCTATACACGTTTTTGTTAACTGTAAGCATAGTATAAATGTTACATCCCTGATTTGGAATTTAAAAAAATAGGGATTATTGGTATTATCGTCCACCCAAAATAATCCCTATTTTTTATCTGAATTATCGTATGATTCTTTTTAATTATTGTATGATTTTCACAATTTACGGACGTCACTTGGACTCATATTGTAATATTTTTTGAAAAGGCGGCTGAAATAGGAGATGTCATGTATGCCTATACGGCTGGCAGCCTCCTGCACCTGGATATTGGAACTTCCCAGAAGGGCAAATGCCTTTTTCATCTTAAGCCCGTTGAAATAATTTACAAAGGTGTCGCCGGCAGCCTTCTTAAACAGAATACAGAACTGGCTCTTTCCCAGGGCGCACCATCCGGCCGCTTCCTCCAGGCTTATATTTTCATCCACATGGTCCTCCAGATACTGGAGAAATCTTGTAATCTCCGGGTTCGCGTTCTTATTGGCCATCAGGTAATCCACAACAGACCGGACCGCGTCCTTAAAACATCCCTTTAGCTCTGTCAGCGTTTCGGCTCCCCAAAAATCTCCGGTAGAATATATCTCGTCATATTCAGGCACATCCGCTCCCTCGGGAATGGAGTATCCTGATATAAACACCCAGGTCTCCACCACGCCCCGGCGTATGGCCTGAATCTGGTCGTAGGACCGGAACCCGGCCATCTCCTCAAACCAGCCGTCAATCAGCCGGAATGCCTCCCCTGCATCCTGCCTGAATATGGCCTCCTGCATGCTCCGCTGGACACTCCTTTTTGCGATGAAGGGGCGCCCTCCATCCTCCTTCCCGCAGTGAAAGGCAGCCGGACCGTCAAAGAAACGCAGCGCCGCCATCCTTCTGGCCTGCGCAAATCCGGCCGGAATGTCCATCCGGCTGGAGCACTCCTGTCCCATCCCCATGGAAAGAGTCAGGTTCAGATGGGTCTTTAAGGCATGGTTGAGCAAATCCAGGGTGTCCGGAAAAAAGCAGTCCGGGCTCTTTCCCCCTTCTCTCCTGAACAAAACCACGATTTCATTTTCACCGGTAAAGGCCAGGTCTGACTTTGGCAGGCTTTCGAGATATTCACGGACAATGTTCAAAAGACCATACTTTCTGATATGGGAGTCCGCACCGCTGACAGGCCGGTTCATCCTTTCGTTGTCCACCAGAAAACAGCCTGCCCTGTAGGACTCAAACGGATTATATGTATATCCCAGCCGGTCCAGGAGCATTTCATTGTCCCCCGGTCCGTGATTTCCCAGCAGCAGTGTCTTTAAGTCCTCCTCCCGGTTAAAGGACTGCACCTTCATATCCGGGCTGCCCCTGCCCGCCTTCTGCCGTTCCTCCTCAATCAGGGACTTTAACCTTGTGATGAGCTCCACCAGCGTATCCTGGGTAAAAGACAGCTTAAGTATATAATCCTCTGCCCCCAGCTTGATTGCCTTCTTCACATAATCAATCTCATCCACACAGCTTAAGACCACCACCTTTGTATCCGGGTGGTTCTCACTTATATACTTCACCAGCTGGATTCCGTCCATGCCGGGCATCATGATGTCTGTGAACACAATATCAGGCACATCCCGGTTCATGTACTCCACTGCGTCCCCTCCGGATTCACAGGTGGACACCACCTGGCATCCGTGGGCCTCCCAGTTAATGCAGGACTGAAATCCCACCCTCACTATGATTTCATCATCCACAATCATTACCTTCAGCATGTCCCACTCCCTCTCCTATATGGAAAAACCGCAAAAACCTTGGTTCCGTATCCTACCCTGGATTCAATATAAAGCCCGTAATCCGGCCCGTACCTGACTTTCATCAGCTCATGGATGCTGGTAAGCCCGATTCCGGTTACATGGCGTTTCTTACTGTTCTCATCCATTTCCTTCAGTATCTCATCCAGCTTTCCCTGTTCCATACCCACTCCGTTATCCTGTACCGTGACGCATACCCGCTCCCCATACTGTTCAGCCGCAACCCAAATGGTGCCGTGGGCTGCTTCTCCCATGCCGTGCAACACCGCATTTTCCGCCAACGGCTGAAGGAAGAATTTAATCACCTTAAACTCCTCCAGCTCCTGAGGAATGTCTGTCACCAGTTCAATCCGGTTCTTAAGGCCCCAGTTCTTGATTTCCACCCATGCCTTCACCACACGTATTTCTTCCTTTAAGGGCACCTCTTCCTCCCTACGGTTCATGGTACTCTCCAGAAGGATTCCAAGGGAGGTAATCATATCCGCTATATTGCCTGCCCCGGATATCATGGCAGACCATTTGATTACATTCAATGTGTTAAAAAGGAAATGGGGATTAATCTGGGCCCGGAGCATTTCATAGCGGAGATTTTGCTCTATTTCCTTCTGCTTGATAGTCTGGGCAGAGAGTTTCTCTATATAATCCACCATCCTGCTGATTTCCAGCTCTGCCTCCACGATTCCGAACACAGGCATCTGTCTGCCCTTTGCATCCTCCATATCAGAGATTTTTGTCCCTCCGATATTTACCCCGCTCACCTTATGGATCAGACGGTTGAGGGGCGCGTTGACATAGAAATACATGGCAAGGCAGACCATACAGGCTCCCAGGGCCATGAGGACCGTCAGGGAGGTTACGGTGCTGTGAAGCTTGTCCACTGCCTGGGTAATATGGGACAGGGGCACCAGGTTCACCATGCTCCATCCTGTACCGGCCATGGTCACATGGTTCACCAGATACTCCTGACCGTCCTTTGTATAATGGAAATAATCCTGGTCCTCCTGTAAATCCTCCGCCAGACGGCCGGCAGATATATCATCCAGTATATCGCTCTGCTCCGTGGTGTAAATCAGATGGTTTCCCTTATCAAAGAGGGCCAGCGCCGCCCCGTCATAGGGAATCAGCACCTGTGACAGATTTTCAGTGGGAAAGGATACAAAGGACACCCCAAGAAATTTAAGTGAATTATAATCCTTAATCCGCCGGATGAATAAGATGAACTCCTCATCCTTCCCGGACTCAATCCTGTCCTTGAAAACACCCTTATCATTGTAAATACATGGGGCAATCCACCCGGACACTTCCTTTCCTTCCAGGAACTGGCGGTACCATGGCTGCTCCCTGACGCTCTGGGCAAATTTCTCCCCAAAATAGCTGCTGTTGTCAATTCCGTCCGCCACGCTGTAGACCGTGCTGTCGGCTCCCAGGATAATATAATGAAGCCGGTAATCAAAAAATATATTCCGGTAAAAGGTCAGTGTCTCCTCCACAGCCCGGATACGGCTGACATTCTCCGACGAATATACATTTCCATCACAGGACTGGTTCAGATAGGATGCCACCTGCTTGTTGGTGCTGGATGCAGCCGACAGCTTACGGATGGAATCCGTCACCTCCGTAAGCGCCAGCTCATTGCGGTTCATATATTGTGATATGATACCCGCCTCCTGGGTGATCAGCAGGTTTCTGCTGCGGTTGAAGGAATACTGCATGATAAGGAAAACACTGACAAATACAGCGATAATACATGTGTATATAATTTTAATCCGCAGATTTACCTTCATTTCCTTCATCAAACTGACACCCCCTGACCCTGCACTGCGCTTTACCATGAAAATTATAAATAGGCCCTTTTACATAGTCAACCTATTTCGACAAATTTCCCTTTATTTCAGCACTTTCTATTGTGCAGTTTTACCCCCACCTGTATGTAGATTGCGGACGGAGAGGAAAAACAAAAAGGCCGGCCGCCATTGCCGGCAGCAAGCCCTTAATACAACTCCATTTCTTCAGCCGCTTCTTATCCGACGGCAATGTACAGATAACAATGTGCCTTGCCGTCCTTGGTGTATTCTGCGGGAACCGTGCTCTCGTAATCCTCTGTAAAGCTCCTGCGTATGGTCCCATCCTTCTGCTGGCTCCACACGGTTTCCCACGCCTTTTGGGTACAGGCGCCCAGGTCGCCGTTTTCATCCCACTCATCATATTTCCGGTACTGCCCCATTTTCACCTTTTCATCCATTTGGGTGAAGAAGTCGCTTGTAACCGCCATGACGGTCAGGTCATAGCTGCCTGTCTCGTCACCGTCATAGCCGCTGTACCTGGAAACAGGGGATATTCCTGCCCGGAACTGATGCCCGCTGTCAAAGAGAATGGGCAGACGGCCGTCCATAATATGACGCCAGAGTTCCCCTATGCGCTCCATTCCCTCCCCTGAATTATCCGTCCGTATCGTTACTTCCTTTAAACTGTATGCCATGGAACCCATTCCTTTCCAAGCTCCGCTGATATTCGTTTGACGCGGATCCTATTTCTGACATGTTATCATACAAAACAAGACATCAGTATGTCATATATCCTTCCTTCATTTCAGGTATTCCCCAATGCCTCATCCGTCTTTATGAAACGCAGGCCAACATATGCCACCGCTTTACCGGAAGCGCCTTATTTAATGAATGAATGGCTCATGATGTAAAACTCCTCCTGGCTTGGAAGATGTTTTTTCTCCATACGTTCCAGACTGTCGTCGTATAGACGCGCCTCTTCCTCAGAAATGGCCATAACAGGACTGTCGTGGTAAATCCATCTCCTGCCGTCCAGCGCACCGGGTACAAGCTCCCGGACCATCATCGCCGCCGGAAAGCTTCCGTCCTCCAGGCAGATATTAAACTTTTTACAGCTTTTAAAGCCGCTGCTCACATAATTTGCCGGACTTCCAAATATGACAATCACATCATATCCAAGGGACACCGCCCGCTCAAAAGAATGCTCCATCAGCATCTTTCCGCAGCCCCTTCTCTGGTATTCAGGCGCAACGGAAACAGGGCCGAATGTAAGAATCTCCTTTTCAGCCCCGGACTCATCAGCCAGCCTGGCCTTTGTATACATGATGTTTCCGATTACCCGGCCGTCCAGCTCAAGGACAAAATCCAGCTCCGGTATGAAATCCTCATGCCCGCGCATGATATGGACCAGGTAATGTTCACCGCATCCCGGCACATAAAGGTTATAGAACGCTTTCCTGGTAATATCCTCCACCACTTTATAATCTGATTCCTTTTCATTTCGTATCTTAATCATTCTAAAATGCTCCTTTCACCTTCCGGCCGGACCTGTCCTCTTTTCCTCCGGGCCCTGCCCCGCAATACCATAGCCGTGACTCTCCAGAAGTCCCACTGCCCGCTCAAAATCAACTGCTTTTGTCAAAACATAATCCGTATTATACGTGGAAACCACGAAAATCCCAATCTTGTGTTCAGCTAATATGGCTGATATCCCGGCCAGTATGCCTATCAGCGAAAAATCCAGCTCTCCCTGAATCCGGAACGCCCTCCATCCGTCTTCCCTCGAAACCGTATCCTCGGGAACGCTCTCTGTCCTGCACACCAGGGATATCTCCTCATCGGTCCTGCCCAGAAAATACAGATCGTCCTCCATCCTGGCCTGTCCCAGGTCCTTAAGCCTGCATACTGAAAATGTTCCCTCTATTACCTTTATTTCCATACTCCTGCGTCTCCTTTTCCTCTGAATGATATCCGCGGTATCCCGCTTTTGTATCCCGCCTGAATCTTATTCTCTATATTCTCTCAGCCAGCCGTTCCAGCGGCCTGACTGCCAGAAGATCCACCAGCATGGAACATGCCAGGGATAAAAAGAAGGTGACGGCGGCAGACACCAGGGTGCCTAATATATAATGGCGGGCCAGCATATCCTTTAAAAGTACCGGATTCACATAATAACTCAGGATAAGGAAATGAATCAGGTAAATGGAAAAGCTGTACCTGCTGATGAATATTCCCAGCCTTCCCGCCCACGCAGGCGCCTCCCCGCCATAATATTCAAACAGGAGAAATACTCCGGCGCAGATGAACACCATGGCAGGTGATTTATGGGGATTCTGGGGAACCCACCACGAAAGGCCGATGTCCGCGGCCACATCCATGGCCAGGCCAAGCACTGCCAGGACCGCGAATACAGGAAACTGTTCCTTCCTGCATAAACGCTTAAGGCCATATCCCAGGAGAAAATAGTAAACCCATCCTGTATACAGCACAAACTGGGCCCATGGCTTCACATCCAGACCAAGGATTTCTCCCGCCGCCTCCACCACATGGATTCCCAGCATCAGGAGCAGGAACACCTTCAGTTCCCGGTCCGTCATGTTCTTTACCATCCTGGACAGAAAGGGCGCGCAGATATAAAAAGACACAATGGCATACATGAACCACATGTGGCCCGCCCTGGGAATCCCGGCTGTCAGCACCTGCCCCAGGTAACGCCCGGCATGCTTCCAGAGAGGCAGAACCACTCCGTCCACATGGACATTATAACAATAGTAAATAAGACCGTAAACCAGGAACGGAATTCCCACCGTAATAAGACGCTTTCTGTAAAACTCCCCGATTCGCTCCGTTCCATGTTCCAGCAGAAAACAGCCGCTGAGCATGAAGTAGATTCCCACAAAGGAGAGCAGGAAGGGGGTCATGATGCTGTTAAACCACCATTGGCGGGGGCTCACTGTCTCCACCGGCATGGCATGCACCATGATGATTGCCATGACCGCGACTGCCCGCAGGCAGTCATATCTTGGATCCCTTACTTTTGAATTATGGTTCCCTGGTTTCTTCATGTCCTTTTTTGTCTGTATCATATGTAAAACCTTTCTCTGCTGCAAAATCTATGATTTAAAGCACGGTCTGTCCGTCCAGGCAAAGCTCCATTCCCACCCCTACTTCCTTCACAGGCAAAGCCTCCATCATTCCGGCTTTCGCCCGCAGGGATACACAGTGGCAGGGATAGAGCTGCTCCACCCCGCTGCATTTCAGATAGTCAATTGTCCGAGCCAGCCGTTCGTCCGCTTCAAAGAGATGAAATCCCCCTATGATGCCAAGAATCCGCTTCCGGCCGCATACTGCCTGCGCATATCGGACTATATTGCATATACCGCTGTGGGAACACCCTGTTATGATGAAAATGCCTTCCTCTCCCCTGTAGACCAGGGCGGAATCATCCCTCACATAGTCATCCTGCCACTTCCCCTTTATCCTTGTCCTGCCAATGGCATTTCTCTTCTCAAAGGCCGCCCTGTCCGGTATCTCCCCCAGGAATACCAGATGCTCTGAGATGTCCCACGGCCTGTCACACGGCCTGTATCTGCAAATGGCAGCCATGTCCGCAGCAGAATAGGGCGCGCCGATGGATTCCTCACCGAACACCTTTTCATCAAAGCAGGACGGGCGGGCTATAACCTCCATCCCCGACATATCCAGGCGCTCATTCATGAACTTGAGTCCCCTGGTGTGGTCATTATGGCCATGGGAGAACACCATGTGGGTGACCAGGCCAAGGTCGATTCCAAGAGCCTCCGCGTTTTTAAGGAACACATCCGAATACCCCGCATCAAACAAAAGCCGGATGCCGTCACATTCAATGTAGTAGCTGACCGCCGGTTCACCCAGATAGTATCTGTCTATGTAAGTGTTATTATCAACCAATACCCTTAATTTCATCCCAGCCGTACCTGCCTTCTTCAAATTTCCTTTTCATCCGCGTCCATACCAGTCATATACAGAGGAATCACATTGATGACCGGCTCCTCATAGGGATGGACTTTCTTTATGGCAGCCAGGGTTTCCTTTAACCGTTCAGTCCTGCAGGTTACCTCTGCCTTCAGTTCCGGCTCCGCACTGATGCTGCCGCATGTACCGATAAACGGGCTGCTGCCCTTCAGGGGCCTCCAGCAGCCTGTCACCGGACTGTATGACATGCAGCTGTCATAATTTCCTATATGCCCTGCGTCCACATCCTGCAATGCTTTCTGCAGCGCCTTTAAATGTGTTTCCGGTATAAATATCTCCAATTTACAACAGGTAAATGGCTCCATGACATCCCGCCTTTCTCTGCCCTGAATTCCATTTTCACTCGTTGGACCGCCATCTGGTGAGCTGCCTGGACTTCAGGTGTCTGAATGTTAGTATACAGGAAACGGACCAGGTTTACAAGGTTCTGGGGTTCCCGCCATTGGAATCCCTTTATCCTGTCATAGTTTTTCCAATAAAACCGCAATCGTATCCCCTGTCCCATCATAAACCCTTCCCGCCACATCCCCATATACACCGCTGACGCGAAATCCGCACTGAACCGCTTCCCTCTCCAACGTCTCCATCGTAAAATATTGATTCCACAGATAATAGACCGCCGTATCCCGTTCTGAAAGCACCGCAATCTGTTCTAATGTGACGTCCTCTGTGAATTTACTGTACCTGTTTAATACCACATATCCCTGTTCCCTCCAAAAACCTCCGCCCGGATTCAGCTCCCAGGTATTCCCTTCCCGGAATGCCTTATACTTCTCCATGGAAAAAACATCCAAAAGTACCCTTCCGCCCAGTTTCAGATGGTGATACATTGTCTGCATGACAGTGCGGCGCTTTCTCTCCGACAGCGCTCCATAATCACAATAAATCATGGTAATAAAATCAAAACAGCGGTTCAGCTCCAAGTCCAGATAATCATGATATATATAACGGATATCCAGGCCGCTCCTCTTTGCTGAATCCCTGGCATAATCAATGGAACCTTCTGAAAAGTCTACGCCAGTCACCTGAAAGCCCGCCCTGGCAAACCGTTCCGCGTACAGGCCCGGACCGCATCCAAGGTCTAAAAGTGCAGCGTAGTCCGCAGGCGGTATGGTTTCTTTTATCCAGTTCACGGACGATTCTATGAACGGAAGCTTTCTGCTAGCCCCGTTGAAATCAGGGTCCAGATGAGCCTTGAGCATTTGCTTTGAAATGTATTTATCATTCCAAAAGGGAACCTTCGTCTCCTGGAAAAGCTGGGGACGCTCTAACATTTTACTGATACATTCAAACATTCTTATTTCCTCCTCTGCGTTTGAAAAAGGCAAAACAAAAGCCGCAGATTTTACTCCGCGGCTCAGCCCTGTCAGATGAATGGCCTTAAGAGTAAAAATAAAATCAAATATCAGGTACACAAACCAAGCTGACGCCTCAGCCGTTTGTCACTGATTCACTTGATTTCTGTCAACCTTAAACGTTTATAAAAAAGGCGGCTGCCCGGAAATAAATTCCGTCTCCTTCCCGCTATACGTAAGCGTAAGCCTGTGCATGGCCCGCGTACATGCGATGTATAACAGACCGCGGTCAAAATCAGAGGTATAGGTTCTGCAATCCGCCTGAGGAATCAGGACCTCGTCAAACTCCAGACCTTTCGACATGCGGACCGATGTAATGGAAATCCCGTTTTGGAAGCTGGTACTTTCCCGGGTGAGCAGGCTTATATCACACGCTTCCTCTCCATTTCCTTCCACTTGGTTTTCTTCCACCTGGTTTTCTTCCACCCCGTCATACCCTGCCAGCACCTCATACATATCCTTTGCCGCCGCGTCCGTCTTTAATATAATCCCCAGCGACACATTTTTCCCTGTCCTGAAGCAGCGGATCGCTTCCCTTATCTTCCTGATTTCATCTGCAGCGTCCAGGCACGGGATCAGCGCCGGAGGTTCCCCGTGGCGCTTCACCGGTTCCAGGGCGGATACATGATGGATTTTCTTTGCAAATCGCATGATTTCATAGGTAGAACGGTAACTCTTATTCAATTCCACAAACTGGGCCCTGTCATAGATTGTCCGCAAATCCTCCAGACCGTGTAGATGGTTAGGGTTAACAGATTGGCCGAAATCCCCCAAAATAGTTTTCCGGCATGGAAACATACGGTTTAAGGCAGCGTACTGGACAGGCGTGTAATCCTGCATCTCATCAATCACAAGGTGCCTGGTGATATGGCTTTCCTTTAATCCCTGGAAGGCTGAATGAAGATATAAAAACGGGTACACATCCGCCCACTCCAATGTCTTCCTGGCGGCCATGACAAAATATTCCGGAATTCCCATCCGTTTATAGAAATCCTTATAGACAGCCAGCGTGTCCTTCATGGTAAGCATGGAATTAAGCTGTTTCAGTATTGTCCGGGGCCGGGGCACCTCCTGTTCCATGATATTATCTGTCTCAAAGCGGTCATGAATATCGTCCGCAACCATTGCCAGCCGCTTCTTTACCGGACAGGTTCCATAGGCCAGGAACCGGTCCCGGATCCATTCCCCCTTAGCCGAAAAGCTGCCATACACATAATCCGTAGGAATAAAAATAAACTCCGGCAGCTGCTCTATGTACTGATCCATCAGGGAAACAAAGTCCAGGGTTGACTTAAACCGCACCCTCTCACTCCATGTCTCATCCTGCGTCTCAAAGGGATCCCTGTCCGGTTCAAAGCCAATGACTCCCTCCAACTGGATTTCAGCCAGTTCCCCAAAGCTCATCTCATAGATAGGTTCTTCACCAAGCTCAGGAATCACGCCTGAGATATAGTCCCCGAACACCTTGTTGGGCGAGAGGATCGTAACATTCCTGGCGGTCAGCCTGTCTTTCAAACGGTACAGCAAAAATGCAATACGATGGAGGGCAATGGAGGTTTTACCGGAACCGGCCACTCCCTGGATAATCATTGTCCCCTCCTTCTCATTTCTGATAATCTGGTTCTGCTCTCTCTGAATGGTGGAAATGATGGATTTCATCTTCTCATCAGAGGTATGGCTCAGCTCCCTCTGCAAAACATCATCCTGCACATTGGCAGAGCTTTCAAGGGCATATTCCATGACTCCGTTCCTGATTTTAAACTGCCGTTTTCTGGTAAGCTCTCCGGCTGTCCACCCGGCCGGCGCCATAAATCCGGCCGCTCCAACCTCGCAGTCATAAAACATGCCGGATATGGGCGCGCGCCAGTCAAACACCAACGGTTCATTTTCATACTGAAAGGCAAATCGTCCGATATAGTACGGCTGCCCTTCCTCCTCCTGCTCCTCCCTGAAATCAATTCTGGCAAAATACGGGGAATCCTTTAATTTCGCAATCCGATCCCGCATCTCCACAGCAAAGGCGCCTGTCCTGTCTGTCTGTTTTAACAGCAGTTCATTCTGGAACATCTCATGGGGATCGATTTCTCCCCTGTGGTCCGCCATGTATTTTTTTGTATCCGCATATTCCCTGTCCGCCCTCCTGACAGATGCCTCCGCCTGCTGCAGGGCGTCTGACAGCCTGGCGCTCACCTGTTCCAGGTGTACTAACTCATCGGGAAATGGAATGGCCGGATAATCACTCATGGTCCCGTTCCTCCTGCTGTAAAATAAAACGCTGGGTGGGGTAGCCGTATTCCACCAACAGCTCCGCCTCCGCAAAGCCCATCCCCATTATTTCCTTCCGGTATCCGGTATCTGCCTTATCGCCTTCCCGGTAGGTTGTAATGCTGATTTCCTTCCCCTTAAGCAGTTCCCTCATGACCTTGTCCAGCATGGCCTTTGGAACACCTCTTTTCCTGTAAAGCGGATGGCTTCCCATGAAATCAATACTGCCGTTTTCATAGGAAAACAGCATGATGCCGATGGCGGTTCCTCCGTCCTTCAGGATAAGCGCCTGCCTGGTACTGATTTTCTGTCTTAAGACCCGGATATATTCCTCCTCATTCAGATGGGGAAAACCGTCAATCACAAGTCCCACCAGTTCCATCCAGTCCGGAATATCCTCATCCGACGCAAACGAGATTTCCCATGATGCCTTTTCTTTTCTGTCAAGCATTTCATAACTCCCTTCAAAATTGAATTTGAGCTGCAAGGGATAAAACCGTTCATTTTCCCTGTACATGTTGGGAGGCATCTTATACATGGCTGTAAAAGCATTGGTAAATGCCTGCTGGCTCTGATAACCGGATAAAAATGCAATCTGTACAATCGGTTTGCAGGAAAATACAAGCAGCTTGGCCGACTCTGTCAGCTGCCTGCGCTGAATGTAATCGTGAATGGTAAGACCCACTGTATCGGAAAACACACGGTGAAGATGATATTTGGAATAATGGACCGCGCCGGAAATCATGTCCAAATCCATTTTTTTCGTCAGATTGGCTTCAATAAAATTAATTGCCAGGATTACCTCATCCATACTGCTCATCACAAAACTGCCTCCTTGCCGCCGGCACGTCGGGACCGTGTTCCGGTTCACCGGGTGCCGTGTATTCTACCATAGTATAATCAAAACCAATCCGTATGTCTTAAGAAATCTTGCGCAATTTACATGAAATTATACCGGACCCTGTCCGCCGGCTCTTAACCGTCATACCACAAAGGTGGAACACCCGGACGGGTGCTCCACCGCTCATCATTCGCTGTGATCCCTGAATTATCCTTCTCCAATCCAGGTGTTTTCTCACTTCTCTATCTTCTGATTGACTGCATACAGTACAATCTTCATGGTCACACTCTTTTCCTCATCGATAATCAGCGTAAGGTATTCCCCTTCCTTTTTAGCAACCTTACCTACTACCCCTCCGATGGTGACGACCATATCCCCGGCCTTGACGGAATCATGCAGCTCCTGCATTTTCTTATGCTTCTTTTTATTGGGGATGTACACAAAACCGTACATTGCCGCTACAACAATGACTCCATATGCGAGAAACAATAAACCTGGTGACATATCTTAGAAGTCCTTTCTGAGTCTTAATCATTAAATCTGGAAGAACCGTTCAACAATCCGCACAAATACCGCAGAACCAATCCAGAATACATCCTCATCCACATTAAAGCGCGGATTATGATGTGGTACATCCGTATGCTTCTGCGGATTGGATGAGCTTAAGAACATAAATGCTCCCGGCGCCTTCTCAAGATAATAAGCGAAATCCTCACCTCCCATGTTCGGGGCATCCAGATGGCCGATAACCATATCGTCCCCTACCACATCCCGTGCACAGTCAGCTGCCAGCTCCGCCATACCGGCATCATTGGTAACAGGTGGAGCTCCCCAGATCATCTCGTACTCTGTTTCACCCCGGAAGGCTTCAGCCGTTGCCTTGGCAATCTCGCCTATTCTCTTTGCCAATTCCTGACGCACATCCTCCTCCAAAGCCCGGATGGTGCCTTCAATCAGAACCTCTGATGGAATAACATTATAAGCAAATCCCGCCTCCACATGGCCGATGGTCAGTACCGACGGCTTCACTGCCGGAATCTCGCGTGCAATGATTTCCTGGAGATTGATGATGATATGGGCCGCAATATTGACCGGGTCCACACCTTTTTCCGGGGTGGAACCGTGACAGCCGATTCCTTTTACCTTAATTACGAATTTGTCAAAGGACGCCATGCAGCAGCCCGGCACACAGATCACGGTTCCAGCCTTGATATCCTTGGAGACAATGGTTCCGATATGGGTTCCGAACACTGCGTCAACGCCGTCCATGGCTCCCTCCGCGCAAATCCTCTGAGCCCCCTTGGAGCCTTCCTCATCCGTCTGGAAGAACAGCCTTACCGTTCCCGGAATCTGGTCCTTGTATTCATTTAGTATCTTTGCCGCTCCCAGCAGCATGGTCATATGTGTATCATGTCCGCAGGCATGCATACACCCTTCATGTCTGGATATGTAATCGACCTCATTGGCCTCCTTAATCGGAAGGGCGTCTATATCCGCACGGAGCGCGATTGTCTTTCCCTCTTTTCCTCCCCTGATGGTCGCAATGAGGCCGCTGTCAGTCTCATTTTCCACAAAAGGAATCCCCATCTCATTTAATTTTGCCTCTACATATGCTCTGGTCTCCGGTAAATTTCCGCCCAGCTCCGGAATCTGATGCAGTTCCCTGCGCATCTTAACCAGTTCTTCCTGTAATTCTTTACATTTCTCCCACATGATACTATACTGCTCCTTTCCTCAAAATGAATTATCCCCATCCACGGTTATTTGACAAGTCCCTTTTTATAGAACACCCTTGCAATAAACAATGTGCCGAATACAGTACATACGATAACCGCTGCCGCCGGAAGTCCCGTGGTCATCTTCAGGATAACCGGGATTGCCAATGCGAACACCGCGACCTTTGGATATTTAACTGCAAAATTTCCGAAGGTGGCTCCAAAAATAGCGGAACTGGCATACTTCGTAAGGCCAACCACGATAAACTCCGGAAGCACGGACAGAACCGCGCCGCCCACGATAACAGCGGAAGTGGTGCCTATCAGGTTGGTGATGATGGATCCGCAGATAGCCATGGTGGAAACCACCTCTGCCTGAATGGTTCCCGGTGTGGAATGTGTCACGTCAAGGGCCAATGCCGCGCAGGGAACCCGCATGTTGCCGATATTTCCCGACAAAAAGCTAAGGTAGGTTCCTGTCATGCCGAGAGCGGCATAGTAGGAAACCGGCTCTACAAAATAAAATGCTCCAAAGGAAGCTGCAACCATGCCCCAGGCGGTGAGAACCGTGCTGATGGGCGGCCAGCAGTTATAGGTAATACAGAGCCATATAACCGGTATAAATGAGGTCAGGGCGGCCAGGATATTTGTAGGTGACCCAATTACAATGCTGCTTTTCTTCCAATCTTTCATGATTTCATTATCAGTCATTTATCATCCCTCCTGGTCTATTTGAATAACTGATCATATCCCAACGCGAATATCATGCCTATAATCATGGCGATACCCAGGGAATATTCCATCAGTTTCGGGTATTTCCTGCACACGGTTTTAACGAGGAGCACCATTGAAACCGCGCCTGCCAGAACCGCCAGTGTATTGCCCATACCCTTTAAGATTTCACCTGCGTTCAAATAACCGAAAATGCCAAGGGAACACGAGCCGCTTAAGACAACCAGCCATTTCATATCTCCCCCGGACACTTTATTGCGAAGTGTCTCTAAAGATGGGGTTGCAATACCGGTAAAGATAAGCCAGCCTGCGCCGTTTAAAGCCATGGTAAACCATGAGACCGCAAGACATATCAAGGTATACTGCTCTGTCCCGAGCGTCACCCCACATGCTTCCGCTCCAATGTTTGCCGCCGAAAGCTCTGTGGCCGCGGCGCCGATAATGGAAAGACGAAGCCATGCCATGGGACCTCCGATGGAAGCCATAAGTCCAACCATTACGATAAACACACCCAATGCAGGGCCTATGGCGGATATCAGTCCCACCCTGAAAGCCTCTTTGGGAATCTTGGGATCCAGCCCTGCCACTCTGGTGGTCTTGCTGCACTGCCTCATGTACAGCACGGTCTGTATCGCAGATATGATGACTGTGATACCACATAGCAGCCACAAGATAGGTGAATTTGAAACATGTTGGACTTGCTCAATATTGCTCATTCTGCAACCTCCTAACGTAATACTGGTGTAGCCGGTGCGGCTACCTGGTTGATAAGTTACTTTATTTGACTATATTTCTTTTGAATTAGACAGGGTCAGGAGCGTATCTGTCAGGACCTCCGTTCCCAGCACAATGTCATCCATGTCTGTATACTCAGCCGGATCATGGCTGATACCCTTGCGGCTTGGCACGAAAATCATCCCCATAGGCGCAAACTCAGCGATAAATAAAGAGTCATGATATGCGCCGCTAACCATTTTATTTGAGAATATCCCCTCCCTCGTACAGCTTTCTTCTATTACCGCCACTATCTTTTTGTCAGAAGAATGAGGTAAATCATCAGCTGTCACACAATGTGAGGCCCGCAAACCGCGGAGCATTGCAATCGTATCAATGTATGAGCAGATTTTTTGAGTCATGTCTGTTTTTCTATCTTCACTGATATCTCTTATGTCGATTGAAAATTCAACTCTCCCCGCAATGACATTGGACGAATTAGGAAACGGAAGCATCCTCCCAACTGTAGCTACCGTATAATTGTTTCCATAGCTTTGAGCCAGGCTTTCTATTTTCAGCACAATCTCACAGGCAGCCGTCATCGCATCATGCCTGGCATTCATCGGCGTGGAGCCCGCATGTTCCTGCTGTCCTTCCAACACCACATTTATATATGTAGGCGCACAAATAGCTTCCACAATTCCAATGGGACAATTGAGCTGTTCAAGAACAGGCGCCTGTTCAATGTGCAGTTCGACGCTCGCAAAAACATCCCCCTTTCTCCTCATAACTTTACTGTAATCCATTTCCGTATATCCAAGCCGGTTCAACTCATCATATAGTGATATTCCGTTCTCATCAACAAGGCCCTTTGTCTCCTCCAGAGAAAGATGGCCGGCCAATGCCCTGCTTCCGATACACCCGAATTTATAACGGGTGGGCTCTTCGGATGTAAATACCAGCGCGGTTATGCTCCGCTGGTGGCTGATATTATTTTCCTTTATAATCCTGCACGCTTCAATTGCGCCAATCACCCCCACCATTCCATCATACATCCCGCCATTACGGACCGTGTCAATGTGTGAACCACTCCATACAGGCGCCAAGTCAGGGCAGCCGCCAACCAGGGTTCCGAAGATATTGCCTATTGCATCCTCGGTGACAAGCAGGCCCGCCTGCGTCATCAGTTCCTTCACATAACTGCGTGCCCCGATCTCTGCCTCTGAAAACAGGGCACGCGTTATTCCCTCCTGCTCCGGACAGCTGTTAAAAGTGCTTAATGTGTTCAGATTATCATATATCCGATCCTTATTTGCCTTTAATAACATTACTGTTTTTCCTTTCTGGACTTTTTAAAATTTATAAAATTCGCTCCGCTTTTTCCAGCTTGTCAGCAGCACTTTTACCAGTATATTCCATTTGTTTTCTGCAAATTCAAATATTTATTTATATATTATCATTTATCACCCCATGTTTCCTTGTCAATGTGCACAGTTTTTTCAAGAAAAATCAAAAAAGTGCATATTGTTTAATTATACAGTAGCTGATATAATGATGTGGTAACTGATATAATGATGTGGTAACTGATATGGTTACATAAAAATCGTCAGAAGGAGTTGAGACAAAATGGTTACAGTTGCAAATTTCACATCAGACCTTGAGCAAATCCGATGTGTTGCCGGCTTCCGTGGGACAAACAGGAAGATTACTTCTTTCAGCATAATCGATACACCTGAAATCCTGGACTGGCTTCATGGAGGGGAATTTGTCGTTGACTCCGGGTATATTACGTTTCATAATCCGTCCATATTGAAAGGTTTTGTTGCGTCGCTGAAAGAAAAGGGCTGCGCCGCTCTTGGCGTGAAGCTGCACCGTTACCACAACGAAATTCCCAACATTATACTCGAGGACGGAAACAAGCTTGATTTTCCTATATATGAACTGCCTTATAATCTCTATTTTTGTGACTTTGCCTATACGATTCATAAGCGTATGTTTGAAGAACAGTTAGATGAGATGTACCATGTCTCAATCGCATACAAAGATATTGTTGATTCACTCAGCAAGTACAAGGTGCCTGAGAGAATGTTGTCCGAATTAAGCCTGGTGCTTAAAAATCCTGTTTTTCTTACAAATTCCCGGTTTGAGCTAATAGATTACTCATATGGTCCAAATGACAATTTTTCTTCGCATACCCCCCCCACCCAATCCCAATCCCCAACCCAAAAAAATCCCCGCCACCCAAATCCAATCCCCAGGAGAGCTGGACAGGTCTTGATGAGAATATGCGCCAAAAGCTCCTAAAAAAATACCAGCAGCAGCCTTACCAGTTCCACCACTTTTCCATTGACGGGTCAAATGGAGAAACAAACTGTACCATGCTGTATTCCGGAAACATTGACGGAGATGCTGCTTTTTTGGTCATTCCGGAAATAAACAAACTGGAAGACTGGCATTACAAAGTCATAAAAGATATCTCCGCATTATTCCAATTAACGGCCTGCAATAAAATAAACACCCAGGACTTTGCGGCATCGGTAATTATGGCACAATCCAATTCAACCGATACGATTCTGCGCTATTGTAAGATGTATAATTTTGATTATGCCAAACAACGTATCTGCTTAGCTGTTGAATTAAATAATTCGATGTCCATCTCATCGACCCGCAGATATATAATCCGGGATATCTTCGCTTCCATCACGTCGTGGATCACGAACACCTATGGATGTAAGGTTTTCTTTCTGAAAACCCATACCCATTATGTTCTGTATCTGCTCTTTTCCAATGATGTGTCCCAGGAAACAGCGGAATATCAGGCCGCAGAGTCGGCTAAAAAAATCCATCAATTTTTCGGCCGGGACAACATTTCCACACTGATCGGCATTAGCTTGTATGCTTCTGACCCACAGCAGATTTCAAAGGCATTCTTTCAGGCGATTGACGCGATCAATCTGGGACAGAAGCTCTATCCGGCAGAATATGTGTTTTTGTTTCGCACCATTCAGGTCTATCAATGGCTCTCCACGATGCCCCAGGAAAACCTGATGGAAATGTACATGGAAACAGTGGAGCCTTTATGCAGAGCCAGCAATGCCGACGTTAACTACGTGCAGGTATTGAGGACCTACATAGAAAATCATTATAACATCAGTAAGACTGCCTCTGATTTGCATATACACCGCAATACCATGATGAATTATATGGCCCGGATTCAGGAATTACTCCCTTACAATATCGGGCAGCCGGAAAACAGACTGAAGCTGCAAATAGGCATACACGCAATGTATTTGTTGGATAAACAGAATGAATCATAGATTTACAGAAGCTTTATACGTACGAAAAGGTTCCTCTGGAAATATCGCCCGGGGAACCTTTTGTCTCACGCCTCTTTTTACGGCTCTCATACCCAGCCCTGGTGTTTCCTCCAGCTGCAGGAATTCAAGGACGCTGATTCTGACATCACTGTTTACAGCCGCAGAGATTACCGCATCTCCCCCGAAACCGTCCTTTGATATTCTTAAATTTATTCTCTCCCGGTGGTAACTAATCAAATTAGTTTTGTCAAGCCGTTCCACTATAGTTTCCTCTCCAGATAAACAAATTTCCACCATCTCCTTTTCCTGCCAGCCTATTGAAAAATAGCATCATTTGATAAACGCTTGACAGAGCGCCCATGAGTGTCTATAATGACTTATAATACGAAAAGGAAAGGGTGAGTGCAATGTTATTCGGTAAGTTCTGCATTGATTACAGCTCCGGACAATTTGATACTTCAAAACATTGTACGGAGCCTGAAAATACGAAGACAATCGTCAGCAGATATTTTATTCCAAATCATTAGTTTGGGGTTTTGTTTTCGTGTTTTCCAATAAACAGCGGTTTGTTTTTGGCGGCGGCGGACAGTGTTTTGTCTGCCGCCTTTTTGTCAAATGATGGCGATGATTCTGCATAAAACGCGGGCTAATCGTCAGAATACGGTGGTCTGTGCGCACGGCGTTCAGAATACCCTTATTGACAAATATATATATCTTTAAGAGCAGAGGGCGTGCAGGTTTTTGTACCGTACCTCTGTTTTTTGTATGCTGAAAGGAAACACAAAAATGAATGACAATCAAAATCTAACAACAGGAAACGTTCCCATAAAATTAATCGTCTTTGCGCTCCCGCTGCTGGCTGCAAATCTCCTCCAGTCCTTTTACAGCCTAGTGGATATGGTGGTCGTGGGCAGAATCGTGGGAGAAAATGGGCTTGCCGCAATCAGCAGCGCCTCCATGATCAGTTTTATCATCAGCTCTGTCTGTATCGGCATTACGATGGGAGGCACGGTTTTGACCGCCCAGTATAAAGGGGCAAAGGATGAATGTGGACAAATTGAAACCATCGGGACTTTATTCACCATTTCCCTTATCGCGGCAGTCCTTGTTACCGCAGCGGGCCTGTCAGCCTATGGACCGCTTTTTCAGATATTAAATGTACCTGCGGCAGCCATGGAGGACGCCTGCGGATACATGAAAATCATCTGCTTCGGAACCGTATTTGTTTTTGGCTATAACGCGGTCTGTTCCATCCTCAAAGGTTTGGGAGATGCCAAAAGCCCGCTCTATTTTGTTGCGGTCGCCACGGCCGTCAATATCGTATTGGACCTCCTTCTGGTAGGCCCCTTTGGCATGGGTACCAAAGGCGCCGCCTGCGCAACCATTTTTTCACAGGGCATTTCTTTCGTAATTGCTGTGATACATTTAAAAAGGAAGAACTTTGTTTTCGACTTTCAGTTACCGCATTTTTCCATAAAAACCCATAAACTGGCTGCCATTTTGAAGGTCGGGCTGCCTACTGCGGTGCAAATGGTTGTCGTCAACCTCTCCTATCTCCTGATCACGGGAATGCTGAATCAATTTGGCGTATCCGTGGCCGCAGCCTCCGGCGTGGGACTTAAGATCAATACATTTGCCGGTATGCCCTGCTGGGCAATTGGCCAGGCTGTAACAGCCATGGCTGGCCAGAATATTGGAGCAGGCGATACAAAACGGGTCAGGAAAACAACAAAAACAGGACTTTGTCTCAATCTGCTCATTACGCTTACCATGGTTTTGCTGGTACAGGTTTTCGGGGAGCAGCTGATTCTCCTGTTTACTCCGGCAAGCCCGGAAATGACTACGGGGGGAATCCTGTATTTGAGGATATGCTGCAGCGTAAACAGCCTGGTATATGCAGCCATGTATACCTTCGATTCCTTTGCCATCGGCATCGGCTCTGCAAATATCGCCATGATCAACGCGCTTTTAGACGCGGTGATTGTCAGGCTGCCGGTAAGCTGGCTTCTGGCATTTCCCTGCGGCCTTGGATTTCCGGGCGTGTATATTGGGCAGGCTCTTTCCCCACTGCTGCCTGCTGTTGTGGGACTGCTCTATTTTAAAAGTAAGGGCTGGGAAAACAAACGGATTCTCCGACAACACAGCCGGACCTATCATACAAAAATTTAAGGAGGCTGATACAGCTATGAAAGGAACAAAGATAAATCTCGCCTCCGGCACAGAAGTCATCTACGAGGATGCCGATTTTTATATAGACACTCACGACAAAGTCGGCATTGTGGGTGTAAACGGCGCCGGAAAAACTACCCTGTTCCACGTGCTGCTGCATGAACAGGAATTAGACAGCGGCACCATATCCACCGGCAATTCGCGGATTGGTTATCTTCCGCAGGAAATCACCATTGAGGACGAATCCCGCACCGTGCTTGAATACCTGAAAAGGGGGCGGCCAATAAACAAACTGGAGGCAGAGCTGAACGTGATTTATAAAAAGCTGGAAAGCGCCGGCACAGCGGAACATGCCATGCTGTTTAAGCAAATGGAAAAGCTCCAGTCCCATTTAGAATCCTACGATTATTACGAGGCAGACAGCATTCTGCTCCATATCATTGACCGTATGGGGATTTCAAGCGGCCTGCTGGACATGCCCCTTAACAGGCTGTCCGGCGGGCAGAAATCGCAAATAGCCTTTGGCCGTGTCCTGTATTCAAAATCTGACATTCTGCTTTTGGATGAACCGACCAACCACTTAGACGCGGCAGCCAGAGAATTTGTCATTGAATTTCTGAAAGGCTATCAAGGTATGGTGCTGATTATCAGCCACGATGTCAGCTTTCTGAACCAGATTGTCAACAAAATCCTGTTCATTCATAAAGCCACACACAAAATATCCGTCTATGAAGGCAACTATGATACTTACAAAAAGAAGTATGCCCTGGAACAGCGCCTGCGGGAACAGGCCATTGCGCAGGAAGAAAAAGAAATCCGGGAGCTGGAGGAATTTGTCCGGAGGGCAAACCAGGCAAGCCGGACCAACCACGCGCTCAAGCGTATGGGGCAGGAACGCGCTCTCCGGCTGGAAAAAAAGCGAAGCATGAAACAGACCCGCGACCGGATCTATAAGCGTGTAAAAATGGACCTCCGCCCCATGCGTGAGGGCGGCGGGATTCCCCTGGAAGTGGAGCATCTGTCCTTTCATTACCCGAACCAGTCCCTTCTCTACCGTGACTTATCATTTCAGATACATGAAAAAGAACGTTTCCTGATTGTTGGAGAAAATGGGGCCGGTAAGTCAACACTGCTCAAACTGATTATGGGGATACATTCTCCGGATACGGGAAGCATCCATGTTCATCCAAAAACCGATGTGGCCTATTACGCCCAGGAGCTGGAACAGATTGACCTGCAGAAAACGATACTGGAAAACGCCTGGACGGACGGATATACGGAAAAGCAGCTTCGCTCTGTTTTAAGCAACTTTCTTTTTTATGCGGACGATATCCATAAAAAGGCAGAAATCTTATCTCCCGGTGAAAAGGCCCGCATTGCACTGTGCAAAGTTTTACTGCAAAGGGCGAACCTTCTCATTCTCGACGAGCCCACAAACCACCTGGACCCCGAGACGCAGAGCATCATTGGAGGAAACTTTCATCTTTTTGAAGGCACCATTATGGTTGTCAGCCATAATCCCTGGTTTGTGGAGCAGATTGGCGTCAACCGGGTACTGATCCTGCCTTCCGGCAGAATCGTTGATTATTCCCGGGAATTGTTAGAATACTATTACGGACTAAATTCAGAGGAGGAATTATAAAATGACCGATACAAAAAAATTATATCCCAGGACCGGAGATAAACAAACAATTTATTTAAAAAACGCCATTACAGACCCATCCATCATGGTTGGAGATTATACGATGTACAATGATTTTGTCAATGACCCGGTTGGGTTTGAGAAAAACAATGTTTTGTACCATTACCCCATAAACCATGATCATCTGATTATAGGAAAATTCTGTTCCATTGCCTGCGGCGCAAAGTTTCTCTTTAACAGTGCAAATCATACCCTTTCCTCTCTCTCCACCTACCCGTTTCCCCTTTTCTTTGAGGAATGGGGGCTGGAAAAGGGGAATGTGGGCGCTTCCTGGGACAATAAAGGGGATATCGTCATCGGAAACGATGTATGGATTGGATATGAGGCCGTCGTTATGGCAGGGGTTACGATTGGTGACGGAGCCATAATCGGAAGCCGGGCCGTCGTGACAAAGGACGTTCCTCCGTACACAATTGCCGGCGGCGTTCCTGCAAAACCGATCAGGAAACGGTATTCCGGGGAAACGGCTGCCACCCTGCTAGAGCTTAAATGGTGGGACTGGCCCGAGGAACGGATAACAAAAAACATCCATGCAATACAGACAGGACAATTAAATGAACTAATATAAAGAAATACCTCTTGTGTGTTCAGATTATTTCCGCTCCGCTGTTTCGCATAGAAAAGGCTCCGCAAGATTGTGAAAGATCCTGTGGAGCCTTTTCTGTCTGATAATATATTCTCTTATCCAAAGCTATTTGCCCTCCAGATCCTTCATGCCGGCAATCAGCAGCTTTAAGGAGAACTCGAAGCTGTCCCCCACAGGCAGCGAATGGCCAAAGGCATTGTTGTTGACGAGCAGGGAAAGTCCCCCCTAAAAACGCCCGGAAGGCGCGGATCAGATGATTGCAGTTTTCTTCTGAAATTCCCACCGAGGCCGTCGCCTCAGAACAAATGGAGAAAATCTGTCCCGTAACCATCATTGTCTCATGGTCCTGGTACTTGCTATACCAGAGCATAGCGCTGAACACGCCGGGGGGAGGGCGGTTGCATAGGCATAAAACCCTCCGCGGAGCGCCTCCCATGCTGCATATCCGCTGGTGCCGGCCGCGGCCTCCACCATCCGTTCTTCCATGTTTTTCCGGCCATAGAGCATTAATTCATGGTGCAAATCATTGAGCCCGCTGATATGGTTGTAAAGCGACGGCGGCTGAATGTTCAGACTTTCGGCCAGCATTTTTAACTGAATATGTTCCAGTCTAAATTCGTGGCTCATACCCCCACATGAACCCTACTCAGCAAAGACAGTGAAGGATATGAATAGGGCGGCCCGTTGTTACATTTTATGTAATCCATTGTATTAAATCGCCAGAGCACGGCTGCCGGCATTCCATCTTATCTATCCATACAACATGTTTGATTGTTCCCAATTCCACATCCCGCAACTGTGAAATAACCTTGTGAAGAGATGACAAACGATTGGGAGCCGCGTCAACAATGTGTAACATCCAAGCAAAGATACATGAAGGGATTCATCCGGATAAATACTTATTATTGTCAGTATACTTTAACTCATAGACCTTAAATCGGATAGGGGAATTATAAGTCCCCCTTCCACACCACCTGGCATACCGTTCGGTACCAAGGCGGTTCAATAGTTTACACGTACTTTCAGATAGTGGGCTGTCATATCAGGATAATCGATATTGTTCAGCCCTTCATCCGGTATTTGCAACTACCGGCTTTATGGCCTCGGCTGACTTCTAACGGCAAGCTTTACTCCGTGACAGCAAATGTTGTATTGCTCCTGCCACGTCCGTGAGACCTCCCCGGGTACTCACACGTTCTTTCCCTCCATGTCCCCACCATCTTTACCTAGCTGGGTTCCGTGCAGTTATTGGACTTCGACCTGTCTAGCGGCCTTATCCCCCATGCTCGGCCTGAAATGGTTTCTGTGCGTTGGGGCAGAGGTTTGCTTACACCTTCCTTCAGACCCAGCCTCACGGCAACGCCCTTGGTGTTCGGCTGTATCCTTCCCACTGCCGGGTGGATTCGGGACTTGCACCCGTTAGAACGTGCGCCCGCCGGGCGCACCTAGAAAATCGGAGTATCATCTTTTTTAGATGATACTCCGGTATTAAACATCTCATATTATTCATTTTATGGGAGTGTACCCAATACTAGCTGGTTAATTCTTACATGTATGTATCCATCACTTACCAGCATACGTTTTCTTAAGTTTATTAGGTATATTTCAGTACTTATATCAAGCAGACTCATTCTTTTACTTAGCAGCTCTTTTATATCTTTATCATAATAAGCTTCAGAAGTAATTATTCTTCCATTCTCATATACTCTAAGTTTGCTATTCTCTTGTGCCAATTGCTCCCAAGTTTCTTTGTATTCCTTAAGCTCTTTTTGGTTTAAAACTTTATGGTGCTGTGAACACGTGGCTAACTCATAGTCTTCAAGAAGAGATACCGCTATGCAATCTTTGACATAATCGGAGCAATTTGTTAAATATACTTTTTTCGTGTAATCGATGATAGAACAGAGATATAACATGCCAAAATATTCTGAAGAAGAATTTGAATACCAAATGCGTATTACATCATTCCGGCCAATCTCTTCGACAAGAGTTTGGTAATTTTGTAGAAATAAATTCCTCTCCTTTTGCTTATCTTGACACCTATAGCCATACATACTAAAAAATTCATCAAAACGACTTTCATAGTTTTGATTTTTAATATGTCCGACCGACAAATCATCAAGTAAAAACAATATATCCTGGTCTGACTCCATTTTAATCATCTTAATCATCACATAAGCCGATGACGAAAAGCATATATTTAGCATCGAATACTCCTAACCAAAAGTAGATTATATTATCTAAGGAATTGTAACATAACGTTCATTATCAATCCAAAGATCTGTACCGTTTAAAATCTCTACCGTCAGTTCATATCTTACATAAACACCTGTACCTGTAAAGAATTTCTTCCCGGTTTCAGTAGAACCGCTTATCAAGGTGCTATAGTTGGGCTTTTGACCCCAACATCTTATTATACCGGAATAATCTTTTTATGAAATTTCCCTTACAGCTTACAGCAATATTACGAAAATAAGCCCATAAATATGCGGCGCAGCCACATACTCACGGACTTATTCAGATATCCTTGTTTCCCCAGGTATCCCTACTCCTCCACCTCTAACAGGTAAGGCGTCACCTGATACACATAATAATTCAGCCAGTTGGTATAAAGCGTATTGGAAGTATTCCGCCATGTCAGCGGTGGCGCTGAAAACGGGTCGTTGTCCTCATAATAATTATAAGGAACCTCCGGATCCAACCCCTTATTTAAGTCCCTGTGGTACTCATTATTCAACGTCATCCTGTCATATTCAGGATGGCCCTGGACAAATACCTGCCGTCCGTCCCGGCTCATAACCAGGAACACGCCGGCTTCATCGGATTCAGCCAGGATAGCCAGCTCCGGATGCTTTAAGATATCGGCTTTCCTCACCTCCGTATATCTGGAGTGGGGAGCCAGGAAAAAATCATTAAGGCTTCTCACCAGCGGAACCTTCCGGTCCAGGACTCTGTGATTATAAATGCCCGACAGTTTCTTCTTCATAGGGTATTTGGGAATACCGTAGTGATAATAAAGCCCTGCCTGGGCCCCCCAGCATATATGTATGGTGGAGGTCACATGGGTCTTGCTCCACTCCATCATCATGGACAGCTCCGGCCAGTAGTTCACTTCCTCGTACTCCAGATTCTCCACCGGAGCCCCGGTTATAATCATTCCGTCATACTTTTTCTTCTTTATCTCATCAAATGTGACATAAAATTTGTTGAGATGGCTGGCTGACGTGTTTTTCGACACATGGGTGGACAGCATCAGGAAGGTACAGTCCACCTG
>UMFF01013839.1_pt1 | contig 29965 bp, 24 predicted proteins | sample 1964971 | NCBI WGS metagenome assembly UMFF01 (sample SAMEA4836042, study PRJEB28245) | human gut metagenome | biome: gut microbiome; material: fecal sample | place: Denmark | collected 2008 | reverse complement strand
ATATTAGACAGAAAGTAGTCAACTAAAATCATTAAACTACACCGGAATGCCTGTTTTAGATCAGTTTACACCCCCATCTCGACGATACCGAGACCCGGATGTAAGTTCAATCGAGACCCGGGTGTCAAGCATATTAAGTAATAACCTTTCTGATATTCAGATATATACTTATTAAATAAAGAACCCTGTTTTTGTTACTTCAATATAAAGCTATGATAGTAATGATAGTAGCTATGATAGTTAAAAACAGAACTATCATAATACAATATACTGATTATGTGTTGCTTAATAAGAAAATGAGAGTATGATAGTTGATTTTACAAAATCGATTGTATATTCCTTATTCCATATTTGTAAGAACATCTACCCATATTATCCTGAAGATGAAGTTGACGTGCTTCATTTTTATTAAACAAAAAGAGAGGATACCCTTCTGTGTCAAGGTACCCTCTTTTCATTTATATCGAATCTACTAAAAGATTCCTATCGCAAAAAATTACAGATTCTGCATTTTGAAGAAAGAGAAAACAGCCGGTTCATTAGCACTTCCGCAATGGATTAAACCAGGGCGAGCCACGCGATCCCAAGGGATCAAGTCTTTAGCCGTACCAGCAGCATCCATTCCTTTTACCGCAGTCCATTTCTTACCGTCAGCACTTTGGAAAAAGGCACAATTACATCCATCTGTCACTTCCATTTTCAGATAAACAGGAGAAGCAGGAAGTGGCTGTTCATTTAGTATCTGAGTTTTACCATCTATAATCATCTTCAATTGCAACCGGTCGCCTACACAACCCAATGCCATTTGAGACTTATCATCACCATACATTACGAGACCTTTGAAGCTTTGATTTTTATTTATTACTGCTGTTTCTATGGCATAACGAGAGGTTGACGGACGCACACACAAAGCTGTACCATTACGGCTATCCTTTTTAGGCTTGCCACTTAAAAACAAATTTCCGCCTTTGAACTTTGCATCTATATCCGAATAAACATAATTCCAAGTCCATTCATTGCGAAGTTGCTTATCCTTGAAATTATCCTCAAAATCAGTAACGGGTTGTTGTACTACTCCTTTAAAAGGCATAGGCTGGCGCAATTTTGCTGTTTCACCTGTTACAAAATGAGGCCATTTATCTTCTCCCATTACCAACTCCTGCAAAATTGGTTGACGCCCTAAATAAAAATCCGCCCCCGACAGATATGCATGACAGAGATAAAACATACGCCCATCCCGAAGCGTAGTAAACGTACCATGTCCGCAAGACTGAACTTCACCTCCTCCATGCAGGATCGGATTTCCTTCATATTTTTCATACGGTCCCTTTAAGTTTTTTGAACGGGCAACAGCTACGGCATAGTCGCTTTTCGGACCACAGCAACCGTTTATCGAATAAATAATATAATAATAGTCCCCATACTTGAACCAATGCTGCCCTTCCATACCAATCCGTTCGTCATCCTTTAGCAAGCTGAAAGGTTCACCTTCCAAACGCAAACCGTCTGCCGACAATTTACTGCAAAGTAATTCTATCGGACGATTATCCAGTCCATAAGCTTTCCAAGTGATATACAACTGCCCGTTATCTTCCAGAACAAAAGCATCAATAGCCTCTGTTCCGAACTCTACCAATAAACCATGATCAGTAAAACCCTTTGCCGGGTCCTTTGCTGTCGCTACTCCGATATAAGATACGCCATCCGATTTCCTGCGAGCCGTATAATAAGCAAAGACCTTCCCATTGTGATAATACAGTTCCGGTGCCCAGAAAGAAGAAGAGGTCCATTCCGGCTTACGGTCGAATATATGCCCTACCTGTTTCCAATTTACCAAGTCCGAGGATGTAAACACAGGATAATGCGGAGCCCATTCCGAAGAAGTTCCTGTTGCATAAAAAGTATCTCCTATCCTCAAGATAGAAGGATCTGCCATATCACCATGGATAACCGGATTTGTAAAATAAGATGTTTCCTGAGCCATTACGGAAGTTGCGGAACACAACGCAATACTTCCGAACAAAGTGAGAATCAATTTTTTCATGGATATAAAATTTACGCTTGCAATGCTTCGTCCATGGCAGCAGCAGCCTTACGACCGTCACCCATAGCCAGGATTACGGTAGCCCCGCCACGCACAATATCGCCACCGGCATATACATCCGGCAAAGCCGAACGCATGGTATCCTGATCGACAACAATCGTACCCCATTTGCTCACTTCCAATCCCTGGAAAGCACGCGGAATAAGCGGGTTAGGTGAAACACCCACGCTCACAATCACTTCATCCACATCCACAGTCTCTATTGCACCTTCGATAGCAACAGGACGACGACGACCGGAAGCATCCGGTTCTCCCAGTTCCATTTTTTGTAAACGGGCCTGCTTTACACGTCCACGTTCGTCACCGATATATTCAATCGGATTATGCAGAGTCAAAAATTCTATGCCTTCTTCCTTTGCATGCTTCACTTCTTCCAGACGTGCCGGCATTTCTTCTTCGCTACGGCGGTAAATAATCATGGCACGTTCGGCTCCCAAACGGCGTGCTGTACGTACAGAGTCCATTGCGGTATTACCACCTCCGATTACTGCCACCTTCTTGCCCTGCAGTACCGGCGTATCACTCTCCGGATTAGCAGCATCCATCAAGTTGACACGAGTCAGATATTCATTGGAAGACATCACACCGATCAGGTTTTCCCCCGGAATATTCATAAAGTTGGGAAGACCGGCTCCACTGGCAGCAAAAATGCCTTTAAATCCATCTTCATGCAAATCTTCGTGGCTGATAGTCTTACCAACGATACAGTTAGTAATAAACTTCACACCCATCTTGCGAAGCCCTTCGATTTCGACATCCACAATCTGATTCGGCAGGCGGAATTCCGGAATGCCATATTTCAATACGCCACCTATTTCGTGTAAAGCCTCGAAAACAGTTACATCGTACCCTCTCTTAGCCATATCCCCGGCAAACGAAAGACCGGCAGGCCCCGAACCGACAACCGCAATCTTGATTCCATTCTTTTTAGCCACCTCCGGTATGGAAATATTACCACTCTCCCGTTCGTAATCGGCTGCAAAACGTTCCAGATAACCTATGGCAACAGCAGGCTTACCCATCTTCAAATGAATACACTTGCTCTCACACTGTTTTTCCTGAGGACATACACGACCGCAAACAGCAGGCAGTGCACTGGTTTCTTTCAATACGCGTGCAGCTTCCAGAAACTCTCCGCGCTCAATATTCTTAACAAATGTAGGGATACTGATACTTACCGGGCATCCTTGCATACATGTCGGATTCGGACAATCCAGGCAACGTTGTGCTTCCTGCATCGCCTGTTCCTTTGTCAAACCAAGGTTCACTTCTTCCAGACGTGTATGGCTGCGATACTCCGCATCCAATTCATTCATCTCAACACGGGGAATATCCGCACGTTCTTTATTTTTTTTGCTTTTCCGAAGTGCTTCTCTCCACGGTTCGGCACGACGGGCTGCTATTAATTCTTCTGCTGTCATTTTTTCCAATAGCTTTATTACTTCTTTTCCATATCTTTATAAGCACCCAAACGCATCAACATCTCGTCGAAATCGACCTGATGAGCATCAAATTCAGGACCATCCACACAAACGAACTTCGTCTTTCCACCCACCGTAATACGGCAAGCGCCACACATACCGGTTCCGTCCACCATAATCGTATTCAGAGAGGCAACAGTCGGTATTTCGTATTTTTTAGTCAGCGCCGAAACAAATTTCATCATAATCGCCGGTCCGATAGTCACACAAAGGTCCACTTTCTCACGGTTGATAACACTTTCCACACCGTTGGTAACCAATCCCTTCGTACCATAAGAACCGTCATCCGTCATCACAATCACCTCATCGGAATTGGCACGCATTTGTTCTTCCAGGATAACCAGATCTTTCGTACGTGCGGCCAAAACCACAATTACCCGGTTTCCCGCTTTATGGAAAGCTTCTACAATAGGAAGAAGCGGGGCTACACCTACACCTCCGCCGGCACACACTACGGTACCCACTTTTTCTATATGGGTAGCCTGTCCGAGAGGACCTACCAGGTCTGTAATATAATCGCCGACGTTCAGTTCACAAATCTTTTTAGACGAACCGCCCACAGCCTGGATAACCAGTGTAATGGTTCCCTTTACCGTATCGGCTCCGGCAATAGTAAGCGGGATACGTTCCCCTTTCTCACCTACCTTTACGATAACAAAGTGTCCTGCCTTTCGTGAACGGGCTATCAAAGGGGCTTCGACTTCCAGTTTCACCACATTGGCAGAGAAATTTTCTTTACTTACAATTTTATTCATTATAATCGACTATTGATAGTTTATCTTCTGTGTTCGATGCAAAAGTATATCAAAAAAGCGAGTTCGCTGCTGTTTTGCCAGAGAAAAAGGCCTTATTCGAACAATCCTTCATCTCTAATTAACATCAACAAAGCGGAATGTGGAACAATGAGATACTTCTCTTCATTAAAATTTATCTCATAAGCCGAATTTTGCAAAAAAACGGCAAGATCGCCTTCGTGTGCCTGTAAAGGCAAATAATGAACCTCTTCATTATTTTTCTTTTCCCATGCCTCGTGTTCTTCTGCTTGGGAAGGAAGAGGAAACCCGGGACCGACCTTAATGATGTATCCGCTCTGAATTTTGTCTTGCTGCACCGTAGGAGGAAGATAAAGTCCTGATTTGGTCTGACTTTGTGGATTCTTCGGTTTTATAAGCACCTTATCACCCACCATAAGAAACTTATCGATATCTTTCTGTTCTATTGATAATTGCATAATAATATTGGTTATAATATTTCTAACAGCGAACAAAGATACAAAAGAAGATTCAGAACCTGTTTATCTCCAAAGAGAACTTCAATGAAAGGTTTCGTCTATCTGATGTACCATACTAATGCAATACGATTCGACCTACCGCACGGGAATTGAAAAAGAAAAAGGAGTTGTCCCTGATAGGACAACCCCTTCTTTCCTGATATTCTATTTTCAATTACAATGCACGTCCTTTAAACACATTCGACTGGTCTGAAGGGTACAGACTACCGGTAAACGATATGCGTTCGCTATTGAAGTTCGGATTTACCGTTGCCGTACATTTGTTGGAACCTTTCACCATACGAATAGAAACACTTGCTGAAACAGCAACTCCCTGAACCATCATGTTCATTGTAATATTTCCTTTTTTATCGGTTTTCATTTCTACATTGGAAGCACTACCTTCTACAGTAATACCGCCAATACCGTTAGGACCTGAATACGGGCCGTTGAAAGCCAACTGGATAGTAGCCCTGTCGCCTTTCATAGATACGAAGTTCGTGCTCGGAGTGACATAAACGAAACTACCCCGCTTAAATTCAACCCTGTCGGCCTCCAATACGAAATCTCTATCCTTTAATGCCTGAACACCTTGCTCAAACAATGCCATTTCTTCTGCTTCATCCGCAGCCTGTTGTGCTTCTCGTGCTGCTTTTTGAGCTTCTCTCTGCTTCTGCTGCTCTGCTGTCGTTGCGCATGAACTAAATGCAAGGACAGTCAATAATAATAAAACTACTTTTTTCATACATCTTGATTCTTTTAGTTATAACTAATCTATTGACGTTACATATAGTAGACAATCAGTAAAGTAAAAGGTTCAATTTAACATCTTCCTTTTCATGTTTTTAACATGGTGCCATAAAAATAGCCAGGCTGTCATAGCCGCTATAAAATCCGAAAAAGGAGAAGCAAACCAAACCCCGTCTAACTGCCAGAGATCCGGCAGGAACAAAATTGCCGGAATAAGGAACAATACCTGGCGGCTCAGGCTCAAAAACATCGCTTTCCAGGCAATACCGATACTCTGGAAAAACTGGCTGATGGAAATCTGGGAACCTACAACAAAGAAAGCTGCCAAGGTCAACCGCAAACCATTCTCCGAAACTGCTATCAATTCGGGGTCATTCGTAAACGCCCGCACAATCAGACCTGGTAACAACCAACTCGCCAAACATCCAGCTCCGGTAATAATCGTAGATGTAATAATAACCAGCCTCAACGTTTCCTGTACACGTTTATAAAGCCCCGCTCCATAGTTAAAACCGACAATCGGCTGCATCCCCTGAGCAATGCCGATAATCAGCATGACCAGCAGCATTCCCACACTGGTAATAATCCCATTCGCCCCGATAGCCATATCGCCTCCATATTTCTTCAATGCATGATTCTGGATGATAGTAACCGCACTACCCGCCAACTGCATTGCAAAAGGCGAAACACCTATCGTCAGGATATTCCATATAACAGCAGATTCCGGTTTGAAATATTTAACATGGAAACGGACTATACTCTCTTTGTTCAGGAAATGGCTCATCACATAAACGGCACTGACAGCCATCGAAATCACTGTAGCAATAGCTGCTCCCTGTATCCCCATATCGAACCAGAAGATAAATATAGGATCGAGGATAACATTTATCACCGCGCCTATCATCATCGTAATCATGGCTTTCTTCGGATAACCGGATGCACGCATTACGGCATTGAAACCGAAACTCAATGAAGCCAGCAGGTTGCCGGGTATGGCAATATACAAATATTCTTCCGCATAAGGTATCGTCTGCTCGCTCCCACCGAACCAAGTCAACAGATCTTTCAGAAACAGCATGCTGGGGATTATCGTCAAGGCAGAGATAATAAAAGTCAGCGTCAAGGCATTACCCAGCACTTTCTCCGCCATGTCATTCGCTTTACGTCCCAAATGGATAGAGACACGTGTAGCCGCACCTGCCCCGACCAACATCCCGAATGCCTGCAAAAACAACAAGATGGGAAATGTCAGGGTAAGTCCCGCCATCGCCAATGGGCCTACCCCTTGCCCGATAAAAATACGGTCCACTATATTGTATAATGCATTTACCATCGTACCGACTACAGCCGGTATCGCGTAATGCAACAACAGCGAACTCACCTTTTCATATTCCAGCCTTTTGGTAATTTCACTCGTCATAATCTATAATCGTATATTCTTCATTTCTTTTATAAGCCCTGCCACGTCCGTAAACGTTTTCGTTGCGGAATCCGGCATAGTCATAACCAGTTGATGTGCAGAACGGCAATTTATATTCATCTGCCCATCTTTTACCGGAGAAGGTCTGAAACCGTTCCGGATAAGTGCATTGCCCACCCAGTAAGAAACCAGGAAATCCCCTTCCACTCCTATGGGAGAAACCGGCGCCTGTGTATTTAATTTCCCGGTTGACGAGTCGAAAACAATCCCGTCCCGGCTAAAGAATGTTTCAAAAGCTCCGTTCATAATTAAATCTTCCGGGGTTCCGGACGACATGGGACGCCCTTTTTCCTGTAACCACAGGCAATCTCCCATCTGCAGGGCCAGGTCCAGATCGTGGGTCGACAGCAGAATTGCCTTATTTTGTTCTACCGCAAGTTTATGCAACAAGACCATCGTTTCAATACGGCTTGTCACATCCAGAAAAGCCGTAGGTTCATCCAGCAGGATAATCGGGCACTGCTGTGCCAAGACCTTTGCAATCATCGCTTTTTGGCGTTCTCCATCACTCAGTTCCGATACATAGTTTTGTGATTTATGGGCAATACCGGCTGCCTCCAGCGATTGCCCGATGATTTCCCGGTCGTGCGCTTTCAGTTGACCGAAAAATCCCGTATACGGATGACGCCCCAGGGAAACCAGGTCGTAGACAGTTATACCGCCTGCATTTGTCTTTTCTGTCAATACAACCCCTACGGTCAGTGAAAAGTTGTATTGGGAATACGAATCCAGCGGTTTGCCCATCAAACGGATTTCTCCGTCCAAAGGCGGCTGGAAACCGCATAGTGTCCGTAGCAAAGTAGATTTTCCCGCTCCGTTCAATCCGAGCAAGCAAGTCACTTCTCCGGCAAACAACTGCAAATCCAGTGCTTCATGTATCACTTTCCGTTTACCTCCTTTCAGCAGATATCCGATACTTAGCTGCTTTGTTTCTATCACAGGACTGTTATTCATCATAGCGTTCAATCAAAATATTGGATATTCTTACGGTTCACAATCACATAAATTATCACAGGAGCACCCAGCATGGGAGTTACGGCGTTTAGAGGCAGAATATTATTTGTTCCGGGAAGTACCATTATCAGATTACAAAGCAATGCTATACAAGAGCCTGCCAATAAAGTGACCGGAACCAGCATTTTATGATTGGAAGAGCCCAACATCAACCGGGCAATATGAGGTACGGCAAGCCCGATAAAGGATATCGGACCGCAAAATGCCGTTGTCGTAGCAGTAAGCAACCCTGTGCAAAACAAAATCAATATACGTGTCTGTTTGATTTTGATACCCAGGTTTGCCGCATACATCTCTCCCAGCAATAAGGCATTCAATGGTTTTATCAGCAAAATAGCTAAAAGCAATCCTACCAATGTAAATATACCGAAATAGGGAAGTTGCTGGATGGATACCCCCGAGAAGTTTCCCAACCCCCACATAACGAAAGCATGTACCTTATCTGTTGAAGCATAATAATTCAGAATGGAAATCAATGAAGAGGCCAGGTATCCTATCATGATACCGATAATCAGGAGCATCACATTACTCTTCACTTTAGATGAGAAATAGATAATCAACCCCAGAATGCAACCGGCACCGATAAAAGCCGCCAGTATAACTGCCACATATCCGCTCAGCGGCCAGTCCGTTACCAAGCTCATCGAACCGCCGAAATAAAGCAGGATAGCGGCGACCCCCAGGTTTGCTCCATCGCTTATCCCCAGGATAGACGGACCGGCAAGCGGGTTCCGGAACAAGGTCTGCAAAAGCAACCCGCTCACTGCCAATGAAGCCCCGGCAAGTAAAGCCGTCACAGCTTGTGGGAAACGGGATTGTAACACGATATTCTGCCATGCCAGCCGTTCGTTCCCCTGTCCCAGCAAAATATTCCACACACTCTCAAACGGTATCGATACGGCACCGTATACCAGCCCTCCTGCAAATAAAACCAAAAGGATAAAAATCAAAAGCGGATAAAATAACAAGGCTTGCTTATTCATAGCGCAAATATAATGCTTTTATCCGCTTCAAACCGATTGGCAGGTATTCACTTCTTCTTTTTCTTTTCTTTTTCCGCAATGAAGAATTTCCTTGTTTCGTCAACAACTTCCTTTCTTAATCCAATAATACCTATCAGGTTAGGAATAGCCATCAACCCGTTTACGATATCCGCAATAATAAAAATAAGCCCTAAAGGTAAAAACGAACCGACAGCAACAAGGGATATAAAAATAACCCGGTAAGGCTTTATGGATTTTATGCCCATCAGGTATTCCATACATTTTTCGCCATAATAATTCCAACCCAATATGGTAGTAAATGCGAAAAAGATTAATCCGATATTAACTACATATTTTCCTAAAACAGGGATGGGAAGCCCCCTTTCAAATGCAATCGTAGTCATTGCCGCTCCTTCCTGATGCCCCCCATAGCTTCCAGTCAGTACAATTGTAAGTCCTATAACCGTACATACCAACATGGTAAAGAACGTTCCGGTCATCGATATCAATCCTTGTTTAACCGGCGACTTGGTCTTTGCCGCCGCTGCTGCAATCGGCGAACTGCCCAAACCGGCTTCATTGGAAAAGACACCTCTGCCTACTCCCATTTGTATAGCAACTAAAATCGTCACACCGGCAGCTCCGCCTAACACTGCTTTGGGCGCAAAAGCACTCTCTACTATCAGCAATATCGCCGGGATAATTTCTTCCGACCGGTTTATCAACACAAGCAAAACAACCAGCAGATAAAGCACCACCATCGTCGGCACGATTTTTTCCGCTACGCTCGAAATCCTCTTTATTCCTCCCAAAGTAACCAATGCCACAAGGATGGTTACTACAACAGCAGTCACAGTTACCGGCACATTAAACAGAATGGTCGTAGCATCCGATATGGATTTAACCTGTCCGAAAGTCCCAATACCGAAAAAGGCAACGCCAACGCCAAATAACGCAAAAAGCTTTGCCAGCCATTTCACGCCCAGCCCATTTTGTATATAATACATCGGACCTCCCGCCATCTGGTTGTTTGCATCCACCTCTCTATATTTAATCGCCAATACACCTTCGGCATACTTTGTAGCCATACCAAAGAAAGCGGCAAGCCACATCCAAAACAATGCCCCGGGTCCTCCCGTATGGACAGCCGTAGCTACTCCTACAATATTGCCCGTTCCTATCGACGCCGATAGAGCCGTACACAAAGCACCATAATTGGAAACATCCCCCTGGACGGAGGCATCCTGTTCCTCTTCATCTCTACCAAAGACAAATTTTAATGCCATCGGCAACCTGAAAATTTGAAGTAATCTTAATTTGAATGTCAGATAAATTCCTGTTCCGACAAGTAAGATAAGTAATGGCGGTCCCCAAACAAAGTTACTGATACTTTGAAAGATTTCTTTTATTTCCATAATGAATTCATTAATTAAAGGGTTGTCTTTCTCTAAGGGTATAATTCCGACGATTCATCGAAGACGAATCGGTCTTATATCTAAGGTCATTCGCAAATGTAAGAGAATTAAATAAAATGATAACATCATTATTGTTAAAAATAAATCTCTGTCTCAAATTAAAAATAGAAATAAAAAACAGGCATATCACAAACGTATGAATGATGCAAAACATACTAAACGTTTGTAATATGCCTGTATAAAACGGGATTTAATAAACCGTATCCCGGTTCATTGTCTTAGCCCATACATTGCCGGGATAAAGCCTTGTCGCTTGCCGGAATTCTTTTTCAGCAGCAAACTCATCCCCTTTTAATAATTGAATTAAACCACTGTAATAAGCCACATTACTTTGTTGCACATTCTGGTTGGCTTCACCGAATTTTGCATACGAATCCATCAGATTTTGCTGTGCATGCTTTAATTTATCCTGCATATCCGCCAACACTTTATCCGCCTCATTAATATTATTCAATTTTCGCAGCGATTTAACTTTATAATAACTTAAATCACTCAGATTTCCATTTGTGTTGCCGATAGCCGACTTCTTAAAACATTCTTCCGCTTTGTCTTGCCGTCCCAATGATTGGTAAGCGATTCCGGACAAATAATAAACCTTCGTCTCATATCCGCCCCAACGAGAAGGAGCAACTTCCAGATTTACAGGATACTGGTTTGCCAAATCAAATTCAATGATTGCTTCCTTATATTTCTTTTTATCCAACAGGCGAATGCCTTTCAGTAAATGAGAATCTGCATACATATCATGTATTTGTCCACCACCTTCCCATAAATGGAAATGACGTTTATCCATTATGCGGATAGCTTTATCATATTGTCCGGCTATATTGTATAATGTAAGCAAACGCATAACGGCATCGTCATGTTTCATGACTGTTTTCAGGTGAGTTTCCAATCGTTTCAGCCGCTGGGCTTCAGGAATGTTTGCCTGTTCATAAATTTTATCGGACTCTGTAAGCAAAAGCGCATCGTCGGAATTTGCCTTTATAGCCATATCATAATATTTTATTGCCTTATCCAAGTCTCCGGTACGTCCATAGCCGAACCCTGCATTGCGGCAGGCAATAGAGAAAGCAGGGTTTAACTCGACTGATTTCACCCACATATCCAGTCCGTTTTCTTTCTGTCCCAGATAATATAACAGGTTTCCTAAATAATAGCAGGCAAACGAATCATCCGGTTTTACTTCCAATATGGACCTGAACAGTCCAATTTCCTCCAACCGGAACGGATAATTGTCCAGTGGGGATAATTTTTGAGCCTGCCCGATACAATCCAAAGCACTTTCTTTATCACCGGACTTAAGCAAATTGGCCGCTTTATAATAATATACCAACGGATATCCAGCATAAGGCTCACCAATAGATATCGCCTCATCCAATACGGCTAAAGCATCTTTTACCGCTCCTATTGTCATATAATTACTTGCCACTTCCAACATTTCCTGCACAGCGATAATTCCTTTACTATTATAATTATTACCTACCCGCAAGAAAGAGGCATTTCCGGCCGTAAGCAGACTTTTTTCCGCAGCACTCCAATAATCCAGCGGATCTATCTGCTGAATATAAGCAATTGTTTCCAGAGCCTGCTCCTTATCGCCCAACATACGAAGGATATAGGCCTTCAGGGTGAGTGCCTGCAAATCACGTTCTCCCACATAAAGAGATTGGGTAATCAGGTCCAACGCTCCCGCATATTCTTTTGCATTGACGGCCATTACCGCCAGTTCATAGAATGAACGATGTTTATATTCCGGCGTCCAGGTAGCGGCCCAATAAGCATCTTCCGCCTTTTGGTTTTCACCCGTCGTCCGGTATAAATAACCCAGATAATAAAGAGCCTCCGTGTTTTTCACCCTCGTATAATCATGAGATAACCTTGCTTGGGCACGCAACAAATGCTGTTTGGCTTTCTCCCATTCTCCCTGACGGATATAATGCTTGCCAACTTCTATATTCACACGGGCATCCATTGAATCGCGAAGCAATGCTTCATTATAAAAGTCCATATAATCCAACCGGGCATTGTTAAACTGGTCCACACGAAGACCTGCCAGATACAGTTCTTCATTTGTTTTATATGCTTTTACCGGTTTTGTCCCTTCGATAACTTCGGGTAACGACTTTTCTTCCAACACTACCGGACTATAATCGACCAACAGGTTCCCTTGTGCATCATATAAAGCAGTATATAAATCGGAAGCTTTTTCCATATCAGGAACAGAAACCTGTTCAAAGAAATAGTTATCCGGGTCAATGGAAATACGCTTATCCATCAATACCCGGTCTTTACATTTTACCACTACACGTGCATTATCATACAATGTCGTTGCACAGTATCCGACCCGGTAAAGATGCTCTCCCGCCGGTTCAAAATTGACTGCCGCATCCACTGTTGCATTCTTCACGCCTTTAATGCCTTTTATCGGATACCATATCTGGCTGAATTCCCGGATTTCACCCGGATTAATCCAGCTATAGTCCGGCTGGTTGTCCGAATAACCGCCCACCATCAGTTCCAGATAGTGCCCGTCATTATCCGATAATATTTTATTCCACATTTCCCCGTTCGGATTATTTCCCCACAGGAAAAATTTCTTTCCGGGAACAACATGCCTGTTTGCTACATGCACCGTCCCGGCATCAACGCCATAATCATAACCGGCAAGGAATGACATCTCACTTCCCCATGCAAAAATGGAACGGGAACTTCCCGTAAAATTCTTCCACCAGGATAAATCTTCAACTTTACCATCCCCGACCGTTGTTTCCCCCTCAGGCCAGTTGGTAAAATATACTTTATGATGATCCGCACCAAACTGTACATCCGGTGGGAATATAACCTGATACCGGTCATTGCAATGAACCGAAACATTCGCCCAATACAACATAGACTGGATCATCGATGTCGGATTGATTACTTTTATCTTAGCCTCAACCCATGAACGGTTCGGATAGACGGATACACCGACCGACCATTTCAGACGGTGTCTGAATTCTGTTTCCCCAACCCAAATAGTTTTACTTCCATTCTTGTTTTCTTCCATCGTCCAGTTCACAGGCATATACGTACTGGCCCGGTGATGGTCCGGGATATTCCATTCCACCCCGCCGGATAACCAGGCGCCCAACATACCGATCAGAGCCGGTTTCACTCCTGTCTGGGTATAAAAGAAATGATATTTATTCGTATTATCCGTAGCAGAAAAAATACGTCCGCCGATTTCAGGCAAGACAGATATATCGACATACTGATTATTCAGTTTCAATACGTTATATTCCTGTTCCACTTTATTCTCTGTCAATACATCATAGAGCGGATAAGGGTAAATATATCCTTCCGCACCCTGGTAGACACGCCCGGTAAAAAAGATCGGATTGATTTCAGGATTGCCGATTTGATAGGTAGGAATCTTTTCCTGTACGGCTTCCATATGGACCTGTTGCCCGAAAAGAGGAGCTACGGACAAACATAGCAATGGTATTAGCTTACACTTCATAACATAATGATTAAAGAATTGAAAGAAAGAGTTTAGTTTTTCCTAAATGCAAGAAGTCAAACAGTCTATATTTCCGGACTCTGACGATACAAAGTCCGGAAATAATTTTTATCTATTTCTTTATCTTACCAAATTAGGATTCAGAGAAGCATCCATAGCAGGATAAGGAGCATAAATCGTTTTTTCACCTTGCCAGGTAGCCTTGTCGGGTATTAGAACGGCCTCCTGAACCATCACACCCGGAGCAACCTCTATCGGTTCATTTCTCTTCCTGTCTTCAAATGTTTTCTGCAACAGTTCCATACGCATCTGATCGGCACGACGGGTTACCAGCGCACACCAGTTCCCTGCCACTTCCCAGCCGTGTTCCATCAGGGCCGCATTTGCGAAGTCCTCTCCGCTCATACCTGCCGGCAGTGACATCAAACCTGCACGATCCCGTACCTTATTGATACATTGATAAGCCAATTTATTTGGTGTTCCATCGGCACGTGCCTGTGCTTCGGCATACCACAACAAGACTTCTGCATAGCGGATAATACGGTGGCGGGAATCGTTAGTCATATCCTGGCTGGCAGGTTTCCTATAATCATAATCCGTATTTCCCACACCTACTGTAAATACAGAGAACATCGGATGATTTTCCGGAATGTAGTTCGTTCCGCTTTCATCCTTTTCCCACCAATCCACCAATTTACCGCCTTCTTTGTTTCCTAACAAGATTTTAGGATTGTAAATTGCATTTTTGCGCGGACCTGCCGGCATGTTCTTCCAAAAACGGATTTCGCCAAAAGCATCGCCCCAACCGCCAAGCGATTCGAACAAGTTGGACGAAGTAAGCTGTGAATCCTGATCCCAACCGTAATCGGCCACATAGTTAATGCCGACAACAGTTTCGTTTGTGTAGTTAGTGCTCATCGCATATACATTTTTGAAATCCTTCTCCAATATATATTCATAAGAGCCACTTTCAACCCCGTCTATCACTTCTTTTGCTTTTGCAGCTGCTTCGGCATAATATTCGGTTTTCTTTAAAGGCCATCCGGCCATTGCCATATATACGGCAGCTAAAGTCGATTTAGCTGCTTGTTGAGTAATATAGGTATTCGCACCGAACATTTTCCGGGGAGCCTTGGTATAATCGGTTGGCAAAATCGTCTCTGCATCCTTCAGGTCTTTCACTATTTGCGTATATACGTCTTCCACACTCGCTACCGGAGCCGAATAGTCGATATCTTCAGTCGAGTTTGCCGGTTCCAACCGCAAAGGCAGCGGGCCAAATACCCGTACTAATGTAAAATAGCTATATGCACGCCAGTATTTAGCCTGTCCGACTGCAATCTCTATTTCTTTCTGTGTAGTCGGAGTTTTCGAAGCGAAGGCTATCACCTTATTTGCCGCTTTAATCAATACATAATGCTGCTGCCAACACTCGGTTACCCCCTTATTGTTATCCGCAGGAATAAATGCATCGAACTCGGCAGCAGCCTGTTTATTACTACCGGGATTGGCAGTCATATCATCCCCCATCCATTGGGGAAGCTGCATATTCGTATACCCTTGGGTTTTCATCACTTTCTGATACAGGGCATATACATTCATGTCCAATTCTTCCTGTGACGAATAATAATTCTTCGGGTCAAGTTGCCCTTTGGCATCTTCTGTCAGAAAATCACTGCACGAAGTGGTTAACAGGCCGCACAACAACGTACAACCAATCCATATTTTTGTTTTCATGTTTATCATCCGTTTATAGATTTAAAAATTCATTCTTACACCAAAAGTCCAGGTACGGGGCGTAGGATAAGCACCTATATCCACACCACTGTTTATATCCACGCTGTTGCCACTGCCTGCAAATGCAGAGCTGGAGGGGTCGAAACCTTTATAACTTGTAATCGTGAACAAGTTCTGACAACTTACCGTTAATCTCAAATCAGCAAATTTCACTGTCTTCTTCGGCAAATTGTATGACAAACTGATATTATCCAAACGGAAATAATTCGCATTTTCCAACCATTGGGTAGAAGCCGGCTGATACGTATTTCCTTTACTGGTCAATGATGCATATTCAGCACCTGCACCTACTTTATCGAAACCTTTCATATAGGCATCGCGTAAAGTAATGAATTTGGAATCTCCAACCATTGAAGCCATCGTAAAACGAGTCAGGTTCAATTTCTTAGCGCCGAACGAACCGGTAAAAAATACGTTCAGGTCCCAGTTCTTCCAACTCAACATATTGTTCCATCCCAATGTAAAGTCAGGAGTTGATTTACCAATTACGGTACGGTCGCCGGCATCGAGGCTACCATTATTATTCAGGTCGGCATACACATTATTTCCTTTTTCATCCAAACCCTCCCATACATAGCCATAGAACGAACCGATAGGTTCTCCCGGTTTCACAATAGTCACTTCTTCAACCATGCCATGTGCGGCAGGTGCTCCGTAAAGGAAATCGCTACCGGCCAAAGACAATACTTCATTCTTAATATAGGTTCCGGTAACAGTTGTTGTCCAGTTCAATTCTTTATCTTGGAAAATATGTCCGGTAATAGAGAAATCCAAACCTTTATTGCTGATTTCACCGGCATTCACCCAATAAGAGCCGCCTCCGTCATAATAAGGAATCGTTTTCTGCAACAAACCATCTACAGTCTTTTTGTAGAAATAATCCAGAGAGATGCTCAACCGACGATTCAACATGGAAACATCAAGACCCAAATCCAACTGGCGTGTTTTTTCCCATGTCAGGTCAGGAGTAGCAAGCGATTCGCTCCAATATCCCGTATAATAATTCGTGCTTCCAAAACCATAGCTTACCCGTTTCATCAAACCTAATGTTTCATACGGGTCGATAGCCTGGTTACCCACCAAACCAAAGCTGGCGCGTATTTTAGCATCCTGGAATACCTGTTGTTTTTTCATAAAAGCCTCATTGCCCAAACTCCAGGCAACAGCTACGGACGGGAAATATCCCCATTTCTTATTCTGGAACTTTGAAGAACCATCGGCACGGAAAGTGGCAGTCAACATATAGCGGTCTGCATAATTATACATGGCACGACCAACCCCGGACATCAACCCCCATTTATAATATTTATTTTCAAACTGATGTGAAGTAGCCATATTGACATCCCACCAGCCGACACTTTCCGTCAGCAGGCTTTTACCCGTAATCGACAGGTAACGTCCTTCCGTAGAAGTTGCTTCATATACACCGGTTACCGTAAGCGAATGGTCATTCCATTTACCCGTATAAGTCAGGTTATTCGAACTCTGCAACATCAAACGGTATGTATCGCCATTACCCATTCCGCTTGCTGTTTCCACTTTTTTCGTGCTGAATGAATAATTTTTCTCATCATTATAGTCGATACCGTTAGTTGTTGTAAAGGTTAATCCCGGTAGAATATTAAAGCGCAAATCCAACCGTCCGTTTACCACATCATTCAAATATTCAGAGCTTTCCAGTTTAAGTTTTCCTTTCGGATTGGCTGCAATGGAGTTATACGGATCCCAGGTATAATTACCATGGTCGTCCATCATAGTCATTGTCGGCGAATAATTCAGGGCAATCCATACCGGGTTCCCCTTTCCCATACTGAAATCATTCCCTTTACGCAGATTATGGGAAGCATTAACATCTGCTGTTACATGCAGCCAGCTCGTTACATCCGAAGTAACGTTGGCACGAACCTGATAACGTTTGTTGGAAGTTTCGTCTACAACACCCTGCTGTCCCATATAGTTGGCAGAAAGATAATACTGGACATCCTTATTACCATTGGAAATAGCTAATTTATAATTTTGTGTCACGCCTGTACGGAAAATCTCATCCTGCCAATCGATACCGGCTGTCCCGTTTTTATAGGCATTCATCTCTTCTTCCGTGAACGCATTCGGGAATTTGATTTCTCTTAATGCCGTAGCATATTCATAAGGGCTCAGAATATCATACTTATGATAAACAGAAGAAACACCTACCTGTGCATCAAAAGTAATTTCCCGGTGATTCACTTTACCTGTTTTCGTTGTAATCAAAACAACACCGTTTGAACCTCTTGATCCATAGATAGCCGTGGAAGACGCATCTTTCAACACTTGCATAGATTGGATGTCGTCCGGGTTGATACCGGTCAAGCCACTTTCCCTGACAATTCCGTCGATTACATAAAGCGGATCATTACTTCGGTTGATAGAACCGGCCCCACGGATACGGATTTTTACATTCCCACCCGGGACACTGCTATTTTCTACCTGCACACCGGATACACGTCCCTGGATAGCATCAGACACCTGAGTGATTGGCTGGTCTTTAAAACTTTTACTATCCATAACAGAGACAGAGCCTGCCAAATCCGCTTTACGAACTGCACCGTAACCAACAACAACCACTTCATCCAAAGCCTGGTTGTCTTCCTTCAAAACAATGTTAAACAGCGTCTGCTTACCAGATGCGATTTCCTGTGGCAGGAAACCGATATAAGAAACCTGTATAACAGCACCTTCAGGTACTTCTTCCAATGTAAAGTTACCGTCCGCATCGGTTATACATCCATGAGTTGTACCCTTTACCAAAATATTGGCTCCGGCAATCGGTCCCATATCATCTCTTACGGAACCTGAAATCGTACGTAGATTTCTCTGGTTTTGCTCAGACACGGCAGGTGCATCTTTTTTGGATATGATAATCTGCCGGTTTGCAATCGTATACGTATTATTTGTGCCTTCAAAAACCTGGTCGAGAATATTCTCAACCTTTCCGTTTTCCGTACTAACGGATACTTTTCTGTTTAAATCGATTGATTTGTCCAAATAGAAAAAGATATATTCGCTATTTTTCTCAATCCGGTTAAATACATCTCTTACCGTCTGGGAATTGGTTTCCGCAGACAAATTTGTCCCAATAACAATAAATGCAAAGAAGAAAAAGATTTTAATGGCGCGTATCAGCCTTTTTTGTTTAGATTTACTCTGCCTAAACTTCGAATCCTTTTTCATGTTTGTAGTGATTTAAGTTTATAATTTAGTTTAATATTTGTGTTTTCTAATGGAGGGAGCACATAGTAGTTTTTTCCCTTTATTTTCATGGATCCATAATTGATTGATTTTAATGTTTAACAATAAATATATTCTCGTCGTCTTTTTCTATTTTTATCGGAGCAGCTTTTTGCAGAATACCAAAAACATCATTAATATCATCCCGTAAATCCAATTTACCACTGCAAACCAATTCCGAAACTTTTGAGTCCCAAGAAATACGGACTCCATAGTATTTGCAGAGTTTGCTAAATACTACACCCAAATATTCATGATTGAACTGATAATAACCGTCTTTCCATGCCACATAATCATTAATATCCACCTCTTTTACAGAAGAAATCTTCTTTTTATTGTCATACAGATACATTTGATTGGGACTCAATACGGTTTTCTTTTGTCCGTTCACGGCAACATTTACCTTTCCATTAACAAGTACGACTTTCTGGTCCGGTTCATTTTCATAGGCCGACACACCAAACTGCGTACCCAGCACCTGTACTTCCATCTGCCGGGTCTTTATAATAAACGGTTTCGTTTCATCATGGCTTACATCCAGATAGATTTCCCCCTCTACAAATATCTCCCGCCTATTCTCTGCAAACTTTGCCGGATAAATAACCTTGGAACCGGAATTCACCCAGATTTTCGTACCGTCTGCAAGCAACAGCGACGAACGTTTGCCCACAGGAACTATCAACTGATTGAAAGATTGTACTTCCTCATCTTTCGGCTCTACCTCCACATCTTCCGAGTTAACGGAAACTCCTCCTTCTTTCTGGTATTCTACAGTCGTCTCTTTTCCGTCTATCGACATGGTTTTATTTTCAGACAATACTAATTGGACATTTCCGGCCGAATTATCCATTTGGGGTGTTGAATGAAGGATTGCTTCATAATTAATACCCGGTTCTTCACGCCAAAAAGAATACCAACTAAAAGTCAGGAGTAAAAGGACAGTAGCAGCAATTGCCGCTACTGTCCATATTATGGAGTTTTTTCTTCTTTTATTACTGAATTGATTGTTTGCCGACACTATTCGTTCCCACATATCTTTCACATCCTCTGAAGACAGAAGCACTATATTCTCCGATTTACTTATATCATCCAAAAATGAACGGGCGATTTGCAGCTCTTTAGCAAATGACGCATCCTTCTCCAGTTCCTTCCAGAAAATGCGGCTTTCTTCATCCGGATGCAATTCCGAAGCCAGAAAGTAATCGTCATTCAACAATTGTTCGGCGTTATATATTGTATAGTCTTTATCCATCTCTTGCGAGTCATAATTTATAATAAGGAGACTGCTTCTTATTTTTTATACTCACTTAAAGAGAACTTTTTTTAAAAAAATTTCCTATTTCAATAAACCGACAGAATTAGCAAAAACAGTTCCACGGAAACATACGATTTCCTCACTTTCTTCAGAGAACGTTGGATCAAGTTTTCTGCCGACTGGTAATTAAGATCCATCAATACACAAATCTCGTCCATACTTAATTCCTGTATGTACCTGTAATAAATGATTTCTTTTTGGCGTGGTGTCAGGAGGGATAATATTTTCTTTACTTCTTTTCGTTGATTGGCGTATTGTTCATTATCGATGTACTGCTCCTCAACCGTTGGTATATCCAATGAAAATTGCACGGTTTCCGGATCAAACGAATCATAAGCAGCTTCTTTGTATAAGGTTCTAATCAAATTATTTTTAAGAGAAACAAATAAGTATAATGAAACATTCTCGGGAACAGCAAGATGTTCCCGAGATTTATACAGCTGTATAAATACTTCCTGAATAGCGTCTTTGATCATCTCGGTATTCGAGGTAAAACGAAGACCGTATTGAAAGAGTTTTTGTACATACACCGTATAAAGCCAAGAATAGGCATCGTTGTCTCCGGAGATAAACTGCTGCCACTTTATTTTACTTTCACCAACCAACATAAGTACAAAAATATAATAATTTCATTAAAATACAAGAAAATAAACAAATATAATGACTATAACCATTTGAAAATACTCCTTATGAAAGTGACTCCAAACCTTGTTATAAATCGATAGCATTGTAAGTCTTCCTTTATTATATCTCTATTCACCTTATACTATGTGCGATTTTATTTTCAACAAAAAGGGGCGGTTTGTGAAGCCGTCCCTTTTTATCATTTCATTTCAATTACTTTTCAGAAATACCTACTTAAATATTTGTTTCATCGGACGTCCGATCCAAACCTGAGGTTGCTGCAAGCCTAAAATATAAGCAAGTGTGGAAGCGCAGTCAAACTGCATCATGCTTTCCTGAAACTCATATCCTTTTTTAATGCCTTTACCGCAAACAATAAATGGGGTTTCCATTTCCTGCATGGTTTTGCCGCCATGACCTTTATTTATTCCACCATGGTCTGCTGTTACAATGAAAATTGTTTCATCCAGCATACCAGCTTCTTTCACAGCGTTTACGATTTCGCCGATATACCCGTCCAATTCTTTCAGTTTATTATAATAGGCTGGTGTATCATGACCGTCAGAATGTCCTACATGGTCCGGCTCATCAAATACGATGTTTACAAAATTAGGGCGTTTGCTTTTTATATAGTCTACAGCATAACGGGCAGTCGCTTGGGAAACATTATTTTTCTCTGTTACATGCTTGTCGTAATTCAGAGCCAGCGTATCCACCACATAACGGATTCCGCTCCATTCATAAATACAACCGATTTCAGCTTTCGGATCCGCACGGTGTAACAAACCGAAGATTGTCGGGAAAATACCGTCCTCATCCAAAACACGCGAAGGCAAATCCGGAGTCTGGGAACCCCATTCCGTATATCCGTGAAGTTCAGGACCTGCTCCCATATACATGGAAGCCCAGTTTACCGCACTTGAAGAGGGAAGCACCGATCGTTTTTTCAATGTATAAGCGCCATCAGCCATCATCTTCTTCACATTGGGCATATCCGCTTTTTCCACACTGTAAGCGCCCCAGCCGTCCAAACCAATCATTACAACATGCTTTGCTTTTCCTTTAGCGGCAAATCCGGAACTCGTACATAATACAAGGAAAGCCAGCATTAAAATAAATTTTCCTGTTTTCATATGATTTTTTTATAGGTAAATAGATAGATTAATCCTTCTGATAATGGCGAACCCAGTCCACCTGCATTTCAACGGGTAAATCCGTGGAATCAACGCCACCGACCCAAGAACCACCCAACTGCATATCGATTAACAAATAGTAAGGAATATCGAACGGATACTGTCCTTCTTTATCGGTTTTGATACGAGGATAGGCAAATGTACGTAAATTATTGATAAAAAAGACAAGACTATCCGGATACATTTCTACGGCATAAATGTTAAAATCGTCCGGGGCAATAGAACCAATGCCTCCCTGAGGAGGGGTGTCTTTTATTCCTTGGATATAAGTATACCCCGAATGAACGGTCTGATAGGCAATACTATCTCTATTGAGACGTTCCATAATATCTATCTCACCTCCGGCAGGCCAATGGTACGTTGCCGTATCAAAGGGCAGCAACCAAATAGCAGGCCAGGCCCCGGTGGCCCCCTGCAATTTTGCCTTTATTTCCAGACGCCCGCCGTAAAAAGCATGCTTACCTTTCGTATAAAGCCCTCCGGTCAGATAAGTAGCAGTATCCAAAGAACGATCCGGGTTAACAATTCCCCGAAGGATAAGGTTCCCATTCTCCATACCATAGCATGCATCATTATCGGACATAAAATTCTGCCAGTCTGCCGTCCCTCGGGGGATTTTGGACCATGTTGCCGTATCGAATCCTTTTTGCTGTTTAAAATCATCTTCCCATACCAGTTTCCATTTGGCTTCCAAATGATGCGGGATACTTCCACAGAGAAAGAAAAATGTGGCACAGAGGCATGTGGCTACAAGACATATTTGTGTTTTCATAGACATTAATTTTGGTTACAAAAATAATGTTATTTGCTGTAATAGCAGGTTTATTTCAAAAAAGCTTGTATTTCAAAACAGAAAAACACTAACTGGCGCAGACTTACGCAGGCCTTATATTACCTGCTAAAATCTGCGCCCGTTAATATTTCAGTTATACCTTATCCGATTAGTGCGAACGGATTATATCGGTAGGCAAGGTCGCCGCCTTTTCCGGATTTTTTTTCTTCGGTTGCAGGCTTTGGAGCCACCTTTTCCGGAGTACTCAAAGTTTTATTATATAATTCCTGGTTTCCCAACACTTCCAGGGCCTTATCCAGCACTTTGTCGTCTTTCAGATTCTCCATCAAAACGCCTTTCTGGAAATAATACCGTTTAATAATTTCCGAAGCTATTAATTTCTTGATCTGTTCCTTATGCAAGTCGAAATCACGCTCCAGATTAGGAGTCAACTTTTCCTGCAAGGAGTTGAATATTGTTGAATCCGCATCCAGATACCCTTCAAACTTAGCCACTTCTTTCAGGTTTTTCAACAGCTTCTCGCTCTGACGGTCATAAGTGAAATTCTTCTCTTTAGCAAATTTCTTAAATGCCTCGAAATCTTCATCGGTAATAGAAAATTCTTCTACCGGAGGGATTGTTTTATGTTTCTGTGCCCAGTCGGCTGCAAAATCCAACAAAACGAAATCCGTTACCAGATAATACATCATTGTCGGGGTATCCGGTTCTTCCACTTCGAACTCAGGACGTATGCCACCGCCATCACGTACCGGACGACCTTTGGAGGTATAAAATACAGAGGTCAGGCTATCAGGGATAGCAGCAACACTTCCATCTGCTTTACGGTGAGTATAATCAATCTGTTGGATACAACGCCCGCTGGGAATATAATATTTGCTCATCGTAATTTTCAGGCTTCCATTATAAGGCAATTCACGCGGAGACTGTACCAGACCTTTGCCAAAAGAACGTTCGCCAATCAATATGGCACGGTCCATATCCTGCAAGGAGCCGGATACGATTTCTGCAGCAGAAGCAGAGTTCCCGTTAATCAGGACAGCCATCGGCATAACCGTATCAATCGGTTCGTTCGGTGTACGATAGGTACGGTCCCATTGTTTAAATTTCCCACGGGTGGAAACGACTTCTTTCCCTTTCGGAACAAACATGCCGACAATCTGCGTAGCACTCTCCAGCAAACCGCCGCCATTGTTACGCAAATCGAGGATCAGAGACTTGATATGATGATTATTCTTTAAGTCTTCAAAAGCATTCTTTACTTCCTGTGCACTTTTATCGGTAAAACCTTTCAGGTAGATATAGCCGATACCATCACCACGAACCCCGTAATAAGTCACCTGGTTTTCCAGAATCTGTTTCCGGACCATTTCCACTTCACGCGGCTTCTTTTCAGACGGACGCTGTATTTTTAATACCATCTTCGTATTGGGTACTCCCTTTAACAAGGCACTCACTTCATCCGATGATTTCTTGCTTACGTCTACCGTATCGATTGCCAATATACGGTCGCCGGGCTTCAAACCGGCCAAAGCAGCCGGCATTCCCTCGAACGGTTCAATAATATAGACACCCCCTTCTTTACGTTCACGGATGTAAGAACCGATACCACCGTACTCTCCGGTTGTCATAAACTTCAGTTTATCCATCTCCTGCTCCGGAATATATTCCGTATACGGGTCCAGACCACCAAGCATCGCATCGATTCCGCGGCGTACAGTCTTATCCACATCTATCGAATCGACGTAAAACATCTCCATCTCCTTAACCAGAGCGTTAAAAATGTCAAGGTTCTTACTCACTTCAAAACGATTATCTTTCTTCTGAGCCAGTCCCGGCATTGTGCCACCAAACAGCAGCAACAGACCAAACAGGATGATTATCTTTTTTCGTTGCATCATATAAAATTAATATGTTAATTAGCGGTGTAAATGTAAAATAATAAACGCAAGTCAGGCCAATATACTATTTACTTTTAACTTTATTTGTTCCCATTTATCATCCGGAATCTGTGCTCCAACTACGTCTATTATATAACCGGCAAGAAGCGAACCTATCCGGGCGGATTGTTCCAATGTAGCGCCGATAGACTGCCCGTACAGGAATCCGGCTGCAAAATGGTCACCGGCCCCTGTCGTATCCACAGGTTTTCCCCCCTCGGCAGGAACTGAAATCACTTGTCCTTTACTACCGACCAAAGCTCCTTCTTTCCCCAGGGTAACCAGTGAGATTTCCACTTTTTCGGAAAGTGCTTTAACGGCATCCTGCGCTTTTAATCCGGTAAAGGCTTCCGCCTCGCTTTCATTGGAAAACAGAATATCCACATAGTTCGGGATAATATCTTCCAACAATCCATGGAAAGCATTGACTATATTAAAATTCGACAAATCCAGAGCCACTTTCAATCCTGCATTTTTCGCTTTTTGCATAGTCCCTTTTACCAATTCTTCATTCACTAAAAGATATCCTTCGATATATATACAGTTATAATTACGCAAGATTTCGTCTTTGATTTCTTCGGATGTGATATCCGGTCCCGGGCCCAGAAAAGTACCCATTGTCCGTTCGCCATCAGGCGAAATCAATACGGTACAGCTACCGGAAATACCCTCGGTCCGCAGGAAATAAGGAGTTACGCCAGCTTTTTTCAATTCCTGTTCATAATATTCGCCAACGGTATCATCGCCGATTTTACCGATAAAGCCGGTCTTACTCCCTAGGCAAGCCATTGCACGCATCGTATTACAGACCGAACCGCCGGGAGCCTGGCTACGTTCCAGATTTTCCTGCGTTTTACGGATTGTAACCATCTGGTCCCGGTTAATCATATCCATTGCCCCCTTTGCTATGCCCACTTCAGCCAACACATCATCGCTTTCCAGCTTTAATAATACATCTACCAAAGCATTTCCCAAACCTATCGTATTCATTTTTTCTATTTTTTTCGGCAAAGATATTGCATATTTCAAAAAGAACCTCTACTTTTGCAGTGCATTTTCAGGAAGGTATTAATAAACCTTTCCAACAAAACAAAATTCTTCCTTAGCTCAGTCGGTTAGAGCATCTGACTGTTAATCAGAGGGTCCTTGGTTCAAGTCCAAGAGGAAGAGCAAAAAGAGAATTACCGAATGGTGATTCTCTTTTTATTTACCCACTAATTAAATCATGAACAAGTGTTCATGACGTTTCTTTGTTAAAGACAGATATTTTTTGAAATTCACAATATATTGCTTATATTTGCCACACTCATTTACAAGGCTTTAAAGCACACATACCTTGATGCATTTGCTTCGAAAATGCACGAAAAATGATTCTTTCGAAAATTATCAAAAGAAAAACACATAATTATCAAAAGAAAGAAACACATCTATCAAAAAGAATAAGCACAGTCATCAAAAGATTTATTCAAAAGTATCTTTTCCGGGAAAGATCGGGTCTTTTTTTAAAATCAACGGGAGGATTTTGGAAAAGAAAGCGCACTTTAAATAAGACATATCAAACACAAAGATATTAAGGCATGATTAATACATAGCCGGCACCTCTAACCGTTCTAATTTCCAGGTCTGGGTCTTGCTTCAAATAGTTGCGCAGGCAAGCTATATAATTATTCAAACTATCATTAGCCTCTGTATGCTGCCAGATACGTTCTAACAGTTCCGTTCGTAATGTTATGCCTCCTGCATTTTCAAGCAACATACACAACAGTTGGAACTCTTTCGGTTTCAAAGTTATTACCTTTTTGTCCGGTCCGAGAAGCGTGTGATTTTGTTTATCCAAAGCATATTTTCCAATAGGTATGCAAAAGATACCCGGAGCAGGTGTGTCCGGACAGAACATACGAATCAGAGTTACAACCTCCCTAATTTGATATGGCTTTTTGATATAATAATTTGCGCCTTTGCGGAGACAATATGCAATTTCATTATCATTATTATGGGAGGACGCTATCAATATAGGCAATGACGGGTACATGTCACGGATAGAAGGCAACACCTCGGCACTATTCCGGTTACCGATTTCCAAATCCAGCAGAAGCAAATCCGGCAAAAAAGCATATAATGTATCCCTGAGCCCTACCAACGAATTCATATAACAGACCTCATACCCTTCATTTTGCAACCCTTTCGTGATAAGAGGACCTACCACATCCAGATCATCTTCCACAAACAGTATCTTCTTTGTCATTATTTGTATGTATTGTTTAGAGCGACAAGTTAACAAAAAAAGTAGAACCATCCCCTTCCTGGCTTACAAAACTAAATTTGCCACCCAATTTCATCGCATAGATTGAATTAAAGATGTTATGAATAAGCATTTATTGTGTCTTTATAGTAGAGAGCATAAAAAGCATTTTAATTTTTTATCTAAACAAATCATGAAAAAAACATTTATACTACTCATATACTTTATGGTTACAGAGTTCTGTGTATCCCAAACTATTTCACTGAAAGGATTAGTAAAAGAAATGGGAACTAAAGAAGCCATTCCCAGTGCAAATATAGTTTGGATGAAACCTGATTCATCCTTTGTATCAGGTACCACTACAACTATAAATGGAACTTTTCGTCTAACTCCCATACAGGAGAAAGATGGTATATTATGTATTTCCTGCATCGGATACGATAAATTATACATGGATGTAAAAGGGATTTATAAATCTGTGGATTTAGGTGAATTATTTTTAGTTCCTTCCTGCATATCACTCACCGGAGTTGAAATAAAAGCATCTAGTGTGATTCATGCTGTCGACAGGCAAGTTTTTTTTCTATCGGACGATCAAATCAAAAAATCAATTAACGGACTTGAAGCTACCCGGCGTTTAGGATTACCCCGTATCCTTGTCAATCCCCAGGAAAATACAATATCCATGTTAGGTTAGGAGGTGAGCAATTAAAAATATTAATCAATGGAGTAGAAGCCTCTTCACAAGAGGTTGCATCATTGTTACCTAAAGAAATAAAAAGAGTAGAATATTTTGACAATCCGGGACTTCGCTATGGCGAAGAAATCGGAGGCATTATCAATTATATCACTCAAAAACAAGAAACCGGAGGTTCCTTATCGGCTATAGTAAATGAGACTCTGACAAGAAGTTTGGGCTTCGGTTTTTTTCCGGAGGTGTAAACATGAAGCATTCTCAATTAAAATTTAGTTACCAATATAGCCATAATAATATGTATTCGGGACATTATAGAGAGCAATCCTTCAATTTTCCGGACAATAATAACATAAACAGGATAGAAAACGGAGAAAATCACTGGAATCAAATTGTCCACTCTGCAAATGTGACTTACAGCTATATCAAAAACAAAGATTTTTTTAATGCCAAATTCAATGGTCTTTTTGTGAATACTCCCCATTCGGACCTGTTTAGCTCTTTATCCTATACTAATAAGCTGTATCCGGGTTCAGCAAGCGACTCTTATCAGGAATATACCACCAACCGTCCTTCTCTCGATTTGTACTATTCCCGCTCACTCCCTAAACAACAAACCTTATCAATAAATTTAGTTGGTACTTATTCGAAAAATAATAATGGAAATCAATACACTGAATACTCTGATAATAATGGTTCTATTCTTTCCTCTTATCTATCCAATGTGGATGGCCGGCGATATTCATTGATTGCAGAAGCCTGTTACGAAAAAAATATACAAAAGGCGTCCTGACCGGAGGATTGAGATATACCGGAGGGCACACTAAAAACTTATACACAGGCACTTACCAATTCGAAACAAAAATGCTTGATACCGAATTATATGGTTTTGTCCAGTATAACGGTACTTTTCATAAATTAAACTATATGGGAGCACTTGGCATCTCCTATGTAAATATCAACCAGAAAGATGAAGAACCGTATACGACCTGGAAATTTTGTCCGAGGCTCAGTCTGAATTATAATTTTTCATCTGCTATTTCCTTACGCTATACTTATTCTTTACAAAACAAAAACCCATCCCTCTCCTATTTAAGTGATGTAGAACAACAAATGGATAATTTCAGAATAACAAAAGGGAATCCATATCTCCATTCCTATTTTTATCACCGGAATGTAGTGGATTTCAACATAAACACTTCTTTCATCCGTACCGGGTTGACCTTTGGTTCTTACTTGTATACAGACCCGATAATGGAAGAGACGATATTTGAAAATCCACGTTCATTTTTTATCAAGACTTACAACAACCAGAATAAATTTCATCGCATGAAAGCAGAATGGACGATTGGCTGTTCTTTATTTAAAAAACATTTGGATATAGATTCTTACATCGGATACGGGCATTCCATTTCAGAAGCATACAATTACAAACATACTTTCAATGATTTCTACTATATGATTCAAATCATAGCAAATTATAAAAACTGGGAGCTAACATTCATTTTTCTCGATGATACAACGCCATTCTGGGGAGAAACTGTATCCCCTCACAATTTTTTTGATTCATACGGAATCAGTTATCGGTTTTCCTGGGGTAAGATAGGTATTTCCTCCTACAACTTATTCGGCGAGAAAGGCATCAGTAAGTCGTACGATTACAACCGATTCACCCCTTACTCTACAGTTACAGATATGAATAATAATTATCCGAGCGTTAATATCTCATTATCGCTCAACTTAGATTGGGGAAGAAAGGCCCGCAACAAAAGACAGACGCTTCAAAATTCAGATACTATTAATGGTATTTTACAATAAATCAAAGTATAAATAGGATGTAATAAATATCATTCGAGATGAAGCAGGCAGATTTCTACCGGGACAAAACCGTTATTATTGTGGCACACCGCCTTAGTACCGTACGCAATGCCGACCAAATCGTAGTATTGGAGAAAGGACGTATTCAGGAAGTGGGTACACATGGAGCACTGATAGAACAGAAAGGTGCTTATTTCAATCTGGTCCGGAACCAATTGGAATTAGG
>UMFF01021034.1_pt1 | contig 31337 bp, 28 predicted proteins | sample 1964971 | NCBI WGS metagenome assembly UMFF01 (sample SAMEA4836042, study PRJEB28245) | human gut metagenome | biome: gut microbiome; material: fecal sample | place: Denmark | collected 2008 | reverse complement strand
CATATTTAAGGGGCGATTGAATTCTGTTTTGGTAAGGCTAATGATTAAAGTTATCTTCACCACAAAAATGATTTACGCATACATTCGTGTTTCAACAGATAAGCAAACGGTTGAGAATCAGAAATTCGAGATAGAGAAATTTTGTAAGGTAAGAGAACTGCAAATAGACAAATGGGTGTCGGAAATCATATCCGGAACCAAGTCTGCAAAAGAACGGAAGCTTGGCACCTTACTAAAGAAGCTCAAGAAGGGCGATACCCTTATTTGCTCTGAAATTAGCCGGCTGGGGCGTCGATTAATGGAAGTCATGTCTATTTTAAACACTCTTATGCAAAAAAATATCACGGTTCTAACCGTAAAAGAAAAATATGAATTGGGCAATAACATTCAATCTCAAATACTTGCTTTCGCCTTCTCCCTATCTGCCCAGATAGAACGTGATTTGATAAGCCAGCGGACGAGAGAAGGTCTTGCCAGGCGTGTTGCCGAAGGGCAGAAGCTTGGCCGACATAAGGGTGGGCACAACTCACATTACAAGCTGACAGGTAAAGAAGGATTGATTAAAACTATGCTTGAATACGGATATTCTAAAGCTGCCATTTGTAGAAAATTGAAATGCAATCCTAAAACATTGGATGACCATTTAAAAAGGATGCAATAAGTAATGGGATTTCAAATATAAATTCCTATATTTGCTTATAGAAATGCATATAAACACCAAGAGCTTGGTGGCAACTTACGTTGTCATCGAGCTCTTTTTTTATGTCCTTTTTCGAGGCTGTGGAAGCAATTACTTTTGCTGTCACGGAATGTCAGTGGAAAATTGTAATTCAACAACTTGTTTGATTTCGTCTGATGTACATTTGTGCGGTGTCGGACAAAGATATGGTTATTAGTAGATTATTAAATGAATTGGTGAAATGGATATGAATGATTGGGTTATGTTGGTGACCGCACTCGGTGGCATCGAGGGCATCAAGCAGCTTATCAAGTGGTGGATGTCCCGTAAGACCAACGCGCGTATTGAGGACGCACATGCGGATGTCGAGGAGTTCAAGGCATTACGGGAGTACAACGAGTTCCTTCAGAAGCAGCTTTCGGAGAAGGAACAGCGGTTTGTGGAGCAGACTGACCGGCTCCGTAAGGCACAGGATGAGCTGTTTACACTGAAGGAGACTAATTCTGACCTGAAACTGGAACTGGCACTGAAACGGTGTGAGAGAAAGAAGTGCGGTGATAGAGAACCGCAAAATGGGTATTAATTGAATAAGGAGGAAAATTGAAATGGCGAATGTGTATAAATTAGCGCCGTGGATTCTCAAATGGGAAGGCGGTTTCGTGAATGACCCGGCAGACCTTGGAGGTGCAACGAATATGGGTGTGACTATCGGTACGTGGAAATCGTGTGGCTATGACAAGGACGGTGACGGTGATATAGACGTGGATGACCTACATCTGCTTACCCGTGAGGATGTCGTTAAACGGGTGCTCAAGCCGCATTATTGGGACAGATGGAAAGCTGACGAGATTAAATCGCAATCAGTTGCTAATATCCTTGTCGATTGGGTGTGGGCATCCGGTGTACACGGAATAAAGATTCCTCAACGTTTGCTTGGTGTTACTGTGGATGGAATAGTAGGTCCTAAGACACTTGCTGCGGTGAATGCCAGGAACCCGCGTGAGTTGTTCGACATGATTAAGATTGCACGGTTCGATTTCATCGAGGATATATGCCGTTCTCGTCCGGCGAACAATAAATTCAAACGGGGGTGGATGAACCGTATAAACGATTTGAGGTTCGAGGAATGAAAAAGTTACCGTGGATATTAATTGTACTGCTGGTTATTGCTTGTGTGGCGGCTTGGTTCCGTCCGCATGAGCAGCCTCCGGCTGAAGTTCGTGTAGAGACGAAGATAAAGACGGTTGTCAAGGTAGATACTGTTCTTATCTCTGCACCGATGGCTGTGTTCTGGCGTTTCGTGCCGGATGATACGACACGGATAGGTGATACCTTGCTTCATCGTAAGCAAGTGGTATATAGAGACAGCTCGTATCGGGCTGTGGTGAGTGGGTATGTAGACCCTCGGTTGGATAGTATGGTGGTGTATCCGAAGACTGTGTATCAGACGGTGACGAATGATATCTATCATCCGGTGGTTGTCAAGCCGAAGAGGAAGCGCTGGGGATTAGGATTGCAGGCTGGGTATGGGTATCCAGGTGGTTTTTATATCGGTGGTGGGGTGAGTTATGATTTGTGGCAGTGGTAGTTGATAAAATAGATAAGTACTATAGCGGCTATTTGAAAAATAATGTATAATTTAGCAGTCTCAAAATCGACTTTGAAAATATGACTAGAGTTATTGTATTTGAAGAAGCAGGGAAGGAATATTGGATTAAAAAGGTGAATTATCTTTGCGGAAAGGATGGTGTACAGTTGAATAAGTCACGAGAAAGAAGTGAAATCTCAATAAAATTCAGTAGTTGTATAACTATTTTGGATTTTACTCATGTTCACATAGTGCTGTTTGCATGCCTAATCGAACGGTTGAAGTGCTTAAACTATACAATGACTGCTTTCATTGAAGATAAGAATTTGCGACGATTTATTTTTGATGAATTACATGTTAGTGAATATTATACAGAAGGAGAGTCTTCTTGTCATGTTGAAGCTGATAGTGATTCTATTTTCAATATTTGGAAAATAGACCCATTAAAGGCAGAAGAATACAGCATGAGTGTTACTAATTATTTTAAAAGAAATTATTTTAAAAATCGTGATTTGTCAGGTTTGAAAAACTCTTTAGATGAAGTTTATTTTAATGTATCAGACCATGCAGAAGCTAAAGGAATTGCTTTTTCTTACATATATTTTGATCAACAAAATCGACAAATCTGTGTGGCTGCTTGTGATTTGGGATTGGGAATTCCGTATACTCTCAGAAGATCAGGATTAGAATATAAAAGTGATGGGGAGGCTTTGAGACAATCTTTGGAAATTGGAGTATCTGCTAAAACAAATAAACATAATAAAGGGTTTGGACTTGATAATGTCGTTTCTAATTTATCGAACAAAGATAGATTGAGAATTGTTAGTAATAAAGCTTTGTTGTTATGCCATCCTAATAAAAATCCAATTAAATTCTATGAATTAAATTTTGATTTTAAGGGAACTTTGATTTATTTTGAAATTTCAATTGATAGTTTTCTTGAAGAAGAAACTTTGTTTGATATTAGTTTAGGATAAAATAAATATAAATATGAATGTATTATTGCAGGATATATTAACGGGGAAGAGCTACCCAGAAGCAGGTTCAGCTCTTTTTGAATTAGCGGAGAAAGCTGTAATTAGTAATGAACAAATATGTCTTGATATGAAGGGTGTTGAGTCTGTCCCAACATTGTTTATGAATACATCTTTTGGAGATTTAATTTTGCGATATGGCATTGATAAAACAAAGAAATTATTTACTTTTAATAATATTACAAAATCTCAAGTAGAGCGTATTCAAAAATATTTTAATGATTTTCAGAAATTAATTAGTTGATATTATCTTAATATAGGATAATGGTATTGCCCCGACTTCTGAAGTGACCCCAAAAAGTTGTACTGGTTAAACATTATCCATTAATTGAAAGAGTTCGGTATTGCACCGGGCTTTTTTCATTTATGTCCTTTCTTTTATAAAAATTCCCTCAAATCACGTAGGGAATTTCAGAAAAGCAGTTGTCTTTATAGTAGAATCCGGTATATAGTGTTAGTATAGTCCTTCTTTCAGCCATTGCAGTTTCTTTATACTGGATTTACAGAATGTTCCAACATTGTGTGCTCTAATTGATTGTAGATATTGAAAGGAACATGCTGGACCTCAGCTTTTATGCGGCTGAGGTTTTGTCGGAGACAAGAGTGCGTTGTTGAACGTGCGATGGAAATATGTGTTTAACCAAATTATTAGTTATGAAAAAAGAGTTTTGTATGGTAATTGCATTTGCTATGGCTTTAGCCGGGCTATTTATGCTTATGTTTATGTCATTTGATTAGGAATGTCTGTTTGTTGACTGTTTGTAGCAGGGGCGGCTGAATGAGCAGCCTTTACTTTTTATATTTGAAGGTTGGGTGTCACTCTGTCTGAAAAATATGGTAGCCCTACCGTTAGTTATTGTATTTATAAAATATCCTTGTATTTTTTCAAGGCGTTGCTCTTCATTTCATTCTCCTCCTTGGTCAGGGCGAACCCCATATACTTGCAGGTGTGGTCGTTACGCAGGATACATATGCACATACGCTTATAGGTGGGAATATCCCGGAACTCCTCTATGTCGATGTCGTCCAGGTAATCCATCCGTACAGGCTTCTTGTCTGTCTTGTAGTTGGTGCTATCACCCACCTGGATGGGGATGTTGCGGTCTTTCAGCTTTTGTATGACTTCATCGCTGAGAACTCCACCCTTTTCCTTCCAGAATTTGATACTGGTCTCCAGCTTGGACTGGTATCTTCTCCTGGCATGTTCCGGCAGGGTCGAAAGCAGGAATTCCATGAATGACTTCCAGGTATATCCATCCGGCAGACGTATCGCTCTCCTTCCTGCCGCACGGGTATTGCCGTAAAGTCCGGCAAAGCCGATTCCGTTAACACGTCCTATCATCCGTCCCCAAGTGTTGGGATCAATGACTTTATACAAGGCAAGGCTCTCGATGGCCTCACTGATGAAAGGACTTGCCACCCGTTGCCGGTCAAGGCTTACCCCGGCTTGGTAGTAGAGGTCGTATAGTTTATTGTAATCCCATCGGAACTTGCCGTTGGCAACCCATATGTCCTCCGTTTTCCAGTCGAACAGCGGGTATAGGTTATATACATCCTCGTCGATTTTCGTGCTCCATTCGTAATTCTTGTACCGTTCCCTCTCCTTTCCGTATATGGTCCGCCAGCGGTTGTAGCTCTCCTGGGTACGTATGCCTACCAGACAGCAGGTACGCCGTGCGGCTTTCCGTTGATGGAGCCAACGGGAGAATTCCAACTGAAATTCATAGTCCCACATCCTGCGGTTATAGAAAGGGAAATCGTCTACAGTCATTGCGCCCTCCGGCATTTCTCTGACCCACGCTTCCTTTTTCGCTTCGTCCCAAGGACGCCAGTAGTTCTGGTACATGGAGGTGCAGGTCGTCACACGGAGCGGCACGCAGACACGGTATACGTCCAGCATGTCCTTGTTTGCCTCCAATACCCGGTCCACATAGTCAATGGTCGTGCTGTACTGTATCTCATAGTCCATATGGAACACTCCAATTCTACGTTTCAGTCGGTTCCTATGCATATAGTCCAGACATAGGTTCAGTAACACTCCACTATCCTTTCCACCTGAAAAGGAAATGTATATATTGTCGAACTCTTTAAAAATCACTTCCAGTCTTTCTTGGATTAGTTCGTACACATTCTTTAACTTCATAATGTCTATAAATATTTCATAACCGACAGCAAAATTAATACAAATCACCAATAAATTCCAACAGAATATGAAAAACTATCTGTTTATGGAATATGCCAAAGTCCGCATGAAGGAACCGGACGAGTCGGATTATGGCAACGCCGGGAACAAGGAAAAGGAAGAATTTCATGCCTGATAGTCCATTCTTTTATCTTTTTATCCCATAATGGTACATGATAGGACGGCTTGCATAACTATAAGGTTTTATATTGCTTGATATTTTCTTATATTTGAACAGATTCGTTAAAACCATAGTATATGAAAAAAATTGAAAAAAGCATAATACTGCTATCGCTTGTGTTTACAGTTTCCTTAGTTTTTATCGGTTGCAGTAAAGATGATGACAGCAATTCTGAGACATCAGGAAATGTTATTAAGAATTTCAATCAAGAGAATATGAACTTTACGGAAAAAGCTGGTGAACAGACATTCTCTTTCACTACGAATACTGCATGGGCGATAAACGTAGCTCCTACACAAAATGGAGAGACTCCCTGGTGCACCGTTGCCCCTACAAGTGGGAATGCCGGAAGCCATACCATAAAAGTTACCACGACTCCGAACGAGACCTATGATGATCGCAGTGTGACAGTCACTTTAAAGGCAGGTACGGAAGTGAGGAGTTTTGTGGTCTCCCAGAAACAAAAAGACGCCCTCCTGCTTACCAATGACAAGTTCGAGGTAGACCAGAAGGGAGGAACTGTCACAGTGGAAGTGAAGGCCAATGTCAGCTATACCGCAACTATCGGTGAAGAATGCAAGGACTGGATAAAGGAAAGTGGCAACACCCGGGCGTTGTCCACCACGGCAAAAAGCTATGACATTGCCATGAACGAGGAGAACGGGAAGCGTGAGGGAAGCATAATCTTTTCAGACGGTTCCTTAACGGAAACGGTACACATCTACCAGACGGGTGGTTCCATAATCCTTTTGAGCCGGAATGACTGTCATGTGAGCGCTTCCGGGGAAGAGATTACGGTGGAACTGAGAAGCAATTGTGATTATGAGGTAATAATGCCGTCTGTAGATTGGATAAAGGCAACCATGACACGCGGCATGTCCAGCCACACATTGCATTATACTGTTGCCGCCAATGACACCTATGACAGACGGGAAGCCCAAATTGTATATCGCGACAGGCTGAATAACAGCACAGCCGATACTCTGACCATCTTGCAGGCGCAGAAAGATGCCATCATTGTTTCAGAAAAGGAGGTGAAGGTCGGCAGTGAAGGCGGTACTGTTGAGGTGAAAATTGACGCGAATGTGGATTTTGAGATGCAGCTTCCGGATGTGGACTGGATAAGCGAGGCTTCCACCCGTGGGTTGTCAACACATAATAAATATTTAAAGATAGAAAAAAACACGAACGAAACTTCAAGAACGGCAGAAATTGTTTTCAAGAATACAGCTAACAATATCAGAGAGACACTGACTATTACACAATTAGGGAACGGTAAATTATCTCCCAATATCTCTGGTAAGATTGTTGTCAGTGAGATTGAAGATTATATAACTAAAAATGAATGCTATATAAATACCTTTACAGACGAAGTCCGATTGGATAACAGTGGATTCAATATTCATGTGGAAAAAAATAACTATGTTCAGTCGTTTGTCGTTTATGACAAAAACTTCAATGTGCTTTTAATGAGCAGAGCCCCTATAGATAGGAATGAAAATGTAGAACTCAGTATAGAATCTACAGCTTTGGCATTGGTAACGATGTACCCTCTGTTCTCACCAATGAAATCAGATGAATACGATGAGGTCATAACTCTCATAAAGAATAGTGATAAATTTTCTGAGTTGCAGTCTGAAGTTGAGAATGCAGTCAAAGCCAAACGGAATCTTTATGATGATTCAAATGAAGCTTTATTGAACGCCTTTGACAATCTGATAGATGACCTTTGCATTAATATCGAAAATGACCAACTTGTTAATGATAAAGGAATTGCCGATTTTCCAACCAGAGCTATATATGAAAGTCCTAAAGTAGCTCCTTTCTACGCAGAAATCAATAAGAATGTATTAACTTTAAGGAATAAGAATCTTACTCCAAGTTATTATGGTACAGTAACTCATGCGAACGGCACTGTGGATGATATAGCTGTATTGTCTAGAGATGACCGTGGTTTTCTTGACATGTGGCTGCCTAAAAACGAATATGATTTAGGACCAAAATGCAACTATACTTTTAAACAAGATGGAGAATATAGGTTCAATTTGTCACGGATAAATACCGCTGCGACTATAGATTTTTATCTCCGATTAACACGTAACCTACTTGGCACTTTGGGGTTGAAATTAAAGAACGAGATTGTATCAGATATAGCTGCCGCCATTGCTTTGTCTATAACAAAGAATGGTTCTGGCGTGTACGACCCGGTCATATCTCCAATGGAATTTTTGGGTATTGGATACAGTGTATTACTTGAGAAATTGCAAAAAAAATTTGTTTCTGAAGAAGTCGTCATGTCTACGCTTAAATTCTTGTCGGGAACATGGAATTGGTACAATAAAATAAAAGGTATAGGAAATGCAGCTGTGCGCATGATCTATTCCCTAACAGCCAGGCCATTGGAAGTAAATTTCTGTCTGTGTTACTACAATGGCACTGTATCCAGTTGTGTTGAATGTTCACTCTTGAAATACGGAGGTGATAAGCAAACAGCGGAGAAATGGGAGCAGTTGCCGAAACCGCTTACTGTATTTGTTTCTACGGTCAGTAATGATGGAAAAGCTGGGATTATTTCCCCATATCATAAGGTTAAATTTGAAGTCGTATCAGGTGGAGGGAGTGTAAGTCAGGAATTGGTCTCTCCCAATAATGAGAATTTTGCCAGTACAAATTGGACTGTCGGTGAAAAAGGGGAACAAAAGGTCAAAGTAACGGTTGTAAACATTATTACAAACCAAGATGCGTCACAGCCAGTATATTTCACTGCGGATTTGGATATTGAAGAAGATACATATATGAGCGTCCAATGTCCGGCATGTATTGTTTTGGACGAGTTTACTTTAAATGAATCTCCAGTGCCTCCTGGTGATAGTGGATTTGACACATGGAGAGTGGATTATACCTCAAGTCAAATGGGAAGTCCTCGAAATGGGGTAGATGAAGCTGCTTTCACCCTATCATTTGCGGATAAAAATATCAACCACACAGATATTATTGATTTTAAATATTGCTATGGTACCTCAAGAGACAATATAATAAATCCAAACTATCACCGCTATTCTTATCCCAACGATTTGACTGACCCTAATTATAAATTTGACATAACTTTCTCCATAGAGGATTTGGAACCTCATCAGGAGTATACTTGCTGGATTGAAGCAAAAATGAGACAAGGAATATACAAAGACAGCATCAATTTTAGCTCAGTAACACCTAATACGGAAGAGTTTGTTGACATGGGAAACGGTGTAAAATGGTGTAATAGTAATGTAGGTGCAAGCACACCACAAGAGTATGGAACCTACTTTTATAATTTTGTGATAGAAGATTATCCTGATTATAGATTACCGACGTCTGAAGACTTTAAATATCTTGCAACGAAATGCAGATTTTGCTGGGGAACTTATAAAGGTGTCCAGGGAGCGCTCTTTGTCGCTCCCAATGGGAATTCAATATTTTTGCCCGGTGCAGGAAAGAAGGGAAATGCATTTTCTTCTGATTATGGTATCGGTGAACGCTGTTTTTACAAGGCGGCTGACTGCATGGATAATTATGGAGATATGAAATCCGCGAGAATTGATATTGCTTGGCATTTTTTTGACTTTGGAAGTGGAATTTCTTCAGGAGGCATACCAGTTAGACTAATTAAACGGTAATTTTTTATCTCATATGAGAATATGGTAGTAGTTGTTATAATAGAATAAGCTGCTCCTTTTCAGTAAAAATCCCCGTAGCGGCTCAACTACGGGGATGGTGTCAAATAACAGAGTATCAATATGAGATACTAAGTGAGCCTATTTTTTGAGATATGTCTTGTAGTGCATTGTTGAATGTCTGTAATTCTTCTTTGGTAAAACGTGCCGGTTTCCCGTTTACCAGATTGCCATTTAACCTCTGATATAACCACGAACGGCTCTTGTTGAAATATTTTTTCGCAAGATAGCTTAGAGAAACTATTTCGGCAACTTCTTGTAATTGCAATTTGATTGCACTTTCTTCTATAACGTCCAGTTTCCTATCAATGTTCTGTAAGCGCTCTGATACGAAATCTGCAATAGCTTTTTTATCTTCTTCCGAATTGTACTTGGCGGCTATTTCTCTCATTTTGGTATAGAACTCTGGAGAGTCTGTACCAAGTAGTGGCTTTAATGCCAGTAATTCATCTTTCAGTGCCATATATTTGTTTTTTAGTGCCCTCTCCGGAGAGAGGGACTTTGTTTTACTTCTTTTTTTCTAACTCTTTCAATATTTTGTCGATTGTCAGTAATCGGTCTAATCTTTTATCAATCTCTTTTTCTTGGTTAGTTCCGGTAACTTCGGCAATAAACCTTAGCTGGTCTAATTCTTTTTTGAGGAATGCTCTTTGTATAAGCAGGTCCTTTTTAATTTGTTCGTTACTCATGTTGATTACTTTTGTTATTTGACATTACAAAGATAATAATCTTTTGGTTATTAAACAACTATTGCATGAATTATTTTCGTTATTTCGCATATTTTTTCCATATTTGCAGTGCGTTACATACTTTATTGAATAGGAGGAATAGTAATATTCCGACCGTAGAGCTACTGGTGATAAATTTTGCCAGTAGCTTGTTCACATACGGTTCCGACCCCCGTGTGATAGCTTAATGGTTTCACTGTATCCTCCTATTTGAGAATATGTAACGCAACGGGAAAGCGGAACCGTTCTTTTTTCCGCTTCTTAATCCGGTTGCGTTATGGGTAAACCTAAATCATCCTTTCCGAAGCTCACGAAGTCCTTTATTGGTTATGGTCACTATCGGCTGACAATCACGTTTTCCGATTGTGTGAAAACCGCGCTGACGGGAAATATGGACTTAATAGACCGCTTGAACTCCGACATAGAAAAGGAGAGGGAAGAAGCTACTGCCGAGGCAATAGCTTTCGTCCAAGAACAATCACTTTAGACTGTCGAAGATTTTTCTCATTGCATCATCCGCATGTTTTCGCATGACCCTAAAATAGTTGAATATTGGTCTATTGGTTTTCATCGACTGGCCGATGCAGTATTCAAGTATTTCTAGGGAGATACCTAATTCAAATCCGTGCTGGACGAATGATTTACGGGCTGAATAATATATCACATGTTTCTTTATGCCAGCTATCTTGGCAAGTTCTTCCATTTTACGTGATACCACGGAGTAGCATTGCCCGAATGTTTTGTACTTGCCAAACACAAGTTTTCCGTTTTTTTGCATGTATTTGTTTATGATTTCTCTGGCTTCCGGTTGGATTGAAAATGCGGTTTTGCTTTCACCGCTTTTCTTGTTCTTTGTTTTCCGTCGGTAATATTCTATCCAATCTTTACGGAAATCAATGTCAAGCATATCTATAAGGTTGATTCCACCGAGGTAATAACTTAGCATAAATATGTCGCGTACTACACCTATGTTGTATTTGGGAATTTCCATATCCCGGATAGCTTTTACTTCGTCAATAGTAAGGTCTAGTTCACGAATATTAGCGGATGGCATTCGGCAGAACTCGAAAGGGTCAATCTCATATTTCACCATATTGTGCTTCTTTGCATAGTTGATAATCACTTTGAGTAATGTCAGATATATTTTGATAGTGGTAGGGGATAACCTCTTATCCTCAAGGTCCATCTCGAAATGCTTTATATTCCGAGGTGTAATCATAGAAAGTAATAAGTCACCTTGTGACTTAATGAAGGACTGGCAGGATAGCCTATATAACTTCTCTGATTTACTTCTTTTCTCTTCTGCGAGTTCAGATAGATAAGAATTCATAGCTGAGGAAAATTTGGCATTGGTATGGTCTTTCTTCTTGATGATGATTTCCCGGAGTTCGGAACATGAATATACATCCACATCATAGATGTTGTCTATGACTTTTTGGTAATGGTTGAGCAGGTTTCGGAGCTTCATGTTCATAGATGCAGCTTCGGGGTGATTGACAACTTGACCGTCTTTAAATTGGGACAAGTCATCGATGATACAGTTTGTAGGAATGTACCTGGTACCGGAGTTGTGTGCCAGAGATATTCTTACTTTGTGCTTTCCGTTGATAAGCACTTTAGCTGGTACGATACAAAGTTTAAGTGTTGCCATCTTTTTGTTTAATAAAGTTGCGACAATTTGGTTATTAAAAAATACTGTCCGACAATTGTCCGACAATCAAATTTTGCAACCTGCTGCGAAATGATGGAAATCTGCTTTTTTCGTAAGTGCTTGATACACCTAAAATAAAAGCACTTCCAGCGTTCGCTTACGGAGGAAGTGCTTCACACAAAAACTAAACTAGACTTAACTAAACTATTCTATTGGGGGAGTTTCACAACTCCTATCTGTTCGGTGCAAAGATAAAAAAACATATTTTAATATGCAAAAGGATTCTATAATAAATCGACGTTTTTTCCGATTTTATCGACGGATTAGTCGATTTTTTTAGCTTCTTTGGTCTAAAAATTCTTGAAAAGCTTGTTTATAGCTGTCACTTATCGGGATGTAATTCTTTCCGAACACGATGCGGCCACGGTCTATAATACGTATTTTATTCTTCTGAACAATGTAGGAACGGTGGACGCGCATGAAACGCGAGGCAGGCAGAAGTTCCTCCATTGCCTTCATGCTCATGAGAGACAGGATAGGCTTGGGAGAATCCTCCTCGTAGATTTTGAGATAGTCTTTTAGCCCCTCTATGTACAGAATTTTACTCAATTCGATTTGCACCAGCTTATACTCGCTCTTTACGAAGATGCTCTGAATCTCTTCCTTGGACTGTTGCAGCAATTCGAACCATTGCACAGCCTTGTTGGCAGCCTGCAGAAAGTCGACGTAGGAGATGGGTTTCAGCAGGTAGTCCAGCGCATTGACTTTGTAGCCGTCTATGGCATACTGGTCGAAGGCGGTGGTAAAGACAATGCGGGTGCCGGAATCGACCATCTTCGAAAATTCCAGTCCGTTCAGTTCGGGCATCTGGATGTCGAGGAAAAGCAGGTCGATGTGCTTCTCGGGCAACTCCTTGATGGCTTGTACGGCACTGGAGTATTTACCGACCAACTCCAGAAACGGGGTCTTGTTGACGTAGCTTTCCAGCAACCCCAGGGCGAGAGGCTCGTCGTCTACAATGGCGCACTTCAGATTCATATCTTTATAATTAAAATAGATTTATACTCTTTCATGTCCTCACTCACTCCTTGCTGCCAGTCGTAACGGTCGGGATAGGTCAGTTCCAGACGCTTGCGCACCTGTTCCAGGCCGATGCCGCTTCCGCTTTTATCTGCCACGCTTTTGGGATGATAGCTGTTGGTTATTTCGCAATGTATCTCTCCGGGGCTTTCACTGAAGTGGATACGGATAAAGCTGGGCTCAGTGGGGGAGATGCCATGCTTGAAGGCATTCTCTATGAGGGAAATAAAGATGAGCGGAGCTATTTCCGTACGGCTGTCCGGTCGGACGTCTATCTTTGTTTCCACACGGACGTTGGCGGAGAGACGGATGCGCATCAGTTCGATGTAGTTGCGGATGAAGTCCATCTCCTTGTCCAGGGTGACGAAGTTCTGCTGATTGTCATACAGCACATGGCGCAGCAGTCGGCTCAGTTCCTGCACGGCAGTCTGTGCCTTGTCGGCATCGAAGGCGATGAGGGCGTAGATGTTGTTCAGCGTATTGAGCAGGAAGTGCGGGTTGAGCTGGTTGCGCAGGTTCTTCAACTCGGCTTCCGTGCGGCTTTTCTCGGCTTCGCGGCGGGCGGCGTCCATCTGCGCCCAGCGGCGGCTCAGCTTGATGGCAGCGCTGAGGCCGGCGGTGAGAATCATGGTCGAGACGTCGCGCAAGATGAATATCCATTTGGGAGGCCCCATGTGCTGACCGTCATCATCGCCGCGCATATGGTTTTGGAATGTGTATTCTTGCCAAAGGTGGGCGCCGGTGGTAATGCAGATGATGAGCAGTGTGTTCAGCAGGAGATACTGCCGGATGCGTCCCTCGAACAAGTAGCGGGGAATGAGGAGGCAGTAGTTGATGTAGAATACAAGGAAGAATGAGAGGGTACTGCTGCTACCGTGGCGCAGATAGTCCGCAAGGCTGATATTGAAGCCGCTGCGTGTCATCATCAGAAAGGGGAAACCGATGACGATACCCCAGACAATGATGTGTATCAGGGTTTCGATGCCGCGGCGGCGTGGGTTAGGGAGCTGTTGTTTCATCATGATACAAAGATACGGATTTTAGGTGGATATTGGAAATATCCGCTGCCTGCGAAGCAAATCTCTGTTCGCAGGTTGCGGATAAGCGTTTCCAGGTTGCGGATATGTATCCCAAGCTTGCGGATGTCTATCCCAAGGCTTGGGATAGAGATTATCCTTGGTTTCGCATAACTTTTTTCCCTATTGCCGGAAACTTTTTTCCTAATACTTAAGAACTATTTGGCTAACTTCCGGCAAGGGAGAAAAGGTTATTCGTAGCGTATGGCCTCTATCGGGTCGAGGTCCGCAGCTTTCTTGGCGGGATACCAACCGAAGAACACTCCGGTGACGGTACATACGGCGAAGGAGAGGAATACACTCCACGGCTGGATGAAGATGGGCCAGTGGGCAACGCTCTTCACTATCCAGCTGGCTCCGCATCCGATGATGACGCCGATGATGCCTCCGGTGATGCTGATGAGGATAGCTTCGATGAGGAACTGGCTCAAGATGTCGACACCGCGGGCGCCTACACTCATGCGCAGGCCGATTTCGCGCGTGCGTTCCGTCACCGATACGTACATGATGTTCATAATGCCGATGCCGCCCACTACGAGCGAAATGCCGGCTATGCAGGCAAGCAGCGTGGTCATCAGGTCGGTGGTGGAGTTCAGCATGGTGCTGAGTTCCTGCTGGCTGCGAATGGTGAAGTCGTCGTCGTCACTCTCCTTCAGCTTGTGGTTGCGGCGCAGTATCTCGGTGATTTCGTCGGTGGCATTGTCCGTCATGTCCTCGGTGAGGGCGGAGGCGAAGATGCCGCTAAGGTAGGTCTGTGCCAGCAGGCGTTTCATCACGGTGCTGTAAGGGGCAAGCACTACGTCGTCCTGGTCCATGCCCATGGAGTTGTAGCCTTTGGACTTCAGCACGCCCACCACGCGGAAGGGCACTTGGTTGAAGCGGATGATACGTCCCACAGGGTCCTCTCCTCCGGGAAAGAGGTTGTCTTGGATGGTCTTTCCGATGACGCACACCTTGGCGGAGGTCTGTATGTCGGCTTCGGTAAACATCTCGCCGTTCTCCACGCTGAGCTGCCGGATTTCGAGATAGTCCGTGCCCACGCCGCTCACGGAGGAGGGGTAGTTGTTGTTGCCCGCGATGAGCTGCCCGCTGGAGGAGACATTGGGGCTGACGGCAGCCAGGAAGTTGGTTTCGTTGCGCAGGGCTTCGTAGTCGGTCAGCTTCAAGGTCTGCATGGCGCTGGGGTCTTGGCGGACACCGCCGCGCATGTCGGCACCGGGGTGAATCATAATCATGTTGGAGCCCATCTCGGAGATTTGCGCCTGGATGCTTTTCTTCGAACCTTGTCCGATGGCAAGCATCGTGATGACGGACGCCACGCCGATGATGATGCCCAGCATGGTGAGGAATGCGCGCAGCTTGTTGTTGTTCAAGGCTCGCAAGGCTATTTTGAAAAGGTTTGTTCCGTTCATATCGTTTTAATGGAAAGTTTAAAATTAATCCCTAATCCTTAATCCCTTATCCCTCATTCCTCCTCCTGCTTAGGCAATGCTGCCAGGGCTTCGGCTGCATTCTGGATTTGGGTGTTGATGGTATCGTCCTTGATTTGTCCGTCGCGCAGCACGATGTTGCGGCTGCTGTACTGGGCTATTTCGGGGTTGTGGGTGACGAAGATGATGGTGCGTCCTTCGGCATGCAGCTTTTGGAACAGTACCAGAATCTCGAAAGAAGTACGGGTGTCCAGGTTACCCGTAGCTTCGTCTGCCAGGATAACGGCGGGATTGTTCACCAAGGCACGGGCGATGGCTACGCGTTGCATCTGACCGCCGGACATCTGATTGGACTTATGTTCCAGTCGGTCGCCCAGCCCCACGGCTTGCAGGGCTTCGATGGCACGTCTCCGCCTTTCGGAAGCCGAGACGGAGGAGTTATACATCAGCGGTAGCTCCACATTTTCCACGGCAGTGGTTTTGGGCAGCAGGTTGTAACTCTGGAATACGAAGCCGATTTTACGGTTGCGTAGTACGGCGCGTTGAGGCTTGCTCATGGTGCGTACGGAGATACCGTCCAGCAGGTATTCGCCGCTGGTGGGCGTGTCCAGGCAGCCGAGGGTATTCAGCAAAGTCGACTTTCCGGAGCCCGATGTACCCATGATGGTGACAAACTCGCCTTCACGGATGGTGAACGAGACGCCGCGCAGGGCATGCACGGTTTCGTCCCCCACCTGGAAGTTGCGTTTGATATTTTGAAGTTCAATGACTGCTTTATTCATAATTCTTTTTTTGTATTATTTTCCGCTCTTCTTCTTACTTCCCGGAGGGCCAGGCATGAACGGACTCTTCTCACCTCCGGGAGCTTCCTGGCTCATGTCCGGAGCGCCGCTGCCGGGCATGCTGCCGATGGTGGCTTCGGTCACCACTACGGTACCTTCGTTAATGCCGCTGATAATTTCCGTGTTGACTCCGTTGGAGATACCTATCTTCACCGGATGGGCGGTAAAGGTGTTGCCTTCGCGGGTCCAGAGTTTATGTTCCCCTTCGCAATCCTTCACGATATCATTGTCGCCGATAAGCGGTTTTTCGGGGTTGAAGCGCAGGGCACGGGCAGGAGCGCACAGTACGTCTTTGCGGTCGAGGGTGAAGATGGTGACGTTGGCTGTCAGGCGTGGTTTCAGTTTCAGGTCCGGGTTGTGGGCGGAGATGACTACTTCGTAGGTCACAACCGTGCTGGTGCCGGTACTCGACGTGCTGCTTGAGCTGGCATCTCCCAGACGAATTTGTGTGACCACTCCTTCGAACACGTCATTCGGGTAGGCGTCTACGGTAAACGTGGCGCGCTGTCCCTCTTCCACACCGCCTATGTCCGCTTCGTCCACGTCGGCCACAACCTGCATCTGCGTCAGGTCGGCAGCGATGGTGAACAGTGTCGGTGTCTCGAAGCCGGAAGCCACGGTCTGTCCTGCTTCCACGTCGCGGCTGATGACTACACCGTCGATGGGAGAGGTGATGGTGGCGTAGGAGAGGTTGCGTTCAGCCTTTGCCAGTGATGCCTGGCTGCTTTCGTAGTTGCTCTTGGCCTTCTCGTAGTTATAGACGGACTGCTCATAGTCCGTGGCGGCGATGAGCTGCTTTTCGTTCAGCGTCTTGTTGCGCTCGTAGAGTTTTTTCTGGTACTCGTATTCGGCCTTTGCACCGTTGTAGGCGGCGCGTTGCGAAGCGAGTTCGCTTTGCAGTGTCACGCGGTCCATCTCGGCAATGAGTTGGCCTTTGGTTACTACGGAATTGTAGTCTACATGAATCTTGTCAATGATACCGCTCACCTGGGTACCCACTTCCACTTCCGTCACCGGTTCGATGGTCCCCGTGGCGGTTACGGATTCGGAAATCTCGCCTTTATGGATGGTTGCTGTGGCGTAGGTCACCTTGTGCTTGGCCTTGGCACCACCGAAGAGCCATACGCCGCCGCCCACTATGATTACGGCAGCTACGGCAATGAGGATGATTCTTTTTTTGTTCATATATATAAGGTATTATAATTCGATTTTTTCTCCTTGATAAAACTTCAGTAGCTGCATATTCAGTATGGCCATGTATTTGGCTTGCAGTGTCTCCTGCTGTGCGCTGAGCAGATTGCTTTTCTCAGTCAGCAGTTCTACGGTATTCTTCATGCCCAGGTTGAACTGCTCTTGAATCAGTTCATAGCTGGTCTGCGTACTTTTCAGTTTCTCTGTGGCGGCGGCGTAGCGCTGCTGGGCGCTGTTGGCATCGAGCCAGAGGGTTTCGATGGTCTTGTACAGCGTTTTTTGGTCGTCCAGCAGGTCCAGTTCGCTGGTCTGCTTCTGAATCTTGGCTTTCTCTACGGCACTCTTGGTCTGCCGGTTGCTGAAGATAGGCACGCTTACGGTGAAGCCCAGCGAGTTGTTCCAGTTCTGTTTGACTTGCTCGCTGAAGGTGAAGTCATTGCCGTTGGCATGGCTGGTTCCGATGCCGGCGCTGAGGCTCAGCGTAGGCAGATAGCCAGCGCGGGCAATTTTGATGTCGAGGTCGGATGTCTGTATATTCAGTTTGCCGGCTTCTATTTCCGGACGGAGCACGAGGGCAGAACGGTAAACGTCCGTTTTGGTGGGCAGGGGTGCCAGTACGTTTTCCGTGCCGAGTGTGGGGATGTAGAGGTTCATCTCGGATTCGCCGTCCAGTTCCAGGAGTTGTTTCAGTTGTAGTTTGTAGTCTTGCAGGGTGGCTTGTGCTGTCACCAGCTGGTACTTGTCGGTACTCACTTGCGCTTCCAGTTGTGCCAGGTCGCTTTTGGCTATGCTTCCTGCTTCGAGAAGTTGGCGGGCGCGTTCGCATTCGGCCTGGCTCACTTCCAGGGTCGATTCGTTCACTTTCACGGCTTCGGCGGCGTAGAGTATCTGTACGTAGGTTTGTGCGATACTTTCTTCGATGCTGTTCTCGCTCTGTGCTACGCTAAGTTCGGCAATGCGGTTGTTCAGTTGCTGTTGTTTGATGGTGTTGAGGCGTTTCCCGCCGTTGTAGAGGGTCCAGTTGGCATCGATGCCGTAGCTGCCGTTATAGGAAGTCTTGCTCTGGCTGCTGGTGATGTTGTCGCCGTCGATGATGGTGTTTGTCTCGCTCTTCGGGCGATTCACGACACGCTGGCTCACACTGGCCGAAAGGCTGGGGAAGAGAGCGGCTCGGGCGGTCTTTACATCTACCTGGGCACTTTCCGCACTGAGGCGGTTCTTGCGGATGGTGATGTTTTGCTGCAAGGCATAGTCGATGCACGCTTGCAAGTCCCATTGGGCGGGCAGGCTGTCGGCTGGCTGCTCGGAACTGCCGGGTATCTGCGTGGAAGTGCCGTTTTGGGCGGCCACTCCCATACAGCTTGCCATACATAGCGCTATCACTGTCAATCTTTTTACGTTCGTCATATCTTCGTTATTCTATGGTTTTACATTTGCAAATGTAGTAGGGTGGAGAAAGGATTGCAAAAGTGATAGACGTTGGGGAAATTTTCCTCGCCTAAAATCTTTTTTGTACCGATGAATGGGAGAAGTCTTTTTTCTGTTCAACTTTTCACCTTTTTATTTGTTCTTTATATAAAAGTATTTTATATTTGTAATCATTATAATTTTATCGGCATGAAACAGACTGCGGTAAACATTTGGCGTTTTTATTTGGAAGGTTTTCGAAGTATGACGTTAGGGCGTACTTTGTGGCTTATCATTCTTGTGAAGTTATTCATCATGTTCTTCATTCTCCGCCTTTTCTTCTTCCCACGGTTTCTGAATACCCCCGTGGTGGGCGATGACAAGGAAGGCTATGTCAGTAATGAGCTTATCCATCGGAGTCTGGGCGACTAAACACGGAGACACAGAGTTTATTTCCTTGCCCTTATAAATTCTCCGTGTCTCTCTGTTCTTACCCGATAACTTAAAAACTTAATAACTCATAACTTATAACTCATAACTCATAACTTGATTCTTATGCTTGGACACATTGACACTTCCCTGATTGACTGGTCGAGAGCCCAATTTGCCTTGACCGCCATCTATCACTGGATTTTTGTGCCGCTGACACTTGGACTGGCGGTAATTATGGGCATCATGGAGACAGCGTACTACCGTACGGGTGACGAATTTTGGAAACGTACTGCCAAATTCTGGATGAAGATTTTCGGTATCAACTTTGCTATTGGTGTAGCAACCGGTATTATTCTGGAATTTGAATTCGGTACGAATTGGAGTAATTACAGTTGGTTTGTGGGCGACATCTTCGGTGCGCCGCTTGCCATCGAGGGTATTTTGGCTTTCTTTATGGAAGCAACGTTTATCGCCGTCATGTTCTTCGGCTGGGATAAGGTGAGCAAGCGTTTCCACCTGGCATCTACTTGGCTCACGGGGTTGGGCGCCACGATTTCTGCCTGGTGGATTCTGGTTGCCAATGCGTGGATGCAGAATCCCGTAGGTATGGAGTTCAATCCCGATACGGCACGCAACGAGATGGTGGACTTCTGGGCTGTGGCAACTTCGCCGATGGCTGTCAATAAGTTCTTCCATAGCGTGCTGTCCGGCTGGGTGCTGGCTGCCGTGTTTGTAGTAGGCGTAAGCTGCTGGTATCTGTGGAAGAAGCGCGAGAAGAAATTTGCGCTGGCAAGTGTAAAGATTGCCGCATGGGTAGGTCTGTGTGCCGCTGTGCTCTCTGCCTGGACGGGTGATGGCTCGGGCTATCAGGTGGCGCAAAAGCAGCCGATGAAGCTGGCTGCTATGGAAGGCTATTATGAAGGGCGGCAAGGTGCCGGATTGGTAGCGTTCGGGCTGCTGAATCCTGCCAAGCAGACACCGCAGGACGGAGTAGACCCATTCCTTTTCCGTGTGGAAATTCCGAAGATGCTGTCGCTGCTTGCCGAGCGCAAGATGGATGCTTTTGTTCCCGGCATCAATGACCTGCTGAAAGGTGGATATCCGTTGAGCGATGGTACCGTAGCGCTTTCGGCAGAGGAGAAAATAGAAAAAGGAAAAACGGCTATCGGTGCGTTTGCCGCCTATCGTGCAGCCAAGGCTGCGGGCAATGAGGCAGATGCAGAGGTGGCTGCCAAAGTGTTGAAAGATAATGTAGCCTATTTCGGTTACGGTTATATCAAGGACGTGAACGAGCTGGTGCCCAATGTGCCCCTTACGTTCTACATGTTCCGTGTGATGGTGATGTTGGGTGGATATTTCATTCTCTTCTTTATCGTAGTGCTGTTCCTGGCCTATAAGAAAGACTTGTCGCGGATGCCGTGGATGCATTGGGTGGCTATGCTCACCATTCCGCTGGGCTATCTGGCCGGACAAGCCGGATGGGTGGTTGCCGAGTGCGGTCGCCAGCCGTGGGCCATCCAAGATATGCTGCCCACGAGTGCCGCCATCTCCAAGCTGGATGTCGGCTCCGTGCAGACCACGTTCTTTATCTTCCTGGTACTTTTCACTGTCATGCTGATTGCCGAGGTGGGAATTATGCTGAAGGCCATTCGCAAAGGTCCGGAAACCGAAACGCACACACCGTCACATAACTCATAACTTATAACTCATAACTCACAATGAATGCTTATATATTTCTTCAACACTATTGGTGGTTCGTAGTCTCCTTGCTGGGAGCACTGCTGGTATTCCTGCTGTTTGTGCAGGGAGGTAATTCGCTTCTGTTCTGTCTGGGGAAGACGGAGGAGCAGAAGAAGATGATGATTAATTCTACGGGACGGAAGTGGGAGTTCACGTTTACAACGCTTGTCACGTTTGGAGGCGCGTTCTTTGCTTCGTTTCCGTTGTTCTATAGTACCAGTTTCGGAGGAGCTTATTGGTTGTGGATGATTATTCTGTTCAGCTTTGTGTTGCAGGCTGTCAGCTACGAGTTTCAGTCGAAGGCGGGAAATCTGCTGGGCAAGACAACGTATCGCACGTTCCTGGTGATAAACGGAGTGGTAGGTCCGGTATTGCTGGGTGGGGCAGTGGCCACGTTCTTCACGGGGTCTAACTTCTATATCAATAAAGGGAATATCGCAGATGCGGCAATGCCGGTTATCAGTCAATGGGCTAACGGCTGGCATGGGTTGGATGCGTTGCTTAATCCGTGGAATGTGGTGCTGGGGCTGGCTGTGTTCTTCCTGGCACGTATCTTGGGAGCGCTTTATTTTATTAATAATATCAATGAGGATGATTTGGTGAAACGCTGCCGCCGGGCACTTTGGGGAAATACGGCGTTGTTCCTGGTATTCTTCCTGGCCTTCGTCATCCGTACGCTGCTTGCCGACGGCTATGCTGTACGCCCGGAAACGGGAGAGGTGTTCATGGAACCTTACAAGTATCTGACGAACTTCCTGCAGATGCCGGTAGTGCTGCTTGTATTCCTGGTTGGTGTGGTGGCTGTGCTCTGGGGCATTATCCGCACGCTGTGGAAGCCGGCATTCGACAAGGGTATCTGGTTTGCCGGTGCAGGGACGGTGCTTACGGTATTGGCACTGCTGCTTGTGGCAGGCTATAACAATACGGCCTATTATCCTTCTACCCACGACCTGCAAAGCTCACTCACGTTGGCAAACAGTTGCTCGAGCCAGTTCACACTGAAGGTTATGGCTTATGTCTCTATCCTTGTTCCTTTCGTTCTTGCCTACATCTTCTACGCTTGGCGCAGTATCGACAATCGCAAGATTGATGCGAAGGAGATGGAAGAGGGAGGACACGCGTATTAATTAAAAATTAAGAATTAAAGGAGGATGTGTCATCTGTGTGCTATTAACTGTTTTGATACATCCTCTTCTTATTCTTTTGTCCGCTTCTCATTTAGCTGGAATTTGGGTACCAGTTTCATCAATCGTAGAATCTGTCCTTGCCTTTTCTTTATGTAAGGGGAGGGGTGTGCTGAGTCGAAGCGTATGGGGTTGGGCAATGTTGCCGCTATTAGTGCGCACTGTCCGGCAGAGAGCTTGGCTGCTGTAGTCTTGAACTTGTATTTGGCGGCAGCTTGTGCGCCATAGATGCCTTTTCCCATTTCGATGGAGTTGAGATAGACCTCCATGATACGTTCTTTGGACCAGAAGAACTCTATTAGTACGGTGAAGTAGACTTCCAGTCCTTTACGTACCCAGGAAGACTGGGGCCATAGGAATACATTCTTTGCCGTCTGCTGGCTGATGGTGCTTGCGCCCCGTTTCCGTTTTCTTGTTTCATTCTCCTTTATCGCTTTCTGTATCTCGATGAAATCGAATCCGTTGTGTGTGGCAAACCGGTTGTCTTCCGAGGCAATGACGGCCATAGGCAGGTGAGGGGATATCTTGTCGGAAGATACCCAAGTGTGGTGCCAGCATGGACTTTCACCCTTAAAGACCTGTTGCACGCTGCGAATAACCATCAGTGGCGTGATGTAGACGGGTACAAAACGATAAGCCACTACCGCTAGGATAGTGGAAATAAAGAAGAATAATATGATGTTGCGGAGGAACCGCAAAGGCTTCGGGAGTTTCATGGAGAGAGTGCCAATGTGATTAATGTGTTAATGTGCCAATATGCATATTGGCACATTAACACATTAATCACTTTACCATATTAATTAGCTGCCTCCGCATTCTTAATCATCTGTTCGCTGGCATACATATATACCTCTACGCGTCGGTTCTGGTCGGCAGACAGACTTTCGTCGTATTCGTTGTATCCCACGCCTTCCACTTTCTTGAACTGGGCCGGAGATACGCCGCAATCCTGCAAATAGTTCTCTACGGCATAGGCGCGGTTCTTGGAAACTTTCATGTTGGCTTCGTAAGTACCCACTTTGTCGGTATGGCCGATGATGGCGATATCGGTTGTCGGGTCTTCCTTCAGAATCTGTGCGAGTTCGCGCAGGGAAGCCTTTGCCTCGTTGCTCAGTGCTGCGGAGTTGAAGCCGAAAAGAATACCTGCCGCAAAGGATACTTTGACAGCCGGCAAGCCGTTTGCATCCGTCACCTGCTCCACTTGGGCGCCTTCAATCTTGGCAGCTTCGGCAGCCTTCTTGTCCATCTTGTGTCCGATGGCAACGCCGGCACCCGTACCTACTGCAGCACCTACCGCAGCTCCAATGGCTGCCCCCTTGCCTTTACCTATCAGTCCGCCGATAATGGCACCTGCTGCTGCACCGGAGCCACCGCCGATTATTCCACCTTTGGCCTTGTTGTTCATTGTGCCGCAACTGCCCAGCAGCAATGCGCCGCACAAAAGTAATACTGTAAATTTCATCTTCTTCATAACTCTTTTTCTTTAAAAGTTGACTTTATCTTTAATGTTGCAAATTTATGTATATAATAACCATATTCTTCTTTCTAAAGTTCGCCAGTTCTGTCCTTTTTTAGAGAATTTTCCTTTTGATGAGGACGAACCAGGCTGTCAGTATAAGACCTTTGGCAACGGTCGTTCCACTTACTGCCCACCAGATGGCATCCACTCCCATACCCATGTGCACCAGCAATAACGCCACCGGAATACGCATGTAATTGCATCCGATGCTGACAATGGCAGGCGGCACTGTCCGTCCCAGTCCGTAGAACACGCCCTGCATGGTAATTTCCATCATCATGAACATTTGCGAATAGCCGTCGATGCGGAGGAAATCTCCACCCACACGGTAGGCTTCGGCCTCGGGTACGAAGATAGAGAACACCTCGCTGCCGAAGAAGATGAACAGTAGTGAGCAGAGGCTTCCGAATACGCCCGTCATCCACATGGTGGTGCGCCATGCTTGCTTCACGCGCGACTTCTGCCCCGCGGCATAGTTCTGGGCGATGAACGTGCTCAGCCCCGTGGAGAATCCTTGCGAAGTATTCCAGGTGATGGCCTCGATTTGTCCACCGGTGGTGAATGCCATCAGTCCGATGTGTCCTCCCTGCTCCGAGGCGGTGCGCGAGAGGAACATATTGACGAAGGCAAATAGCGTGTTCAGCGTAGCCACGGGCAGCCCGAGCTTGAAGATGCGCCGGGTGTACTTCTTTTTCAGCGGAACGATAAAGGAGAAACCTCCGAGCACGGCGCTTTTCCCCCGGAGTTTGTAGACGAAGATGCCGAATACTGTAGCTTCGGAAAGCCATGTGGCAAGTGCCGCGCCCACTGTTCCCCAACCGAAGCCGAAGATGAACAGAGGGTCGAGGACGATGTTCATTATCAGTCCCGTCCCGCTGATGTAGAACGGAATCTTGCTTCGTCCTGCCGCGTTGTAGATGCCCGTAAAGGCAGCGGAGAGAAAGATGAAAGGCAGTCCCGTCGACACGATGCGCAGATAAGTCACGGCGGCGTCCGTGATATGCTGTTTCAGCTCGAAGATGTTCAGGATGGGGCGGGCGAAAAGGAAGAGCAGGCCTCCCCAGCAGACGGAGATGAGCAGGGCAATCGTAATGTTGTGCGAGGCAAAGCTGCGTGCGTCCTCTTCGCTGCGTGCACCGATGGACTGGCCTACGCTGACTTCGGCGCCCACTTTATTGAGCAAGGCGATGGAGCCGGACATCCACGTCAGTATGCCTACCGCACCTACTGCAGCCATGGACTCACTGCCCAGACGCCCTACCCATGCCATGTCCGTCAGGCTGTAGGCCATCTGGATGAACGAGGTGGCCATGATGGGCATTGCCAGCGTGAAAAGCTGGCGGTTGATGGGGCCTTGTGTCAGATTCTTTGTTCCTTGCACGTTGACGGGTTTTTAGGTAAACAATGTGTTGCTCATCCCCTTTTCCGCTTTCTGCGGAGACGGTGGCGGCGTTTCTGCTTGTACTTTCGTATCTTGGCATATACCAGCCAGATGAAGAGCAGACCGAAAACGGCGAAGATGAGCAGCACGATGCCTGTGTTGAGATTGTCACCTTTCACGCGGCTCCACATCTCGAGCACTAGTTCCGTGCGGTCGCCGAAGTCGCGTATCATGGCGCAGCGTTCCACTACTCGGCGGTCAGGATATTGTACCGGGTCTATCTGCAGGCTGTCGGCTCCGGGCAGGGGGCCGAAGAAGTAGCTGAGGTCGGAGTGCACGTCGAGCGTGGTATCGGTCTTGGCCTCCATGATTTCCGGTGTGGCTACGGCGCTGACGTAGCCGATGGCATCCATGTTGCGCAGTGCCACGGAAGGCTGGCAGAGGTAGTTGATGAAATAGCTTGCCGCCTTCACGTTGCGGGCGTAGCGGGGGATTACCCAGCCGTCGTACCAGATGTTGCTGCCTTCGCAGGGGACGGTGTAGTCCAGTTCCACACCCACGGCATCGGCCTCCTCGATGGCCCAGACGGCGTCGCCGCTCCAGGTGAAGTTAATCCACGCCTTGTTCTTGGTCATCATTTCCTTGCCGAAGTCGGCTTCCCAGCCGGCGATGTTGGGTTTCATCTCCTTGAGGCGTTGCTCGGCCAGGGCGATGGCCTGCGGGGAGTTGTCGTTCATCAGTTGCTCTACGGTGACGGTGCTGTCGGCCAGCTCCCGGGCGTGGGCGTAGATGATGGCGGTACCGTAGGCATCGCGGTAGCTGTCCTTCATCAGTATTTTGCCGCGGTTTTTGGAGTCCCAGAGGATGTCCCATGTGCCGGCCTCTTCGGCGGTAATAAACTTTTTGTTGAAGAGGATACCAGCGGTGCCCCACATGTAGGGCACGGCATAGTCCTCGGTCTGGCGTTCCGGTTGCGAGGTCTTGTTCAGCTCGTGGCGAATGTAGGGCGACACGTTGGGGATGTAGTCCGGCGTGTGGCCGAAGTTGCGGTCGATGGGTAGCAGGAGGTCTTTGCGAAGCATGCGTTCGATGATGTACTCCGAGGGGCATACGACGTCGAAGTCCTCGTGCCCGCGCTCAATTTTGGTGAGCATGATTTCGTTGATATCGAACACCTGGTAGATGATACGGAGGTCTTCGCCCGTCTGCTGCTTGTACCAGTCGGGAAATTCGGCAAGCACATCTTCATCGATGTAGTCCGCCCAGTTGTATATCTTCAGTACACGGCTGCGCTCTTCTGTGGAGTTTCCACAAGAAGAGAGGGATGCGATACAGCACAGTAGAATCAGTATGTTTATTATCCTTTTCATCATCTTGTTCTTGACAATTGATAACTTATAACTCATCACTCACATCAATCGTTTTTCGTCCGTTCGGCCCGCTTGTTGATTACAATCAGCAGCACCAGCACCGTCACGAAGATGATGGTGGAGAGTGGCCGCAGTTCCGGCGTCAGTCCACCTTTGCGCGCATCGGCGTAGATGTAGGTGGAGAGCGTTTCCAGCCCTTGGTTGCCGATGGTGAAGATGGTCACGGCAAAGTCGTCGATGGAGAGCGTGAAAGCAAGGATGAATCCGCTTATCATACCCGGAAATATCTCCGGAAGAATAACCTTGCGCAGTGCTTGGAACGGTGTGGCGCCCAGGTCGAGTGCCGCCTCGTAGACATTCTGGTTCATCTTTTTGAGCCGGGGCATTACGCTGAGCACCACGTAGGGCGTGCAGAAAGTGATGTGTGCCAGTACCACTGTGGTGAATCCTTGCGATATGCCGAAGCTGACGAACAGCAGGAACAGCGACACACCGGTGATAATGTCTGCATTCATCATCGGGATGGCATTGGCGAAGTTCATTACCTGCCGTGTGCGCGAGCGCAGATTGAAGATGCCGATGGCTGCAATGCTGCCCAGCGCCGTACTGGCGGTGGCGGCAAGCAGGGCAATGGCGAATGTGTTCCAGATGGCATTCATCAGCGAGTGGTGCATCCCGCCCGTAAACAAGGAGCTGTACAGCTTGGTGGAGAATCCCGTCCAGTTGCCCAGCACCTTTGCCTCCGTGAAGGAGAATATCATAATAATTAAGATGGGCGAGTAGAGCAACGCCAGCAGCAGCCACAAGTAGCCGCGGGTTAAGATTCGTGTCATCATATCACACCTCCGCTTTCATTCGATGCCCCGTCCTCCTCGTTGGTAAAGAGGATGGTGATGCCTATCAGCAGCAGCATGATGAGCGAGAGGGCGGCACCGTAGTTCCACATTCCGTTGTAAATATTCTCTTGCACCGTGGTGCCGAACAGTTTGATGTTGTTCATTGTCAGCAACTCGGCAATGGCAAAGGTAGAAACCGTAGGCATAAACACCATCACTATGCCGCTCATCACTCCCGGCATGGAGAGCGGCAGAATCACCTTGCCGAATACGCGGGTAGGAGAGGCTCCCAAGTCCTGCGCAGCCTCAATCAGATTGTGGTCCATCTTCTGAAGGGTGTTGTAAATGGGGTATATCATGAACGGCAGGAAGTTGTAGACCATACCGAACACAAGGGCACCTTCGCCCAGCGGCAGGTTCAGGAAGTCGAACAGCGCCACTGTGGCAAGCGTACGTATCAAGATATTCACCCACATGGGGAGGATGAACAGCACCACCATGGTGCGTGAGGTGTTGAATTGCTTCTGGCTCAGGATATACGCTGCCGGATAGCCCAGCAGCAGGCAGACCAGCGTGGTGATAACGGCTATTCCGATGGAGTAGACAAACGTGTTCATCGCTTCGGGGTGCATCATGAACTTGCGGAAGTTGGCCAGCGTAAACGCCCCTCCGTCGTCCGTAAAGGCATAGAGCACGATGAGCAGCAGCGGTACTATGACAAATACAAGCAGAAACAGCGCGTAGGGTACCGTCCAGTTGCGCCGGCGCATGAAGAAATGGGATAACTTATTGAGCACTTCCTTCCTTATTAAGAGATTGAACAATCCGTATATTTTGAGGGGCGATGGTGATACCTACGCGGTCGCCGTCGTCCCACACGTCGTTGGTGTCGACAAAGATGTCTTCGTCCCAGTCCGTAAACACGGTCAGGTGGTAATGGTTCCCTTTGTAGAGGATGAATTTCACTTCACCCGTCAGACGGCCGTCCTCTTCGTTGTCTTCGAGGATGACGTGCTGGAAGTCTACTTCCACTTGCACGGCGCTGCCCGGCTCGATGCCCTGCACGGGGAGGCACTCGAAGTTACAGCCCAGGAAGTCTACGTGCGTCTCGTCCACCAGCTTTCCCTCGAAGGTGTTGCAGGTGCGTTCCTTCTTCATCACGTGGATGTCGAAGGGTTTCACCAGCAGGCCGACTTCGCGTCCTGCCTCGAAGGCATGGTAGTCCTGCACCATCAGCTCGTAGCCTTCGCGCGTCTGCACCAGCATTTCGTAGTGTACGCCTTTAAAGATGCAGCTGGTTACGGTCCCCGTCAGCTGTGCGGCGTCGGATACATCGAAGATGTAGATGTCTTCGGGGCGAATCACTACGTCTACCTGCATCTGCTCGCCAAATCCCGTGTCCACGCATTCAAATTCGTGTCCGCAGAAGGTGACGGCTTTATCCTTTATCATAACTCCGTTCAAGATGTTGCTTTCACCAATGAAGTCTGCTACGAAGGAGTTGATGGGTTCGTTGTAGATGTCCGTCGGCACGCCTATTTGCTGGATGCGTCCTTCGCTCATCACGACGATGGTATCGCTCAAGGTCAGTGCCTCTTCCTGGTCGTGGGTCACATATACGAAGGTGATGCCCAGCTTCTGGTGCATCTCCTTTAGCTCCATCTGCATGTCCTTGCGCATTTTTAGGTCCAGGGCGGCAAGGGGTTCGTCCAGTAGCAGCACTTCGGGTTCGTTGACGATGGCTCGGGCAATGGCTACGCGCTGTTGCTGCCCGCCGGAGAGGGAGTCTACGTCGCGGTCCTCATAGTCCGTCATGCCCACCATGCGCAGGGCTTGCTTTACCTTCTTCTCGATGGTGGCACCGGGCAGCTTCTTCAGCTTCAACCCGAAAGCAATGTTGTTGAACACGTTGAGGTGGGGGAAGAGGGCGTACTTCTGGAACACGGTGTTCACCGGACGCTTGTGCGGCGGTGTCTGCGTGATGTCCTTTCCGGCAATGGTTATCACTCCTTCCGAGGCTGTCTGAAAGCCTGCAATGAGGCGTAACAGTGTTGTCTTTCCGCAGCCGGACGGTCCCAGTATTGTTACAAACTCGCCCTTACGGACAGACAAATTCACATCATTCAGCACGGCCTTATCTCCGAAAAATTTCGATACGTGCTCCACACCGATGATGCAATCGGACTTTTGCATAAGCGTCTTTTACTTTATCCAAACGAATTAAACAAATCTCAGAAGAAAGCTGAAATAAAATCAAAACAGTTTCTCGGGCTTTCAAAAAGCGGGTGCAAAGTTACATAATTTATCGGGATTTTTCGCCTTACTCTAAAATTCATTATTCCTATGAAGTTAAAATAATAAGTAATACCTTTGTTGGCAGTATTGATATTAAAACTTAATAACATGATGGAAAAGAAGATTGTACTCATCACCGGAGCCTCCTCGGGAATAGGGGAAGGCTGCGCGCGTAAATTTGCCATGAACGGTTACCGGCTTATACTCAATGGCCGTAATGTGGAGAAACTGAATGCTGTAAAGAAAGAATTGTTGGAGAAATATGGAGCCGATGTGTATCTGCTTCCTTTCGATGTCCGCGACCGGCAGGCTGCCCGTGCCGCCCTCGAATCCCTTCCGGAGGAATGGAAGGCGGTAGACATACTGGTGAACAATGCCGGACTCGTCATTGGGGTGGACAAGGAACATGAAGGTAACCTGGATGAATGGGACATTGTCATCGACACTAACGTGAAAGCCTTGCTTGCCATGACCCGCCTCGTGGTTCCCGGTATGGTGGAGCGAGGCCGTGGTCACGTTATCAATATGGGGTCCATTGCCGGAGATTACGCTTATCCGGGAGGCAGTGTGTACTGTGCCTGCAAGGCTGCCGTCAAGGCCCTTTCCGACGGACTCCGCATCGACCTGGTGGATACCCCGATACGCGTAACGAATATCAAGCCGGGGTTGGTGGAAACCAATTTCTCCGTCGTCCGTTTCCGTGGTAACCGGGAGGCGGCCGATAATGTATATAAAGGTATACGCCCGCTGACCGGCGACGATATAGCCGAAGTGGTCTATTTCGCCGCTGCCGTCCCCGAGCATATCCAGATTGCGGAAGTGCTGGTGATGCCTGCCAACCAAGCCACGGGGACAATTGTCAGCCGGAAATAGAATTTGTATAAGGATATGATAAAATGATACTATTTTATCTTCGGGGAAACGCCTACATTTGCGCACAGCTAAATGAATATAGAATCTAAACAAGAAAAGCATGAATTTCAAGAAACGAACAAATTTCCTCTTTGGAGTACTGCTGCTGACCGGCAGTTTGTTGGCTCAAAACGTATGTGTATCCACTCCGAAAACCTCTTTGGTGCTTTCGGCTCCTGAAGGCGGTACACTGAGACACTTGTATTATGGTAACAGACTTTCTGAAGCCGACTTGCAGAATATCTCTGCGGCAGAAGCGAACCATGCAGCCTATCCCGAATATGGATTGAATGCTCCCGTGGAGACGGCCCTCGCTGTGAAGCATGCCGACGGTAACATGACCCTCCAGCTCGAAGTATTGAACGTGACTACCGAAAAGGAAGGGAATGCCGTGACGACTGTCGTGGCACTGAAGGATAAGGTGTATCCCTTCTTCGTCAACGTCTGTTACCGTGCCTGGCAGGATGCCGACGTGATAGAATCCTGGACTGAAATCTCCCATCAGGAGAAGAAGCCGGTGGTGCTCAATCAGTTTGCTTCCGGCTATCTGCCCATCCGCCGTGGCGATGTATGGCTGTCCCATCTCTCCGGTTCCTGGGCCAATGAAGGGGTTTTGACGCAGGAACCTCTCACTCCGGGCATGAAGGTTATCAAGAATAAGGACGGTGTGCGCAATTCCCATACTGACCATGCCGAAGTGATGTTCTCCCTTGACGGCCGTCCGCAGGAGAACACGGGCAACGTGATTGGTGCAGCCCTCTGTTACAGCGGCAACTACAAACTCCGCATTGAGACACACGATGATGAATACCACCATTTCTTTGCCGGAATCAACGAAGAGAACTCTACTTATTCCTTGAAGAAGGACGAGCTTTTCCGCACTCCC
>UMFF01007757.1_pt1 | contig 33543 bp, 28 predicted proteins | sample 1964971 | NCBI WGS metagenome assembly UMFF01 (sample SAMEA4836042, study PRJEB28245) | human gut metagenome | biome: gut microbiome; material: fecal sample | place: Denmark | collected 2008 | reverse complement strand
AAAAGCCACAATCAAAATGCTTAACTTAATAGAAGATAAAGAGCTGAATATACAAGACAATTAAAATAGAAAGAATATGAAATTACATATCGCAGTATTGCCCGGTGACGGAATTGGACCAGAAGTAGTGGAACAGGCTTTGAACGTAACAAAAGCCGTTTGTGAAAAATTCGGACATTCTCTGGAATATCAAATAGCCCCGGTAGGAGCTTGCGCCATAGAAGAAACCGGATTGCCTTACCCCGACTCTACACATGAATTATGTATGCGCTCCGATGCCGTTTTGTTTGGAGCCATAGGTTCGCCCCAATACGACAATAACCCCAATGCGACCGTACGCCCTGAACAAGGGTTACTTGCCATGCGGAAAAAGCTCGGACTATTCGCAAATATTCGTCCCATAACCACCTTTCCCGGATTGATTCATAAATCTCCTCTCCGTTCCAATATTATCGACGGCGCAGACTTTATGTGTATCCGAGAATTAACGGGAGGATTATATTTCGGGCGACCGCAAGGCCGTAGTGAAGACGGGAACATAGCCTATGATACTTGTATATACAGTCGGGAAGAAATTGTACGAATTGTCCAATTGGCATACGAATACGCCATGAAACGGCGTAAAAAAGTTACAATGGTCGATAAAGCGAATATATTGGCGACCTCCCGACTATGGAGAGAAATCACGCAAGAAATAGCATCGGAGTATCCAGAAGTCGAAACCGAATTTTTATTCGTCGATAACGCTGCCATGCGCATGATTCAATGTCCCAAAAGTTTCGATGTCGTCGTTACCGAAAACATGTTTGGCGATATACTCACCGACGAAGGTTCCGTTATCACAGGTTCCTTAGGTATGCTGCCATCGGCATCGATTGGCCTGCATACTTCTGTATTCGAACCTATACACGGTTCCTATCCTCAGGCAGCGGGGAAAAATATAGCCAACCCGTTGGCAACCATATTGTCGGCGGCTATGATGTTCGAATATGCATTTGGGTTGAAAGAAGAAGCCTTATCGATTCAAACGGCCGTGTCCAAATCGATGAATGCCGGAATCGTAACCGAAGACATCGCCGGCACAAGTACGAAATCCTACCATACCGACGACGTAGGCGAATGGATTGTCGAATGGATAAAAAGCCACTGATCAAAGCAATAATAAAGCGGATAGTAAATTTTGAATACTATCCGCTTTTTTGCTATTTCCTTATCTAATTATCTATTGAGCCGAACCAGAAAATACGACAATTCTATTCCAATTATTATTTTTCGGATATAATTGAGAATCACTACCATTAGCAATAATCTGTATTCGTTTTCTATCTATATTGTATTTCTCGGTCAATAATTTGACAACAGACTCCGCACGACGCTGGCTCAATTGTTTATTATACTCGGGTGTTCCGGTTGCTTTATCGGCATACCCTATTACCGAGATATTACAAGATGGATTGCTTTTCATCCATTGTGCTATGTTATAAACATTTACCATTTCTTCATTAGAAACAACAGCGCTATTGATCGTAAAGCGTACTACACCCGTCAACTCTTGGCTACAAGCCGCTGGCTCTATTACAGTTACCTCCTCTACAACCGCTTCTGGGCATGGAGGACATTCCACAACTCTTGACTCGCACTCGTTCAATTGAGCCCTCAATGCATTAACCCTGTTATTCAAATCGCCGATAACCATTTGATCGGCATAAGCATCGTATGCTTTAAATCGGTCTTTGCCGAATTTAATAGAAAAACCTCCGATTGCCGAAATAACACTTTCGACTTCTGTTCCTTCGACAATTCCATTAAAATGATCGCCAATTAAATTACCTCGTCCCTCCAAGAAGAAATCGACATAATGCGACAATCTGAAATTCAGTTTAATACCGGCTGTTATAGGGAAAGCATACGTTTTATTATTATATGGAGTATTATGGAATGAATAAATACCACCGGCTCCGGCAAAAGGTATGATAGAAAATACACGATCCTCGTTATAACCGTGGAAAGTATTAAACATATTCCACATGATATCGCCGTAAACCGCAGCATAACGCATATGTGTCATCACTCCTTCGGCAAGCGGCCAATTGGTATGTAAAGCACCTCCCATTGCAGATAATCGGAATCCCAAATACGGGCTGATCCATTTACCGATAGCGAAGTCCATAGCCAGTGTATATTGAGCATCTCCTACATGTTCGGTCAAAAAAGTTTGACCTCCGGCTCCTATCGAAATAAACCAGTTATTTTTATGACTATCAGAATAATACCGAGGCTTGGTAGGTACAACCTCTGTTACCGAAACATCTTCTTCAACAATAATCGCTTGAGCTCCTGCCGATTCGGAATAACAGAAAAGCGAAGTTGTAGCTATGGCTACCGCTAAATAAAAGAAATTTGTTTTCATTTTAATTTGTTTTAGTTATACAATTTTGCAATTACATTTCAAAAAAACAGGAGCATAAGTCAAACGCTATTATCCGTTTTTGTAAATTAAAACAAACAGATAAAAGAATGTGTTCACCAACCGTCGAAAAAAAGAGATAGTAAAATTCTATATTATTTAGGCTATATAAGCTTCTTATAAAAAATGAAAACAGGTTATACCGGTTGGTAATAAATTATTAAATTTGCACATACCGATGAATGCGAAACTTTTACCCATCGAATAACAGAGGTAATATTTATGAAACGAAATAAAAAAAATTCTGATTTTTTCTCGAAAAAACGCTCCAAATACAAACTTACATTTTTCAACGAAAGCTCTCTTGAAGATGTATGGACTATTTGTTTTTCCCGATTTGGAGCCATAATGACCGCCATTCTTCTCATTGGTCTGATTGTCGTAGCTATACTCTCTGTAATCGTAGGTACACCTGTAAAAAATTTATTACCCGGATATTTGAAAACAGAAGAACGAATCGAAATGGTTGATAAAATCCTTAGAGTCGATTCTTTGGCGGCAGAAGTACAGCGTCGCGACGCATATATAAAAAATCTTGCTTCCATACTTACCGGTGAAATAAAAATAGATTCTATCGGACAACAAGCCGACAGTCTGCTTTCCACAACGACAGATACTCTTCTACCGGAATCCAAACTGATGGCAAACTATATCAAGCAATACGAACAAGAAGAAAAATACACGCTAAATGTTTTTACCCCGACTACTCCTATCGACGGAAAACTGTTTTACCCGCCGCTAAAAGGCAAAATAATCAAAGCCTATAACCCCAAAGAAGGACATTTCGGTATCGACATACAGTGCCCCAGAAATACAGCTGTTTCTGCCGTCCTCGATGGCACGATTGTTTCCGCCGGTTATACAATCGATTACGGATATGTCGTATATATACAGCACAGCAATAATTACCTGTCGGTCTATAAATATAATTCGGGGATTCTTAAAAACATAGGAGATAAAGTATCGGGAGGTGAAAAAATAGCCGTGACCGGGTGGGAAGATGGTAAATCCTCAAAACAATCATGTGTGGCCGAATTTCAATTGTGGCACATGGGTCAGTCGTTAGACCCGGAAAAATATATCACTTTCTAATCCCGATTCATTAAAGATACACTTTATTTTATACCTTTGTAAAGTTAAAATTGAGATTTGACCTCTTAAACCGAATGAAAAAGCAATTAGCAATATTAGGCTCTACCGGATCGATTGGAACTCAAACATTAGAAGTTGTCGCCGAATATCCCGACTTATTCGAGGTATACACATTAACAGCGAATAATAACGTCGACTTGCTGATAGAACAGGCCAAACATTTTAATCCCGATTCGGTAGTAATAGCCAACGAAGCTCATTATAATAAGCTGAAAGAAGCTCTGAAAGATTTCCCTATAAAAATATATGCGGGAGAAAATGCCATTTCTGAAATCGTAGAGGCAGCGCCCATCGATATAGTAGTCACGGCAATGGTAGGATATTCGGGGTTAAAACCTACTATACGAGCTATCGAAGCTCATAAGACCATTGCTTTGGCCAATAAAGAAACATTGGTAGTTGCCGGGGATCTCATCAAACGTCTTGCTCTCGAATACCGGACACCTATCATTCCTGTCGATTCGGAGCACTCTGCTATTTTCCAGTGCTTAGTTGGCGAAGGAGATAATCCTATCGAGAAAATCATTTTAACGGCATCCGGCGGACCATTCCGAAAATTCACGGCAGAACAGATGGCGCATGTTACCAAAAGCGACGCTTTAAAACACCCCAAGTGGCACATGGGACATAAAATTACCATAGATTCTGCAACACTTATGAACAAAGGCTTTGAAATGATCGAAGCCAAATGGCTGTTTGACGTATCCCCTCAAAACATAGAAATTGCCGTACACCCGCAATCTATCGTGCACTCTATGGTTCAATTCAAAGATGGATCTGTCAAAGCTCAACTGGGGACCCAAGATATGAGACTCCCCATTCGATACGCCTTGTCCTATCCTGCTCGTTTGGAAAGCTCGGCTCCGAAATTGACACTCGAACAATACTCCGAACTCACATTCGAGTATCCCGATTTCGAACGATTCCCTTTGTTACGATATGCATTTGACGCTGTCGCAACAGGTGGGAATATGCCCTGCATTATGAATGCGGCCAACGAAATAGCCGTAGCCGGTTTCCTTAACGACACGATCGCCTACCCCGACATTGCCCGCATTGTTTCTGAAACAATGGAGCATATAGAATTTATCGAGTCACCCGAATATGAGGATTACGTCCACACAAACAAATTAGCCCGCAATTATGCGACCGAACTTGTTAAATCATATCAATAAAAAATAGCATTATTAATGGAAACATTCTTAATAAAAACAGTACAACTACTATTAAGCCTCTCCATATTAGTCATTTTCCACGAATTTGGACATTTTATATTCGCCCGAATGTTCAAGGTTCGGGTTGAAAAATTCTATCTGTTTTTCGATCCGTGGTTTTCTCTTTTCAAATTCAAACCTAAAAATAGCTATACCGAATATGGAATCGGCTGGCTACCGTTCGGAGGATATGTGAAGATTTCGGGAATGATCGACGAATCGATGGACAGAGAACAAATGAGCCAGCCGCCCAAACCGTGGGAATTTCGGTCGAAACCGGCATGGCAAAGGCTCCTAATTATGGTAGCGGGCGTTGTATTTAATTTCATTTTGGCCGTCTTCATCTATTCGATGATCGTCTACACATGGGGAACATCTTATATACCGTTCAAAAACGCTTACGCTGGTATGGAATACTGTGAGTCGGCAAGAAACATAGGATTCCAAAACGGAGATATTCCTCTCTCGGCCGACGGTGTCGATTTGAATTATATGTCGAGCGAGACCCTTCAAAAAATAGTAGACGCCAAAGAGGTGAAAGTTTTGCGAGATAACGACACAATAACCATCGAAATCCCCAAAAACTTTATGTTACGATTGATCGATAAAGAAGAACTGTTCGCATTATACCGTATTCCTTCTGTCGTGTTCGAAGCCTCCCCGAATACCGGGGCAGCACGAGCCGGTCTGCAAAAGGGAGACCATATAGAATCGATCGATGGAGAAAAGGCATCATCACTAAATGAAATGCACAAAATACTGGAATCCAAACCTAACACCAGCGTGTCGGTTGTCTACTCCCGAGGCTCAGAAGTGAAAACGACAGAAATCACGACAGATTCTTTGGGACGATTAGGCATAGCCATTGCTCCTTTGAGCGATAGTTATGCAATAGTCACAGAACATTATGGATTCTGGGAATCTTTTCCCAAAGGGATAGAATTGGGAGTGGACAAATTGAAGAGCTACGTGAGTAGTATGAAATATGTATTCACCAAAGAAGGAGCTCAAAGTTTAGGCGGATTTGGAGCTATCGGAAGTATATTCCCGGCAACATGGGACTGGGAGGCTTTTTGGAGCATGACAGCATTTCTCTCGGTCATATTAGCCTTCATGAATATTTTACCTATTCCTGCTCTTGACGGAGGACATGTCTTATTCCTACTATACGAAGTGATTACAAGAAGGAAACCGAACGATAAATTTATGGAATACGCACAAATGGGAGGCATGCTCTTCCTATTTGCATTATTGATTTATGCTAATGGAAACGATATATTCCGATTTTTCTTTAAGTAACAGACTATGGACTACATTAAAATAACATTAAAACCGGGGAAAGAAGACTCGTTCCACAGATTCCACCCATGGGTATTCTCAGGAGCGATATATCGCTTTGAGAAACAACCAGAAGAAGGAGATATCGTCGAGGTAACAGACCATCAAGGAAATTTTATCGGTATAGGCCAATACCAAATCGGTAGTATTGCCGTTCGTATATTGACTTTTAAACCGGAAGAAATAAACGAGCAATTCTACTTCAAAAGATTGCAAGAGGCATATAATGTGCGATTAAGTCTCGGTCTCCTTAACGGAGAGTATAACAATACCTGCCGATTGGTACATGGAGAAGGAGACAATTTACCGGGGCTTATCATCGACTTATATAATAAAACGGCTGTCATGCAAGCTCATACTCCGGGCATGCATTACGCCCGTCATCAAATAGCCCAAGCGTTGAAATCGGTTTTGGGAAATGCGATAGACAATATCTACTACAAATCGGAAACTACTCTCCCCTATAAAGCAGAACTTGATGCAGAAAACGAATATCTGTTGGGGGGCGATGCACCTAATATCGCCACGGAAAACGGACTGAAATTTTATGTCGATTGGGTTCGTGGGCAAAAGACCGGGTTCTTCGTCGACCAACGGGAAAACCGGGCCTTGCTCGAACGCTACGCTCACGGACGATCGGTTTTAAACATGTTCTGCTATACCGGCGGTTTCTCTTTTTACGCCATGCGGGGTAATGCCAAATTGGTACATTCGGTCGACAGCTCTTCGAAAGCTATCGATCTGACCTGCAAAAATGTAGAGTTGAACTTTCCCGGAGATAACAGGCATCAAGCATTTGCCGAAGATGCGTTCAAATTTTTGGATACTATGGGAGATCAATATGATTTAATTATTCTCGATCCACCGGCATTTGCAAAACATAAAAAAGTATTGAATAATGCTTTGCAAGGTTATCGGAAACTGAATGCAAAAGCATTCGAAAAAATTCGTCCGGGAGGAATATTGTTCACATTCTCTTGTTCGCAAGTAGTAAGTAAAGAAAATTTCAGATTGGCTGTTTTCAGTGCCGCAGCACAATCGGGACGCAATGTCCGCATTTTACACCAACTGACTCAACCCGCCGACCACCCGGTTAATATCTATCACCCGGAAGGTGAATACTTGAAAGGGTTAGTCTTGTATGTAGAATAAACCAAATTTCAAAAAATCACGTTATATGAAAAAAATTGTTTGTACAATGGCTTCATTGCTTATCTTAGCATCTTGTGCTACCAAACAGGAAAAAGACGACTTCGATTACACCGTAGAATCGTTTGCCGATCTTGAAATCCTGCGTTACAAAGTTCCCGGATTCGAGGAATTATCTTTAAAACAAAAAGAATTGGTTTATTACCTCTCCGAAGCTGCGGCATACGGCCGGGATATACTTTATGACCAAAACGGAAAATGGAACTTGGCCATTCGCCGCACTCTCGAAGCAATCTATCAAAACTATACCGGAGACCGCGAAAGTCAGGATTTCAAAAATTTTGAAGTTTATCTGAAACGGGTGTGGTTTTCAAATGGAATTCACCATCACTACGGCTGTGACAAATTTGTTCCCGAATTTTCACAAGAATTTTTTACCGAAGCTGTTAAATCGCTCGACCCTGAAACACTTCCTCTAACCACTGGTGCAAGTGTAGACGATCTACTCAATACATTGACTCCTGTTATTTTCGATCCCTCGGTCATGCCCAAACGAGTAAATCAAGCTGCCGGTGAGGACCTCATCGTCACCTCGGCATGCAATTATTACGATGGTGTGACTCAGGCCGAGGCAGAAGCGTTTTATAACAAAATGAAAAATCCCAAAGACGAAACTCCTATCTCGTACGGACTGAATAGCCGTTTAGTAAAACGTGACGGAAAAATCGTAGAAGAAACCTATAAAGTGGGCGGACTCTATACCGAAGCTATCGAGAAGATTGTATATTGGCTCGAAAAAGCTGCCGGCGTAGCAGAAAACGAACAACAGAAAGAAGTCATCGAGAAACTCATCGATTATTACCAAACCGGTGATTTGAAACAATTCGACGAATATGCCATTCTCTGGGTAAAAGATCTCGATTCCCAAGTAGATTTTGTCAACGGTTTTACCGAAACTTACGGCGATCCATTGGGCATGAAAGCGAGCTGGGAATCTATCGTCAACTTTAAAAATCTCGAAGCATCGGAACGGACTCATACGATCAGCGATAATGCTCAATGGTTCGAAGACAATTCTCCGGTGGATTCTCGATTCAAAAAAGATAAAGTAAAAGGTGTTTCAGCCAAAGTAATCACAGCGGCAATGTTAGCCGGAGACTGTTACCCCTCCACCCCCATAGGTATCAATTTACCCAACTCTAACTGGATTCGCCACATTCACGGATCAAAATCGGTAACGATCGAAAACATTACCGAGGCTTACGAGAAAGCCGCGCAAGGTAACGGATTCAACGATGAGTTCGTATGGAGCGATACCGAACGGAATTTGATGAATAACTACCTCTTCCAAGCCGACAACCTTCACACCGATTTACACGAATGCTTGGGTCATGGATCCGGTAAATTGTTACCCGGTGTAGATCCCGATGCATTAAAAGCATATAGCTCCACATTGGAAGAAGCTCGTGCCGACTTGTTCGCTCTATATTATATGGCCGATCCCAAAATATTGGAATTAGGTCTTCTTCCTTCGGAGGATGCCTACAAAGCAGCTTATTACAAATACATGATGAACGGACTCATGACTCAGCTCACCCGCATAGAACCGGGAAAAAACATAGAAGAGTCGCACATGCGTAATCGCCAATTAATCGCCCGTTGGGCCTACGAACATGGTAAAGCCGACAATGTCGTGGAATTTGCCAAACGTGATGGAAAAACTTACGTTGTCATCAATGATTATGAAAAACTACGGAGTTTGTTCGGTAAATTACTGGCCGAAGTACAACGGATAAAATCGGAAGGTGATTACGAAAGCGGTAAAAACTTAGTCGAGGAGTATGGAGTAATTGTCGACCAAGATTTGCACAATGAGGTATTGGCTCGATATGAAAACCTACACATAGCTCCGTACAAAGGATTTGTAAATCCGGTCTATACACCTATCACCGACGAGAACGGAAATATAACCGACATACAAATCTCCTATAACGAAGGATATGCCGAGCAAATGTTGAGATACTCCAAAGACTATTCTCCTCTGCCTATCTATACGTCTATACCCGTTGTTTGTAAATAATCGATACAACGATACTACCCTCACCCCGATATATGCCAGATATATCGGGGTGCTCTTTTTCTACAAAACATCTTTACTCGCTTATTTTTAATTTGTATCTTGCAACAAATTTCAATTACACATCATGCAACAAAAAATCAAAGACATAAAACTTAAATTCAGACAGGCAATGAACGGGATCGTTTCTCAAAACATGAGAAATCTCGGAGCCAACTACAAAATAAACTTTGGACTAACATTACCCCTGTTAAAAAAAATAGCCGAAGAGATACCGGCGGATGCTCAACTGGCAAATGCTTTGTGGAACGATACCGCCGTGCGTGAATCGATGATGCTGGCGCCTATGCTCTACCCCGCAGATGAATTTAACGAAGATGAAGCAGAAAAGTGGGTCACGAATATGCCCAATATCGAAATTGCCGATATATGCTGTAAAAGCCTGTTCCGCCGACTCCGATTCGCACCTCGAAAAGCACTGTCATGGAGTCTCTCCGACAAGATGATACGACAGTATACCGGATTGCAGTTAGCGACAGCTTGGCTTATCGACCACCACGAAATAAACGACATTTCGATATTCGAGCAGATAGCCGATATCGCACTAAAAAAAGTGGCAGACCCAAATGTCAATTTAGCTTTTCCTGCCGTCAATTATCTCAAACAAGCCATGCATCATGACAAACTTTCTGTCTATATTCTGTCGAATTCAAAAAACTCATTCGAGAACAATGAGTTATACAGTAACTTATTCGATGAATTAAACCAAGAAAAGGAACTGTTCAAAGAATTTTCGAGATACGATTCAAACTGAATTTGTTTTGCTTGTAATACAAAAATAGCTAAATTTGTAACATAGGTTGTTTACCATGCCAGAAGAAAAATCAAAAGAAACTGTAAAACAGTTGTTTATACAATTTTTAGAATCCCGGAATTTACGAAAAACCCCGGAACGGTTTGCTATATTGGAGAAAATATACACGACAACTCAACACTTCGATGTAGAAACTCTATATGAAGCTATGATCCAAAATGGATACAGAGTAAGCAAAGCCACGGTCTATAACACGATAGATCTGTTACTCGAAGCCAACTTAGTGCGCAAACACCAATTCGGGAGTAATCTGGCACAGTATGAACGAGTATATAATGCCAACCATCATCATCTCATCTGTATGAAATGTGGTAAAGTCAGGGAAGTAAAAGATTTGGATTTGATGTCCAATTTGAATACTCGCAAATTCAATAAATTCAATACATCGTACTATACCCTATATGTCTATGGCATTTGTAGCCGATGTAGCAACAAAAACAAAAAAGATAAAATCGAAAAGAAATAAACCGAATTAAAGTTTACATAACACTCAAATTATGAAAGTCGATGTTCTCTTAGGATTGCAATGGGGCGACGAAGGTAAAGGTAAAGTCGTTGATGTATTGACACCCAATTATGATATAATCACTCGCTTTCAGGGAGGCCCCAATGCCGGCCATACACTGGAATTCAAAGGCGAAAAATATGTTTTACGCTCTATTCCTTCGGGTATTTTTCAAGGAGGGAAAATAAATATCATCGGGAATGGCGTAGTTTTGGATCCTATTCTGTTCAAAGAAGAAGCCGAAAGTTTAGCCGAAAGCGGACACGATCTCACCCAATGCCTCTACATTTCAAAAAAAGCTCACCTGATTTTACCCACACACCGAATTCTCGATGCGGCTTATGAAGCTGCGAAAGGAAGCTCCAAAATCGGGACCACAGGAAAAGGTATCGGACCCACCTATTCCGATAAAATCAGTAGAAACGGTGTTCGCGTAGGCGACATATTCCTCGATTTCAAAAAAATATATACCACGGCAAAAACTAAACACGAAAATATTCTTCGCTCTCTTAATTACGATTACAACATAGACGAATTGGAACCCAAATGGTTCGAAGCTATCGAATACTTGAAAAGATTTAAAATCATTGACAGCGAACACGTTATCAATCATTACCTGAAAGAAGGAAAATCTATCCTCGCCGAAGGAGCGCAAGGAACGATGCTCGATGTCGATTTCGGTTCTTACCCGTTCGTCACGTCATCGAATACCGTATGTGCCGGGGCATGTACCGGATTGGGCGTTGCTCCTAGTAAAATCGGAGAAGTGTATGGTATATTCAAGGCCTATTGTACCCGGGTAGGAAGCGGCCCCTTTCCAACTGAACTATTCGACGAAACCGGAAAGAAAATACGAGACCTCGGCCATGAATACGGTGCTGTGACAGGACGAGAACGACGCTGCGGCTGGATCGATTTGGTAGCCTTGAAATACGCAATTATGATAGATGGAGTAACCAAACTAATCATGATGAAAAGCGATGTTCTCGATTCTTTCGAAACCATTAAGGCTTGTGTCGCTTATCGGATAAATGGAAAAGAAACTACTGAATTCCCCTACTCTATTGAAGAAAATATTGAACCGGTTTATGTAGAACTTCCGGGCTGGAAAACCGATATGACTAAGATTCACACAGAAAAAGAATTTCCCCAAAAGTTCAATGATTATATCGCATTTTTGGAAAAAGAATTACAAGTACCTATCCAAATTGTATCGGTGGGACCGGATCGTGAACAAACGATTATCCTATCCAATAAATAATAATTAACCTAACCTCTATCTACTATGGCTAAGATTAAACCATTCAAGGGAATACGTCCTCCGAAAGATTTCGTCGAGCAGGTGGCCTCACGGCCTTATGATGTTCTCAATTCAGAAGAAGCGCGCCAAGAAGCCGATGGTAATGAAAAGTCGCTCTACCATATTATTAAACCTGAGATCGATTTCGTTTCCGGTACGGACGAACATAGTCCAGAAGTTTATCAAAAAGCGGTAGAGAACTTTAATATGTTCCAAGAGAAAGGTTGGTTGGTACAAGATAACAAAGAACATTATTACATCTACGCTCAAACCATGAACGGACATACTCAATATGGATTGGTCGTAGGTGCATGCGTCGAAGACTATATGTCGGGAGCAATTAAAAAGCACGAACTTACTCGGCGAGATAAAGAGGAAGACCGTATGAAACATGTGCGTATCAATAATGCCAACATCGAACCGGTATTCTTCGCTTATCCTGATAATACAGAACTCGATGCAATCATCAAACAAGAAACTTCTGTTTCTCCTGAATATGATTTTGTAGCTCCCGATGGATTCGGACACCATTTTTGGGTAATCGACAACGATAAAACGATAGCTCGAATTACAGAACTATTTGCACAAATTCCCAATTTATATATTGCTGACGGACATCACCGAACGGCTGCGGCCGCCCTAGTAGGGAATGAAAAAGCCCGGCAAAATCCCAATCATCGCGGTGACGAAGAATACAATTACTTCTTAGCAGTCTGCTTCCCGGCATCTCAATTACAGATTATCGATTACAACCGAGTTGTAAAAGACCTGAACGGACTTACCCCTCATGAATTTCTTGAAAAACTAAAAGAAAATTTCATTGTCGAAGAAAAAGGAGTGCAAATATATAAACCGAAAAAGCTACATAATTTTTCTCTATATATAGATGGAAAATGGTATTCCTTAACGGCAAAAGAAGGTACATACGACGATAACGATCCCATAGGAATACTCGATGTAACTATATCTTCCGACCTAATTCTCAGGGATATTTTGGGTATAAAAGATTTACGCTCGGACAAACGAATCGATTTCGTCGGAGGAATCCGGGGACTCGAAGAATTGCAACACCGAGTCGACAGCGGTGAAATGAAAATGGCTTTGGCTCTATATCCGGTATCGATGAAACAACTGATGGACATAGCGGATACGGGTAACATAATGCCACCCAAAACAACATGGTTCGAACCTAAATTAAGATCTGGGCTGATTATTCATAAATTGGAGTGAGAAGACTGGTCTATTCCCTCACTTAGCGGTTCTTTGATATAATATTATTTAACAAAGAACTGCTATATTATTTTTTATCTCATGCAGCAAAAAAGGGTTTGATTACATCTATTTAATGTAGAAGTAACTCAGGCCGAGTAAATCGGTATGAATGAAAAAGAGCTGATAGAAGCTTGTAAAAACAACGACGTTCGAGCGCAGAAGTTACTTTACGAAACTTTTGCTCGCAAAATGATGTCGGTTTGTTTGCGTTATGCCGATAATCGAGAAATGGCAGAAGACTTTTTGCAAGACGGATTTATCAAAGTTTTTTCTTCCATACGGAGTTACAGTTACGAAGGTTCTTTTGAAGGATGGATGCGGCGCATTTTTGTCAATACGGCATTAGAGGCTTTACGCAAAAACGATCTGTTAAGAAACGGAGTCGAGTTAGATGCGTTAGAACCACAGCAAGAGGCCGACTACTCTGCCGTAGAAAAAATATCGGCCGATGAATTGATGGAACTCATCGCGCAACTACCTCCGGGCTTTCGGACGGTTTTCAATATGTTTGCTATCGAAGGCTATTCACATAGAGAAATAGCCGAGACTTTAAACATCAATGAAAGTACTTCGAGATCGCAGTATACACGGGCAAAAAGATTGCTGCAAAAATGGATTAAAGAATTAAAATAAACAGGTATTGATAACAATCTATTAATGATAGACGATCAGAATTTCGAAAAAGCAATACGTACCAAACTGGTACAACATGAATCCGATGTTCCGGATGCCATGTGGTCGGGTATTGAGTCGAGATTGCCTAAAAGAGTACCCAATAAAGTACCCCTCTATCGTCGTATCATGTGGTATTCGGCCGCTGCAATCGTTATGGGTGTTATCGTTACGGTGGCTTTATGGCAATATCCAGATAAAGAAATATCCGCACCTCTCGCTGTTAATGAGGATTACACAGCTCCCACAATAACACAACCTTCTATTTCAAATCTTCATTCAAGTATTGAATCTCCTTCGGTAGAGACACCCAAATTTTTACCGGTTTCATCGCATCAGTCTCAGAGTCAAACAAAGCAAGAAACTCAAACAGACTCAAAAATTGAAATCGTCGAAACGAATAAAATGAATGAATCCCAAGTAGAAAACAGAGCTAATAATACAAAATCAGAACAATACGATTCACAATCCTATCGGAAAAAGTTAGAAGATTTCGAAAATGACGGCAAAAAACTGAAAGAGGCCGATCTTGCAATTACCGAACCGATGAAAAAGAGTAAAAGCAATGGGCTAAAATTCGGACTTATGGCATCCAATGCGACCTCTGGAAACAGTAAGAATCCGGCCAAAGCTATTCGCACGAGAAATCCGCTAATGATGATGTCGGCAAGAAGGAATCCAGTTTATGAATTTGACCACAAGATGCCATTATCTGTGGGAGCCACAGTTTCCAAAAGTTTGGCAAAAAATTGGGAGTTAGAATCAGGTATAATATACACTTATTTATACTCCAAATATCATTCAACCAACGGAAACGGTAGTCAAGAATTACATTATTTAGGTATTCCCATAGATATTATATATCGATTTGCCCGAGTGAAACGAGCATCTTTTTATGCTTCTGCGGGAGGAAAGGTCGATTTTTACCTTACCGGACAGCAGAAAGACGAAGGACACGACGAAGGAATCTCCGGGTCTGGGTATAAAAAGCTCGAACATGAAAATGTACAATTCTCTGTACAGGCCAAATTAGGAGCGGCTCTCACACTGTATAAGCAAACGGAACTTTATTTGGAGCCTCATATCACATATTATATCGAGAATAATTCGAGTATACACAATATATGGAAAGATAAACCTTTCAACTTTGGATTAACGTTGGGAATAAGAACTGGCTTTTAAACGAACAACATTTATAAACTAAGAACAAAAAAATAATGAACACATTGAAACTTGTATCTATTCTAATTTTACTCTGTGGCGTTTTATCATTTTCCGGCTGTTTAGGTGACGGTGGAAATACTTTATCTGTATACTCTACGGGCAGTATCTATAAAACTTCGACAGGAACTTCCTATATGTTTATAGACCGAGCCGGTATATCTGCGACAAGCGCAGAATTACAAGGTGAAAGGTTAGAAGTAGGCGACAGAATATTAGCTACCACGACCATCGATTTCGATAATCAAGGAACCCAATTGGCGCAAGGTATATACAATGCCACGATTGCAGGGGTACATAAATTCGATTGTAAAAACTATACATTCGATAATTCTATATCCTCTTTCGCTAGTGACACATTGCCCACACTATATGGTGTAGAACCTTTCCTAAGCTATCGCAAAGACGACACGATATTGACTTTTGCATATGTCAAACATGATGTAGAAAACGGTGATCCGAGTTCTTTGAAGCTAGTCCAACCTAAATTATACAATCCAGAGGCTAAAACAGATACACTCTTTCTCATATATGAAAAAGGGAATATCAAAGATAGCAAAAGCTCGGACTATATTTCTTTCAAATTACCTCAATATCCGAGTGACACAGATATTAACGTCGTTGTAAGATACAATGCCGAAAGTTCCAATTTATCGACCAATAACGGCGACGGAACCAGTAAACTATTTTCTATAACATATAACAGACCTTCGACACTAAACTAATTCTATAAAGAACTTTTATTTTTGATGTTTATAATTTCAGACGGGGTGTCCGTGAGGATACCTCTTTCTTTTTATAAAAACGAAGGCATTTCTATCGATTTCACCCATTGCAATAATTACAAAAGAATATTATCTTTGTTTCCTTATAATACTCATAAAAAACGATGAAAAAACTTTTTTTCTTTGCTATCGCCCTGCTATGGACAGGGTTCAGCTCTTTCTCGAAAACTCTTCCTTTGCAAGGAGAGTTTATAAATCCCTCGCACCGATACATTCAATACATAGGTCGTATCGGCCATAAAGCTCCGGATGCTATTCGTTTCAATTATCCCGGGGTTCAAATACGGGCTTCATTCCGGGGTACATCTCTAAAAATGTATGCCAAGCCCATGAGTGGATTTTTTATGGTAAAGATCGACAATGCTGCCCCTTTCAAAATTTCATTCAACTCCCCCTCCGACTCGATCGTTACCCTTGCCTCTGCACTAAACGATACGGTTCATACCGTGACTATCATGAATGTAATAGAGGCTTTCCATCGTCAACCGGAATTCAAAGGCTTTTTGCTTGACAAAGGGAAAAACTTGGTATTCCCGCCCAATCTTCCACAACGCAAAATCGAATTTATCGGTAATTCCATCACATGCGGATACGGAATAGAGAGTGTTGAAGCCTCCGATCCCTTTACCGAAGAAACAGAAAATCACTATTACACCTACGCTGCAATCACTGCCCGAAACCTCTATGCCCAACATTTTGCAATAGCTCGCAGTGGAATAGGTATCTACCGAAATTATAACGGGCCACGTGAAGGCAGTCCTGACTGTATGCCAGCCATGTATAATCAAACTCTTTTCAATGATTCCTCCGAAATTTGGGACTTCTCCCGATATATCCCAGACGTCGTATGCATAAACCTCGGTACAAACGATACCAGCACGCCCGGTTATGATACGAATCGTTTGTATAATGCCTATCTCGCTTTCCATAAAACAGTACGCAATAATTATCCAAAAGCCAAAATCGTGTGGCTTACAGGCTGTATGCTTCATGGTGAGTCGTTGTCTTTGGTTAAAAATACGCTCGACCGACTCTCCGATACACTTCACAAAGCCGGAGACCTAGAAGTATATCGTTTCGATATGACTCCCCAAACCGGAGAATTAGGATACGGAGCAAGTTGGCATCCCAGCCTTTTACAACAACAACGCATGGCTGACGAACTGACTCCATTTCTCCGTAAGTTAATGAACTGGACAGACTAACCAGCTTCAACAAAAAACATTACGGAAGACGGGCTCAAAATAAATTCGTTTTATTTTGAGCCAAGTCATATTCTGTAAAAGTCACATATAAAAAAGCCCAGAAAGACCTCAATCTTTCTGGGCTTTTTTATATGTTGGGTAGAACTATCTTAACGAAACAAATCCGTGTGGTCTGCGATATACCAATCGTACATCTTTTGTACCCCCTCCTCTATCTCGATTTTATGATGCCACCCCAAAGCATGTAGTTTGGAAACATCGGTCAATTTACGCATGGTCCCGTCCGGTTTATCGGCATTGAACCGAATCTCTCCTTCATAACCGACAACTTCCCGTATCCGATGAGCCAAAGCAGCTATGGTTATTTCTTTACCTGTTCCGATATTGATATGGCAATTCCTTACTTCCGGGTTATCACCTTTCACATCAGAGAAATCGACATGTTCGAGAATATATACCGAAGCATCGGCCATCTCCTCGCTCCACAAAAACTCACGTAACGGTTTCCCGGTCCCCCACAATTCCACATAATCGGGATAAATACCATACTTACCCAACACCGTGAGAATAGCTCCTGTCGTGGCGGTTCCCTCGATACCCTCCACTGGCCGCAACGATAAATCTTTACGAACAGCACCCCAATCGTCCATCATTAAACATTTTCCCAAATGTATCTTACGAATCATAGCAGGCAACACATGGCTTCGCTCCAAATGGAAATTATCGTTAGGGCCATAAAGGTTAGTAGGCATTACAGCAATATAGTTGGTTCCATATTGCAAATTAAAACTTTCACACATTTTCAAACCGGCAATCTTGGCAATCGCATACGGCTCGTTCGTATATTCCAACGGAGAAGTTAACAATGCATCCTCTTTCATCGGCTGTCGAGCATCACGCGGATAAATGCAAGTACTGCCCAAGAACAACAATTTCTTTACTCCATGTCTGAAACTTTCACCGATGACATTCTGCTGTATTTGCAGGTTTTGATAGATAAAATCTGCCCGATAGATACTGTTTGCCATAATTCCCCCCACATGAGCGGCCGCCAGAATCACATACTCCGGTTGCTCTTCGTCAAAGAATCTCTTCACAGCAACCCCGTCGAGCAAATCCAATTCTTTATGAGAACGACCTATCAAATGGGTGTAACCCTTTTCCTGCAAATTCTTCCAAATAGCCGATCCCACCAATCCGTGATGTCCGGCTACATATATTTTGGCACTCTTTTCCATACCGATTCTTTTCTTATTTAACAATACCCTTTTCCAGATATTCAGCCAAGTTCATGCGAATCTCGTCTCCGGCTCTCTCGACCGCCACTTTCGCCATGTCGGCATCGACCATAATCTTCACCAATTCTTCAAAAGAGGTCTTCATGGGATTCCACCCCAACTCTTTCTTCGCTTTCGTCGGGTCACCCCACAAATTCACCACATCGGTAGGACGATAAAAATCAGGAGAGACCTCGACAATGATCTTTCCGGTCGCCCGATCTATTCCCTTTTCATTCTCCCCTTCGCCTACAAAATCCAATTCTATACCTACATGATGGAATGCCAACTGACAAAACTCCCGTACCGAATGCTGTACACCGGTGGCAATCACAAAATCCTCCGGTTTATCATTCTGTAAAATGAGCCACATGCACTCTACATAATCCTTGGCATATCCCCAATCTCGCAACGACGAAAGATTTCCCAAATAGAGCTTCTCTTGTTTCCCTTGTGCAATACGAGCGGCGGCCAATGTAATCTTACGAGTCACGAAAGTCTCCCCCCGACGTTCCGATTCATGGTTAAACAAGATACCCGAACAGCAGAACATATTATAAGCCTCACGATACTCTTTGACAATCCAAAATCCATAGAGCTTGGCCACTGCATAAGGGCTGTACGGGTGGAATGGAGTCTGTTCGTTTTGTGGAACTTGTTCTACCTTACCATACAACTCCGACGTCGAAGCCTGATAAATGCGACAAGTTTCGGCCAAACCACATTGGCGGACGGCTTCAAGAATGCGAAGCACACCGGTGGCATCTACATCGGCTGTAAATTCCGGGGCATCGAATGACACTTGTACATGGCTTTGAGCTGCCAAATTATATATTTCATCGGGCCTTACTTTCCCGACCACCTGAATCAGACTCATCGAGTCTCCTAAATCGGCATAATGCAAATGGAAATGAGGCCGACCTTCCAAATGGGCTATACGTTCACGGTAGTCTACCGAAGACCGACGGATCGTTCCGTGCACTTCATAGCCCTTTTCCAATAAAAATTCTGCAAGAAATGATCCATCTTGCCCGGTAATACCGGTAATTAGCGCTGTTTTCATAACTGTATTTATTCGCTTTTATTGATTATTTCATCTATTTATAATGTCACCATAAAAATATAGCCGAATGCAAAAAACGAGCTTATTCGAGTTCCTTACCGAAGCAATTCCTTCATTTTACAAATATAGCGAAAGGTGATTGCAAAGGCAAACGGAAATCACATTTCCGATTTGACTCTGCCGAACCGTATCCTATATTCTACAAATATAGCGAAAGTCGAAAGCAAAAAAGTTAAGCTCGCTTAGGCCTTTTGATAAGACTCATCTTAGAAGCTGTTTTAAATTTATTGAGAAATAATATTATCATTGCAAGCAGGTATGTTCCGGCCATGTTGAGCCCCTGTCTCGGAATAAATTTAAAACAGCTTCTTATATTCCATAAATATAACAAAAGATAAATGTAGTGTCAAATTTTCAAATTCGGCTCTACCGGCCTACTTCCTCGAATCAATCACTCGGTTTTTCCCGCCAATTTTTTACGTTTTCGCTTGCGATTCCACTCTTGATAAAGCAATTTAGGCAGAGATTCCACAATCATCGAGCAACGCCCTATTTGCTTTTTCGGTTCGCAATAAATTCGGTGCAAAAATTCCAAATGAGCCCGCACCATCCAATAAGGAGCCCTGTTCACATCGGTTCCGCTATAAAATTTGAATGCCGCTCCCACAGCGATCATCACCCCTCGTTTCAAATAGGGTTTTAATTTGCTCATAAATATCTCTTGCTTGGGAGCACCCAATGCAATCCAAATAATCTCGGAGCCATCTTTTTCCAACATCTCGGCAATAGCCGGATAGTCAAACTCTTCAACTCTCTTATAAGGTAATGAGTAAAACCACATGTTTGCAATTCGTGGATCTATCTCCGACAAGTTATTTTGCAGCCCGTTTAAAGTCGCTTGCGTCGTTCCAAGAAAAGCCATTTTATATCGCTTCATATGGACAATATCCATAAAAATCTCGCTTCCGCAATACTGGTGACGTTCTATACCATAAATCCATCGCAAATACAAGGGTACATAACCACTATCACAAATAGAGAACATCGCTCCATCTACAACCTGTCTGTAATCCGGGTCCCGGTTTACCGTACTTAAAATAACCCCGTCCGAGACACATATATATCCCGGCTTCCCCAATAACAACGCTTCGTCGATAGCCTGTAAAACAGCTCGTTTATCAAACTCATACCTGATATTGAAATAATTCTCCATAAAAATTGATATATAAAGTGACTGTCGGAACTCCCCTATCCCGACTATAAAACAATCTTACCCGCTTGTTTGATTTCAGACCGAGCCCATCGATGACTTATTTACTCGGTTTGTAAATGTATTACTCTACTTGAAATATAATCCCTCGTTATTCCCTATCTACTCCACCGTTCCGAATCTTTTTCACACCATTCTCCCCTCCCAAACACGGGAATCACAGAAGCAGAGAAATATTTACTGAAATACAATCTACGACAATATGCCTCTTGCTTACGATTCAAAAGTCCCGGCTTCTCGTAATTTCACTAAGAAGAAAATAGAAAAAATTAAAACTGTACAAATTTTTACATCAACCTTTTCACCAAACAGAATGTACCCTCTTTCACCCAAGCCAATAAGAATGAGCCAATAAACAATATGGGAACAATAACAAAGAAATAGATCCCAAATTGCGACTGATTCACAAAATAGTGTTCCATGAAATAGGGATAAACCATTGCGTCGAACAGATAACAACATAGATACATATCGAGAGACAAAAGCGAAATCTTTGTCAAACTTTTACGCAATACCGGTAATTTGAAATCGGTCTGATAAAACAGCAGAAAAAATGCCATAGCAATAACCGTTCCAAATACACCCCACGGGCCTCCCGCAATTTGAATAAGCGTATGATTATGTACGAACAATGAATTAAATACAGGATTTATCAGGCACAATAACAAAATCACAATCCACAACTTCCAACTTTCAAATCGTGGTTTATACTCATGAATATAAGAGCCGGCAAAGAAAAATGTCAACGGATAGCACGAAGCCCAGAATCCGGGAACCCAATGTAGTCCATACCGATTCAACAAATCGGGCAATGCCGTCATCACATACAATGTCAATATCAAAACCTGTTTCTGCCACCGAGTAGGTATTGCTTTATACAACATATTCAAGAACGGTGTCAAGAGGAACAATCCTATCCACATCTCGATATACCATGCATATGGTATAGCCGAAAAATCGAATATCTTCAAAATCCATTTTGCCCAAGTCAAATCCTCTTGTAAATAATATTTACGAAACAAAATCGTAAGGAGCGAAAACAGAAAATAAGAAGCCAGTACCCGAATACAGCCTTTATAATACCGTTTCGATACTGTTTTATTAGCATTCAAATAACCGGTCAACAGAAGAAATAACGGAACTCCCGTCATAAATAACGGAATGAACATTGCCTGCAAAAACATCGAAAAACCTCCAAAATCTGTATTTTTAAATGGAGTATTCAAGACAAAAAAATGGCCTGCTATCACAAATAATATCGCACAGCTTCGAACTAAATCCAGCCCTATTATTCGATTTTGGCACGATTTTTGCCCCCCCCCTAAATTGTTCTTGCATAATTGTTTCATATTAAATTCAATATTTTTTCAACCAATCCAATTATCAATCTTTGTAACTAATTTATTTGTATACCCATCCCAATTGATTTTAAGAATCAAGCGCTCTATTGGATTGGTAATAAACATCCGTAACTTATCTATTAAAATACAGGCCACCATAATAATCAAGGCCAAAAACAATAAATTTATAAATAATATATAATTACTATCAGCCATATTACTTAACGAATTTATATAATTATATAATTTACAAGAAATGTAATTATGCTCATGTATCAAATAGATTGATAAAGCAGACGAAGCCATCCAGTTCACATAACAGTTTTTAAATGTTAGACTTCTAAACAATAGAAAAAAAGCAATAGCAGCTGAAATAACAAATGGACTATTATAAGGAAAGCACAATAAAGAAACCCATTTTACATTGATATTCATCAGTAAAATGCTTATTCCAATAAGAGAAATTACAGCTACATTCATTAAATATAATGCAATGCTAAACCGTATTTTAATAAATCCAATATACAAGGCAACAAATCGTCCTATAAAATAAAGGAAAATAAAATTCATCACATTATATCCATCTTGATTAATACTTCCTTTCCATAAATATCCGAAATAAAAAGTCAAAATTGAACCGATCAACAATAAAGCAATAAATACTTTCCTATTTTTAGAAATTGAATCAATCACAATATTCAATATCGGAGACAGAATAAACAAATAAACATAACATTGTATAAACCACCATTTAGAATTGGAAAAGACTAAAAATGAAAAGAGAAATTCTTTTATAGAAAATTGGCCTGTTTCATAAAATGAAAATAAGGTTAAAAACACACTATAAAAGGCACACAATACATACAAATGAATAAAACCTTTCCACTTCGCTTTTATTCCAAAATATCCAGATATTAAAACAAAACAATCAACAGCAATTACCAAAAAACTATTCATTATTGTTAACCATACAGATGGAGCAGTAACAAACTCCGACCCATGAACAATAAAATGATGCAACAAAATGAACAGCATACATACCAATCGTAACAATTCTATATTAGAATCTCTCCCTAAATTATTTTGGCACGATTTTTGCCCCCCCTAAATTGTTCTTGCATAATTACTCTTTTATTAATTTTTGAAATAGATTATCCCATTTTTGATAAATTACTTCCGACGAATATTCCCGTTTCAGTTTCTCGAAAGCCTTCTCACCCAATCGGGCAATCTCGTCGGGACGGTTCCACAACGATACCACTTTTCGCTCCAAATCATCTAGATTATTAGGCTCGAACAAGTCTCCTATCGCCTGCTCTCCCCGACCGATAATCTCGGTAAAACCACCATGAGCCGGCCCGATAGTAGGTTTACCGTAACAAGCAGCTTCAAGAATAGCCATAGGGAACCCCTCGTAACAGCGACTGGGCATCACGACAAAACGGGAATGACAAATAAAGTCCGAAAGCTCTTCCTGCTGTAAATATCCCATGAACTCGACATTACCGGGAATCTCCATATCGCTTTGTTCCCGCTTAGCCCCGGCAAATCGAAACGGAATAGACGGGTTTCTGCGAGCTACTTCTATCAATAAGTCGTATCCTTTTTCATAACTCAATCGCCCGATGTACGCCACATAATTACCCCCGGTTAAATCATACGAGGCCGGAGCATCGATACCATTCGGAATAACCGTTACCCTTTCGGCTTCATATCCGGCAGCGATCAACTTCTGTCGTTGAAAATCGGTAATGCAAGCAAACGCAGCTACATTCTTTCGATAAGCACCTGTCCAACGGGCATATACATTGCGAAGGGTATATCCAATCGATTTTAATCGACTACATTCGCAGTTATATCGTACACAACTCCACTCATTACCTCGCTCCAAACACACTTCACACGGCAAACCATCACGCATAAATAATCCCGTGGGACAAATCAATCGGAAATTATGTATAGTCATAACGATCGGAACTCCGGCCTTTTTACACTCGAAAAGTGCAGCCGGACTGATAAACGGATACAGATTGTGCACACTCACAATATCGGGACGTTCCCGTCGCAAGGCATCCCGCATACCTCGCACTCCGGACGATGAATAAATCCCCGACAAGAATCCCTTTATCTTCCCAACGGCCGATTCTCTTACCCCCTCGGTTGTCCGGCGATAAAACGCCACCTCATGACCGTGAGACATAAGCATGTCTGCCATCTTATCGACAACAGCCTCTTCCCCGCTATACTTCCCATAATTATTATGGACAATAAGGATTTTCATAATTAATAAGAATATGTAGTCTATCAAGATAGAAATAAAATTTTTTCTTTATAAACTTGGCTTATTCTCTCCCAATTAAATAAATCCCTTTCCTTAAAATTATTTTCACCCATTTGATAAATCATATTTTGATGAGTATACAAATAATCAAATTTTTCTACCAAATCCTTTTGAGAAGTATATATATAACCATTTACACCATTTTGTATTATATCATTGGCTATTCCAACGGGGGTTGAAATAACACATCGTCCTAATACAAAAGGTTCAACAATACTCTGTCCAAAAGTCTCACTATTGCTCGAAACTATTCCTATATTACTTTTCAAGTACAATAATCGTACATCTTCCTTACAAAGTAAACCCGGGAACTCCACTCGATTTGAAATACCTAATCTTTCTGTTAAACCTTTCATTTCACTCAATAAATCACCAGCCCCAGGAAGTACTAACTTTGAATCATTATCATTTGTCCGCCTGATATGCTCTGCAAAAGCCCGAATAATGATATCTTGATTTTTACCATGTCTAAACTGAGCAGGAAAAATCATTTGCAAACCATTTTGAGGTAACGGACAATAATTTCCTGAGAAAAAAGAAGTAGATACTCCTAACGGCAATAATTCAATTTTATAAGACAATAGCTTAAATTTTTTACGCAAATAGCCACTCATGCAAATTACTTTATCCGCAAAACACAATAATCCCAATCCAATTATTACTTGTGCTACATAAGATTTCAATAAATGATTATGACGAAATCCATGTAGAGTATATATAATTCGAATTTTTTGCTTAAAGCATAATTTGAATTTAACATAAGCCATCAATGCTAACTGCCAATTATTTTGTACATGAACAACTCGTATCTTATTCTTAACCATTATATCAATTAAAGAAATCGCTAATTCCTTAAATTTTTCATGTCTGTCTAGACCATCAATCCGAAAGATCGGAATAGCCTCTATTTTTATTTTCTCCGACAATCCAGATTCTTGTTCATTTTCTCCGGCAACAGCACATACTTCAATACCATATCGATAAAGCGCTATCAACTCATCGGCCAAAAGCGTACTTAACCCTATTTTAAAATCTGATGCAAAGAACAGCAACTTACTCATAATCATTATTTATAATTTGCTCCAATAATTTTATATTTTTCTCCCAATTATGTTGTTCTTGTACATATCTATATGCAATCAAAGTTTTTTGACGTATTTCTTGACTATTATTAGCAATATATTTTATAGCGTCCTCACATTCCTGATAATTATGATACGTTAAATAAGCATCTTTAATTGAAGAAAAAGGATACATATTATGGTCCAAACCCAATACTATTTTTTTATACGCAAATGCGTCTAACACTTTATTCAAAATTCCACATTCCTTACGAACAGTTGTTATGTATATATCGATAGAATTAAAAAAATCACATAAATTTTCTACTTCACCCAAAAATATTATCCGATTTCTATCAAAATACTCTTTAACTGTATTATCCGCACCTCGGCCTGCAGCTATAACTTTTAACTGAGGATATTTCAATCTTAATTTAGGAAGATAAGATTTTACAAACCAGTCGATTTCAATAAGGGCACCACACCCCCAATAATGTAATATTCCTAAAGTATATCCAAATTGCTTCTCCTTTATACAGTCTTCTGACGGAAGTACGACGCCATTCGTTACTGTATAAAAATTTGCTTTCTTATATTTTCTCTCTAAATATTTTTGATCATGAGAAGATACAACAATAATTTTTTTATATTTTTCAACAATCTTTCTCTCAATAGGTATATATTTTATTAACCGTAATACATCAAATATACAAGATTTTTTAAAAATAGAACTATATTTCCAACTAAACTTTATAGTACTTTTAAATCCTAAGGTTAATGCATCCACCAAAAAAATAGTGTTACAATGTCCCCCTTCCTTCAATAAATTCAACCCGGCAACAATCCCCATTGGTAAAATCCAATCCGATTTATTACACTTCGATAAATTATCTATAATTTCACAATTCGGGATATATCTTACCATCCTATTTGCAATAATAGAAAAGCCCGGAAATTTTATATTAATTGGGTCTATATATACATATAATTTTTTCTTCATACTATCTTTCTTTTTTTATAAGTCCTAACATCATTCCATAAAATCCGAACGGATAAGAAAGTGTCGCCATAGAGTAATTGACCACATTATCGGTATACATCGTAAGAGCAACCCCGACTATGCTACTCCCGGCTACGATAGCGCACATCTTTATAGATACATCGGTATACTTTTGATATACAAAAAAACTATGCACAATAATAGCAAAAACCGCCAACAGATATAATACGACACCTATGATACCACTGTCACAAGACATTTGAACATAATCGTTATGAGGCACTTTCAAGCCTCCAAACACGAAATTACTATACATATAGTTTTGGACACTTCCTATCCCCGAACCCATCAGTTCTTTTCCATCATAAAACCGACTTTGTAAATCTTCCCACATAGCAAAACGAGCGTTACTATTAATATCGTCTTTCGAGATTTCGCCCCGCTGCAACTGTTCGATAGATACATTCTCGCTATCCTTAAACATCTTCTCCCGTACTGAAGGTATAGCAAAAACAGCTACAACAAACAGTACCAATACAACAAAAATTACGGGTAACGATTTCATCTTGTATTTAAAGAAGAAAAATGTCATCAAAGCCAATGTAGTGCCCATAATACTGGTACGAAACACCCACACCAAACAAGGAAGCATAAACAACACGCATAGTAAAAGATTCTTCTTCCTTTCATCGGTATAATAAAAGAGAGCCAGAGAAAACACACACATCGTAATATAGTGTATCGCACTTGCCGTACCATACCAAAATACTCCGGGAAACAAAATCCAATTCAGCATTGGTATTATTAATACCGGTATAGAAATAACCGCTACTAACCGGGCTCCTAATCCGGCTTTGAGAAAAACCTCTTTATCCCGCACTGCCGCCGAAGCAAAAAGCATTATTAACAGAGGATAGAGGTATTTCAAAATTACCCGGAATCCATATCCGGGAGCCGGAGAATAACTCAACCCGATTACTAACCAAACAATATATAACAAATAAAGTACTATGGCCGGACTCCATTGCGGAGATCGCTTACAAATAAACAGGCCCACTATGCAAAAGATCTCTAATACCATTAAGCGAATAGCCATCAAATCTAATGCTCCGGGAGCCGATAGTGCTAATAATCCGGTAGAAAAAGTCAACACCCAAAACATCTCCGGGCCGTCCATCACCATCTTCTGCTCCCGATTCAGCGGGTTGACCATCACTCCCCGTTTCATTGTCAAAAACTTCAATCCCAACAGAGTGATAATAAGAAAATATATGTAGTTGAGTAAATACATATTTACCGCTTAGTAGTTATCAATCTTTTATACAAATCATTAAACAACTGAGAATAGCGTTCGAAACTATACCTATGAACATACCGTATCGCTTTTGATGAATATTTTTGCAACAACTCAGGAGTCGCGATCAGCGATATGATTTTATTTGCCATATCGTCGATTGAACCAACCTCGTGCAACAGCCCGACTTCTCCATCTTGAACAACTTCGGGCAATCCTCCCGTTCGGGAAGCGACTACCACACAACCGTTAGCCATAGCCTCAATAGCCGTCAGTCCAAACCCTTCGCTACGAGAAGGCATCAGCACGATATCCATGCGGCGATACCACTCCGTCAATCTCTCCTGCGGTTGACGACCTGCCCACTCGATATATTCGGTACAATCGAACTCTTGTGCCTGTCGTTGCATTTTCGTCCGCAAAGAACCGTCACCCACAATCACCAATCGGGTATCGGGATATCGCTCTCTCACCTGAGCAAATGCCGGAACAACCAAATCCATACCCTTAATCTCTTCTAACCGACTGACAACCCCTATCGTGATTAGGCGAGAAAAGCTCCTATTCTCGCTCACAATTGAAAAGCCGGGAGGCAACGCATTATAAATCGTGAAATGATTACGTTTGTTCAAAGGAGTATTCTCATTATACAATCGAGATGTCCCGAAGAAAGATCGCTCGGCCAGCTCGGTAATACATGTAAACGCCCGCACACAATGTCGTTGAATAAAATGTACCAGCCGTAAATTAGGATAGATATCGGCTACCGTATGTACCGTAGCAATAATCTGCCGCGTACCTAACCATCGCAACAACAAGATAGGAATAGCACCCGGAGCCATATATTGAACATGAGCCACATCGGGTTTATACTGCTTCAATACCCTGCGTAATCCTTTGTATAAAAAAAGTATTCCCCGCCAACCATTCACTCGAGTTCCGGTAGGGCTCAGACAAACCACCTCGCTACCGGCTTTTTGGAATCGGACGACCATATCATCGCTATATTCAAAATAGCATGTCGTTACTACCCGATATCCTTCGGCAACAAATGCCTGTACGAGATTCAACGTCTGAATCTCTGTTCCACCGGTCATCAAACATGGTATGCAAATGAGGATGGTCATAGTCACAAAAACTTCCTACATAGATTTATTATAATTACTTCTACCTCTATCAAATTTCATTAGTAAATGATAAATTTTTTTTATATTATTATATCCCCAATATTTATAAATATAATATTTTAATTCCATGTCCAACTTCTTTCTCAACGGGTAATTCAAATCATTCTTTAAATTTTGAAATATTTCAGCAGCTCCTTCTATTTTTTTTGCAGTTTGTATTTTTACAAAATAATATAATCCAGAAGCCATTTGAATATAAAAGTCTATATATTGAGGAAATACTAAACTAAATTCATTTAGCCGATTTACCTCACATTTTACCTTTGAAATTAATCGTTTTTTATTCAATCCACTTAACTGAGAAGAACCAGGTCTTTCTACATATAAATATTCACCCCGGTTAGAAACCCCTCCTTTATTTGTTTGAACAATTATATCTGTAAAATAGAAACTATCCTCATAATATTCATTCTCCGGGAAACGAAGGTTTCGGATAGACGACCATCTATAAATACAAGCACAACATAATTCAGACAGTTTCTTATTTTGAATTAGCTTAATAAAATCTTTCTTATAAAAGAAGAATTCTTCTTGAGGGCTAAAACAAGAATAATCAATAGGAACCTGTTGTCTCTCTCCATTCTTCATCACACGAACTACGGGGAATTCAACCCAATCCAATTCTCGATCCTCAAATAAAATATATAAACTCTGCAAAGTTTCCTTAGATAACATATCATCACCATCAACAAATGTCACTAAATCACCTGTAACTCTTTGAAGCGCAGTATTCCTTGCTTTACCTGCGCCCCCATTTTTTTGCTTTATAGCTACAATACGATTATCAGTTTGCTCATATTTTAATATTTTCTCCCATGAATTATCGGAGCTACCATCATCAACAACAATAATCTCAAGATTTTTATATACTTGATTTATAATAGATTCTATACAATTTGAAATATAATTTTCTAAATTATGAACTGGTATTATAACCGAAATTTTAGGACTATTCATTCTATATGAAACTCATTTATTTTTTACTTTCAATATTTTAATTTTCACAATTATTGTATTAATATATCATTATAAATAAACTGTAAATCATGACAATACTCTTCTATAGGATGAGGTATTCTCGAATTCTTAGCACAAGAACAAACATCATCAAAATGATCTATAATATACAATATTTTATTCCTCATTTCTGATACAGAATTTGGTTCAACTAACCAGCCATTAACGCCATCTTTGATTTGCATCTCTGCCCCCCCACATTTCGTGGCTAATACAGGTCTCCCCATTGATAAAGATTCGGCAATTGCAATACCATACACTTCCAAATAAATAGCAGAATGAATCATCACATGACAGTCTTGAACGACCTCTTCTATCTTATCATTTGGCAGTCTTCCATGGAAAATAACATTCTTATTCTTAGCTAAAGATTTAATATGAGAATAATATCTCTGTTCTTTCCTTCTCAATTCAGCATCACCTATTATATGCAATTCATATTTACTTTTATCTATTCCATCAAAAGCCTTCATTAAAATATGCAATCCTTTACTATATTGAACCCGTCCTAAATAATAAAATTTAACTTTATTATCACTATAATCAGGGAATGGCAATATACCCCGATCCTTCACCCCATGAGGTATTAAATGTATATTATCTTCAGGTATCCCATTCATCTTTAAGATAGAAACGAGCCTATAATTTGCGACAATAACATGAGCATAAGATAAAAATTGAATATATTTTTTTCTATTTTGAATCCAAATGAACTTATTTATAAAAGGTGTTATATAAAACAGATTCTTATCTTTAATCTTGCTATAAATATATTCGAGAATTGACTTGGGTAGTAATTTTAATAACGCATATGATAGACGAGGTAGGGGTAAATCCATACAACCACACTTCATACAAATATTGCTTACTGGTTGATTACAAATGGAATCATTATACATTAAAAAGCCATTTCCTCCACCTCTTGGACAAATAATACCACCAATATGTATTGTCAGAACAATTGGTATTCCTAAACCTCTTGCTGCTTCTATATCATACCCTTCTATCATATTGGAGTGAATAATAGAAGGAGAAATATGTTGAAAAAACTTTTTCAAATTGTCTTCGACAAAAGCTGACTGAGTGTATAATAAATAATAAATAAAACCATTTAATTTTTTTTCTTCTATATATGGAGATGGCTTTTGCTCATCAATAATGCAAGAACCCAATATTAATTGGGTTGGTGTATAATATTGACTTAAATATTTCCATACATTTTTAGTAAAGATATGCTCTTTATTAATATCTATACCATATGTAGTTAAAAATAGTAATTTCATTTCTTCAATCTATAAAAGAGAATTTCCCATTGTCTTACGATATTTTCAACAGAATAATTTTGAACCATTTTCACACCTTCTTGTGCCATTTCTTGACGTATAGAATCATTATTAATCAGAATTTCTATTTTTTTTACATACTGTTTTATCGAAAATGGAGGTATCAAAAAACCATTTTTATTATCTATTATTATATCAGATACTGCGGGAAAAGAATCAAATGCAAGTGGAACTACCCCAAAACTCATCGCCTCAGGAAGAACCATAGGAAATCCTTCAAAATTGCTAGTCATACAAAATATTGCTGATTCTTTATAATATGGTACAGGGTCTGAAAAACCGACAAAATTTACTCTCTCCATATTTTTAGCTTTCCGTTCTAATATAGGTCTCTGCTCTCCATCTCCAACAATCATCAAATTCCATTTTGGATACTTTTTATACAAAAAAGACCAGATTTTCAACAATCTATCCGGACGCTTCTCTCCTTTCGTAATCCTACCAACATATAATAACTGTCGCTTTTTAGAAGTACCACAATCTGGCAAGAAAGCGCATGGATTAGCAATCAGACATATTTTCTCCTTTTCATTTCCATTATATACTTTATTAATAGAATTTATATGTGTTCTTGATAATATGCAAACGGAATCCGTATGACAGAATAAATAATCAAAATGAACCTTACGTCTCCTTATATAATCCCTTTTTATTTTTGGAAAAAGAATAAATCGCAACAACAGTTTCAAATATTCGATCTTCTTATTATTCCTTAAACATAATACCTCTTTTGACAAATATCGATAATTAAGTAGAGGATCTGAATGTAAAACCGAAATTGTTTTTATCCACTTATTGGGAACATCAAGAAACAATTTCGAATCTTCAAAATTACCAGACTGATTGATTACAAAATCCACATGATGTTCAAGTAAAAACTCATGATAAAATTTTCTATTAATAGCCGAATCTATTTTTTCTTCCGGAAAAAAATAAATCAAAACTGGGGACTTATAATTCTGAGGCTCTTTTTGTTTATATAAATTCAAATAAAAGACATTATGCCCTTTGTTGAGGAAAGCTTTCGTTAAAATATCAGTTACCCGCTCTACCCCCCCCTTATAAGGATTGAAGCAAGTAGAATGTACAAATAATATATTCATTTTATAAAAGATCTATCTAATAATCATTCTATAACAATATTCTATCCTATTAAAAATCTCCCAATCTTCGTTTTTAACATTAACTTCGAAAAAAACATAGATACACTTAAGGCGAACAAAAACAAAAATAGGGGAAATAATAGTGTATAGTCTCTCGCTATCGAAATAATTATTTTATTTGATGTTATTGAATCTATTAACCATGGATGACAAATATAAATTCCATAACTTAATTTATTTATTTTTTCAAAAATAGAAATATCTTTAATCCAACCCTTATTTAATATCCTATTTACCACAGAATAACCAAATAACACAATAAGAATACTTGATGCAGGTGAAAATAACCTTGCCCAAGTAAAACGAGAACTATCCATTAATATATTTACTAAAAATATAAGAAGAAACGCACTAATACCTAATAACGTAATTCTTAAAAGCGTTGTATTTCTTAATTGAAATATACTATCATATTTATAACAAATAAAGCCTGTAAAAAAATAAATAAATTTAGAGGCAAAATCTTGAAGACCACCAATTTTTGTAATATTACCTTCAAAAAAAGCTAATAAATAGGCTACAATAAACATTAATAGTACCATATATTTATTTCTATCCAAATGACATACTAGTACAAACTTTGTAGTGATAAAGCACCAAAACAACATTAGTAAGAACCACAGATGTCCCATAGGATATAAAAAATCATCAACCGATAAATGAGTTAATTTTCCCAAACAAAGAGCTGTTATTGGGAAAAACACCCAATAAGGGATCAACAATCTTTTAAACTTATTCGTAAATAAATCAATAAATTTGGGATATTTATGTTTTTTATAATGCAAAAAAGAAAATAAAAATCCTGATATAAATATAAACATAGGCATTCTAAATTTATTCAGAATATCTAAATTAAAAAAACGCTCTATTTTTATAACAATAGTATCGATATCGGATAAACTTCCATAATTATAAATCACTACTGTCCACTAAAAATGGACAAGGTTAAAAATTAA
>UMFF01005895.1_pt1 | contig 34076 bp, 25 predicted proteins | sample 1964971 | NCBI WGS metagenome assembly UMFF01 (sample SAMEA4836042, study PRJEB28245) | human gut metagenome | biome: gut microbiome; material: fecal sample | place: Denmark | collected 2008 | reverse complement strand
GATAGGGAAAGAATGGCATGAGGCTTTGCTTAGTGTGGACGCTATTATTATGCCATATGCTGCGGAAAGATACAGATATCATTGGAGTGCTATGTTGTTTACGGCTATAGGGTTTAATAAGCCTTTGCTTCAATCGCCGGAAATGAATCCGGAAGTCTTACAGAAATTTGTTATAGGTGAAGCTTTGGATATGACATCTAAAGGCGCGTTTGTCAGGCAATTGGAACATTTTGTCAATAAATTTTCCAAAAATATCCCAATATATAATGAAGCTTTAGGTAAAGCAAATGTGCTTTATAGTCAGGAAAATCTTATCAAAAATATAATGGATTGAGATGATCTTAGAATGAAGATAATGCTTGCTAATTTTACTAAAATGGTTGAAGATAGTGGGGGACTGGCCAAAGTAACTTGTAATTTCGCTGATGAGATGTATAGAAGAGGGCATGAAGTTGCATTGGTATATAGCGACGAAAAAAGTGGAAAGTTTTTCTTTGAGATCAATAAAGCTATAACTTGTTATGATTTAAGAAACTTGGATGGCAGGAAGCGAGTAAAGTTTCCACTTTATCTCAAAGCATACAGAGAAATTTTGCGATCATTTGATAAAAAAAGCGGTAGAACGGTTAATAATATTTTTTTTGAAAAATATTTGTTGGAAAATTTAAAAAAAGTGCTGCTGCAGATAAATCCAGATGTAATTATTTCTTTTCAGCCTGCGGCTAGCAAAGCACTACTATGTGATTTGAAGGTTCCAATTCCTGTAATCACTATGTCGCACGGTGATCCAGAGGATTATTTTCATTTTTACCCAACTAAAGAAATACCGGCCTTGGAAAAAAGCGCCGTTTGTCAGGTATTGCTGCCGTCTTTTGAGTCGCATATAAAAAAACATTTGCCGAATGCTAAAACAATTACAATTGGTAATGCTGTACCGCAATTTGAACATATTGCGGATTTAAATGTTGTCAAAAATAGTTATAAAATAATTTTTGTTGGACGGTTGGCTCAGAACCATAAACGACCACATTTGTTGATTGAAGCTTTTAATAAAATAGTAAAGCAATTTCCTGACTGGCAAGTAGAATTGTGGGGATCTGAAGATGGAAAATTGTTTTATAAAAAATTAGAAATGATGATTAAAGAATACGGCTTGGGAAAAAAAGTGTTTTTGAAAGGTTCAACTAATGATGTGTCGGATGTTTTGCGGCAGGGGGATATTTTTGCATTTCCAAGTGCTTATGAAGGGTTTGGCTTATCTTTAGCAGAAGCGATGAGTATGGGACTTCCCGCTATTGGGTATAAAAGTTGTAGTGCTGTTAACGAACTGATTATTGATGGTAAGAATGGTTTTTTGTGTGAAGAAGGTATGGATGATTTTGCAAATAAACTGGCTAGACTGATGAGTGACAAACAACTGCGAATCAAAATGGGTAAGTCTGCACATGAAATGATGAAAGAATATGCTCCAGATAAAATATGGGATCAATGGGAAATGTTGATGCGAAAAGTGATAGGGGACTACTGTCGTGAAAAAAATTATGCTGATAGATGAATACAAAATAGTTAATTATGCAGGCGGTATAGAAAAAGTTCTTTGCAATTTTGCTAATGAGTTTGTGAAACGTGGTTATGATATTAGTTTAGTATGCTTAGATACGGAAAAAGGAATGCCGTTATACGATTTAAATGATAAAGTTGAATTTATTAATTTGGCATTCACAGGAAAACGGTATGCTTCGTTAAAATATTTTCTTAAGAAAGCAGAAAAAGAAGTGTTAAGAATTTTTGGCGGTAGCAGGATGAAATTTGGTAGTTTTAATATTGTTGATCCCAAATTAAAATATTTTCATGAACAATTTATAAGTAGGTTAAAGCGTGTTATAAGTCAAATACGGCCAGATGTTATAATTTGTGCAACTAGTGATAGTACTTATTTTGCTCAGACGGCATGTTCATACCAAATCCCTACGATTACTATGTGTCATACGGATGTGAGGAGAATGGTAAATGGAGCATTGGGTTATCAAAAAAAAGCCTGGTTAAATGCAAAGGCTGTACAAGTATTAATGCCAAGTTATGTAGATATATTAAAGCACACTGGTGCAAATAACGTAGTATGTATTCCTAATGTAGTGGAAGAAATTCAAAGTAATGATATAGCGGATTTAAAGAAAAATAAGGATACATATACAGTTATAACGGTAGGGAGAGTTGAGAAATCTGTAAAACGGACACACTTATTGGTAGAAGCTTTTGCAAAAATTTCGAATAAATTTCCCAACTGGGAATTAATTGTACTAGGAGAGTTAGACAAAGGTGGATATAAAAGATATATAGACTCTGTAATAAAAAAGTCTAATATAAATAGACAGGTGCATTTTGGGGGGGTAGTGCATAATGTATTGGAAAGATTGCGTTATTCAGATATTTTTGTGTTACCTAGCGAATCGGAAGGTTTTGGCTTGGCTTTAACTGAGGCTATGAGTGTAGGACTTCCTGTTGTCGGCTATAAAAATTGTAGTGCAGTTAACGAACTGATTGTTAATGGTAAAAATGGTTTTTTATGTGAGGATGGCATAGATGATTTAGCAGAAAAACTAAGTGTGCTTATGCAGAACAAGAATTTAAGAGTTGAATTTGGTGTAAATTCGCATGAAATGATGAAAGAATATGCTCCGAAAAAAATATGGGATAAATGGGAAAATTTAATAAATACTATTTAAATAAATAGTAATATTTTAGGTGGGACGATATTTTGGAAAGTAAAGTTTCAGTAATTATACCAGTATTCAATGCAGAAAAATATCTGGAAAAATGTGTGATATCTGTTTTAACACAGACATATACTAATCTAGAAGTCTTAATTGTTGATGATGGCTCCACTGATAATTCAGGTGTTTTATGTAATCATTTAGCTAATTTGGATAACCGAATAAGTGTTTTTCATCAAAAAAATGCTGGACAAAGTTCTGCTCGCAATTTTGCATTAGATAAAGCTACTGGGGATTTTATTATATTTGTAGATGCTGATGATTATATTGCAAAGAATATGGTCGAAGAGCTTTTACAAATAATACAGAATAATAAGGCAGATGTAGTGATTTTTGATCATTATGAAATTACAAAAAAAGGTTTAGTATTATTTCAACATAATGTTACAGAAAATGAGTATAGTAAGATGATTGAAAATAATACAAATAAGATAAAAGAATTAGTTATGGTTGATAAAATATCAAATTTAATATGGAATAAAATCTATAAAAAAGAATTGTGGCAAAATTTACGATTTCCTATAGGCCAGTGTTACGAAGATTTATACATTCATCCGCAACTTTTTTTATTGGTAAAAAAGGCTGCATATATTAATAAAGCATTTTATTTTAATAATCGTATTAATGAAAATTCGACTACTAGCGATAATAATGATTTTCGGGTACATAATAGATATGGTAAGTTCCTTGCATATAAAGAACATCAGCGTATTGGTAGTTCGTTAAATTGGAATTTTGTTGTTACTTGGGCAATTGATAAGGCAATAAATGAGGCAATAAAGACTTTCTACATAGATTATAATAGTCAAGAGAAACTTTCTGATGAAGAAAGAAAAGAAGTTCGGACGTATCTTAGCTTGTATAAAAGTGGTAATATATCGGTAAAATATAGAATTCTGATATGGAGCGCTATATATTTTCCGATTATTTGCAGAATATATAGTGATATTAGATATTTACATTATAAGATAAGAAGGAATGGATTGTTGATATGAAATATTTAGTGATTGGGTGTATATTTACTTTTGTTTTTGCGTTAAGTAGTGCTTTTTCTAACGCTGTATTTAGTATTAGTACAGTTCTTTGTTGTCTTATGATTATTTACTTGAAATTATGGGATAAAATAGATATCACCGAATTGAATATACGGCCAGTAATGATAGCATATCTCATATTTTGGATATCTTTAATTATTCCATCTGCGTTATTGGGAGATAAATATAGTATTATCAAGAGTTTTGATTATTTCTATTATTCTTTACCATTAATTATATTATTCTATATGAAGAATATAATTAATGGTAATATTATGGATGAAGTCATTGTTTATTCGATGAGCAGTTCAGTTTTATTTACATGTGGCTATGCGCTGGCTTGTGCAGTTATGTTACCTTTTGGCACTAGAATTCAGGGATTTTATGGGAATCCAAATCATTTTGCAACTTTGTTAATATTGGTTCTTCCATTTATTGCTTTGTTTTTGTTGGAAAAAAAATCTAATAATTTTAAAATGGCGTATTTGTTTGTTGCGTTAAGTTTAGGAATTGTTGGACTTGTGTTAACTGGTTCTAGAGGAGGGCTATTAGGTTTTATCATAGGTGGGTGTATAGTAGGAGTTACAAAATTTTGTTGTTTAAAAACATTAAATATTGAGAAAATAAAAAAGTATATATTTGTATTTGTTTTGCTAACAGTATCATTTATAGTAATATTTGGAAATTTAAATGGTGGCTTCAAACGAAATTATGATATGGAGCGAGTATATTTATTACAATCTAGCTATGCTATGTGGAATGATAATAAAATTTTAGGTGTAGGCTTGGCTAATTGGCATAATGAATATATTAGAGAGTATATTTTGCCAAAAGCAGTAGAGCCGTCTCTTGATATGCCTCATAATACAATAGCATTTTTTTTCTCTACAACAGGTATTATTGGAGGCATTGGTTTCCTATTGTTTAATTGTATTTTGCTAATTTTTTTATATAAACAGATGAAGTTAAGGCCTAAAAACATTTATATACAAGCTATGCTATGGTCTTTAATTGCAGTTAACCTTCATGGGTTCGTTGATGTAGGTATAACGATGAAATCTGCAATGAGATTATTTAGTGGTCTAGTTGGGATTACTTTAGCTAGTGTTTATGAGTTAGAAAGGCTTAAGTTATAATTTGTCAGTCCAATATAGTTCATTTAAAATTATTATATTTTATTGAGCATGAGAATTTTAGATAATATATTGAAAGATCAGGTGATATGTAATTATGGGTGAACTCTCTAAAGAACAAAAACTGATTCTAAAAAACATTTATGATGAAAGGGAATCTTTGTTAAGTCCATATGCAACTAGAAGTTGTTCAGCTATAAGAGAAAAAACAGCAAGAACTGTAGAAGATAGATTAAGAAATCCATTTAGTGTAGATATAGACAAGATACTTCATAATGTTGTTTATAATAGGTATGTTGATAAAACTCAAGTTTTTTCGTTTTATAAAAATGATGATATTACAAGACGCGCACTGCATGTCCAATTGGTTGCTAGAATTGGACAAATCATAGGAAGTGCGTTAAATTTAAATTTAGATTTAATTAATGCTATTGCATTAGGGCATGATATAGGTCACACACCTTTTGGACATAAAGGTGAAGAATTTTTAAATGAAATTTATTATAATAGGACCCAAAGATATTTTAATCATAACGTTCATAGTGTTAGAGTTTTGAAAATAATGACAAAAAGTAATTTAACATTACAGGTATATGATGGTATACTCTGTCATTGTGGAGAAAAAACTTTTGATAAGTATACACCAGATGAATCGCGGAGTTTTAGAGAATTTAATGAAATTTTTGAAAAATGTTATATAGAAAAAGATTTGATCGGTAAATTGAAACCTTGTACTTTAGAGGGATGCGTTGTTCGTATTAGTGATATAATTGCTTACATAGGGAAAGATCGTCAAGATGCTTATAAAGCAGGCTTATGTAAAAGTATGGAGTATGAAACTAACATTTCGAATAAAGAGTTAATAAATAATTTAATATTGAATATAGTTGAAAATAGTTTGAATAAAGGTTATTTGCAAATAGACAGGATCACACATGAATTTCTTAATAAGGTTAAAGATGAAAACAATGAATTGATATATCAAAATGATAAAATAACTGCTCCTTATTATGAAATCATAAGACCAATGATGGGTAGAATCTATGAGAAAATGATTGACGATTTTACAAAGCATAATTTTCAATCACCTATATATAAACATCATTTAAATCACCCTATACTTGGAAATTATTGTAGAAAATCTGTAAGTAATAGAAAAATAATAATTTCAGCAGATGAAGTTGTTGTGGATTATATTGCCAGCATGACAGATGATTATTTTATTGATTTATATGTAAAACTTTTTGGTAAAGATAAATTTAGTAAAGCAATAAAGTATGTGCCATATTTTGAAAATTAACTTAACTAGGAAGTGCCGCGAATTTTTTATGGAGAAGACATGTCTAAAAAAACGTTGTTCGGCGTCGATTATACTGACAAAGAATGGATCAAGATAATTTTATATTTGTTTGTCGGCGGTACGGCGGCGCTGGTAGAGTGGGCGTTTTTTTACGGCTTTAATCAGGGGATAGGTATGGAGTATATGCTGGCGACGGCTGCAGCGTTCTGTCTGGCAACGCTGTATCATTATTTCCTGGGTAATATTTTGGTTTTTACCAGCGGTGCCAGATACGAAAAAGGTAAAGAACTGTCTTTAGTTTTTGCCGTTAGTATTATGGGGCTTGCTTTTAATTTGATTTTAATGTATATTTTTGTAGGAATGATGTTGTTACAGCCGATGTTTGCCAAAGTATTGGCCAGCTGCATTGTAGTCATTTGGAATTATCTGGCTCGTAAAAAGTGGATTTTTTGACAGCGCGTATCTGCCGGTAATATCGGGTAGATTGTGCTATATTGATGAAGTAAGGCCAGTTGTATTTGCTGGATTGATGAAATAGGAGATTAGGATATGCCGAATCGTGTCGACATTGCAGCTTTTCAAAAAGTAATGATCGTTTATAATCGGAACTCTGGCAAGCAGTTATTTGCAAGTATGCTGGCAAGAGTGAATGAAGTAAAAAAAAGATTGAAGCAGGTCATTGATCCGAAAAGCTTGGAAATTGTTGAAATTAAGTCTTTCGAGCAGGTTGAAAGTCTGGCAGTTCGTATTTGTCAGGAAAAATATGACTGGATAATTGTTGCAGGCGGTGATGGTACCTTGCGTGCAATAATCGATGTTTTTGCCAAACAAGAACAGATGCCGTATGTCAGTGTTTTCCCTGCCGGTACAGTTAATTTGGTAGCCAAAGAACTTTTAATGAGCAATGATCCAGCAAAATGGGTCAAGCGCGTTAGCAAAGGAATTGTTTCACCTGTGCAGCTTGGTAAAGCCAACGGTCATATTTTTTTAACAGTAGCGGGGATCGGGTTCGATTCGCTGGTAGTCGATAACGTGTCCGAACTGGAGAAGAAATTGCTGTCAAAGCTGGCCTATGTTTGGCAGGGCACAGAAATGATGCGGAAAGAATTTGTCTATAATAACTGGCGCTATAAATTTCAGGTGCGGTTAGATGATGAGGAAGATTGGTATGAAGCTTCGTCTGTAATCGTTGGTAAAAGCCGTTATTATGCAGGACGTTACAGCTTGTTCAATGGGGCTTCATTATGTGTGCCGCAGCTGCATGTAGCTATTTTTACCGGTGATACCAGGGCTGATTTTATGCGTTATGCGGCAGTCATTGCGATGGAAGCGCTGCAGCTTGATAAAAGTATCATCATAAGGCACGCGCAGAAAATAGAGATTCGTTGTAATGTGGAAGATTTCGCTGCTGAGCTTGATGGGGATGCTATTACTTCAGCACCGCTGCAGATAGAGCTGCATCCTGTTCCAATCAACTTTTTAGCATAAGTAAGCGGATGTGAAAATATGTATAGGCGCAGTATTATCTTGGTAATTCTTTTGCTGCTTTTTGCGGCTGAAGCATTTTTTGCGCGTCAATTTTATATTGAAATAGTACCGTTTCCTGAAGACGAATGGTGGATGACGGTCGTTAATAATTGCCTGCGGGACCTGCTTTTAGCTGGTGTAGCGGGCTTATTGTATTTCAGGAGAAATCGTCTTGCTGATCGTACGAAACGTTATTTCCCGGTGGTTGTTATCGGTGTGCTGTATTTGCTGATTGCTGGCTTTATGGTCAATCAGCTGAGCCTTGATAAAGGGTTTTTAACGGTATTAGCTGTCCTTACAGGTTTAAACAATAATATTGTTTTAGTACTTTTGGCGGCAATGTGTTACCATAAATGGCCTTCTATGCTAATGAAGTCAGTTTATTTTGCTGTGTATTTTATAACTGCGCTGACAATGATTTTTGATGCGTTTTATTTTTGGCAGACTTCGATGCATGTCGAAAGCGTTTTGTTCAAAAATTTAAATATTTATGCTGTTCAGGGTGTTTTATCAGGTATGACGGCGATACAGCTTGCAGGGATAGGTTTTGCTGTTGCTGCTGTTTTATTGTTGTTCCGGGTGACGAAGCCTCAAAAACGTAAACCTAATTTTGCCTGGTCGCTGTTGTGCGTATCCGTATTTTTTCTGGGCTTGAATCTTTCATATTGGTCAATGGTGCAGGTCAATAAATATATTCTGACGGAATATGTTTGTGTTTGGGGTGACGAAACCAGTGAAATGATCCGCAGTGATTATCGTAATTTATTGACAACGCCTGTCAATATTAATTTTGCCAGCAAAATGTTGTTTGATACGGATAAGATCGCCAGACGTAAACATATTGAGCAGCGCCCTCTGACAGCAAAAGACGAACGTGTGCTGAAAGAACTGGGGATTTTAAGGACTCAGCAGGTGCTGCAGCCGTTGGAAGCGCAATATGATAAAATTGTATTGCTGGTTTTGGAATCAGTACATCGTGATTATATCGGTTTTTATAATAAAAATATTCCGCAGGAAACGACGCCGTTTTTAGACAGCTTGCTGGCAAAATATCCTCGTCTGGATAATTACTATTCTTCAGCGATCCCGACAACGCAAGGCTTGAATGCGACTTTTCGTTCACATCTGATTTTTGATGAAGAGATCAACGGTGCAAAGCAGGGGTCCCTGTTCAGATCTGTACAGGAAGCAGGCTGGCGCGGTATTTTTATGAATGCGTCCAGTCAGTATTATAGTAATGAAGTGCGCGAATATCCGCAGCAGTTTGGCATGCAGGAGTATTATGCCAAAGAATACCTGCAGGATCTGGGATACAGCGGCGCCAGCGGCTGGGGTTATCATAATGATGTGTTGTATAAGGAAACGCTGCGGCTTTTAGAAGCCGGACGTAAAGATAAAATGCTGCTGGTAACCAAAACTCTGGATATGCATCAGCCATATCCTTACTATGGTATCAGCTGGGAGAATATGCCGCCGGCAGTACGCGATCACGAGCTGGTGACGATTCGAGGCATGTATTGGGTCGATCAGACACTGAAAAACTTTTTTGAGGAAGCTGAAGCCAAAGGTTTGATGGATGACAGGACTCTCTTTATAATTACAGCTGATCATAATCCTCATTCAGGCGGAGAATATACAAAAATCGTAACTAATGAGAATGACAGGAAAAGTATTGCCCCTATCCCGTTGCTTTTCGTATCTAAAAATTTGCAGCCTTTGAATAATTTAATGACGAAAGATTATGCTTCTCAAATCGATTTGGCTCCGACCTTACTATATCTGGCTGGTCTTAAGGCTCCGGAAGATTTTATGGGACGTAATTTGCTGGAAAGTGTCGAAACACCGTTTGCTTTAGGATATTTTGGCGGCAAGGCATTTTATTATTCTGCTGACCTGTCTTTTGAAGATCAGATGGATAATCCTTCGCCCACCACGGAATATGAAGATGCGCTGACAAATTATATAATTCATGAATATTCCGAACGTCAGCTTAAAAATCAATAAAAATATTCAGCACATAGTTAATGTATTTTGTATACATATACATAAACGCTGGAATTTTACATTGCAGCAATGCTATAATACCTTGTATTAATTTTTTGGAGGGGTTATTTATGATGGTAATTATTGGTGCAATTATTGTTATCGGCGTCATTTATCTGCTGTTGAAAAGACATGAATCAAGAATGGTGCTTATTGCTGCAGGTATTTTGATGGCTGTTATTGCTGGTAAACCTATGGCAGCATTGGATGCATTTGCTAAAAGTATGACAAATGCCGGACTTATTACTTCCGTATGTTCCTGCATGGGTTTTGCTATGGTTATGAAATATACCGGCTGTGATAAACATCTGGTTGTCGCTATTGGTAAAGTGCTGAAAAAAATGGGCTTTATGCTCATACCTGGTGCTACTATTGCGACTTTTATCATTAATATCGCAATTCCAAGCGCGGCAGGCTGCAGTGCTGCTGTCGGGGTTATTTTTATTCCTATTCTGATGTCTGCCGGTATTCATCCGGCGATGGCGGCAGCTGCTGTAAAATCAGGTACTTATGGGAGTATGCTGAATCCCGGTCTGGTACATAACGGTGTTATTGCCAAATTGTCTAATGTTGAAATCACCGAAGTTATTACTCATCATATGATGGCTGATATCGTTGGCGTTATTATCGCTGCAACCACATTGACTATCCTTGCTATTTTTCTGAAAGAAAACAAAGGTTATCTGCCGGAAGGCGGTAACGATGCGGTGGCTGAGGATTTAAAGATTAATCCGCTGTATGCTTTGATGCCGCTGCTGCCGGTAATTATTTTGCTGGTTGGTTCTACAGGTATGGCACCGATTCTGAAAATGGGTGTGCCTCAGGCTATGTTGATCGGCGCTTTGCTGAGCTTGGCTGTGACTCGCAGTAATCCTACTAAGCTGACGAAATCTTTCTTTGATGGCATGGGGGATGCTTATGCCAATATTATTGGTATCATCATTTCTGTTGGCGTTTTCGTTTCCGGAATGCAGTCTCTGGGGCTGGTCAAAGCCCTGATCAACTGGATGCTTGAATCTACCGGCATCGTTAAGATCGCTGCAACCTTTGGCCCGTTTATTCTGGCAATGATCTCCGGCTCCGGCGATGCTGCAACTGTAGCTTTTAACGAAGCTGTTACTCCGCATGCGGCACAGTTTGGATTGCAGGCTATTGATATGGGTTCCATGGCTGCCTTGGGTGGAACCTTGGGACGGACAATGTCTCCGATTGCAGGTGCGACCATTATCTGCGCCGGTATTGCCGGTGTCGATCCGATGGAAGTTTGCAAACGTAATGCTTTGGGTATTACTCTGGCCTTGCTGGCAGGCATGGTCATTCTGCTGTTCTGATTTTAGCAGGGAACGCCCGCTTTTGCTGCGGGCGTTTTTCTATTTATTTATTTACAATACTGTATTTTGCAAAAAATCTGCGTTCTGCAGCACTATGCTTAACATTTTTTTGTGATATAATAAACGTCGGAGGGATAATGTGAAAATTGAGAATTTCATGCAGGCATTAAAAGAATATCGAAGTCCTTTGGTTTTCAATCCTTGGCGTGATTACGACCCCAAATGTGATATAAGCAGTGATGCTCCTGTTATCCGTGCGGCTAATTTGACCAGATATTTACAGCTGCGTCAAAAGGCGCATTATTTATTTATTGCGGAAGGTCTTGGTTATCAGGGCGGACATTTCTCGGGAATGGCGATGACTTCCGAACGGATTTTACTGGGCCTGCATCCTGATATAAAGCCTGAGGCAGTTTTAGGTGAATGGGATTACCGCAGAACCAGTAACCCTGAAAGTGAACTGCTTAAAAGCACACAAAAACAAAGCGGTTTTAATGAGCCTACGGCTACAGTAATGTGGAATACTTTGGCAAGACATGAATTGTCAGCTTTTGATACCATTTTATGGAATATTTTTCCCTTTCATCCGCATAAAAAAGATGATCTGCTTACTAATCGAACTCCTACGAATGAGGAGCTGGATGCGGGTATAGAATATGCAAAAATGCTGTTGGCTTTAGTGCCAACTTTAAAAATAGTTGCTATTGGTCAAAAATCAGCCGGGACACTGCAGCGTTATGGAGTTGAATGTGTGGCTTGCGTTCCGCATCCATCCATGGGAGGCGCCAATCGTTTTAAGGCTGCAGTTGCACAGCTGTTTACTAACGGGGAATGATTATGGAACAAGCGCATGAAAATAAAATGACGCGTGACGAAACCTTAAAAGTAGCATTGATGGTAGGTAAAATTTTACTCAAAAGCGGTGCGGAAACGTATCGTGTAGAGGATACTATTAACCGCTTTTGTATTGCTAATGGCTATGAAGTTGATATTTTTGTAACCCCGACGGTAATAATTTTGGGTAACGAACAGGTTGACAGTTTTAACTGTGTCAGCCGAATTCGTTATCGTACCACCAATTTAGGCATGATCAGTGAAATGAATGATATGTCTTATAAATTTGAGCGCTGGCCAATGAGCTATCGTGGAACGATGGCCTGGCTGGAAGAAAAACTGAAAGCACAGGTGCCTTATGGCAAATGGAAGGTTTGTCTGGCTTCTGCTATAGCATCAGCTTCTTTTTCGGCGATGCTGGGCGGCAACAGCCATGATTTTATTGCTGCTTTTATAACTGGCGGTATTGCCATGCTGGTTTTGAAACAGATTGCAGGCTATCGCCCAAGTGCGTTTTGGGAGAATGCGCTGGCTGGTGTGGCAATTGGTGTCGTAGCGCTCATTTGCTGTGCTGTAAGCGTGCAATGCACAATGGAAAAAATCATTGTTGGTGCTTTGATGCCGTTTGTACCTGGTGTGGCTTTTACTAATGGGCTGCGTGATTATATGGCAGGAGATTTGCTTTCCGGCAATGCGAGGATAGCAGAGGCTCTGCTCTTTGCTGCATCTATTGCTATTGGTATCGCCTTCGCGCTGCGTGCCTGGGTATTGTGGGGGTGGGATTTATGGAAATAATCACTTCCTTTATTTTTGCATTTATTGCAACAATGGCTTTTGCGGTATTATTTCAGTCACCTAAAAAAATCTTGCTGACAGATGGTTTGATTGGAGCTGTTGGCTGGGTGGTTTTTATAAGTCTGCGTGATCAGATGGGTTACAGTTCGTTTTATGCCAACTTTTTCGGGACGCTTGCTTTGGCGCTTTTGAGTGAGCTTTCAGCACGGATTTTTAAACAGCCGGCAACTGTTTTTGTCATTCCCGGTATTATTCCGTTGGTTCCTGGGTTAGGTATCTATAAAGGGATGTTTGCCGTAATCAATAATGATTATAATGGCGGTATGTCGATTCTGCTGACGGCAATAACCGATTCGTGCGCTATAGCCGTTGGTGTGATGCTGGTTTCCAGTTTATTTCGTGTTCTGAAGATCAGGAAAGACAGAAGATTTTTAATCAAGTATCATGGTAAGGACGTTTGCTGAGGCGATAGAAGATGACAGATAAAAAGCAGGATGAAAAAAGCTTTGACAGTTCTAAAATCACTACACAGGAACTGCAGAAATATAAACAGGATTACAGCGAGCACAGTTTTAAGGAAAAACTGCGGAAATATGCCAAAATAATTGGTGTAGGGGCCGTTTATAAAGTGCTGCAGCTGTGGTATGTTTTACAGAAACCTGATGTGCCGTTGAAACAGAAGGCACTTATTACGGGAGCTATCGGCTATTTGATTGCGCCCTTGGATTTTATTCCCGATTTGACGCCTGTTTTAGGTTATAGTGATGATTTTGTGGCTATTACTTATGCTTTATTGCAGGTTCAGGGATATGTGGATGCAGAAGTTAAAGAAAAATCTAAGCATTTTATTGAAGATATTTTTGGGACTGATGCTGCCAGTGAATTAGACTAAACTTGTTGTGGAGGGTTAGATTTGGGTTTACTAGAGTTATTGCTTTTAGCCGTAGGTCTGGCGATGGATGCTTTTGCAGTTTCTATCTGCGGTAGCTTGGCTTTAGCTCCGGCTTCGCGTTTTAGTGGAGCCTTGCGTTTTGGCATCTGGTTTGGATTTTTTCAGGCACTGATGCCTGTTGTTGGTTTTTTCTGCGCAATAAGGTTCAGATCTTATATTGAAACCTATGATCATTGGATAGCTTTCATTCTTTTGATCTATTTGGGAATCAACATGCTGCGTGAGGCCGATGCTGCTGACAGCTGTAATTTAAAGCAGCATTATAATATCAGGGAAATGCTGACATTGGCTGTAGCTACCAGCATCGATGCTTTAGCGGTTGGTGTAAGTTTTGCTTTTTTAGATGTGGATATCTGGACTGCGGCCGGGCTGATCGGTCTGGTAACTTTTATTTTTTCTATGGTAGGTGGTTTGGCTGGCTTCAGGTTAGGAGAGAGGATCGGCAGCAGAGCTACGTTAGTGGGCGGCTGTGTCCTTATCATTATTGGGACGAAGATTCTTTTGGAACATACCGGCTGGCTGTAATTTATAATTTTGAAAGGTAGTGTTGACAATGGCAGAAGCAAACAAAGAAAGAATTTTTGATGAATTTGTGGAATTGGTTTCTGTTCCCTGTCATACTCTGAAAGAAAGGCAGGTTTTTGAACTTCTGCAGCAGAAGCTGAAAGATCTGGGTTTTGTGACACAGGAAGATGATGCAGGTAAAGAATTAGGCGGCGAATGCGGCAATTTATGGGGATGGTTGCCGGGGAACAAAGTCGGAGCGAAACGTGTGCTGCTGACCGCGCATATGGATTGCGTGGAACCATGCGAAGGCATCAAGGTCGTTAAAAAAGATGGTAAGATCCTGTCAGATGGGACTACTATTTTAGGCAGTGATGATAAATCCGGTGTAGTGGCTATTCTGGAAGCAGTGCGGATGCTGCAGGAAACAAAGGCTGAACACGGTGATATCCAGGTTTTGTTTACGATTGCTGAAGAAGGCGGTGTTAACGGATCGCGCTGTATGGACAAGAGCCTGCTGCATGCCGATGTTGGCTATGCTCTGGATAGTGAGGGCCATCCGGGGGAAATCGTTACGGCTGCTCCTGGACAGGACAGGGTACATTTTAAAGTGCACGGTAAAACTGCCCACGGCGGACTTGCTCCTGAAAAAGGCATCAATGCGATTCTGGTTGCAGCTAAAGCTTTAGCTGGTGTTGAAAAATATGCCAGGATTGATGAAGAAACGACTTGTAATATCGGCGTTATCCATGGCGGGTTAGCTACTAATATTGTTCCTGATCTAGTAGAGATCCAAAGCGACGTTCGCAGCCGTAATCTGGATAAACTGGCTGCTCAGCGTGATTATCTGGTTAATACTGTCACTGCAGGTGTTGTTGCTAATGGCGGTAAGGTGGATGTGGAGATCATTCATAAGTATCAGCCTTTTGACCTTAGTCATGATTCTGACGTTGTGACGCTGGCACTGGAGTCCTGCAGGGCAAACGGTTTTACACCGGATGTTACGGTGACTGGCGGCGGCAGTGATGCAAACTTTATTAATGCTTATGGTGTGCCCTGTGTCATTTTAGGCACTGGTATGAGTGAAGTGCATACGGTCGATGAATTTATACTGGAAGAAGATCTTTATAACAGTGTGCTGATGGTTTACGGAATTCTGCAGGCTGCGGCAAAATAAAAAATAAAAATACCTGTTATCTAAACGTTGATTATGTTTAAATAACAGGTATTTTTTATCCCAGCTGCACGCTGAGCTCGACACCGAAAACTTTGGCAAACCAACGGATATGCTGTTTGATCTGATGCATCTCGATGCTGGGTATACCTTCGGCATGTAATGTCAGTACAGCATGTTTTTTTTCGATACGTGGCTGAATGCCGCGTATCTGATTGGTTTGTGAATAATCAAGGCTTTCCGCCAGCGCCAGCAATAAAGATAATTTATTGATAGCCTGCCAGTGGCTTTCGTTTAATAATTCTTTGTAGTTTCGATCCCGAAAATAATTTTTGGAGATGCCGTTATGCCAGCCGGCGATAGCGGAAGTTATCAGCTGTTCACGATGTGAAAGCCCAAAAATCTGAGCGTTTTGGATCATATACGCACTGTGCCGGGCGTGGCTGTAGAAGTTGATGGTGATACCGATATCATGCAGCAGAGCCGCTGTTTTCAGCAGCTTTCGATAATCCTTGTCCAGCTTATGTAAATCTTTCCAGGCGTCAAACATAGTCAGGGCAAGCTCGGTGATATGTTTGCTGTGCGTAGTGTCAGGGGTATAGAGAGTTAAAATATTCTGCGTACTGCGATCCAGGATATCGGGCGCGATCAGGGGCATATTTTCGGATTTGGAATAGTAATCGAAAAATAATCCTTCACGTAAACCGCAGCCGGAAATGATCATTTGTTTACAACCGGTTGTTTCCAGTAAACAATTAATGATACCGGCACCGGCTAGAATAATATCGGCACGTTCGCTGCTGAGGCCGGCTATTTTACGGCGCTGTTCTAAAGTTGTGCTGCGCAGCTGGCTGAAAATATCATGGAAAGCCTGTGCTGAAAATTTGTAGTTATGGATTTTTGAAGACGGGTATTTACTGCGCTTCTGCTGCATTTTGCCAAGTGTACGCGCCGTACCGCCGACGCCTATAAGCGGCAGCCTGTTTTGTTTGAGCCAGGGATGCTGTGAAAGACGGCTGAGCAGGAAAAAGCTCATATCGCTGTAAACATTAGGTGACATAGTACCGCGTGTATTGAACATATCGGTAGTGTTTACTGCGCCGAAGGGCAGAGAAACAGACTCAACGATCTGCCTGTTTTTAAAGAGGATCAATTCGGTACTGCCGCCGCCCAGGTCAAAGATAATACCATCTTTAACCGGCAGCGTATTGATAACGCCCAGATAACTGATGTAGGCCTCGGTATTACCTGTAATGATATGCAGGGTAATACCTGTTTCTGCTTCTACAAGAAGCGTCAGTTCAGGGCCGTTTGGAGCTGAGCGGATAGCGGCTGTAGCCACGGCAATGGTTTTGTCGGCATTATAAAGCCGGCACATATAAGCGAAGCTTTTCATCGTTTCCAGGGTTGAAGCGAAAGCTTCTTCTGTTAAACGACCGGTTTTATCAAGCTTCTGACTGAGCCGCAATGCTTCTTTTTGATTATAAACCATGTTGTAAGCGCCATTTTTATAAATATGGCTGATTACAAGACGGGCTGAGTTAGAACCGATATCGATGATTGCGATACGCTGCATATTTTTCACTCCCAGTAAATAGAAAACGTTCCTCGATTAAAAAGATATATTTTATATATTACTCACAGATTAAAAAAATCCTGCGTAATTTAAGTGATTTTGTAAAATTTTACGTAAAGAATTGTAAAAAGTAACGTTTGTGCAAGGATTTAGAGGTCTGATGTCGAATTTAATATAAAATGGAGGAGGTTTGTTTGTGAAAAAGAAAAGCTATACAACCTTTGCCGCGATACATCTCGGATCAGAGATGATCAGCATGCAAATAGTTGAATACCGCAATATGAATAAGGTAAAAGTAATCGAACAATGCAACCACAGAGTCAAATTGGGCGAAGAAACTTTTAAAAATAAAATTATCCCTTTCAGTATGGTCAGCGAAATCTGTGAACTGCTGCAGGGCTACAAACGCCTGATGTCCGAATATGGTGTGGAAGAATGCAGTGTGCAGGCAACGACCGCTGTGCGTGAAGCGTTGAACCAGGTGTTTTTGCTGGATCAGATTTATATCAAAACTGGTTTGAAAGTAAAAGTTGTTGATATGCCCCAGGAAATTTATACCAAGTATACGGCGATCAGGCAGACTTTGCGCAGTGAAGGTATTAACGGCAAAGATTATGGTATGCTGCTGATGGATATTTCTTCGGGTGGGCTGGGCATTACTTTTGTTGATGATGAAAAAATTAAATATCAGCAGAATTTTCATGTGGGCATCATCAGGATTAAAGAAAGTTTTAACCGTAATCAGCGCAATGGCATACAGTTCAATTTGGCGCTGACAGAGTTTTTGGCCAGTACGATGGGACCTGTGCGCGAAGCGCTGAAAGATGCCAATATCCGCTATTTAATCCTTTCCGGTACGGAAACAGAATTACTTTTACAGATGTTGGGAATGGATACTCAGGCTAAGGTAACAAGGATTAAAGCCGAGGAGTTTATGGAACTTTTTAATAAGGTCCACAAACTAAATCTGCCGCAGATCATAAAGGTATTCAAGATAAAGGAAAGTGTGGCAGAATTGGTACTGCCGACGATTCTTTTATATGAACAGCTGCTGGCTTTAGTGCCGACAAAAGAGATAATTATTACCGCTGATCGTTTTATCGATGGCATTCAGCTGCTGCATATAGGGCCGAAGACAGATAAAGAATATGCTGCCGAGCTTGAAAAAGAGCAATTAAGCCTGATCCATAATATCGGCGAACATTATAATTATGATGTTAAGCACGCCAAGCAGGTAGAACGGCTGGCGCTGGCAATGTTTGATAAATTAAGTAAAAGCCATGGTATGGATGGGCATTGCCGCACTTTAGTGCAGGCTACGGCGCTGCTGCATGATATCGGTAAATATATTTCGATGCGCAGTCATTCGCTTTATACTTATAAGCTGATTATGTCAACGGACATTTTAGGGTTTAGTGATGATGATAAAAAAATCGTGGCGCTGGCAAGCTACTACCATGCCAATCAGCTCTTTGAAAACAAAGTCGGCAGCCCGGAAATGGAAAAAGAACTGACGCCGTTAGTAGCGAAAATAGCTGCCTTAGTGCGTTTAGCTGATGCGATGGACCGTAGCTACCAGCAAAAAATCAAAGTTTGTAAAGTCAGTATTAAAGATGGGACGATGATGATAGAAGCTAAAAGCAAGGTCGATTTGACTTTGGAAGAATGGACTTTCGCTGGTAAAGCGATATTTTTTGAAGAAGTTTACGGATTGAAAGCAATTTTAGAACGGGTGAGTGAATAGATGAAAAGCATAGATTTGAACAAACCTGAATATTTTTTTAACCGTGAATTGAGTTGGCTGAAATTTAATCTGCGCGTGCTGAAGGAAGCCGCAGTAAAAACGACGCCGCTGCTGGAACGCTTGAAGTTTGTTGCGATTACCGCATCTAATCTGGATGAATTTTTTATGGTGCGTGTGGCCGGACTGTGGGATAAGTGGGAAGATGGAATCAATCAGCGCGATGCTTCCGGACTTACAGTCAAGGAACAATTGGACGAAATCAGTGCTTCTGCACATGAACAGGTCAAGCTCCAGTATAAATATATGCTGTCGATCCTTAAAGAGTTGGAAAATAATGGGGTCAGGATCTGTCGGGTGAGCAAGATCAGTGAAAAAGGCCGCGGCTGGCTGGAGGAATATTACCGTGAGGTTGTTTATCCGGTCCTGACGCCTATGGCTGTCGACGCTTCCAGACCTTTTCCGTTTTTGGCGAATAAGACGCTGAATTTGGCGGTAGAGCTCATTAATCAGGATGAAGAACAAAGCATGGGTTTGGTACAGGTACCATCAGTATTGCCGCGACTCGTCGAAGTAGAGGGTGAAGGCAAGCGGACCTTTGTATTTTTAGAAGATATTATCATTGAAAATTGCCATGATCTTTTTAACGGCTGCCAAATTTTGGATGTAGCGCCGTTTAGACTTACGCGTGATTCTGATCTTGACGTTGATGAAGACGATATAGATAATTTACTGAAGGAAGTAGAGAAATCTCTGCGTAAACGAAAACGCGGCGCAGCAGTACGTTTAGAATTAAATAAAACAGCTAATCTGCGTATCAAAAAATTCCTCAGTGACAATCTTGATTTATCAGAACAGGAGATTTTTGAAATTAACGGACCGCTTGATGCGACATGTTTCTTTAAATTTGCCAGTCTGCCTGGTATGTGGCCGTGGCTCTATGAGCCTTTTGTACCGCAGCGTCCTTTAGAATTGCCGGATGACAGCGATTTATTTGGCGCTATCAGGAAAAAAGATATTTTACTTCACCATCCCTATGAAAGCTTTGATCCTGTTGTAAAGCTGGTCAATGATGCCGCCTCAGATCCCAAGGTTCTGGCGATTAAGCAGACTTTATACCGTGTCAGCGGTAATTCACCTATCGTAGCCGCACTGGCGCGTGCTGCTGAGAATGGAAAGCAGGTCACGGTATTAGTAGAGCTTAAGGCGCGGTTTGATGAAGAAAATAATATTATCTGGGCCAGACGTCTGGAACAAGCCGGATGCCATGTTATTTATGGACTTGTAGGGCTGAAAACTCATGCTAAGATCATTCTGATCGTACGTAAGGAAGCCGATGGCATTAAACGTTATGTTCATCTTGGCACTGGTAATTATAACGACAATACAGCCAAGCTTTATACAGATATGGGACTTTTAACCGCTAACGATCAGTTTGGCAGCGATGCCTCGGCGTTTTTTAATCTGCTGTCAGGTTATTCGCAGCCGCCATTATGGAATAAACTGGTAATGGCGCCTTTAGGGTTGCGCGATAAAATTTATGAGCTTATTGATAATGAAATAGCGCAGGTCAAAGCTGGCAACAAGGGACACATCATTGTAAAAATGAATTCTTTGATCGATCAGCAGGTCATTCAAAAATTATATGAAGCTTCAATCGGCGGCGTACAGGTAGAATTGATTGTACGCGGTATTTGCGGATTGCGGGCCGGAGTGGAAGGTATCAGCGAAAATATTACTGTTCGGAGTATTGTCGGCAGACAACTGGAGCATAGCCGCATCTTCTGGTTTGCTAACGGTGGTGAACAGCAGCTGTATCTTTCCAGTGCCGATTGGATGCCCAGAAATCTCAATGATCGCGTGGAACTGTTTTTTCCGGTCGAAAGCGAAGAACATATTAAGCGTATCAAAGAGATTCTTGACTTGTACCTGCGGGATAATGTCGGTGCGCATATGATGCAGTCTAACGGGACCTACAGACGTGTCACTAATAAAGCAACGCCTGTAAGCGCTCAGAGCTCCTTATATGAGGAAGCGCTTTTAGCGGCCGCTGCTGATAAAATTCCGATGGAAGTAAGGCTGCGCCCCATGTACAGCAAAGACAGTAAAGAGTGATTTAATCGCGTAAGTAATACTGCTTATTGTAGAATTTGCTGCGAGTTGCTATAATGTATGCAGAAGTTTTGAGGAGGAAAAAGAATGAGCAAATTTGCTGTAACCTTAAACCATCATGGTAATTATGGCTATGTTGAATATGATAGCGAAAATAAAAAAGCAGAAGTTGTTTTAGGCGTTGCCGAAGCAAAAGCCAAAGTAGAAAAATTTTTAAATGAAAAGCTGACTTTGGATGTGCAGGAAGGCGATACGGTCCGGCAATTTGTTACTAAAACACTGGAGCCGTTGGAAAACCTGGATAACTTTAAAATTTGTCTTACCAGGCTTTGGTTTAATACGGACGTCTTGGTGGAATGGAGTATGCCTCCGGGAATGACAGAAAATTTGTGATTGAATGCTTCCTCAATTTGTGTTATAGTAAGAGGGTTCTGAAAACAATGGAACATTTACGTCTTGGTAGCTCAGTAGGATAGAGCGATCGCCTCCTAAGCGATAGGTCGGGGGTTCGATTCCCTCCCAGGACACCAGTAAACACACGCGTTTGCCGATTTGGCAGACGCGTTTTTTTGTTGGCAAAACTATTATTGGAAAAGTGTTGCTATGCATGTTAACAGTTTCGAATATAATCTTTGGAAATATTACTGTGAATTTTGATAATTTATGATTTTTTCTTATAGTGAATAGCTAGAAAAAATAAATTATAGTATAATAGTTTTGATAAGTTAAATAAAATTATGATGTTAAAACTTTTTATTGCATGATATATAATGTAAAAGAAAATGCAGATAAAAAACTTCTGATGACTGTGTATGTAAGAAAAGGTGGTGGTAGATATGTTTTATTTAGCGCTATGCGATGATTGCAAAAATGATTTGCAGGAAATTATGGAATGCCTGGGGGCACTCAAAAAAGAAAATTATCGTATGGAAATTATGCCTTATCTTACTGGATCGGAGTTGATTCGAGAGTATGAGATAGGGCGTCGTTTCAACCTTTTGGTTTTGGACATGTACATGGAGCCAATAAATGGTATTGAGACAGCTAAACAAATACGGAAAATTGACACTACCGTGCCGATTTTAATTGTTACATCTACGATAGAGTTTGCATTGGAAGGTTATTCAGTAAATGCTTACAGGTATTTACTGAAACCGATCGATAAAAAAGTTTTTTTGAATGAAGTTCGAACAATACTTAATAAACAGGAAAAAGCTGATCAGCATTATTTTAGTATTAGTAATGAACAGGGTATCAGTAAGGTTAAGCTGGAAGATATTTTATACTTTGAATCAGATTTGAAAACAATTTATCTGCAAAGCTGGCAGCAACGATATGCTTTTAGAGGCACTATCAGTGAAGTTGCTGAAAAACTTGAAAAATTTAATTTCGTACGGGTGCATAAAAGTTATGTAGTTAGCCTTCGTTATGTAAAAAATATTTTTAAGGGAGTAATTACAATGGAGAATGGAGTAAAAATCTATGTAAGCAAATATCGTTCTAAAGAGGTTTACGAATTATTAATGCAATATATAGAGGCTGGCTATGGAAGTTAATCAAGCTTTAACATTAGGGTTTGCATGTTTTACAGAAACAGCCATGCTGCATCATGCATTTACGACCTTTTTAGAACGTAATGATGTCAAAGCCAAATACTATTGGCTGGCTTTGCTTTTATATGCTTTTTGTGTTTTATTTACAGCTGGAAACAGTTTTTCTATTTATTTCGTATCACTGTTCTGTTATTCACTTATAGTATTATTTTCCCTGATCTTTTTTAGAAATCAAATGGAAGTAAAATTGATAGTGTCCTTTATGTTTGTGGCACTTAATTATGCTTTTACTGTTTTGGCAGCAACATTTTTATGGCAGATGCGTGGTAATCCTATTTCTGAATATCCTTTGAATTTAGAACCAGCTTTTTGGTCACAAGCGATTTTATATCTGCTTTTTACTGTCAGTGTATTTGTGATTGATAAGCTTCGTAACTATGAAAAGGATAAGAACTTACTTTTTGATGGTATTTATGTGTTTTGTGTTCCTTTATTCATGCTGTTAATTATATTAAAATTATTTTATGTGGCCATGCAGGTACAGTCACGTGAATATATGCTGGAAAATTTTTTGATCATCAGCGGACTATTGCTCTTATTAGGATTGTCATTATATTTTTTGGCAGATCGAACGAGGTCGATCAGTGAAACAATGGAACAAAAGCAGATTATAGAACAATTGCTTTCAATGCAGGACGTTTATTATAAAGAATTGGAAAGTCAGCAAAAGGAGATACGTAGTATTTCACATGATATGAAAAGCCATCTTCGGTATTTAAATACGATTCTGGCGCAGGGGCAAACGGAAAGAGCGCAGGAATATGTAAAGACTATTTATCAGGATGTGGAATCTGCTCATTCTGTCGTACACTGTGGTAATTCAGTAATTGATGCGATCCTTAGCAATAAGTTACAGGGCGCAGAGGATTTTGGAATAAGATTGGAATTTGATTTGATAATACCGCCGCAATTATCAGTGCGAGATATTGATATTTTAATTTTGCTGGGCAATTTATTAGATAATGCAATGGAAGCATGTAAGCGTTTAGAAATAGAAGATGGAGAGAAGTTTATTTATGTTAATGCGCGTGTTCAAAAAGGATTTCTTTGTATTCAAGTAAATAATTCATATAATGGATTACTTAATTTAGTTGAAAATAGTTATGCAACAGTGAAAACAGAGAAACATTTTTGTGGAATCGGCCTTTCTAATATTAAACGTATCGTCAATAAATATCATGGTAAATTAAATATTACGCATACGGAGACAGTATTTTCAGTGTTGGCATTGTTAGCACTGGATGAATAAAACCGAAGCTGTAAAAAACACCGGATAACTTTTAAGTTATCCGGTGTTTTTCCGATAATAGGCTGATTTTTCCTGATTCTGCCACTTTTATAGAGAAGTAGTATGTTTTTTTAGATAATAGCAGTAACAAGTAACACCGTAAGTAAGCTGGCAGCCAGATAGCTGAGCCTTGCAGTTGTTTGGAAGTGCATAACTAGCTTAAAAAGAACGGGGGTGATAAAGCTTTTATTAAAAGCGGTGTGACTGGTAATAACATTTAGGGAGGGAGACAAATGAGTGAGAATAAAAAGCCTGTAAGAACGGAACAGGAGAGTAGCAAGCTTAGTCAGTTGGATATGCTTTTAGGGCTGGTCTGTGCAATCTTTTTTGTGGATACTATTGCTTCGGTTGCTACAATGGGAGCTGCTGCAGTGACTTGGATCGTTATTGTTGGGGCACTGTTTTTCTTTCCCGGCAGTCTAACTGTTGCGGAGTTAGGTTCCGCCTATCCTGAAAATGGAGGGTTTTATGCATGGATTAAGCGTGCTTTCGGAAATTTATGGGGAGCGCGGATTAGTTGGATTTACTGGTCCTGCAACGCTATTTGGATATCATCGGTTGCAACACTTGTCGTTACAGTTTTTTGTCAAGTTTTTCATTTGGAAATATCCAATACTATAGCGACCTGTTTCAATATTGCGGTTATTTGGTTGATGGTATTTGTTGCCACCAGGCCGATGGATAATTCACAGAAGATCATCAATTTCAGTGCTATCGCAAAATTATGTTTGGGTATAGGGCTGGTTATTGCTGCCATTTTATATTTAATGCGAAATGATTTTGAATTTGCTAATCCAATTACATTGGATCGTTTTGTTCCGACTTTTGGTCAGTCGATCGTTTTTATACCAGCATTGATTTATAATTTTTTAGGGTTTGAGTCTATGTCAGCGGCTGGTTCTGCAATGGAAAATCCTGGCCGTGATGTTCCAAGAGCAGCGTTGAAGAATTGTCTGTTGGTTTCAGGCCTTTATATAGTGACTGTACTGGCCATGCTAGCAATAATTCCCATAGGAGATATCAGTATTATTCAAGGGCTCGTAGATTGCTTCAGGATAGGTTTTGGTAACAGCTTTGTGATGAATGCATTAGTTTATGGTATTGGTGCTGTTTTTGTTACTGTGCTATTCTGCCAGGGAATGATGTGGATTCTTACTGTATGTCGCGTGTCTGCTGAAACAGCCTTAACAGGGGAGCTTCCGCGTATTTTTGCTAAAACGCATAAAAATGGGTCTCCAATTGGTAGTTTGGTTATTGCCGGATTTGTTGCTTCGGCGATGACCCTAGTTGCGAGTTCTATGTCTGGTTCGGCAGAAGAAATGTTCTGGTCGATTTTTTCCTGCACAAGTTTTTTACTATTAATTCCTTATCTGTTAAATTTTGAAGCTTTTTTAAAATTGCGGCGCACTGATAAAACTACGGTTCGGCCATATATCTTTCCTGGACCGTCCTGGTTTGCAGTCTTAATGGTTCGGATTGGTGAGTTTATTATCCTTGCAACGATGTTTTTGTTTATCTGGGTACCTGGAACTCCTTTCAATTTCAAACAGAGTATGTTCGTGCTTGTTGGAATTGTATTGACTTTGGCCGCAGGAGAATTGATTACACGCAGCTGTATGGCAAAATATAGAAAGTCAACTGATCGTAATGATGTTGATAACTGGTCGGCGGATGATATTGAAGCTGAGTAGATTAGAAGATTGCAGCTGTTGATGTCAGACGGTAGTTAGTAAAAATAGAAGTTAAAGAAAGGTGGTAAATTATGAAAGCTGATCTGGTTTTAAAAAACGGGGTTATTTATAAGGCGGACAGTGCAAGAACAATAGCCGAAGCATTGGCGGTGGCAGATGGGAAAATAATATATGTGGGTGATAATAATGGTGTGAATGAGTATATAACGGAAACAACAGAAATCGTGGATTTACAAGGGAAATTGGTTCTGCCATCATTTTTTGAGGGACATACACATTACACAAAAGCGACAGCAACAGTTGTAGGTATTAATTTAGCGGGTATGAATACTGAAGCTGAATATGTAGAGTCTTGCCGTAATTTCATTGCGGCAAGACCTGGAATCAAGCTGTTGCGTGGGCAAGGATATTTGGAAGCATGTTTTCCGGGGGAAGGACCGCACAAAGAAGCTCTTGATAAAGCTTCAACTGAAATTCCTATTGTTGTGCAGGCTGAAACTCTGCATTCTCTATGGGCTAACTCTAAAGCAATAGAATTAGCTGGTATTACCAAAGCTACGCCTGATCCTAAGAACGGACGCATTGAACGGGCTGCAGATGGAACTCCTAGTGGCTGTTTCCGTGAAACAGCACAGGATCTCATTCTGAATGCTTTACCTGATTTTTCGGTTGCTGAATATAAAGAGGGCATTTTAAGTTTTCAGAAAATGGCTCATCAATATGGTTTTACTGGTGCTTATGATCCCTGGTTAATGGCAGGCGGAAATTCCATCAAGGCATTGAAAGAATTAGAGGCTGAAGGCAGGCTGCAAATGCGGTTAAGAGGTGCCTATTGGGCCGATCCTAATCAGGATTCCGGGCAGGTTGCAGCATTGGTAACAGCTAGAGACGAGGATAATAATGGTGATTTGTTCAAAATCAATGCAGTTAAATTATTTATGGATGGAGTACTGGAAAGTGTAACAGCTTATTTACTGCAACCTTATACTGCAAAAGCAGGTAGGGCTCCAGATTGGCGTGGTGACCAGATTTGGAGTACGGACAATATGAACAAGGTCGTGGCGGCAATTGACAAAGCGGGGATGGGAATACATGTGCATTGTGCCGGAGATGCAGCTGTGAAACAAACTCTGGATGCTATTGCATATGCACGTCAAGAAAATGGCCCTCGTGATGCCAGACATTGTATTACACATATTTTTTTAGTCGATCCGAAGGATGTAGTTCGTTTTAAAGAATTGGATACAGTGGCAATGACAAACTCTTACTGGGCTCAGATTGATGAAACTTATTTCGTTAACGGTAGTTATATTGGTCAGGAAAGAGCTGATCGAACCTTCCCGCTTAATTGTTTCTTTAAAGCTGGGGTCAAGGTCGCAAATGCCAGTGATTATCCTATTACTGCAGTACCTAATCCGTTTGTTGGTATAGAAATTGGCATTACGAGGATTGCGCCTGATAATTATCATCCATGGATTTTTAACTACGATGATCCTAAATTCCACAAACCTTTGTGGCCAGAAGAGCGTGCCGATTTAAAAGATATGATCGATTCTTTTACTATTAATCAAGCGTATGCAAATTTTATTGATGATATAAGTGGTTCTTTAGAATTAGGAAAATACGCAGATTTGATAATTGTAGATAAGAATATATTGGAAATTGCCTCGGAAGATATTGGTACAGCTAAAGTAGAAGCCACATATTTTATGGGGAAAAAAGTATATGCTGTTTAAGTAAATATAAGGCTGACAGCCTGAATTGTTTTCCTTTATAATCCTCCTGTCAACAAAAAAGCCCTGCCTTATAAAGGCGGGACTTTTTTGTTTTTTAGCTGTGAGGATATTTAACAATTGGTTTATTTACAATATAAAAAGCTGCCAAGGTTTGCTTGAGGCTTAAGCTACTGCTGTATTAGCGCACAGTTTATTTTTGTGTGGAAAATACTTTAGTAAATTAAGCAAAGTAAAAAAATAACTCAGATCAGTAAGACGTAAAAATGATTTGGAGATTATTTCTCCGTAGAAAATTATATGTTGGCGGCAAGCCCATGCAGGCGGGATTGTTACGATAGAAGTTCTGGCGTTTTACTCTAACTTTTTTAAAAAAACATATTAAAAAGTAAATGAAAATTTCTTGCTTGGATATTTTGTTTGTAACGGGTGTAAGATTTATCCGAAGCAAGAAACCGCATAAAGAAAAATGCTGCAAAGCTGGCTTTATGTATGATTTGCCGAAAGCCAAGATTCCCATCCGCTGCTGACGGCAAATAATCGAAAGGAGAGGTTTTATTATGAATCAAGACGACAACAGTAATAAAATAGGTGTCGTTGCTGCAACATTGATGGTTGCCGGTAATATGATGGGTTCCGGCGTATTTATGTTGCCTGCGAATTTGGCGGCAATAGGAGGCGTTGCAGTATTCGGCTGGATAGTTACCTGTATAGGTGCTATTGCTCTGGCACTTACATTTGCAAAGTTATCTTCTATTGATCCTGCTGCCGGCGGTCCTTACGCTTATACGCGTCAAGCCTTCGGCGATTATATGGGGTATCAGACAAACCTCATTTACTGGCTGGCAAATGTTATCGGTAACGTTGGTCTGGCAGTTGTAGGTATCGGTTATCTGATCAGTTTTTTCCCGGCTTTAAAAAATCCATTTGCTTTTGCTCTGGCGCAGATCTGCGTTATCTGGCTGTTTGCTTACGCTAATATGATCGGCCCTAAACTGGTCGGGCGTATTCAATCAGTAACCACTACTCTAGCATTGATTCCTATTATCGGTACCGCAATCTTAGGCTGGTTCTGGTTTGACGGCAAAACCTACATGGATGCATGGAACGTAACAGGTAAAAGCACTGTCAGTGCTATTGGTATGACATTGAACTTTACTTTGTGGGCTTTTATTGGCGTCGAGAGTGCTTCTGTATCTGCCGGCGTTGTTAAAAATCCTAAAAAGAATGTTCCAATTGCAACTATTGGCGGTGTAATTTTAGCCGCTGTCTGCTATGTTTTAAGTTCTTCTGTTATTATGGGCATGATTCCGAACCATGCACTTGCAAATTCATCGGCACCTTTTGCTGATGCCGCAAGGCTGGCCTTCGGTGAAATCGCTGGTAACGGCGTAGCTATCTGTGCGGCTTTAGGCTGCCTTGGTTCGCTGGCAGGCTGGACGCTGCTGGTTGGACAAAGTGCTAAAGCTGCTGCTGATGACGGTTTGTTCGGTAATGTTTTTGCCCGTACCAACTCTAAAGGCGTGCCTTCTGCAGGCTTGGCTATTGTTGCTGGTATCATGACAATACAGGTTTTGGCAACCATGTCGCCTTCTGCCAGTCAGCAATTTGGTAAGATTGCCTCAATAGCCGTTATCCTGACTTTACTGCCTTATATTTATTCCAGTATTTCTATCAAGGTTTTGGGTTACGGAAAGTTATCACCGAAAGATTACAATAAATCATGTATCATCGGTTTGATAGCGGCTGTCTATAGTATGGCTGCACTGGTAACATCCAATGGTAACCAGACACGGTGGTCACTGATCTTCGTTATCGCTACAATCGTATTCTTCTCTGGCGCTGTTACCAGAAAACATGAGCTGGAAGAGCTGCACGAAACTCCTGGCGGATTCTCGCCGAGATGGGTTCGTTACACTTCCCTGGCGATTACGATCCTTACTTTGGTCGGTACGTTCTGGTACTCTGTCGGTATCGATAAAAATATGGAACTCAAACATCGTACTAACATAACGACTACTACACAAGCTCCGGATAAGGTAGGTTCTACTACTACTCAATCTGTTAGCATAGATAACTAAAAAATTAATTAAGGAGTGAAAAAAATGATTATTTCCAAAACAAAAGGCAAAAGAATTTTGTTGGTACATGACCTTTGCGATCATAATACCCTGGATGAAAGTGCTCTCGATAAACTGAGTAATGTTTTAGGAGAACATGAAATTGAAGTGCTCACCGCTACAACAGCATTCGATGCTGAAATGATGATTGTCGCTGACCCGATGATCCAAGCAATACTGCTGGACTGGGATCTGGCAGAAGACAACACACATCAGGCTGCTAAAGATGTTTTAAACAAACTGCGCAGCCGTGCCGAGAACGTACCTGTGTTTTTATTTGCAGATCGTGCCGACGTTGCTGATATTCCTCTGGAAGTATTGAAAGAAACCAGTGACTTCATCTGGTTGTATGAAGATACTGCTAACTTTATTGCCGGCCGTATCGAAGCAGCGATTGATACTTATTTGAAAAATCTGCTGCCGCCGATGTTTAAAGCTTTGGCTAAATTCTCCCAGGTGCATGAATATTCCTGGCATACTCCGGGGCATACCGGCGGCACTGCTTTTATGAAAGCGCCTGCAGGACGTGCTTATTTTGATTTCTTTGGCGAAAATCTGTTCCGCAGCGATTTATCGATCTCTGTCGGCGAACTTGGTTCTTTGCTTGATCATTCCGGACCGATCGGTGCCAGTGAAAAATATGCTGCTAAAGTATTCGGCGCTCATCGTACCTATCATGTTACCAACGGTTCTTCTACCTCTAACAGAGTAATCTTTATGGCTTGTGTAACTCATAATCAGGTTGCATTGTGTGACCGTAACTGCCATAAATCCATAGAACAGGCGATGACCATGAGCGGCGCTATCCCTAACTATATGATGCCGCTGCGTAACTTCTACGGTATTATCGGCCCTATTCCGCCGCAAGCTTTGCAGGCTGAAGCAATCAAGAAAACTATTTCTGAAAACTCCTTGATTACTAAAGATATAGATTCTACTCCTGTACATGCAATCGTTACCAACTCCACCTATGATGGTTTGTGTTACAATGCCCGTCGTGTTGAAGAATTACTTGGACAAAGCGTTGACCGCATGCATTTTGACGAAGCCTGGTATGGCTATGCCCGCTTCAATCCGATTTATAAAGACCGCTTTGCCATGTACGGCAATCCTGCCGACCACAAACCAACTGATATGACGGTTTTTGCAACTCAATCCACCCATAAATTACTGGCTGCTCTTTCTCAGGCTTCCTTCATTCATATCCGTGAAGGTAAAAAGAATGTCGATCACAGCCGTTTTAATGAATCCTTTATGATGCAGGCATCTACCTCTCCGAACTATCCTATTATTGCTTCTAACGATATCACAGCAGCAATGATGGATGGTAAAGGCGGTAAAGCGCTTACTGACGAATCGATCCATGAAGCAGTAGCCTTCCGTCAATTGATGGCAAAACTGAATGCAGATTTTGCCGATCAGGGCGAATGGTTCTTTAACTGCTGGCAGCCTGATTTTGTTAAAGACGCTGAAGGCAAGAAAATTGCTTTTCGTCTGGCCAACCCCGAATACCTGGCTACCGAACCGGAATGCTGGGTCCTGCATCCTAATGACGCATGGCACGGCTTCGGTGATATCGAAGACGGATACTGCATGTTAGACCCGATCAAAGTATCTATCACCACTCCGGGCATCGGTCCTGACGGGTTGGGTAAAATGGGCGTACCTGCTTCCATTTTGTCCGCTTATCTTACTGCCAATGGCATCATTCCTGAGAAAACAACTGATTTTACTGTTCTGATGCTGTTCTCTATTGGTATTACTAAAGGTAAATGGGGCACTTTGATCGATACCTTGATCAAATTTAAAGAAGACTATGACAACAATACTGCTTTGGAAGAAGTATTGCCTGATGTTGTTAAAGCGGCTCCGCAGCGTTATGCAGGTATGGGCCTGCGCGACTTGTGCGAGGAAATGTTTGCAGCAATGAAAGAGCTCAAAACGACAGAATTTATGTCCGAAGGTTTCGCTGTATTGCCGCATCCTGATATGAGCCCGGCAGCAGCTTATGAACAATTGGTGCTTGATAATGTTGAAAAAGTAGATCTTGACGGTGTTGCTGAGCGTACTTTAGCTACAGGTATTGTTCCTTATCCGCCTGGAATTCCGCTGATTATGCCTGGTGAAAATGCCGGTCCTGCCGACGGCCCTGCACTTGGTTATCTGAAAGCCTTAGAAGGCTTTGACAGACAATTCCCTGCTTTTGAACATGATTCCCATGGCGTAGAAGTAGAAAATGGTAAATATTACGTTACCGTTTTGAAAAAATAACGGTCAGCTACCGTTCATATAGATACCCTTTCCCCTTGATAACAGGCGTCATCATTTTTGGTGGCGCCTGTTATTTTTATGCCTTTTTAAGGGGTAATGTAAAATACAAAACCAGATCCGAGAGTGAAGAAATAAATAAAATAAAGCTTGCGTTTTTACTGTGTATGGCTGACAATAAAAGCAGAGAACTTTTGGTAAAGGTTGTGAATTGTGATGAAGAATATAGATTTGACAGAGGTCTTGGCTGCCGCCAGAGGTGAAGTTCCTGCTGACATAGTGTTAAAAGGCGGTTGTATTTTTAATAGTTTTACAGGTGAATGGGAAATTGGCGATGTAGCTATAGTTGGAGAAACTATTGCCGGTATCGGCAGCTACAGCGGTAAAAAAGAAATTGATGTTACCGGTAAATATGTGACTCCCGGTTTGATGGACTCTCATCTGCATATTGAAAGTACAATGGTTGCTCCGCGTGAGCTGGCAAAAATTTTACTTTTGAATGGAGTAACGACGATTTTTGCCGATCCTCATGAAATTGCTAATGTCCTTGGAACAGCAGGGATTGAATTGATGCTTACAGAAACAGAGGCAATACCTTTAGACGTTTTCTTTATGCTGCCTTCTTGTGTGCCTGCTACTGAAATGGAGACCAGCGGGACCGTGCTTACGGCTGCAAAGCTGGAGCCGCTGGTCAGTCATCCAAGAGTGCTGGGATTGGGTGAGATGATGAATTATCCGGGGACGATCAATGCTGCGGCAGCAGTGCTTGATAAACTTGCGTTGGCTGGCTGCAGCCTGTGCGACGGGCATGCTCCAGGTGTAAGCGGTAAAGCTCTCAATGCTTATCTGGCCGCAGGGATCAGTTCTGACCACGAAGCAACAACGGCGGATGAAGCAATGGAGAAACTGCGCCGAGGTGCTTATCTGATGCTGAGAGAGGCTTCTGGGGCCCATAATTTGTTAGCCTTACTGCCGGCAGTAACGCCGCTTAATTGCCGCCGCTGCTGTCTGGCAACAGATGACAGGCATTTAGATGAGCTTGTGAGTGAAGGCAGCATCAATTATTTGATTGAGATTGGTACAGCGCATGGTTATCCTGTTGAACAGTTATTACAGATGGCGACCTTGAATACAGCAGAAAGGTTTCGACTGTATGACAGAGGTGCATTAGCACCCGGTTATAAGGCGGATATCTGTGTTTTTAATAATCTGGTAAATTTTCAGCCACAGTTGGTCCTAAAAAACGGTGTCGTTATTGTAAATAAACAAAAACTGCTCTGGCAGTCACCGCCGCTGCTAAAAGCTCCTGAGAATACCATGCACTTGGAAGATGTGCGTGAACAGCAGCTGCGCTTGCCGGTAATGAATGGCAGAAAGGCCCGTGTTATTCGCATTGTTCCGGAGCAGATTTTGACTGAAACAGAATATGTGCAGCCTAAAGCAGAAGCTGGTTTCGTTGTGAGTGATACTGAACGTGATATTCTAAAGCTGGCAGTTTGGGAAAGACATGGTAGTAATGGGAATACAGGTGTAGGCCTGGTACGGGGCTTTGGTTTGCAGCGCGGTGCTTTGGCTTCTACGGTAGCGCATGATTCGCATAATCTGATTGTGGTCGGGGTTGATGATCAGGATATGCTGACGGCTGCAGTTGCTTTGCAGGAAGCAGGTGGTGGTCTGGCAGTGGTGGCAGATGGAGAAGTAAAAGCTATGCTGCCGCTGCCTCTTGCCGGTCTGATGAGTGATCAGAATACTGAATTTGTGCAGCATAAGCTGCAGCTGCTGAACTTTTGGACTGCTGAACTGGGAGTTCCGGAAAATGTGAATGCTTTTAATTGCCTTTCATTTCTGGCATTACCGGTTATTCCCAGTTTGAGGCTCAGCGATAAAGGCTTGGTCGATGTTGGTAAATTCGCAATTGTTGATCTATGGGAATAAAATATAAAAAAAACGCTCCTTTTTTAAGGAGCGTTTTTTATGTTTCAGACTTATGTTTCAGGGTTAGGAGCAGCTGTTTGTGACGCTGCTTGCTTTTGGACCAGCGGTGTTTCAAAATAAACGCTGGTACTTGGGAATGCACAGCCAAGATTTTCTTCTTCTAACATTTTCATAATATCGATGTTGATTTGCTGGCGGACATCCATAAAACTGGCGTAAGCGCTGGCCTTAGTATAGCAGATTATTCTGATGTCCAGGCTGCTGCCACCGAAATCCTGAAAATTGACGGTGATGCCGTCGTCATAAACACCATCATGATGCATGAGATATTCGCGCAGGCGGCCGACAAATTTTTCCATTTGCTGATAGGTCGTGTTGTAGGTCAATCCCAATACAAAATCAAGCCGTCTTTTTTCACGTTTGCTGAAATTGGTGATGGCCGTGTTGGAGAGCAGGGAGTTGGGGATATAGACAAGTTCCTGTGGAAAAGTACGCAGACAAGTGCTGCGGAAGGTGATTTTTTCTACAGTGCCTTCGATGCCGTTAGCCGAGATCCAGTCGCCGATCACAAAAGGTTTGTCAATGATGATGACCAGAC
>UMFF01009678.1_pt1 | contig 35461 bp, 20 predicted proteins | sample 1964971 | NCBI WGS metagenome assembly UMFF01 (sample SAMEA4836042, study PRJEB28245) | human gut metagenome | biome: gut microbiome; material: fecal sample | place: Denmark | collected 2008 | reverse complement strand
GCCTGCCGTATTGAGCCGAAGCTTATCCAATATTGTCGACATCACAAAATTCATGGATGAATGCAAAGCAATGGGCATTCAGGTTCTCGGTCCGGATGTAAACGAATCCATATTGAAATTCAGTGTAGACAAGAACAAGAACATCCGTTTCGGTCTGGGAGCCATTAAAGGTGTTGGCGAATCTGCCGTAATGAATATCATAGAGGAACGCACAAAGAATGGTCCTTACACCAACATATTCGATTTTGTAGAACGGGTAAACCTGACTGCCTGCAACAAGAAAAACATTGAGTCGCTGGCACTTGCCGGAGCATTCGACAATATGGGTATCCAACGTGAACAATTCTTTGCTGATAATGGCAAAGGGGAACAGTTCCTGGAAATACTGGTCCGCTATGGGAATAAATATCAGACGGATAAAAGTACAGCAGTTAACTCACTGTTCGGCGGTGACGCATTCGTTGCCATAGCAAAACCGGAAATCCCCCAATGCGAACGCTGGGGCGACTTGGAAAAGTTGAACAAAGAAAAAGAACTGGTAGGCATTTATTTATCCGCCCATCCGCTGGATGAATATCGCATCATCCTGACTTATGTTTGTAATACAGGCATGGTTGAGATAAACGACCGGGAAAGTCTGAGAAACCGGGATTTATTATTAGGAGGTATTGTAACCGCTTTCCGGGAAGGAACGACAAAAAACGGAAAACCTTATGGTATAGTAAAAATAGAAGATTTTACGGGGAGTGGAGAAATTGCTCTTTTCGGAAATGATTATATAGAATACAGCAAATATTGCAAAATAGGGATGTACCTGCTTATCAATGCCCGTGTAGAACCTCGCCGCTGGAAAGAAGATGAACTGGACTTCCGGATTGGTTCCATCCGCTTATTGCAGGACGAAAAAGACCGCCTGATTGAAAAGATAAGCATTACAGTTCCGATTCACGATCTGGATGAACCAACCATCAATGAGCTTTCTGTTTTGATAAAGAACAATCCGGGACAAAGCCTGTTATATTTCAGAGTAGTGGACAGTGAACATAATATTGCACAAAATTTCTTCTCCCAGAATATTCGCCTGAATGTAACACGCAATCTGGTTGAATTTCTACAAGGGAATGAAAATATTGATTTCAAAATTAACGGATAATATTGGAGTATGCTGAAAGAATTTGTATTTTTGGCACGCTAATTAGAAACAAATTAAATAGATACATAGTATGGCATTAGAAGTAACAGATGCAAATTTCGAAGAGTTGGTAAACTCCGGAAAGCCCATGGTTCTTGACTTTTGGGCAGAGTGGTGCGGTCCTTGCCGCATGGTTGGTCCTATCATTGACGAATTGGCCGGTGAATATGAAGGCCGTGTCACCATAGGCAAAATGAACGTAGACAACAATAACGATGTTGTTGCCCAGTTCGGTATCCGCAATATCCCTACCGTTTTATTCTTTAAAGACGGAAAAATGGTAGACAAGCAGGTCGGAGCAGCTCCGAAACCTACTTTTGTTTCTAAAATCGAAGCTATTTTATAGCGCGAAGCATTTCGCGTTTTCCAGGGGGGCCGGGTATTCTTTCAACAGAGAACCCGGCCTCTTTCATCATACGCCGGACTACTCCTTTCGCACAGTATGTGGTTAATACACCTCCCTTATTCATTGTCGTATACAGCTTTCCAAACACTTCTTGATTCCACATTTCCGGTTGCTTATCCGGGGCAAACGCATCAAAATAGACCAAATCCACCGAGTCCGGAAAATCTAACAGATTACTATCTCCCTGAATCTTACACAATGTAAAATGATCTGTTATCTGCACTGGGGTATCCCACGGAACTACATGCAATGTCAGGAACAAATCTTTCCGTTCTGCACAAACCAACTCTCCGTAATTCAAACTTTTTACTAATTCTACCGGAAGCGGATACCGTTCCATAGAATAATAACGGACAGACAATCCGTTCATGTCCGAATCCAACAAGGTCAGCAAGGCATTTAATCCTGTACCGAAACCTATTTCAAACACATTTATCTCTTTTTTCTGTAATTGATGTAATCCCGCTTCAATAAAAACATGGCGTGATTCCTGCACAGCCCCGTTTACAGAATGATAGTGTTCATCCATTTCAGGAATAAACAACGTATGGCTACCATCTGCTGTCAATTGAAGCTCCCTGTTAATTTGATTTTTCATGCTATGATAAAAATAAGAATACAAAGATAACGAAACACTTGTACATCAAAAGACAGACATAGAAAATAGCTTATTTTAATGGCTTTATGCAAAAAATAAGCTATTTTTGCATCGGATACAATTATTAGGACAAGAAGTGTCCATATTGTTCAAAACATCGTACTACATGACTAAGCTATCAGCGATTAAAATAACAACACTCAGACTCATACTTATATGCATAATATGCACTTTATATATATGTGGTGTTTCTGCAGACAACGGTAGCCCTATTCTGATTATCAGTTCATATAATCCAGATACCCGGAACACAACGCAAAACATATCGGAGTTTATGGACGAATATAAACGTCTGGGAGGAAATGCTCCTGTCGTAATCGAAAACATGAACTGCAAAAGCCTTCCGGAAGCACCTTTATGGAAAAATAAAATGCGCAATCTCCTAAACAAATACCAGGGAGAAAACGCCCCTTTGTTAATTGTTATTCTCGGACAAGAAGGATGGACTTCCTATCTCTCCCTGAACGATCAGAACACCAAAAGCACTCCTGTATTGTGTGGTATGGTCAGCCGTAACGCAGTATTATTACCAGACAGCAACATCAACATTGCCCATTGGGATCCCAGTAGCATCGATATCGACCACTTCAAAGAAAAAAAGCACCGTATTGGAGGATTTGTATATTCCTATAATGTCAAAGCGAATGTAGAACTTGCCCGCAAGTTATATCCTAAAACTCAAAATATAGCCCTTATCACAGATAACAGTTATGGAGGTTTGGCTCTACAATCCTTTGTCAGACAAGAAATTTCAAAAATAAAAGGTTTAAACTTCATTCCTCTTGACGGACGGAAAAACGACCTTTACAATATTATAGAGCAAATAAAGTCGCTCCCGGAAAATACAGTAATTATGTTAGGAACCTGGCGTGTCGATGTAAATGACGGATATTATATGGGGAATGCAACCTATACGATGATGCTTGCAAATACGAGAATACCGGCATTCTCTCTTACATCCATAGGTTTAGGGCACTGGGCTATAGGAGGATATATTCCCGAATACCGTTCGATCGGAAAAGATCTGGCAAGTCAGGCAGTCGAGATTTTAAAAAACCCGTCGAAAGATATATATCCGCAAGTTATTCCGAACGTTTATACCTTTGATGCTAAAAAATTAAAAGAATTACATATTCCGATAGAGAACCTCCCGCCTTCTTCAAAATTGATCAATACGGAATTAGGACTCTTCGTGCAATATAAATTTGAAATCTTATTGATTTTAGCCGGAGTCTTATTCATATTTTTAGTCACCATACTTTATTTCTTTGCACGCACCAGCCGCATAAAGAATAAACTGCTTGATTTACAGAGTGACAATACAGTCATTCTGAATAATATCCAGGCTTCCATCCGTTTTATTAATCCGGATTATTCCGTTAAATGGGAGAATGATATACAAATGCCTTGTTTTCCGCAATACGGAGAGAAACATTGCTGTATTATTCCAGACAATCAAAAGCCTTATTGCGACAACTGCATTATTATGCAGGCTATGGAAAACAAACAAAAGGCAGAACTCGTCAGGGAATGCCATCCCGGACAATTTATCCACTCCCTAGCAAACCCGGTTCTGGATAAGGAGGGAAACTTATTAGGACTCATTTTCAAAAAAGAAGATATCACCAAACAGAAACAAGGAGAAATAGAACTCCGTAAGGCAAAAGAGAAAGCAGAAGAATCCGATCGCCTGAAATCGGCATTCCTTGCCAATATGAGTCATGAAATCCGTACTCCTCTGAATGCGATAGTCGGTTTCTCCACCTTATTAACCATCGCCGAAAATGATGACGAGCGTAATGATTATCTGAACATCATCAATAGCAATAACGAATTATTGCTACAGTTAATCAATGATATACTGGATGTTGCCAAGATTGAAGCCGGGACATTGGAGTTTATCGATTCACAAATAGATATCAACCAGCTCTTCTCAGATATAGAACAAACATCTCAGATAAAAGCTGCCGAAGGAGTCAAAATCTCATTCGTGGAAAATATTCCGGATTGTATAATATCAACAGACAAAAATCGTCTGGCACAGGTCATTACAAACTTTATCAACAACTCCATCAAATTTACGACACATGGACATATACATTTCGGATACCGTCATGAAAAGGATAAATTATACTTCTATGTAAGTGATACCGGATGTGGTATCGAGGCTGAGAAAAAAGAAACCGTATTCAACCGGTTCGTGAAATTAAACAGTTTTGCACAGGGTACCGGTTTAGGTTTATCTATTTGCCAGATGATTATTAAAAAGCTTAACGGAGAAATCGGCGTAGAATCCGAATACGGCAAAGGTTCTACTTTCTGGTTTACCCTGCCGGATACGATCATACAGGATAAGAGTACAGAAGAAATAGTCACCGTATCCCAATCCACGGCTCCTAAGCAGCAAAAAGATATTACCCTGCTGGTTGCCGAAGATAATGAGAGTAACTACATTTTGATCCATGCACTGCTCAAGAATTATAACCTTCTGCATGCACACAACGGAAAAGAAGCAGTAGAGCTATACAGGCAATATCATCCCAGCTTGATTTTAATGGATTTAAAGATGCCGGAAATGAATGGATACGAAGCCACGGCTATAATCAGGGAAGAAGACCAGAAAATACCTATTATTGCTGTTACCGCTTTTGCATTTGCCGAGGATGAGCAACGGGTCAAACAAAATGGTTTCAACGGCTATATATCCAAGCCGATTAAGCCTTTTGAACTAAAACAACGGCTGAACAAATTTCTTTCATAGAAATTATACCCTATCTTTGCTTAAGCAAATAAATATATAAATGAATACGTCAGATAATAATTCCTTTTACTGGTTCATATTTTTTGACGACCAGATTTTACTTCAAAAAGAAAACGAGACTTATACTATCCCCTTCTGTAGAGAAGCTCCGATACAAGTAACCCATATTCTTCCGGTAGAAATACCGGACGGGATCACTATTATGGCAGCCTATACGGATACCCCGCTGCCTGAAACGGAAAATTTCACCTCCATGGGATTACGTGCCTCCTATGATTTCATAGACAAACGTCTGTATGAACTAGGAGGAAAAGCCTCTGAAATCATTTTCTGGGACAAACACAGTCAGTTTTGCCCGGTATGCGGAACCAAAATGAAACAGGCTTCCCTTATTTCAAAAAAATGTCCGTCCTGCCAATATGAAATGTTCCCGGCAGTTTCGCCTGCCATCCTGGTTTTGATACGGAAAGAGAACTCCATCTTATTGGTACATGCCCACAATTTCAAAGGCACATTCAACGGATTGGTTGCAGGCTTTCTGGAAACCGGCGAAACGTTGGAGCAATGTGTGGAACGGGAAGTAAAAGAAGAAACGGGGCTGGAAATAAACAATATCCGGTATTGGGGAAACCAGCCATGGCCCTATCCCAGCAATCTGATGATAGGCTTCATTGCCGATTATGTCAGTGGAGAACTAAAATTACAGAAAGAAGAACTAAGCTCAGGCGACTTTTATACAAAAGACAATCTGCCCCAAATACCCAGAAAATTAAGTCTGGCACGTAAAATGATAGACTGGTGGGTGGAACAACAGGAATAACAATTGCTATCAGTGTGTTTAAAAATTAAATAAACTCTTATTATGAAAACAGCTGCCATACTAGCCAAAAGCCTCTGCCTTGCTGTCGTATTATCTGCAGCAATAAAACTTCCGGCACAGGTTACACGTTCCGATTACCAGCGTGTAGATACTTTTTTGAAATGTACCGAACGTGTATATTCACCGGCAATCCGTCCGGCATGGGTGGACAGTTCCCATTATTTCTGGTACAAGAACCATGAGAAAGAAGGCGACTTCTATTATTTGGTAAATGCAGAAAACGGCAAACAGCAACGGGCTACCGACAAAAAGAAATTAGCAACCTTCTTCTCCGGAAAACAAAAAAAACTGGCTGATTTCCTGCTAAAGGAAGAACCGGGGGATAAATACCGGAACAAGAAAGAAGAAGTTCCGGCACCTGTTGTCTCACCCGACAAACAATGGGAGGCATATATCAAAGACAACAATCTATATATCACCACAACCGATAGCAGCAAGAACAAGAAAAAAGAAGAAATCGCTTTAACTACTGACGGAACGACTCATCTCCGCTACGATGGTTACTCCATCTGCTGGTCTCCCGATTCCAGAAAATTGGCTACAGTTAAAGTCAGGGATGTAACAGAACGTCGCATCCCTCTTATCGAATCCAGTCCGGAAAGCCAACGCCAACCAATTTTACAATGGCGGGATTATGCCAAACCCGGAGATGTGTTACCAATCTATCTCCCTGTCCTTTTCGATGTAGCAGAACGAAAACAAATCTCACTGGATACGGCTCCTTTTGAAAATCAATACTACCTCTTCCTGACCGGATGGAGAAAAGATAGCCGTGCTTTTACTTTCGAATATAATCAACGCGGACACCAACGCTATATAATAGCCGAAGTAAATGCGACAAATGGAAATATTCGTCCTTTGATAGATGAACAAACCAATACATTCATCCAATACTACCGGAATTTCCGTTATGACCTAAATGATGGAAAGGAATTACTATGGATATCGGAACGCGACGGTTGGCGCCATCTTTATCTGATTGACGGAACGAACGGAAATATAAAACAACAGGTAACACGTGGCGAATGGGTAGTCCGTGATGTCGACCATGTGGATGAAGCCAGCCGAACTGTCTATTTTACAGCGTCAGGATTCAATAAAGAAGAAGACCCCTATAATCTGCATTATTGCCGTATCAATCTGGATGGTACCGGCTTTATGGATATGACTCCGGAAAACGGGAACCATCATGTAACACTTTCAGCAGACCGCCATTTCTTCACAGATGTTTATTCCCGCCCGGACCTTCCTCCAGTCAGCCAGTTGAAACGGACAAAAGATGCTTCCCTGGTTACGGTTTTACAACAATGCGATATCAGCGCCCTTCCTGCCGGTTGGCAAATGCCCGAAGTATTTTGTGCTAAAGGCAGAGACGGTAAAACCGACATATGGGGAAATATTTACCGTCCCAGCCATTTCGATACAACAAAAAGCTATCCGGTCATAGAAATGATTTATGCAGGCCCCCACGATTCGCATGTAGATAAAGACTTCAAAGCTGCACACCATCTGATTTCCCGTTTGGCTGAATTAGGTTTCATCGTTGTATCTATCGATGGTATGGGCACGGCTAACCGTTCTAAGGCTTTCCACGATGTATGCTGGAAAAATTTGAAAGATGCGGGTTTCCCAGACCGTATCGCCTGGATAAAGTCTGCCGCAAAAAAATATCCTTACATGGATACATCACGGGTAGGTATTTACGGCTGGTCGGCAGGTGGACAAAATGCAATGGCAGCACTGCTTTTCCATAATGACTTTTATAAGGTAGCAGTTGCCCTTTGCGGATGCCACGATAACAGAATGGATAAAATATGGTGGAATGAGCAATGGATGGGTTATCCTATCGACGCCTCATACAGCGCTTCATCCAATGTAGACAATGCATGGAGGCTTAAAGGCAAACTAATGCTTATTAACGGAGAACTGGATGACAACGTAGATCCGGCATCCACATTACAAGTGGTCAATGCTTTGATAAAAGCCAATAAGAACTTTGAACAACTTTACTTACCTGGAAAGGAACATAGTTTGGGAGGCAGCTACGAAATGCACCGTATACACGACTTTTTTGTAAAAAACCTGTTAAAGCAGGAAGCTCCCGAATGGGAGTAATTTTAATGATTTTCTACTGTATCCAACCAGATTTCCAAACAAACCTGGGGATATAAATCCATACTTTCCCGTACGGTCGTTGATGATTTCATCCGATCTGCTATCACATCGACTGTACCGGGATAGGTAGAATCCATCAAATCCTCCAGAATAAAGGAGAAAAAAGAAGGATTCCGTTTCAGATACCGGTTCATCAACAGATAAGAGCTCATGGCAGAAGAGTTTTTCATATACTCTTTAAAATCCTTATACTCTTCGGTTTCCATATATTGATAAGGAGTCTTGTCCATACCCATTTCATCACATTTATTGAGAAATGCGAAAAACTTTTCATCGAAAGCATTCTTTTCAGAACGGGGAACCAGCTTCATGCCCATATCGATGCGTGCTCTTAATTCGGGAGTCACTTTCAGTACGTCCGGCTCGGAGAAATCTTCACTGTTACATGAGCCTAAAAAAGCCATTATGATCAGTGCTAATATTGTAGTTATAAGTTGATACTTTGTCATGAGGTTTTGTCTTTAATCATTCTTATATAATATAAGACGTATTTTAACATGAAATTGTTGCAGAAAAGCGTCATTTTTTTCCAAAAAAAACTTAATTCAATGGAATTTGCCTGATCAAACGGCTTGTATCAGCCTTTTGAATAGAATCTGTTTTCAAAATAGAATCCTGAGCTGACACTTCCGAATGCTCTTTCACAAAGTTTTTCCGTTTTTTTATAATATCCGGAGTTGGCAAATTGTTATACTCCTTCCAGGTGCCATCCCGTTTTACATTTCGTCGATGGACACGCGCCTTTCGGCTGGTCATGTCTCCGAGATCAAAAAAGCCACCGGACCGTCGAAGAGGATCAGCCTTAAGTTCATCGACAATAGACTGATAAACAGGCAAGACTTTTTTAAAGTCCGGCCCGTACAACCTGAATACCGAATAAGGCAAATCTCTTAATGCTACTTTTCTGCGTGTAGAGTCATCCGATTGGACATATTCTGAAAAGTCTTTTAAAATAGGAAGAGGGGCCACAGGCGGGGCCATTTTCATTTCCGAGGCCGGTTTATCCATATTAATCAGATTCCCCGACTCGATCGCTTTCATCGTCTCCGTATTCAGTTGTAGCTTCTCTTTACCGGACAATACATCCTGTAGCCACACCGAATCTTTTTTTGTCCATTGAGCATGTACGTATTCCGTTCCATACAGACAAATCAACATCCATATAAGCAAGTGCTTGCGCATGAATTTCTTAATTTGTAGCGAATGTAAGTAGTTGTTTATGAAAATCAGCTATAATTACTTTAATTTGTCTTAGAAAATTGAAATGTTAATTGTTTTTGAGAAGTTTTAGGTAACAAGAACAGGTGACAATTGACAGGTGACAGATAGTTCAGCTTTCAACCGATTTATATTTATATACTGAACACCAAGTTTAACTGTCAATTGTCAACTATCAACAGTCACTTGTCAACTGTCAACTTTTTTAACCGTATAATCCTTCTCCTTGCCACATGGTTTTAATTTTTTATTCAGAAGGATAAGTTCCTTTCCATCTTCTTTTACAAGAAAATTTACCGGATCATCACCATTTTCAGGAACAAGCTGCCAAACGATTGCTTTTTTATTTGTGGCATCCCCTTTCAGAATATGTCTTTTTCCTACCGAAGTAAATGTATCATCTTCTCCGTCACGAATACCCAAATAAGTCTGGACCAGAATAAAACATCCGTCTCCACCTTCTTCCGGTGCTTGAACCGTTAAGAAATACCGGATACCTTTACAGTCAGGTGCTGGCAAGACTCCTTCATAAACCGACGACTCTACCGCTTCGGCTTCTTCTATATACAGGATATTCCCCTTCTGGAAAATAGTCCATAATCCATTTACCTGGCGGACAGTTCTTGTATCGTCTGTTCCACCGGACCATTCATATCCGCCTTCCGGCAATATTTTCTTATCTAAAATCTCAGTATCCGAATCATCTGAAAAAAAGAGTTCTACCTTCGATGAATCCGCACTAAAAACAAGGAATGCACTCTCTTCTTCCTCTGGTGATTCAAGGCGTATCCCCGTCTCAAACAACCGGATACAATCGTTACGGACTTCAGACCAAAGGTATCCCGCCGATGCAATGCAACCGTGGCTATCACGATCGCTTCCCGGCATTGGTTCTGTCTGACTCTGTTTCTTCGTGAAATTACAACCTGTCAGTAAGGCTACAGTTAAAAGGGTCATTGTGTACTTTTTTACCATTGTATTTATGTATTTTACATTCAACAATCTGACAAATGTAGAGAAAATATCGAGAAAACCTAACGAACTACAATCATTACATAATCTCTTTCGTATACAGCCGGATTATCCAAAAAGTCAATCAGTTGTTGCTGCTTAGCGTCTCCGGTACGAATTACCGTCTCCCTCATTTCCGTTACAGAACGAATCATATACAGGCAATCGTCCGTTTGCCCGTCCGGCCAGAAAGTCAATCCACCGTCCAGGTCATTCACAAATCCTTTTTCCCGTGACGGAAGAATATAAGTCTTGCCCGTATCTTTCAAATAAACGGCCTGAGTTGTCAGAAGAGGCTTATATTCATCTTCCCAACCCAGCCAGTTCAATATTTTACGCCCGTTTTTCTGATAAAGTCCCATAAACACCCCTTTCGGATTTTCATAAAGAGTCTTCAACCAGACTTTCTTATCCAGTTCGTCCCCTTTGGGAGTCTCGGCCGGAACGATACCGTATTTACCGAAATGAAGGGCATATAAAGGTTTTACCGTCTGACTATCTTTTAGCTGGTAAACCGTATCACAAAAAGGTATCATAAATGTCAGTTTATCCTGGGATGTATTCCAGTATGAAGTTTGGAAAGCACCGGGTGTTTCCGACAATTCTTCCCGAGTCGGATATTTTCCTTCATTCAATTGAAAACAGCAAAGCGTATCTCCCTGTAAATTGAAAGAAGCAATCCCTTCCGGAACCCCTGAGTTCCCGGCATACTGAGCCAATATATACCCATCAGATGAAAAACCGACCAAAGCTTTTTCCGGTGCATGAATCGGATATTTTTCCGTAAGTCCTTCCGGAAAATAATAATTAAAAACCGTCAGCATCGTATCCAGCGGAGGTAATACGCCTATGCAAGGCTCACCCTGAGTTGCATTCCTACGTGTCTCCTGGTCCTTTCCGCTTAATGCCACATACATCCGGGTTGTTTTCTTATCATAAAAAAGCGGACGCCCTCCCATTTCATTATTCCATTTATAAGCCAAAGCTTTAAAGCCATATCGTTTGCTCGGTATTCCTTGCTTACGGTAGTAAAGGCGCGGATTATTAAACGTGAGGAAAGCATTACTATCCTGAAGAGCTATTGCCTGCGTTACCGTATAACGGACATCACCAACAGCATAATAGGAAATCCCGGATGCTATCTGGCTTAATTTCAAAGGAGTAGCGGAAGTATTTAAAGCCTGCTCCAAATCCACAACAGCAGCCGGAGAAGAATAATCATATTTTGCTACATATTGCGGAGACGTCGGTTGGTGCGGCCCTGCTGTTTGCTTTCCACTACAGCCGGCGAACCCCACGGCTATCAGAAACAGGCCTGTTACAATAGATAGTTTTTTCATACAAATTGATTTTTATTATCGGCTAAGATACAGATTTATTGTAATATTGCACATTCAAATCATATCAACAATACAAGTAATGAACTATTCCGGACAATTTATATGCCTGATCGGGCTGACTGTCTCCTTAGCTGTACAAGCTCAGGAAGCAAAAAAAGCAATGACATTTGACGAATTAGTAAAATGGGAACGCATATCCGAACGCACTATCTCCAACGATGGTAAATGGATAACATGTAAAACAGAACCCTGGCAAGGAGATGCATCCATCTATCTCTATAATCATAAGGGAGAAGAAAAAAAGGTTTTCAAACCGGCTGCCAAGGCAGAGTTTTCCCCTACCTCCCAATATGCACTGATTACCCAAACACCCGCACTGGAGGAGGTTGAAGCTCTGAAACTAAAAAAGACACCGGAAGACCAAATGCCGATGAACAGCCTGCAAGTCCTGAATTTATCCGGCAAACAGGAAACCATCGACTCTCTCAAATCCTATAAACTGTCGGAAACAGCGGACTGGCTCGCTTATCAACGGGGAAATAAATCCGACTCCACCTTATATGTCCGTTCTCTGGACGGTTCACAGAAGGTATCCTTCCCCACTGTTTCTGAATTTGGTTTTGCTAAAAAGGGGAATATTCTATATTACATATCCGACTCCTCTTTATACACTTACAACCCACAACAAGGAAATATCCGGATAAAGGAAGAAAAAGGTGTTTTCAAGAAAATAACATTCAACGAAGAAGGCAATAAATTAGCATTCCTGTTTTGTGCAGACAAAGACTCTACAGCCACCGGTTCCGCTTTATACCTTTCCGATACGAATAAACCGGCACGATTAGTCGCAGAAAAAGGAAACCGGGCTTTCCCTTCCTCCTGGGTTATCAGTGAAAACGGAAACTTATACTTCTCGGAAAATACATCCCGGCTTTTCTTCGGAACAGCTCCGGCTCCTAAAGAAAAAGATACGACACAGCTCGCTGAAAACCGCCCGGATGTCCAGATATGGAAATGGGATGAAGGCATCCAGTATACACAACAAGTCTACAATAAGGCAAATGACCTGAAGCGCTCCTATACAGCCGTGTACAATCTCAACACTCAAAATATTGTCCAACTTGCAACCGAAGAAATCCCTAATCTGATAATCTCGGACAAAGGTAATGCATCGGTTGCACTCCTCTCTTCCTCCATTCCCTACGAAACGGAACGGATGTGGGAAGGCAGGACTCATTATGACATTTACAGCATCGATCTGGACAATGGAAACCGCCGACTTATAAAAAAAGCGGCTAATACGAACATGCGTCTTTCCCCGAAAGGCAAATATGCTTTTTGGTACAGCGAACCGGATAGCGCCTGGTATACCTATTCCTTCGCCGACACGAAAGAATATCAATTGACTACTCCACAGACATTCGTTGCCTGGGATGAAGAAAACGATGTTCCGGACTATCCTGCGGCATACGGCTCGGCTGGTTGGACTACCGATGACGAATATTTGCTCATATCCGACCGATATGATATTTGGAAATTCAGCCCTACAGGGAACGGAGGCCCGATTAACCTCACAGTAAACGGAAGAGAAAAACAACTGGCCTACCAACTGCTTAAGTTGGATAAGGAACAAGTTTCCATCGATTTGAAAACTCCCCAGTTGCTTATGGCTTTCAATGAAACTACTAAGGGATATGGATACTATAGTAGCCGCACAATGGCCTCTTCGCAACCCAAGGCTCCCCAAACCTTGCTATCCGGCAATTTTATGCTGAAAGCTCCTCTTAAAGCAAAAGATTCGGATACCCTTGTTTATACACAGGAGACTTTTGAACAATACCCGGATTTGCTTCTCTCCGACCTGAGTTTCAAAAAAACAATCCGATTAACCCATAAAGGAGAACAACAAAAGGGACTAAACTGGGGTACCGCCGAACTGGTCTCCTGGATTTCATTGGATGGACGTCCGCTGGAAGGTGTTGTCTACAAACCTGCAAACTTCGACCCGAACAAGAAATATCCGGTCATTGTAAACTTTTACGAGCGCAATGCCTCTACCTTATATAATTACCGGATGCCTGAGCCTCATCGTTCCACCATCGATTATCATTTTTATACCAGCAACGGATACATCGTATTTAATCCGGATGTGCGCTATACGGACGGTTATCCGGGAGAAAGTTGTTATAATTGTGTGATGCCGGGAATCACCTCCCTGATTGCCAAAGGATATATCAATGAAAAAGCGATTGCCGCCCAGGGACACAGTTGGGGTGGCTACCAGGTCGCTTATCTGGCAACCCGAACCAATCTGTTTGCCGCCATCGAATCGGGTGCTCCGGTAGTTAATATGTTTAGCGCTTACGGTGGTATACGCTGGGGGTCCGGATTAAACCGTTCTTTCCAATACGAACACGGACAAAGCCGTATAGGCGGTTCCATCTGGGAAATGCCTATGCAATATTTCTCAAACTCTCCGCTTTTCACGATGGACAAGGTTACAACCCCTATCCTGATTATGCATAACGACAACGACGGACATGTGCCCTGGTATCAGGGAATAGAATATTTCATTGCTTTAAAACGGTTACAGAAACCTGTATGGCTACTCAATTACACAGGAGAACCGCACTGGCCGATGCATATGGCTAACCGAATCGATTTCCAAAAACGCATGTACCAGTTCTTCGACCATTATCTCCGTAATACACCCATGCCCAAATGGATGCGTGAAGGTGTTCCGGCTGTAGACCAGGAATTCGACCTCGGCTATTAAAATTATCATCTTTTTCCCTTTATTTTGATGGAATAATAAAAAAATACACAAAGTTTCCATCAAATAAATCCATCAAAATAAAGGGAATCAGATTACACTTTATCATTTAACACAATCTATTGACACGCTTTTGTTGCATATAGTTTTGATTTTCCTTACCTTTGCGCCCGTTTTTAAGGAGACCAAATGTCATAAAGAAACATTGTACTTTTAAAAATTGGATTATTAGGTATTAGTTATTTTTTATTTACAAACAACAAACGATTGTGTCTATGATGAAAAAGTTGACTTTTGTCATCTTATGCCTTATTGCGGCTATAAGTATGGCATCAGCGCAAACACAGGTAACAGGGAGTGTTATCTATGCCGAAGACGGCGAACCCGTTATCGGAGCGTCGGTAGTAGTAAAAGGGACAACAGCAGGAGCTGTTACCGACATCGATGGTAATTTCACATTGGAAGCTCCATCAAATGCTAAGATTCTTGTTGTTTCATACGTAGGTATGACTACACAGGAAGTAAAAGTGGCCTCTCATGTAGTGGTAAAATTGGAATCCGATACCCAACATATCGAAGAAGTTGTGGTTACCGGATATGGAGTTACTAAAAAAGCAGCCTTTACCGGAGCCGCACAGGTGGTAAACAGCGAAGCTCTGACTAAAAGAAGCGATGCAAACTTCATGAATTCATTGGAAGGTTCTGTTGCAGGTTTGCAGGTCGGTAATTTTACCGGACAACCGGGAGCATTCACCTCTACAACAATCCGTGGTATGGGATCTATCAATTCAGGTACAGAACCGCTGTATGTAGTTGACGGTATTGCTATCTATACCGACAAAATGGGTGTAAACAAAGATCCGGGTTCCGGACAGTTGTCCAGTAGCCCTCTTGCCAACATCAACCCGAATGACATCGAAAACATCACAGTCTTAAAGGATGCAACTGCAACATCTATTTATGGTGCCCGTGCTGCCAACGGTGTAATCGTGATTACCACCAAGAAAGGAGCAAGCGGCAAAGCGCGTTTCAATTTCAGTGCCAAAGCCGGTGTAAGCTTCGTTGGCAAATTAGACCATAAATACCGTAGTACAAACTTGGACCAGTACAAAGAAATCTGGGCGGAAGGATTGGTTAATTCAGGAGATGCCACCGATATGGCAGATGGATATGATGTATTAAATTACTATGTAAACAAATCTTTTGGGGTAGATCTGACAAAACAAACGAACAGTGTCGACTGGCTGGATGCTATTTTACGTAATGGTGTCACTCAGGAATATAACTTAAGTGTCCAGGGTGGTAACGAAACACTGAAATACTTCATCAGCGGTAGTTACTATCAAAACAAAGGCGTAGTAATCGGTACCGGAATGAAACGTTATACAGGTAGAGTAAACCTGGACGGTATCAGCGGACGCATCGGATACGGTATCTCCATTAACGGAGCATTCAGTGATATCGATAACAGCCTGACAGAAAGCCAGTACAAAAACCCGATGGTTGCCGTATACGACCTACGTCCTTTCGAGCAGATCTATAATGCGGACGGCTCATATAATCTGGATGCATATTACAATCCGGTAGCAATCAATGACAAAGACAAAGGAGACAAGAACAACCAGGGACAGACTACCTTAGTTGTCAATCCTTATTTCACTTATAAATTCATGGATGGTTTAACCTGGAAAACGAATGCAGGTTTAAGCTTAATCGACCTGAATGAGTTCTATTACAGTTCTATCTACAACCCCCAATACGCCAGCAGCTGGATGCAGGGAGAAAGAAACCAGGAACGTGCAACTACACTGTCTATCACCAATACGATTAATTTCAACCGTTCTTTTAATAAAGTACACAACCTGAATATCTTATTAGGACAGGAAGCACAAAAAATTTCATTCAAGAATATCTATACGGTTGCCAACAATTATCCGTCTGACCGGATAATTGAACTGGGAGGAGCTTCCGTCCCAGTTTCAGCAAGTTCAATGGCTAAAGCCAGCACATTGGCTTCCTTCTTCTTCAACGGAGAATATAACTTCAATAATAAATATTATGGTTCAGCCTCTTTCCGCTATGACGGTTCTTCCCGTTTCGGTGCAAACAACAAATGGGCTCCGTTCTGGTCTGTAGGTGCCAAATACCGTATCTCTGAAGAAGATTTCATGGCCGATACAAAAGAATGGTTGTCCGACCTGACTATCCGTGGTAGCTACGGTACGGTAGGTAACCAGGATATCGGTTATTTTGCAGCTATGGGATTATATGAATACGGATATTCATACGACAAGATTCCGGGTTCTGTACCTTCACAATATGCAAATCCTGACTTAAAGTGGGAAACTGTTGCCAAAGCGGACATTGGTATCAATGCTGTACTGTTCGACCGGGTAACTGTTGAATTGGATTATTATAACCAACGTACCAAAGACATGATTTTCGAAGTTCCTCTGTCTTATACTACCGGTTATGATTATAAGACAATGAATATCGGTGAAATGGAAAATCAGGGATTTGAATTCCTTATCAACACCAGCATCATCAACACAAAAGAATTCAGTTGGAATGTAAACCTGACAGGAACGGTAAACCGCAACAAGATTATCCGTCTTGCTACCGACCAACCTATCGAAAGCAGTACGACAATCCGTAAAGTCGGCGAGCCTTACCACACATTCTACATGCCGGAATATGCAGGCGTAGACCCTCAAACCGGTTCGCCTCTCTGGTATAAGGGTAAAGAAGGTGATGAAACAACATCCAATATCAATGAAGCCGGTCAACGTATCGTAGGCTCTGCCGACCCTAAATTCTATGGCGGATTTGGCATGAATTTCAAATATAAGGCATTCGACTTCTCCTTTGATATGAACTATTCATTGGGCAACAAAGTATACAACTCAGGTTTTGCATTCGATATGCAGGTTGGACATTACTTCCTGGGGCCGGTGACCAACTATATTTACGAAAACCGCTGGCAACAACCGGGCGATATTACCGATGTTCCTAAATTCGTAGCAGGTGACGGCTCTAACGCAAACGCAATCTCTTCCCGCTTCCTGATGAACGGTTCCTATTTGCGTATGAAATCAATGGTTCTGGGTTACACTCTGCCTCGTCAGATACTGGCTCATGCGCTGATTGATAATATCCGCGTGTACGTTTCCGCAGACAACCTGTTTACTGTTCGTTCAAAAGACTTTATTGGTTTCGACCCGCAAACCCGTCCTGATGGTGTTCAGTCATGGGCTTATCCGGTTCCGACCAATGTAATGTTCGGTATTAATGTAGGTTTCTAATACAAACAAATGAGTAGTAATAAATTAAACAGTAAATTCATGATGAAAAATATATTTTCCGTCGTTTTAATCGGATTATCCTTGCTGTCCTTCAGTTCATGCAATGATTTTCTGACTGAAATTCCGACTACCTCCATCCCCGATGAAGAAGCATTCGAATCGGCACGCGATTATGATGTAGCCTTACATGGTGTTTACAACTATTTGGGTGCTGCCGAATTTATGGGTAGAGACGCTCTCGCAATGAGTGATGTGGCCTCCGACCAGTCTGCACACTCTGTGGCAACCTCCCACTTTTACGACATTTTCGCTTATCAGGTATTAGAGACAAATACATATATCAAAGATATCTGGTCGTATGGCTACAAAGTAATCAACTTTTCAGCACGTATCATCGACGCCTCAAAAACGGCTACCGATTTTTCAGAAGAAGATATCGCAGCTATCGACGCTTGTGTGGCACAGGCATACGGGCTCAAAGCATTAAGCGAATTTATTCTGGTAAATTACTTTGCATTGCCTTATTCCGAAGCAAACAAAAGTACATTAGGCATTGTAAACCAGGAGAAAACAATACTTCCGGGAGAAACAATCGGCCGTACGACTGTTGAAGAAAATTACAAACTGATTCTTTCGGATATTGAAAACGCAAAGAAATATTTCGATAAAGAAAATGTGGAAGATGTTGGTTATTTCTATATGAACAGAGCCGCAGTTTCTGCATTGGAAGCACGTGTTCGCCTGTATATGAAAGATTATGACGGAGCGATTGCAGCAGCAGAGGAAGCCATCGGACTTCGTGGTGGAAGCATAGTTTCTACAGAAGAAAGCTATAAAAATATGTTCTATCGCCTGGACATTTCTTCCGAAGATTTGTTCGTGATATCAAAAACGGAAACAGATTACCTGACAGCCAATTCTCTGAATACCCTGTATAAAGACTATGGCGTATCTGTAAACGAGACAACAAGAAATGAGTTTGCATCTACAGACATCCGTTTATCCGTATTGAATGTCAAAAACAAAGACGGAGAATATGAATGGACAGGAGGTAAGTTAAGCGGTCTGCTTCAGAACGGACAACATCTGGATATCCAGAATGTCCCTGTGTTACGCCTGCCGGAAGTCTATTTGAACCTTGCTGAGGCATATGCCATGAAAGCAAATTATAAAGAAGCCCGCAAAAACCTATTGGAAGTTGCAAGCAAACGTAATCCGGACCTGGATGAAAATGTAATCAAAGAAGATGCCTCCATCATTCCTCTTATCCTGAAAGAACGCCGCCTGGAACTGGTACAGGAAGGACACCGTTTCTTTGATGCACGCCGTTCAGGAGAAAAAATCGACGTATCAAACGGAGACTATACAAATTTCGATATTGCTAAATTTGTATATCCTATCCCTGCAAAAGAGGTGAACGCCGCTGCCGGTGTTACACAAACACCGAACTGGGATGCCAATTTACCGAAGTAAGAAAATTAGTTTACGATAACTATTTTGAAGGGACTGCCAGTTAAAAGGCAGTCCCTTTTTTAATGCCCCTATTCATGTCCCCCCTACCCTGTTTTCAAAACATAGGTGTTTTGCATTTAAAACATATATGCTTTGAAATCAAAACACCTATGTTTTGAAAATAGGAAATCACACTTATTTGATTATCTTTGTAAACTAATAACCCGTTTAAAACCATTGGTTATGAAGAAAAGAGGATTATTTTTAATTTTATCCCTGTTCGCCGTTTTCGCAATCCAAGCGCAATCCAACTTCACATGGGTTCGGAATAAAGAAGGAAAGATGATTGCAATGCCCAAATACGCCGTATTTAAACTGGAAATGCCCAAATCATTAATTAATTCCTATACCCCATCCGGCAGACAATTGATAGATGCCCAACTGAGGAAGTTTGTCCCGAACTTCACCTCACCGTCCTTGCCGGAACGCCCGATGGACATGCAGGTTCATTCTTCGGCATACCGTCCGTTTTTCAACGTATATGCTCCCATGCTGCAACAGATATCCCCTATGGCTCTGGATTTCTCGGAAACATCCGTTATCCCGATTAGCGAACGATTGACCTTTACTGCTACCGGACAACAATATACCTGGCCCGGAGCAGGCGGACTGACCCGTCTCATGCCTCAACTTGTATGGAACAAAGACCGGTTGACAATCGCCGGAGGAGCTTTCGGAGGTCGCTTTTTCACCCCGTTCAACCTCTCTTCCCAATTTATGGGAGGCTTCAACATAATGGCGAATTACGAACTGACAGACAAGGTGGATATAAAAGGCTGGGGACAATATGCTTTCTATAGTGCCAACGAACAGCATAACCCGCACATGCTGATGAACCCTTTCTTCAACCACACGAACGTCGGGGGTGCAGTCGAATTTAAAGCAAATGACGGATTCAAGTTCGGAGTCGGAATTAATTTTGAACGAGCCTACCAAGGAGGAGGCCTACAACCACAATACATGCTTTACGGAAAGAAATGGGCGTTCTAACAGAACCGGAACATTACAGCATGTTTTTCCCGCTTCATAGTTATGTTTTCGGAAAAGCATAGTTATGATTCCGAAAAAGCATAACTATGGAATTTCTAAATTAAAGAGAGAATCGTACCATGCAATGCCCCATTACTTGCCACAACCTGCTTACCTGACGACCAGGTATCTTTTCCGTCAAAATCCGTCAGTATACCACCTGCCTGCATCAGGATAATCCCTGCAGCTGCAACGTCCCATGGGCCAAGGAATCCTTCTATACGTGCTTCAAAGCGCCCTGCTGCGACATAACAAATTTCAGAGGCGGCGGAACCCAAAAGACGGGTACCTCCGGCAAAGCCATACAATTTATCAACCAAATGCAGGGCCGTCGGGCGGTAATGGTCTGAATCATAAGGGAAGCCTATAGCGATAAACGCTTTATCGAACTCCCGTATGCCGGACACATGTATCTCTTTCCCGTTCAAATAGGCTTTACTCCCTTTCCAGGCATAAAAGCATTCATCCCGGCACACCTCATATACTACACCCAGTATAATTTCTTCCCTGGTTCGTAAAGCAATACTCACCGCATAAGGAGCCATATCATGGATATAGTTGGAAGTACCGTCCAGCGGATCTATCACCCAGCAATATGCCTGTCCGTCCAGACTACCAGTCCCTTCTTCTGCAATAAATCCCGCCTCAGGCAGTAATGCGGAAAGTTGCTCTACCAGCCGCCGTTCGGATTCCTTATCCACATACGACACATAGTTGTGCGCACTCTTCTCTTCCACCCGGCTACTATCGAATTTTTCGCGTTGCTCTCTCAGGAAAGCGCCTGCTTCGAGGGCTATCTCCCGTACTTTTACACAAAGGCTCTCTACATCTAACATAATGATACTCTTTATTCTTCACAAATGTAATTATCTTTTTTGCGCCTCATTTATTTTTATGCTATATTTGTTTAATAAATCTGAAACAAAATACGTGTTTTAACCGTTATCATAGTACAAAAATAGAGAATACGAATAGCAGATGAGACGTTGGATTAAGCGGATAGGGATTGTGCTTCTAATACCGGTTGTATTGGTATTCATAGTTTCTATTCTACTCTATATACCTCCTTTCCAGAAATTTGCGGTGCGATTGGCTACCCAATACGCCAGCGAAGCTACAGGCATGCAGATAGGCATTGGGGAAATACGGCTATCTTTTCCATTGGACCTGACCGTTGGAAAAGTGCAGGTTATTTCTACTCCCGATACATTGCTCGACCTCGAAAGCCTTAAGGTTAGTATCCGGCCGCTTCCTTTACTTAAAAAAGAAGTGCTGGTTGAAGCCGTCGACCTGAACAAGGTAAAGGTCAACACTGGGAAGCTAATCGAAGGCATGGAAATAAAAGGGAACCTGGACCGGTTCTATCTCCATGCAGACCGTGTCAATTTAGGAAAAGAGACGGCACGCCTGAATACCGTAGAGCTTTCGGATGCAGCTATTACTCTGTTAATGAATGATACCACTCCCAAAACAGATACAACGACAACCGTTGTGAACTGGATTCTGCTATTGGAAAAAATAAATCTGGATCGCGTTGCTTTCGCACTGCAAATGCCAAACGATTCACTTCGTCTGGCTACTTATATAGACAAAGCCAGCCTGACAAGCGGTTTTGTCGACCTTGGGACAGAGCGGTACGGAGCTAAAGAATTCAGGTTATCCAATTCATCATTCAACTATGATGGCGACAACAAAAAAGAACAACCCGGTTTCGACCCGATGCACCTTGCCCTGAATAATGTGAATATCTCATTAGATTCCGTTTTATATGCAGGGCTGGAAATGAATGCAAATATACTGGAAATGAATGCTGTCGACCGTTCCGGCCTGACCATTAACTCACTTACCGGAAATCTGGCAAGCGACAGCACAACAATACAGGTGCCTCAACTGCTGCTCAAAACTCCCTATTCAGAAGTACGTCTGCTGGCAAATGTACCCTGGAGTTCTTTCGCAGACAAACCGGAGGGGACGTTGCATGCATTACTCACCGCCTCTCTCGGAAAAGAGGATTTATTCACATTTGCAGGGACACTGCCTGATGAATTGAAAAAGTCGTTCCCTGCCAAACCTCTTTCCGTGACAACCGGAGTAGAAGGCAATTTAGCGGCTCTCCGCCTTCGCCAACTGAAAGGAGAAATACCGGGAACTTTCAATCTGGATATATCCGGAAAACTACAGAATATAACCGACAGTATCACCCGCTCCGGCGATTTCCAACTGGATGCTAAAACCGGAAATCTGAATTTTATCCTCAGTATGCTACCGGCAAAAGAAAGAGCACGCTATAATATTCCGGAAGGCATGCGGCTTACAGGGGAGGGCTCACTTAGGAATGGAGAATATCAGGCACAAATCGAACTGTTGCAAGACAAAGGAAAAGTCGAGCTTTCTGCCCGTTTCAATCCCCTATTGGAAACTTATGGAATGGATTTGAAAACAGACAGTCTGGAACCTGTCCATTTCCTGCCTCAGGACTCCCTTTACAGAATGACGGTCTCGCTCCATGCCGAAGGAAAAGGATATGACCCGTTTTCCGCCCGCACCCATGCCAAAGTTGATGGAACGATAAGCGATATTTTATACGGGGCATCCTCCATTGCAGATGTAACCCTGAAAGGCTCACTGGAAAAGAATCTTTTACTGTTTGACCTGAAGAGCTTATATCCGCTGGCAAAAATCGATATGTCACTAAATGCAACTTTGCTAAAGAAGGAAATCAAAGCGATGCTGATTGCAGACGTGGATAATCTCGATTTATATGGTATGCATCTGATGACAGATTCGCTGGCAACCTCTTTCCAACTGTTCTCCGAGGCTAAAACGGATATGGGGAAAAACAACCTGATAGATGTTACGCTGGGTAACTGGGAATTAATTACAAATACCGGGAAATTCCGTCCGAAAACACTTACCTTACATGCCCAAAGTACGGTAGACACGACACGGGTATCTTTCCATGCCGGAGATTTAGGCATTGTTTTGACAGGAAACACGGATATTGAAACACTGGCTGATAAATTCACGAAAATCAATAATAACATAAACCTGCAACTCGAAAGGGATTCGGTCATCGACCTGCCGTCATTCCGCCCGTTAATGCCGGATATGGATCTGCGGATTACAGCAGGGAAAGATAATCCTATTTACAACATCCTTCAGGAAGAGAACATCACATTCAATAACCTGCAAGTAGTTGCATCTACTTCTCCGGAAGACGGATTCCAAATGGATGCCGACCTCTTTTCGTTAATGCAGGATACCACACGTATAGATACCATTTGCTTCAAAATGCACGAAGACTCTCTCGGACTACTATATGACGCAAGAGTGGTAAAAACAAGATTCCGTAAGCAATCTCCGTTTACGGCCGGGCTTACCGGAAAAATACGAAGTACATTTGCCGATGCGGAACTTCGCTATACCGACGGGCAAGGCAATACCGGTATACATATCGGATTGCGTGCTGATAAGGAACGGGAAGGTTTCCGCCTGCACCTGTTCCCCGAAGACCCGATCCTCGTATTCCGTCCATTCCAGCTAAATCCGGATAATTATATCCTGTACAAAAATATAAAAGATATTGCCGCCAACGTGCGATTTTCCGGATTGGAAAACTCTTCCCTCTGGATACACTCTTTGCCGGAAGATGGAAAAATGGAAGAACTTCATGCCGAGTTATCTCAAATCGACCTGAATCTTATCTCCAAGAGTTTCCCGGACTTGCCTGCTATGCGGGGGCTGCTGAATGCCGACCTGCAATATGCTCCGTCCGACAGTAATTTCCTGGTAGTAGCCGACGCTTATATAGACAGCCTGTTCTATGATGGAGGAAGGGTCGGAGAGCTTATGTTCAATACGGTATATTTGCCTACGGGAAAAAACAATCACCAGGTGGATATGCACTTATTCCGCGACCAGAATGAAGTGGCTTCCATCATGGCTCACTACACAGCCGGAAAACAAGACCATATAGATGGGAACATCAACATTACCGACCTTCCTCTGGAAATGGTCAACCCGTTCATTCCCGACAATATGGCTAAACTGAACGGTAAGCTACAGGGAGAAATGGAGATTACCGGTTCCAGCAAGCTACCGAAAGTAAATGGTAATATGCGGTTAGACAGTGCGGCAGTGTACGTTACAGCTGTCGGAACTTCTTTCAATTTCGACCCCAAAGAAATTAAAGTCAAAGATAACCTGATGGATTTCGATAATTACAGTATCTATACCTCTACCACGAATCCTTTTGTCATAGACGGGACCATCGACTTCCATGATCCGGCAAAAATGCTTGCCGACCTGCGTCTGACCGCCCACGAAATGCAATTGCTGAATACAAAAAAGACGAAGGAAAGCATGGTATATGGGAAACTGCTTGTCAACCTGAACTCTACGTTGAAAGGGCCACTCAGCACCTTGATGATGCGCGGAGAACTGGAACTTCTGGGAGGAACGAATGTGACCTATGTCATGCAGGAATCCCCGCTTACGGCACAAGACCGACTTGCCGACCTGGTTACTTTTGTGGACTTCTCCGATACATTAATTACCCGTATACGCAGGCCTGAGTCACCTCTGCCCATCGGCGGGCTGGATATGTTGATGACAATCCATATCGACCAGTCGGTCCGTTTGAATGCAGATATTACCCCGGACGAATCCAGCCGTATACAACTGGAAGGCGGAGGAGATTTGTCTTTCCAGTACACAACACAAGGAGACATGATATTAAACGGGCGATACACCCTGTCCGGCGGAACGGTAAAATATGCCCTGCCGATTATCCCGCTGAAAGAATTTAATATACAATCCGGAAGCTATGTGCAATGGAGCGGCAACCCGATGGACCCGATGATGAACCTGACGGCTACGGAGCGGGTAAGGGCATCCGTCACGATAGGAGAACAACCGGCACGTCTTGTAACTTTCAATGTAGGAGTTGCAATCAAAGAAACACTTGAAAACCTGCAACTTCAGTTTATTATTTCCGCTCCTGAAGACCAAAGCATGCAACAGGAATTAGCCAAACTGGGTGAAAGCGAACGGGCACAAATCGCAGTAACCATGCTTGTTACAGGCATGTACCTGAATGTAAACGATAAAAATTCCACATCCAAGAAGCCGAGCCTCGATATGGGGTCCGCCCTGAACAGCTTCCTACAAAGCGAAATTAACAATATTGCCGGTAGCGCACTTAAATCGGTGGATATATCCCTCGGTATGGAACAATATGATGAAAACGGAACAGCCGGAGGAGGTTCAAGAACAGACTTCTCATTCCGTTTTGCCAAACGGTTCTACAACGACCGTATCAGCATTATTCTCGGCGGACGCATCTCTACCGGACAAAATGCAAATCAACAGGGACAGACACAGCCGTTCATCGATAATGTATCCATCGAATATCGTTTGGATGGCAGCGGCACCCGGTATATCAAACTCTTCCACAACAAAAACTATGAAAGTTTATTGGAAGGGGTAATCACGGAAACAGGTGCCGGTATCGTACTCCGTAAGAAAATGCGCCATCTCCGTGAACTGTTTATTTTTAAAAAGAACAAGGTAAAACCGGTTAAGGAAGAAAAGACAGAAGAGACAAAATGAAAAAAGAAAGATACATATATCATATAGGATGTTTAGTGCTATCATTTTTGTTAGCATTCCTCATGTCCTGCTCCACTACCAAGAATCTGCCCGAAAACGAAGTGCTCTATACGGGTATTAAAAAGATTGAGGTCGAAAATCAGGACATCACCCCGGAAGGGGAAGAAGCGCTGTCTGAAATTGAAGCGGCACTCTCCTTCCCGCCTAATAATGCATTACTGGGAAGTTCTTCCATCCGTATCCCTTTCCCGTTCGGACTGTGGGTATATAATGCTTTCGTAAATAAAAAAGGTAAAATCGGGCAATGGATATTCAAAAAACTGGCGAGTAAGCCTATATATATCAATACGGTCAATCCGGAGGTAAGAACCAAGGTCGCCTATAATCTGCTTCGTGAATATGGATATTTCAATGGAGCGACTTCCTATCAGATAGATCCAGACCCTAAGAATCCGAAAAAGGCAAAAATCACTTACAAAGTCGAAATGAACCAGCCGTATACTTACGACAGTATCGCTTATGTTAGATTACGTCACCGAGTCGATACATTGATACAAAAAAATATAGGAGACAGGCTTTTAAATATCGGCGATAATTTCAATGTCACAAAACTGGAGGCGGAAAGACAACGTATATCTTCCCTGCTCCGTAATAACGGATATTACTATTTCCGTCCTGATTTTATTACCTATCAGGCAGACACTTTACTAAATCCGGGCAAGGTCGCTTTACGTATTTCTACAAAACCGGGATTACCCCGCACCGTATTACGCCCCTGGAAAATAGGTGACGTTTCCGTCTATCTGAATGGCTTCGATTATGAAATGCCCACCGACTCCGTTCGTTATAAAGACCTGACCATTTATTATGAGGGAAAACTCAGGGTACGTCCCAAGGTGCTTTACAACCGGATAAAGTTCCGCCCGGGTGAATTTTATTCGCAACAGCAACAGGAGAAAACGCAGACCGGTTTTTCGCGCCTGGGAGTCTTCCGGTATTCGGAAATGCAATATACCCCGAAGGATACTTCACGCCGCTGCGATACACTGAATCTAAAAATCAATACGGTATACGACCTTCCGCTGGATGGTGAATTAGAACTGAACGTAACCTCCAAAAGCAACGGGCAATTAGGTCCGGGTGCTATTTTCAGTGTCACCAAACGTAATGTGTTTGGGGGAGGCGAAACTTTTAATGTCCGGCTGCGCGGTTCTTATGAATGGCAAACAGGAAGTCACGTTGTCGGCAACAGTTCTACAATCAACAGTTGGGAATTAGGAGTGAACACAACGCTGACATTCCCACAGGTCCTTTTCCCTAAACTGGCAAAAGGGGATACGAAATATCCTTCCAGCACCTCTTTCCGTATCTATATTGACCAACTGAACCGTGCCAAATTTTTCAAGATGCTGGCATTCGGAGGAAGTGCATCTTACGATTTCCAACCTTCGGCAACCAGCCAGCATTCCGTAACCCCATTCAAACTGACTTACTCGCTGTTACAGCGGAAAACCGCTGAGTTTGACTCCATAATAAAAGAAAACAGGGCATTGGGTTTAAGTTTGGAAGACCAGTTTATTCCCGCAATGGGATATACCTATACCTACGACGATTCTCCTATCACCAGTAAAAGGAATCATATCTGGTGGCAGACCTCTATCACGCAGGCTGGTAACATTATCGGGGGGATTTATGCCCTTACGGGAAGCAAGTTCAACGAAAAGAACAAAACGCTGTTCGGGAATAAGTTTGCACAGTTCGTAAAGTTGACCAGTGAAATCCGTTATAATTACTATCTGGGAAACAGGCAGCATCTGGTAGGACGTTTAATGGCAGGGGCAGCCTACAGTTATGGAAACTCGGATATAACTCCCTACGGCGAACAATTCTATATAGGAGGAGCCAACAGTATCCGTGCCTTTACGGTCCGTACCCTTGGTCCCGGAAGTTATCACCCTAACGATACACAATACGGCTACCTGGACCAAACCGGAGACCTGAAATTCGAAGCGAACCTGGAATACCGTTTCCCCATTTTAGGAGACCTGCACGGGGCTGTATTTTTGGATAGTGGTAATATCTGGCTAATCCGTGAAGATAAAAACCGTCCGGGCGGACAATTTGAACTGAAAGACTTTTTCAAAGACCTGGCACTGGGGACAGGAGTCGGTATACGATATGACCTGACCTTTATTGTTCTCCGCCTGGATTTGGGCATCGGTATTCATGTTCCCTATGAAACCGGCAAAAAAGGATATTACAACATTCCCAAATTTAAGGATGGACTGGGACTTCACTTTGCCATAGGATATCCGTTCTAAGAAAATTACAGCTAATTCTAACAGCTTGCCATGTAATAAACTATCCTTTAAAAAGGTTGTTTTTCAAAAAATATAGTGACGATACGGACCCAAAATGTGACAATTTATCCACTATCTCATCTTTGTAAATGATACTTTTGTTTCGAAATAACAACTATTAAAAAACAAAGATGAAAAAGTTCTACTTTTTATTATTATTGCTATTTACCGTTGGATTTACAAATTGCACCAAAGAGGATGCTCCCGATGTTCCTCCCATAGATCCGAATGAAGCCAGACCGCATGCAAAAACGAATCGTACTGTTTTAGCATATCTGGTAGGAGATATGAGTTTATGGTATGCGTTGGAAGAGACCGTAAACCAAATGGAAGAAGGCTGGGATGATGATATAGATGGAACCCTATTAGTATATCTTGATAATTCTAACCATTTAACCCAATTCGGTCAGCCGGTATTATTGGAAATCACGCACGATACGACAGACATGATCGTCAGCAAAGTAGTCAAAACCTACGAAGATCAAGATGCCGGAAATCCGAATGTAATGCAGACTGTCTTGAGTGACGTCGTCACTCTCTATCCGGCAGAGTCACAAGGATTGATAATCGGAGCACACGGCAATGGTTGGTTACCCGAAATAAAAGCACACAGTGAAACCAAAGGTTTATCCGGACCGGACCGTTACGGAAGTACACTGGAAATTGCAGATCTGGCAAAAATACTTCCTGTAAAATATGATTTTATTATTTTCCATGCCTGTAATATGTCCAATGCCGAAAGCGTTTACCAGCTACGGAATAAATGTGACTACATAATGGCTTCTGCTCTCCCTCTTCCCGGATACGGATATCCCTATGAGACAATTATTCCATATCTATATACCAAACCACACGCAGACTTGTACAAAGCTGCCAAGCTAAGCGCTACAGACTATAGTACTAATAAGGATAAAAATACTTTCGATGGATTTACCGTTGCCATAACAAAAACATCCGAATTGGAAAATCTGGCAACCGCAACCTCCAAGCTACTGGAAAGTATAAATATGAGTTATGACGAAATGCGTCATACTCTTAATGAAAATAAAAATCTCGTTGATTACTACGAGTCTATTTTACTGGATATAAGCGGGTTATATTTCCTATCAGAAAATGAAGATTTAAAAAACACATTTAAAAACGCAATAGACAAAGCAATCATACAATTTTACTTTGTTCCGGGAGATATTTCAGAGCAAGAAGAACTTATAAGAATAGCGGATTATGGAAGCGGCCTGTCTTTTTATTTGCCGATACTCCGGAATACTCCGGGTTTAAATCAGATAAATACCGCATTCAAAAACAATTATGACTGGTCCAAAGCGACTGGTTTTGATAAAGACAGGAAATAAAATAATTGAATAGATACTCTACTTGATGAATCCTTAACAAATACACCTGTGGGGTATCCGGTTTTTCCGGATACCCTTTTTTTATGTTCAAAAGAATTATATCTTTGCATGCAGATTATGGTGTAACAGTACCGTTTCCACGGTCTGTTAGTAAAAGGGAAGCCGTTGAAAGTACGGCGCTGTACCCGTAGCTGTAAGTTCTGAAACCCCGGCAAAACTCGTTGCCACTGACAAATAGCCAGCAAATGGAAAGTTCAGTATAACTGTCACTTGTCCACTGCCAGCTATTAAGTTGGGAAGGTAGCCGAAATAAGGGAGAACAAGCCAGAAAACCTGCCATAATCCTTTATACAATCTCTCGGGTGAAGAGGTTGATAAATCGATAATTATGCAGAATACGTACATCAAGAAGATTTTAAGCCTGCTCTTATTCTGGCTTAATGGCATTATGTTTTTACATGCCCAAGTCGACACGACTAAGACCTATCAACTAAAAGATGTTGAGGTTGTCGGTAAATCGCGTCCGTCTGTAATGCGCGAAACTACTCCCCTGCAAATAATGAACCGCAGCAGTATTGAAAGACTTGGCGTGCAGGATTTATCGGAAGCTGTAAAACGTTTTTCCGGTGTTACGGTGCAGGACTATGGTGGTATCGGAGGTTTAAAGACTGTCTCCGTTCGTAGCCTTGGAGCCAAACATACGGCTGTCAGCTATGACGGCGTAACCATCACCGATGCCCAAAGCGGGCAAGTGGATATCAGCCGTTTTTCATTGGATAATGTGGAAATGGTATCTCTATCCATCGGGCAATCCGACGATATCTTCCAGACAGCAAGAATGTATGCATCGGCTGGGGCGCTGAGTATAAAGACAAGTAGGCCGGAATTTACAAACCGACCGTTTCATTTAAAAGCACAAGTTAAAGGGGGTTCATTCGGGCTAATAAATCCCTATCTTCATTATGACCAGAAAATAGGAGAAAAATGGGCCGTATCTTTACATGGCGACTATTTAAAAGCAAAAGGAGATTATTCTTTTACATTAAAAAACGGACAACAAACAGAAAAAAAGAGAAGGAATAACAGCGATATTGAAACATGGAGAACCGAATTAAATTTATATGGGAATTTAACTCCTAACAGTACTTTACAGATAAAAGGATATTATTTTGATTCTGAACGAGGTCTGCCTGGCTCTGTGATTCTATACAATGACTATTCAGGAGAACGTTTATGGGACAAAAATGCTTTTGCCCAAATTTACTATCAAAATCATTTTTCTGAAAAGTTGTCACTTCAGGTACAAGGGAAATATAATTATTCATGGAATAAATATTTAGACGTAAATAATAAATACGAAAATGGAAGACAAGTGGATCGTTACACTCAAAACGAATATTACGGGTCTGCTTCTATTCTATATACGCCAATCAAAAGATTGTCATTCTCATTAACAGAGGACTTCTTTGTCAATACGTTGGACAACACCTTGCCCCAATGCCCTTTCCCTAAAAGATATACCTCCTTATCGGTCCTTGCATCACAATACAAAAGCCCGCGCTTAACTGTTACTGCAAGTTTATTAGGAACTTATATTACAGAACAGGTAGAGACAGGCTTGCGTCCGGCAGACCGTAAACGCATTTCTCCCGCGGCCAGCCTTTCCTGGAGAATTCTTCAGGAACAAAACTTTCGGGTAAGATTCTCCTATAAAGATGCTTTCCGTATGCCAACATTCAATGACATGTACTATTTACGGATAGGGAATACAAATCTACAACCAGAGCGTGCATCCCAATACAATGCAGGTTTAACATGGAGCGGAGAATTGCCTTTAACCCGTTATGCCAATATTTCTATTGACGGATACTATAACCGGGTTAAAGATAAAATTGTGGCAATCCCGACCATGTTTATTTGGAAAATGATGAATATGGGAGAAGTATCCATTGGAGGACTGGATATAAATTTTAGTGCGGAAATTCCGGTAAATACGAATATTTCATTTTTATTGGATGGTACTTACTCCTATCAAAAGGCCATAGATATAACAGATAAAGAAGCTAAAAACTATCGTAATCAGCTTCCCTATACACCGAAGCATTCAGGAAACATATCCTTATCTCTACAAACCCATTGGTTAAATCTAAGTTATCATATAAACTGTGTGGGAGACCGATATGCCTTGCCACAAAACATAGAAGACAATTTGATAAAAAAATATACAGAACAGAATATTTCAGTCAACAGAGAATTTAACATCAAACATTGCAAACTAAGACTACAAGGTGAACTTTTAAACTTAACAAATAAAACTTACGATGTAATCCAATACTATCCAATGCCGGGGCGTTCCTGGCGATTAACAGCCAGTATACATTATTAATTTAAATATAAATAGAATGAAAACAAAAAAACTTATTTTATTTTCTGCAGCCTGTTGCTCACTCACTCTTTCCTTTACATCATGCAACAAAGATGATGACAACAATGATCCGGTTAAACCCACCACTTCCCAAATCTACATTTTAAATAGCGGTAAATGGAAGTCTAATAATGCAACATTAGATTCTTATGATGAAACAGCAAAAGTCCTTAACCCTAAAGTTTTCTCTGCCATTAATGCCCGAGGATTGGGAGATACGGCTAATGACATGCTAATATACGGTTCTAAAATGTATATTGCAGTGGATGGATCCAACACCATAGAGATTACAGATTTAAATGCAAAATCAATAAAAACAATATCTCCTAAAGATGAAGCCGGACAACCCCAATCCCCTCGTAGCTTTACGGGATATGCAGGAAAAGTTTATGCTGTTTTATTTGATGGACATTTGGCTGTTATCGATACAACAACAATGGAGATAACCCAAAAAGTAAAGGTCGGTCCGAATCCTTACCAAGTATGTGCTACAGGAGGTAAATTATATGTGGCTAATTCCGGAGGATATAATCCTGTGCCTGATTCAACCTTATCAGTGGTTGACCCGATTTCCCTTACAGAAGAAAAAAAGATTGTTGTTGGAGTAAATCCAATGTCTGTTGAAGCGGATAGTAATGGAAAGTTATATGTAAAATGCGGCGGCAATTTTGCCGATATAAAAGCTTCTGTTAATCAGGTTGACTTAAGCACCGGCAAATCTACGCCAATTTATACCAACCAGAATATTCTTGCCAAATTAGTAAACGACAAGCTATATGTCATTAGTTCTGAAAATGATGAAAACTGGCTTCCAAAGAATGTCAAGTTTATCTTATATGATGCAAAAGCAAATAAAGAACTTAAAAGCAATTTTATTTCAGATGGAACAACTGTAAAAAATCCTTGTTCTATAAATGTCGATCCTAATTCTGAAAACATTTATATTGGAACATCCGATCATACAAATACAGGAGACATGTACATATTCTCCCAGGAAGGGAAAAAACTTAACTCTTTTGGAGTTTCCGGTATTAATCCGATGGGAGCATATTTTGTCAGCAAGTAAACAAATTATGTTTTATTATAAATGAAGTACAAACAATTATTCTCAACTTTACTTATTGCTTGTTTATTTGTGTCTTGCTCACAAATAAATAAGCAACAAAGTACTGAACAAGCAATTGCATCCGACACCATCCGCTATGCCCAAGGCTTCTCCACCCAACACTTCGAAAATTATACTTCAGTAGAGATACATGACCCTTGGGACAGTACCCGGCTTTTACAACGCTATTTGCTGGTTGACCGTAAGAAGCCTGTTCCGGCGAACCTCCCCAAAGGCACAGTTGTACAAATACCTATACAAAACATAGTCGTATATACCTCTGTTCATGCGGCCATTATCGACCAGCTTGGAGAAACCAACAAGATTACAGGTGTTTGTGAACCGCGCTATATGGACACCCCTGCCATTCAGGAAGGGCTGAAGAACGGACGGATTGCCGATATGGGAGAGGCAACTGCACCGAATGTGGAAAAGATGATAGACCAAGGCGTTGAGTTGGTTATCGTCTCTCCTTTCCAAAACAGCAGCTACGGTCCGGTCGAGAAATTGGGTATACCCATTATTGAAGGAGCCGATTACATGGAGTCTCAACCGTTAGGACGCACCGAATGGATACGTTTTTACGGTATGTTGTTTGGTAAAGAAAAGATGGCGGATTCAATCTTCCGCGCTACGGAACAAAGTTATCTGGAACTGAAAAATCTGGTAAAAAAAGACATTCCCAGGCCTACCGTTATCTCCGAAAAGAAATTCGGTTCTTCCTGGTATACCCCCAGTGGTTCCAGTTATATAGCAAACCTGTACCGCGATGCAGGTGCAGATTATCTCTTTAATGATTTACCAGGAGCAGGAAGCACCCCGCTGGCATTTGAAACAGTTCTGGACAAAGCCATACATGCCGACATCTGGCTTGTCAAATACAATCAGGCAAAAGAGATGACATACAATGAACTTCGTACGGAGTACACGCCTTATGAGAACTTCGACGCATTCAAAAAACGTCACATTTATACCTGCAATACAGGAGTCGTTCCCTATTACGAAGAATTTCCTTTACATCCCGATTATTTGCTAAAAGACCTGATCTGGGTATTCCATCCCGAGCTGGTACCCGGTTATACACCCCGTTATTACCGGAAAATGCAAGAGTAAATATACAAAAATCCCCCCAAGCTCAATGAATGAGCCGGAGGGGTTTTTAGTTTGGCATTTTAAATATAGGGAGTTATGATTAAGCTAATCCTTTCAACATACCGTAGAAATACATCGGTTTCAACATATAAACCTTCAACATCCATGCAGCCCACTGCTCTTTTGATGTATCCAGCATTGTGAATGGGAATGTATTTTCCGGTTCTTTTTTGTAATTGAACTCACACAAAAGTACATGTCCATAATCCGTCACTATCGGGCAAGCTGCATAACCATCATACTTTTCAGCAGGTTCTTTGCCTTCCATGAGTGAAATCAGGTTTTTAGCTGCAATAGGCACTTGCTTACGGATAGCCGCAGAAGTTTTACTGGTCGGTATGCCAGCCACATCACCCAACGACACAATATTCGGATATTTCTGATGAACCAAAGTTTCTTTATCTACCATTACCCAGGCATCTGCTGCTAATTTGCCTTCCGTCCATCCCAGTCCGGCTTCACGGACAAAATCAGGAGCCGACATCGGAGGTGTGAAATGCAGAAAATCGTAATCTTCCACAAACGGAGTATAAACCTTCTGGTCACCGACCGTTTCTATCTTCTCAAAATGAACCTGTTTAGCGGCAGTATCCACCCCTTTTACCCGGACATTCAGATTAATAGGTATATTTCGTTCCTTATATATTTCCAGCAAACGAGGAGTGAAGTATGGTATATCATACAATTCTTTTGCTGCTGTATAATAATTCAGTTCCACCTTATCCCGGGTTCCCTGTTTACGGTTATAATGCTCTGATAACAAACATATTTTTTTAGGAGCCCCACCACATTTGTGCTTGGTATATGTATCCGTGTAAATGCCACGTCCACCTGTTTTCGAAAATTCCTGCAGTGCTTTCCAAGTTTTCTGCGCTCCTTCAAAGTCATAAATAGAATGAGCATTTCCTTCACCCAACGTATCATGTGTGATACCTTCTACTTTTTCCCAATTGATTTGTATACCCGGAGTCAGAACCAAAAAGTCATAGGCTATCTTACCGTTATTATTTGTTGTTACCTGATTCCAGACCGGGTCAACAGATGCAACCGAGTCTTTCACCCACTTAATACCATCAGGCATACATTCTTCTTGTTTTTTCCATACATCGCCTGGTTCATAAACTCCTGAGGCAATCAGGGTAAAACCCGGTTGATAAAACTGACGGTCACTGGGATCAATTAATGTAATATCGGGTTCAT
>UMFF01005927.1_pt1 | contig 38100 bp, 32 predicted proteins | sample 1964971 | NCBI WGS metagenome assembly UMFF01 (sample SAMEA4836042, study PRJEB28245) | human gut metagenome | biome: gut microbiome; material: fecal sample | place: Denmark | collected 2008 | reverse complement strand
TCCGTAAATATGATGAACCGCTTTAAGACAGTAAAAGGCGTACCTGACTTTGAAAACTTCAACACTGGAGAAATGCTGGATAATAAAGAAGCATTTTCCAAAATTCCGATGGACCCGCGCTTAATGCACACCGCATGTGTTCCGGAAATGCCTTGGAAATATGATCCCGAATTCATCATGAAAAAAAGCTGGGTTCGTACCCCTGAAGTATATGGCTACTCTATGAGCCAGAAGCTGATAGTTCTTCCCTCCTGCCCTTGTTTCAGAAAGACAAACCCGTTCATGGGTAGCGGGCTGAATTACGATGTACTCCGTCTGGACGAAGTTATGTTGTGGAGAGCCGAAGCATTAATCCAATTAGGAGGACAGGCTAACTTATCCGAAGCATTGAGCTTAATCAACGAGATACGACAACGCGCAGCAAACAGCACGGGTAATTTGAAGTTTGCAGACGGAACACCCACTGGCAAATTTGATGTAAACGCCTATATTCCGGGAGTCAACTGTCCGGCATGGGATCAGGAATTTGCATTCAAAGCTTTAAGATGGGAACGTAACCTCGAATTCTGCACAGAAGGTAAATGGTTCTTCGACCTGGTTCGCTGGGGTAGAGCTGCAGAAGAAATGAATGCCTATTTCAAAGTGGAAAAAACAAGACGTTCCTATTTGAAAGACGCTCAATTTACCAAAGGACGTGATGAATACTTCCCTATTCCACAAACACAAATCAGTTATGTGAAAGGGTTGTATAAACAAAATCCGGGTTACTAATCCCAGGATATAAACAGATTGTTGCAATGATTTATGAATCTTGCAACAATCTGTTTTCTTCAAGCCGTTACCACATAATATATAAGCTTGTATAAATCTTTCCTGAAAAACAAACAGTTTATGAAAAAGACAAACCTCACCGGAATAATATGTTCAGCTATATTATTCGTATCCTGCCAGTCTCCAGAATACTTTAAGGATGCTGTTGCCGCATGGTCATTTTCAAATCTGGATGACCAGACTGAAATAAACAGTCCGTTAGCTTCTCATGGAGAGATTCATTATATAACCCTCGACAGCCAAGAAGCTAAAGCATCGGTGACAAGAGGAGGCGACGGTAAAGCAATCCGGTTAAAAAACAGTTCATTAAATGCCGGACAAGGTATTGGGGAAAAACTGAACTTAACCGGAAAAAACATATCGATCCTCGCCAGAATCAAAGCAGAAGAAATAACAAACGGTTCTCTTCCCATACTGAACAAAGACGGAAACGACCAAAACATTGCCTATAGTTTATCCCTGAATACAATTGATAACGAAACTTATATTGAAGTAAAAATAGGAAGCGATGAAATCGGAGGCGCCCACCTATTGAAATATAAACTCACAAAAGAAGAGTACACGGAATGGCACGGTATTTTATTTCGGTTCAATGGCAAAACCTCGGAACTATATATTGACGGAATACTCCGGGATGATGAAGTGACAGTAGGAGAAATCAGAGACTGGAACCGTCAACCTCTTTTAATCGGTACAAACCCTTCAGGGGCACAATTCAACGGGTTAATAGACCACATTGTTTTATGGAACCGCTATCTTACCAATGAAGAAATACAAAAATACTCTGGAGCAACTTCTTTAAAAGATGGACGCCCGGATTATTATCAGGAAACATACAGACCGCAATTCCACTTCTCGGCAAAGAAAAACTGGTTGAACGACCCAAACGGTTTGGTTTATTATAATGGAATTTATCATTTATTTTTTCAATATATGCCGCCCCACCGTCCGGGGGCTTATAAAGATTGGGGACACGCCACCAGTACTGACTTAGTACACTGGACACAGATACCCAATCATATCACACCTCATAAAGTATGGTCGGGTTGCTGGTCCGGTTCTGCCATTGTTGATGAAAACAATGTTGCCGGTTTTCAAGAAGGAGACGAAAAAACAATCGTTGCCTTTATTACAAACGGCGGAGACCCCGGAAGAGGATTAGGTCCTTTGTGCACTCAATGTATTGCTTACAGTACTGACGGAGGATACACATTTAATTATTACGACCAAAATCCTGTAATCAACAACATACACAATGCAAACCGGGATCCCAAAGTAGTCTGGGATGAAGATTCTCAAAAATGGATTATGTCTCTTTATATGGATGAACCCAATAAATTCGGATTATTCTCTTCTTCCAACCTGAAAGAATGGAAATACCTGTCTACCGTTTTATTAGAAGGAGTTTCCGAATGCCCGGGGTTTTGCCCGCTCCCTGTCGACGGAGATAAAAAGAATAAGAAATGGCTCTTTTTCGGTGCTAATGGGAATTATAGAATCGGCTCCTTTGACGGGACGAATTTCATACCTGAAACAAACATTTTGCAAGGAGATTATGGTATGAACTTCTATGCTGCCCAAACCTGGAGCAACTCTCCCGACGGTAAGTGCTACCATATTGCCTGGATGCCAACCAAACGTTTACCGGGAATGCCTTTCGAACAACAAATGAATTTTCCGACAGAAGTGACTTTACGAACAACAGCCAATGGCATACAAATGTATCGGATGCCGGTTTCCAGTATTTCCTCACTTTACGAAAAGCGGGAAAGCTGGAATAACCGGACAATAAAAAAAGGAGATAACCCATTTCAGGAAATGAATGGAGAGTTGTATGATATAAACCTGGAAATAGCCATGCAACAAGCATCGTCATTAGATATAGGGATACGGGGAGCCGTTATCCATTATGATGCGGCAAAAAAGAGTATCAAATGTGGCTCTCCATCCATTGACGAGCAAACGCTTTCACAAAATTGGTGGAGCCCGAAAAGAATAAATATCACATCTTCAAACAACATGGGAGAAGCTCCTTTATCTCCGGAAAACGGAAAAATTAAACTGCGTATTCTTGTAGACCGTACCACTATAGAGATATTCGGGAATGATGGACAGATCGTAATCACATCCTGTTTCTTACCGGAAAAGGATAATAAATCTTATTCGTTAACTTCCAATGGTGAAATTCTTTTAGTCAATGCAGAGGTCCATTCATTAAAGTCTGCATGGGCAAACTAATATCGTATGAGTATGAAAAAGATATATACAAACAGAATAGCTGGAATAATCGTCCTATTGTTATGTTTTTATTCCTGCCATAACAAAACTACAGGTGAAGACAAATACCAGCCTCAGATGCATTTCTCTTCCGGTAAAAACTGGACGGGCGAACCATCCGGGCTCGTTTATTCCGATGGAGAATACCATCTTTTTTATCTGCATAATCCTTCTGATGCCGTACTCGGAAATATCAGCTGGGGACATGCGGTCAGTCGCGACCTTGTCAAATGGGAAGAACTGCCGGTAGCTATCCCGGCCGACGCTCTCGGACAAATTTATTCCGGCAGTGTTATTGTGGATTCACAAAACACCTCCGGCTTGGGTTCGGACACCACATCCCCCTTCATAGCATTCTTTACCTACCAAAATGATAAAAGGAATCCGGACAGACCAGTCTACATGGCTTACAGCCTCGACAAAGGTCTTTCATGGACTAAGCCGGAAGCTCCAATAGTAAAAGACAACCAATATCAGCAATTATACAACCCGAATGTATCCTGGAACGAAAACTTAAATAAATGGTTGATGACTGTTTCCACCGGTTCCACAATCCGTTTCTACTCTTCTTCCGATTGTCGGCATTGGACTTACCTGAGTACATTCGGCGAAGGACTGTTTTCCGAAGGCAACTGGGAAAGTTCGTCATTCTTCCCTCTTCAGGTTACCAGTAGCGGACAGACAAAATGGGTATTAACCGTCACAATGAACGGAGGCCCGGCAGACGGGGCACCCGGAATACGATATTTTGTCGGAGATTTTAACGGTACAAGATTTAAAATCACCCAAACACAGGAATTGTGGGCAGACTATGGCAAAGATAATTGCGCAGGCATCACACTTTCCGGAAAAAATCCAGTTATGCTAAGCTGGATGAATAGCTGGGATTACGCAAACCTGCTACCGACCCAACAAGGACGCGGAAGTCTAACCTTCCCCCGTACACTAAGTCTGAAAGCGGAAGGTAATTATTATATCCTTGCCTCCCGCCCTGTACAAGCAATAGATAACTATATCCGAAACACCTATTCTTCGGAAGAAAAGATAAAATATACCGGAGAAAGAAAAATATTCAGTGATATACCTTTTCCTAAAGAGCCGTTTATCCTGAAACTTTCATTCGATAATACCAACCGGCGGGCCATATGGGGAGCAAGAGATTACGGAATCCGTTTCATAACAGAATCAGGTAAACGAATCGCCATCGGATACCAAGCCGAATTAAATTCCTTTTATATAGACCGTAGCCAACTCAGAGAACAGTCTTTTTCCGAGAGTTTCGACCGATTAGTAGGAGCAACCTATTCACACTATGGACCAACTACAGACTGGTATATATTGGCAGACCATAATTCGGTCGAACTGTTTGCCTGTGAAAACAGAGTTGCTTTAACCGCTCTTTCTTTTCCGGAAGAGCCTTTCGTAGCCTTCGAATTATATTCGGACAATGGAAACACTACATTACAGGAAGCATCCCTCAGCCTGTTAAAAGACAAATAAAACGGACAAGATAAACAATTACTAAAAAACAAATTATATGAAGAAAGAAAGTATTATTCCACGTATCATCCCTGTTATGCTGGCGTTTTTTACGATGGGATTTGTCGATTTGGTCGGTATTGCCACCAATTATGTAAAAAATGATTTCAGTCTGTCCGATACGGCTGCCAATTCATTTTCAGTGATGGTTTTCCTTTGGTTCCTGATATTTTCGGTACCAACCAGTATGTTAATGAATAAAATCGGAAGGAAAAAAACTGTTCTTTTAAGTATGTTCCTGACGCTTGTCGGACTTATCATTCCCTGTCTGATTTATGACAGTATCAGCATGTTCATCGCCTTTTCTTTTATAGGAATCGGGAACACAATCATACAGGTATCCCTCAATCCTCTATTAGCCAATATGGTAAATCCAGACAAACAATCCAGTTTTCTCACATTAGGGCAATTCGTTAAAGCCATTGCTTCCGCCATTGCACCGATTCTTGCAGCAAAAGCAGCCCTCTACTATGGAAACTGGAAATTGCTCTTTGTCGTATTTGCCGTAGTAGATGTAATTGCCATCTTCTATCTGATGAGTACCCCGATTAAAGAACCGACAGAAAAGAATCAATCTTCTTCGTTTCGCGAATGTATCAGTCTGCTTAGTAACGTCATCATTGTTCTTTTTTTCCTTGGAATTCTGGTTCACGTAGGCATAGATGTCGGAGTTAATATTACAGCCCCGAAACTTCTACAAGAAAGAGTTGGCATTTCACTTTCGGAAGCCGGATATGTAATTAGTCTGTATTTCTTCTTACGTACCATCGGATGCTTTTCCGGAACATTTATTTTGGCATGGTTCTCACCAGTCAAATTCTTCATGATCAGTGTATTCATGATTATGGCCGGTATTACAGGACTATACTTCAGCCAAAGTTTACTTGCTATTTATATATGCATAGGACTCATTGGCTTTGGTAACTCTAATATATTTCCTATTATTTTCTCAAGTGCGTTGAGTTATATGCCGACCCGGCATAATGAAATATCCGGATTAATGATTATGGGGATCATAGGAGGCGCTATCTTCCCTGTTCTGATGGGCGTTGCTTCCGACACAATGGGAGGACAAACCGGCGCGGTGATCGTATTAACGATTTGCGCATGCTACTTGTTATTCCTAATGACCAAAATGAAAAAAATCAATCACACTTAAAAGGAAAGAAGGAATCTCTCAAGAAGAATAAAACCATCTTAGCAGGTTCTGGCAAACAGAATTAAAAAGAATTCACTTCTGCGTGATTTATTAACTTCATAATTATACACGATGAAAACTACGACTTTATATTATTTGTATAGCTTTGCGATTCTTTTTTCCCTCTATTCCTGCAAAGGACCTGATTATTCTTCTTGCAAAGACAAGATTAATTTAGAATCATTGATGGACGAAATGATCGATGTAGAAGCAGAACCTTGTTTTCCCGCTCCAACTTTTACAACCAAACATATATCCAGTTATGATCGCAGGTCAGTAACACCAGGCACTCCATCATGGCATGCCAATCATGATAATACAGGATTCATTCGTTATGAAGCCAACAACGGGCGGGTAGAGAAAGTATTATTTGACGAAGAAGGTCCTGGTGTACTCACCCGAATACTGACTACCGGCGGTGCCGATGGCGCAAATCTTCGTATCTACTTTGACGGAGAAAAAGAAGCCAGCATTCTTATTCCCGCTTATGACATTTCTCTATTTCCGCTAAACATCCCCGAAGGATTATTGTACAAACACGAGCACTATTCTACTACACAAGGAAGTAGTTTCTACTATCCCCTTCCTTATGCACGAAGCTGTAAAATAACGGTAGACAATGTAGACCGCGATTACTTCTTCCATACGTCCTGCCGCACGTATCCTAAAGGGACTAAAGTCCAAACTTTTACCCTCCAAGACGGAGAGGCTCTACAAGATAAGGCACAAAAACTCAGTGAACAGCTCATGCACCCCAAAGCATATACTGAAAACCTGGAAATTAAAGAGAGCAGATTAACTGCCCACTCATCTCTAAGCATGCCACTTCCCGAAGGAGAAAAAGCAATCCGAAACCTCTCGATACATGTATCAGAGGTCGATTCCGCCAACTATTCTTCAATAATGCGTAATCTGATAGTCAAAATCTCTTTCGATGGCGTTCAAACAGTATGTGTACCATTAAGTGATTTGACAGGAGCTGGTATGGGAGCCCCCGCCGTTCGCAGCTATTATCTGGAAGCAGATGGAAAAGGATATTCAAGGCTACGTTTTGTCATGCCTTATCAGCAGAAAGCCGACATCGAAATCGAAAATATTTCCGAAAACACTGCCAAAATCAAGATAGAGGCTTGTGTTTCTGCATGGAAATGGTATGCCAACACACTATATTTCCATGCCGGATGGAAGCAAGAAAACGGATTGGAGACTAACCGCGGTTTGGACTATAATATGGGGACTTTACAGGGAAGAGGCGTTTTTAAAGGTGACATGCTCTCTTTGTATAATCATTGCCCACGCTGGTATGGCGAAGGTGATGAACATATCTGGATAGATAATGAAGAATTCCCTTCTCACTTCGGTTGTGGCACGGAGGATTACTATAATACAACTTTTGCTCCCATCCATCCTTATTTCAATCCCTTCGGTGGTGCTCCCCGGGAAGACGATGAGGCTTCGAGAGGATACAATACCTTTGTTCGTACACGAAATCTGGATATCATTCCTTTCAACGAACATTTACAATTCGATTTCGAATTGATCAGCTGGGACGGCGGGCAAGTAGATTATGCATCTACCTTGTTCTGGTATGGTGATTTAGAAACTAAAATGACAAATATTTCTGATAGCAAAGAAGCTTTATACACCCTGCCTCCCGCTATCTATACAGACAAACGAACGATACATCGTTAGGATTCACATTCCCCATCTGTTTAGTCAATTATTTAAAGTGGAATTTTTCCCATGTATATACCTTTGGTGTGTCTTTCAGGTAAGGTTCCACTTTCTTTCTGTCTTCTTTCGATAGATATTGGGGAGTCGTATATTCTACCGTCAAGGTCAGGTCGTCCGGATTAAGGGAATACTTACGTAAATCCATATCCAAACGGGAAGTACTTTCAATAAAAGCAATACTATTCTTATCTACATCCTCTTTGAGAAACCAGTCAGCAGAAACCGGAGTAAACATATCCGATGCTTCCAGAGGTTCCCAAGTAGTTGTAAAGAACTGGATACGGCTATCGGGAACCGGTCCGTAAACAGTTGTAATCATACATACGACATTCGTATTATTTACCAGCGGAAGCAACTTCATCTCTACAGTGCTGCGTTCTGTAACCTGCAACAGCAGGTAGTCATCCGTCAGCTTCTTTATGGAAGAAGTGCCGTTCATCGTATTCTTCAATTTGGCTTCCTGACCGGATTTATAAAGTTCGACCAAATCCTTCCGCCATTCATTTTCCAACTGAGGGATATAATTATTCGGCATGGCAACGAAAACAGCATCTATATCCTGAGCCTTTATCGTAAAAGCACACACACAAACTAATATCAACAAAAGTATTCGCTTCATTTTTTCACTTTTCTATTTAGAGCCCAAATATAGGAATATCATCCCAAATAATACCAAAACGAGGTCTATCGCTTTGCTCTTTAAGTTTTTTTCATGGAAGAACAGTGCTCCGGCAGCAAAGGTTATCAGTACATTGCTACGACGTACCATAGAGACTATCGATATCATGGAATCGGGGAATGTCAAGGCATAGAAGTAAATCCAGTCCGCCATACACAGAAATATGGAGATAAATATAATATTCCATCGCCAGGTAAACGGAGTGGTAGTCTTCCTGCGGGGATACCAGAACAGCATAAGTATAGGTATCATCATAATACACTGGTAGATATTGAACCATACTTGCACAGTCATCACATCCATATTTCTCATCAGATGCTTATCATACAAGCCGCTTAATGCTCCGGTTATCACAGATAAAACGGTAAAAAATATCCATTTATTATGAGTAAAACGTATTCCCTCTTTTCTTCCGGAAGAAGAGAGCAGATAAAATGAAGCAATGGCAAAAATAACACCTATCCACTGCAATAAATTCAACCGTTCGCCGAATATAAGCATGGCACCGACCAGATTCAAAACAGGCTGTGTGGCTTTGATGGGTCCGGTTATGGTCAGTGGTAAATATTTCAACCCGAAATAACCGAAAATCCAGGAAGAAAGGACAATTACAGCCTTTACAAATACGGCGACATGGGTTTCAAACGAAACGTGGGGAACATACAACATGGTTCCGTCCAAATAGTCCGTACAAAAAGAAAGAATAATAAAAGGGACAAAAATCAGGCTGCTTATCAGCGTATTTAAAAATAAAACGGGAAGAACAGCGTTTCCATTCAGGGACATCTTCTTGTTTACATCATAACAGCCCAAAAGGAAAGCGGATAAGAATGCTAATGCAATCCACATAAGTATTATCTATTTATTAAAAGAAAACCGGGCAAACCGTTTTTTCTATTGTTTTACAAATAATTTATCAGGATAAGTCACATCCACCAAATACAGAGCATGTCCGGGAGCCGACGTTCCGGCTTCTCCCCTATCCTTTGCTTCTATCACTTTCCTAAAGCCCTCAGCAGTTAGTTTTCCCCTACCCACTTCAAGCAACGTTCCTACAATTGCACGAACCATATTACGTAAAAAACGGTCGGCACGGATAGTAAATACCCAAACATCTCCCTCCTGTTCCCAATGGGCATAACTGATGCGGCAGTTGTTAGTCTTCACATCTGTATGCAATTTACTGAAGCTGGTAAAATCTATATACTCGAACAAAACAGGGCATGCCGCATTCATCGCTTCAAAATCCAGTTTACCCGGAATCTTATAAACCAATTCATAATTGAACGGGTCTTTCCGGGTCGTAACATAATATTTATAAGTGCGGGAAGTTGCATCAAACCGGGCATGTGCTTCCGGGCAAACCGGAACAATATGGTATATAGCAATATCTTTAGGCAACAAACGATTTAGTTTTTCTACAAGAAAAGCCAAATCCTGAATAGGTTCATGCCAGTCGAAGTGGGCGACCATTAAACGGGCATGCACACCGGCATCCGTACGTCCGGCTCCAACAATGGGTACCGGCTGACGTAACAAAGTAGCCAAAGCATCCTCTATACACTGCTGTACCGTAAGTCCGTTGGGCTGTACCTGCCAGCCGCAAAAATTCTTTCCGTTATAACCTAAATATATAAAATACCTGCTCACGTCGGGAGATTGTTGTTTCTATTGTAATTTGAGCACAAAGGTAGCAGAAATATAGTCCGCAGATTGCCTATACAGGCAAAAAAGTGTACTTTTGCACACAAAATACTTCATCACAAAACTATTTGACATGTTTGAAACACTGCTTCAATCATCTTATTTTGCTCTGTTCCTGATTATAGCTTTGGGATTTATGCTGGGCAGAATACAGATCAAAGGTCTCTCCCTGGATGTATCAGCCGTTATTTTCATTGCGTTATTATTCGGACACTTCGGAGTAATTATCCCTAAAGAACTGGGTAATTTCGGATTGGTCTTATTTATTTTTACAATCGGAATACAAGCCGGTCCGGGATTTTTCGATTCATTCCGCTCCAAAGGGAAAACGCTTATTTTAATAACCTTATTAATTGTAGGTTCAGCCAGTCTCACCGGATTAGCTCTTAAATATCTGGTCGGTATAGATACGCCCAGCCTTGTCGGATTGATAGCCGGTGCATTGACCAGTACTCCCGGTCTTGCCGTAGCAATCGACAGCACGCACTCTTCTTCCGCATCCATTGCTTATGGTATAGCTTATCCGTTCGGGGTAATCGGAGTCATTCTCTTTATAAAGTTATTACCTAAAATGATGCGTGTCGACCTTATTGCCGAAGCCAAAGCACTCGAGGCAAGCAGAAAAGGCAAATATCCCCCGCTTCACCCGGCTACATTTGTCGTATCCAATGCCAGTGTTTTTGGAAAAACATTGGCTCAATTGCAAATCAGGGCTATGACCGGAGCAGTTATCTCACGTATCAAACATGGTGGTACCACTGTTATCCCTTCGGCACAAACGGTCCTTCATGAAGGAGATATGCTAAAAGCCGTAGGGAATGATAAATCTCTTGAACAAGTAGCGATCCTTCTCGGTGAACAAGTGAACAATGACCTTCCGTTCGGGAAAACACAGGAACTTCGCTCGCTGTTGGTGACAAACAAGAATATAATCAATAAAACGCTGGGATACCTGAATTTACAAAGTACTTTTGCCTGTACGGTCACCCGTGTCCGTCGAAGTGGAATCGACCTGCCTCCCGAACCGGATTTATTACTGAAGTTCGGTGATAAAATCATGGTTGCCGGAGAAAAAGAAGATCTGGACGAAGTAAGCCAGATATTCGGAAACAACGAAAAAATGCTTTCGGATACGGATTTCTTCCCGATTGCAGCCGGTATCGTATTAGGAGTTTTATTCGGAAAATTAAATATCTCATTTTCGGATTCTTTCTCTTTCTCGCCGGGACTGACCGGTGGTATCCTGATTGTCGCACTTGTATTAAGTGCTATCGGTAAAACAGGTCCCATCATCTGGTCTATGTCCGGTTCGGCAAACCAATTGCTTCGCCAAATCGGTTTATTGCTGTTCCTTGCCGAAGTCGGTACTTCTGCCGGTATAAATCTGGTTTCCACTTTCCAGGAAAGCGGTTGGACATTGTTCGGAATAGGTATAGCCATCACCATGGTTCCGATGATTATTGCAGTTGTCTTCGGGCATTTTGTATTTAAAATAAATATATTGGATTTAATCGGTACAATTGCCGGAGGTATGACCAGTACGCCCGGACTTGCAGCTGCAGACTCCATGAGCGACAGTTCCGCGCCGAGTATCGCTTATGCAACGGTTTACCCGATTGCGATGGTTTTCCTTATCCTGTTTATCCAGTTTATTGCATTATTGGTTGTATAATATAGCTAGCAAACACCGTCTTTCAGGAAGACGGGTTCTTAATTTAAAATAAAAATGGAATTACCTAATGACCCGATGATGCTATTTAGCTTCATCAATATGAAATTGCGGGATAATTATTCTTCTTTAGACAGTTTATGTGATGACATGAATGTAAACAAGGACACTCTAATCAGTAAACTGAAAGAGGTCGGTTTCGAGTACAATTCGGAATATAACAAGTTTTGGTAAATAAAAAAGACCGGTTTGTGTCTCAGGATTTTCTGGAACATACAAACCGGTCTTTAGCTATATCGCTTAAAGTTTAGAACTTTTCAGTCTGTTTCAATATAAAATGTTCTGCTAAATCACCTGTGATAGGTTGCTTATCCCCATCCAACCAACGGACTTGTCCTTCTTCCACTTTTAAATAACCTACCGTACCGGTTTCGCCATCTTTTAAGCCAAGCATGGAACCGTCAAGCGTATAAGTACCTTTTTCATCAAATTCAACATTCCTGTCGATATACGATGAATGCATCAAAATAGGTTGAATCTTTATTGATGGTCAGTGTCGTCTCTATGCCCGGGCAATCGGCCGCAGGCAATGTTCCTTTATACACACCCCAATAATCCAGAGAGTTTTCAGCATTGTGCATATCTACAACTTGTTCTTTCTCTGTTGCCTCCGCCGAATTCGTATCAGCTTTTTTATTGTTTCCACAAGCGGTTAAAGCTGCAACTACCATTAGTGATAAAATAATCTTTTTCATAACATCTACATTTTGTGTGTCTACTCTACTAAAAAACGGTCTTTCTAAATTCTCTTATGCCACAAATATAGATTTTCTTTTCATCCGTTCTACGGGCTTAAAGAAGATTAACCTATGGTTTTTATCTCTTGATTATTAAAATATAGAATACTGTTTCGCCTCTTTTAATCAAAAAATCATTTATATCGACCATCATTACAGACTCATTCTTGTATTATCTTTGTAACGGATAATCCTTTTACAATCATACCATGTTTTAATATTTTCGAAACAACAGATTTTATTGTCGCCTTATAAATCATGAATTCCAATAATAAACGAATTGCCCAAAATACATTATTACTTTATTTCCGCCTATTAGTTACGATGGGAGTATCTTTGTTCACTTCCCGAATTATACTAAAAGTATTAGGTATTGAAGACTTCGGAATATTCAGCCTTGTCAGTGGAGTGATTGCCATGTTCGGTTTTCTGGATATGACTCTCGGTTCCGCTACATTCCGCTTCCTATCCATTGAAATAGGAAGAAAAGACTACATACAACTGAAAAAACTTTTCAGTATATCCATTACCTCCCATATTATATTCGCAATCATTATTCTTATTCTGGCAGAAAGTATCGGACTATGGTTCTTAAATACACATCTGGTAATTTCTCCGGACAGGCTTCAGGCTGCAAATTGGGTTTATCAATTTGCTCTACTATCTTTTTTAACCAATATGATTACTGCACCATACAACGCAATAATCATTTCACATGAAAAAATGAATATCTATGCTTATATGAGTATTATCGAGGTTATCTTGAAATTACTCATAGTCTTTACTCTTCAATGGTTTGATTTCGACAAACTTAAATTATATGCCATTCTGACTTTCTCCGTATCTTTTTGCATAAGGATGGCTTACCGTTCTTATTGTAAATTCAAATTTCAAGAATGTAAATATCATTATGTATGGGATACAAAACTTTTAAAAAGTTTTTTCACATTCTCAGGATGGAGTATATTTGGAAATCTGGCGGGTATTAGTGCTCATCAAGGATTAACTCTTATTATAAATATGTTTTTTGGAACGGTTGTAAATGCGGCTATGGGCATTGCCAACCAAGTAAATACGGCAATTGTCAATTTTGTTTCAAACTTCCAAACAGCCTACAATCCTCAGATATTAAAAACATATACATCTGGGAACAGGCAAGACTTCATCAATCTTGTTATCATCACTTCCAAAGGCTCTTTTATGCTGCTATTCATCCTTTCGATGCCTGTTTTCATTAATTGTGCTCCAATCTTAAAACTTTGGCTAACCGAGGTTCCGGCACATACGGCAACCTTCTGCCAATTAATGATCTTACTATCATTAATCGATACGTTAAGTGCCCCTCTGTGGATGACGGTACAAGCAAACGGACAAATTAAAACCTATCAACTATGCATCAGTTTTATTACATTTTGTAACCTTCCATTAGCATACTATATCCTAAAAATCGGCTATCCCGTGGAATCTGCATTAGTTGTACGTATTACGATGAGTCTTATCAGTCTGATATTTCGTCTTTGCTATTTAAGGCACCTTATTCATTTTCCGGTTATACTATTTATTCAAAAAGTTTTATATAGAGTATTCATTATTGTAGTAGCAACATTACCCATCCCCCTTATATCTCTAAAGATATGGGATAATGAAACATTGATTGGTCTTATCACTATTTTTTGTATTTCATTCATATGTGCCTGCCTAGCCACTTTTTTCCTGGGTTTAACAAAACAAGAAAAAAGACCGATACTTAATATGCTTCATTCTAAAATCCAATTATTTAGATAGCATATGTTAATTTTTATTTTCATGCATATGACTTTTTTCATTAATCGAACTTAATACTTTTTCATTCTCAATAAATGAAAATAATACGATAAAAGGACCTATGCCCCCTTCTTTTTCTCCTTATCTCAGAGAAGCACAAAATATAATAAAATAAAATCTACATTTTATTCCTCATTTATAGAACTACTTTTGTTATTGGATATCTATATTTTTCTTATTCATATAGAACAAATCCCTTAAAATCATAATACTAACTTAATTTCAAGATATATGTATAAACTTCTAGTATGTATATTTTTTCTCCTAAAACTTTTAAAAAAAGAAGGATTGAAGAATCCATATAAAAAGCTCAAAAAAGCTACAACATCATCATCTACAATGGTTATTTTCGCAAATGGTCCTTCTTTAATGGAAGACATTGATAAGCTAAATAAAGTTTGTAGTGATAAATTCCCTGATAATTGTTCCATATTTGCCATGAATAATTTTGCTTGCCATGAAGCATACCAGATATACAAACCTAAATATTATGTCTTAAGTGACCATGTCTTTCTAAAAAACACACCTCATGCAGAAAGAGGAAAAAAGGTTTTAAACGATATTGCCCACAACACAACTTGGCCAATCGATCTATTTCTACCTTACTGGGCTAAGAATTCTGATTTCTATAGCATACTGAAAAATAATAAGTTAATTACCATTCATTACTTTCATAGTACTTACCATATCGAAATAGGTTCATACCGTAGATTCATCTTTAAAAACGGATTAGGTAATGGTGAATATGGAAGTGTCGTATTAAATGCTGAATACATATCGATGATGTTAGATTACAAAAACATTTATTTATGTGGTGTAGACCATACATTTTTCAATGGACTATATGTAAATGAAAAAAACCAATTATGTATGTTAGAAGAATATTTCTATGAGAAAAAAGAAATAATCTTATACAATCATTATACAGATGAGAAAAATCTACAACCCTATTCTGTTTATGAATATTTGAAATCAAAAACTTCCATATTTTATGGACATGAGGTTATGGAAGATTTTGCAAACTTTTGCAACACTAAAATTATTAATGTCACTTCAAAATCCATGATTGATTCTTACGAAAGGCTGGAATCGCATATACAGTCTTCTCAAGTCAAATTCACCCAGTAAACACTCCACCGAAAAATTATCATTTGCAGCGATTTAATTTTGCATAAAGATCTAATTACTTCTTTAATACGGTATAAACCGTTCACGTATTCTTATTGCTACTTTTTTTATTGTCGGAGAAATGAATAATAAAACAATGCAAACAAGAATACTTATAAAAACAATCCCAAAATAATCCATTGTAGATTTAATCAATATTTGTCCTGATATCAAATTCTTTAAATACTTGTCTGACATTATATTTGAAATCATATAATCCTGATTATTACTCAGATAGTCATTACAAATACTATTTAATGTATTTCCAAGCATATAGTTTGTTTCATTTACATTTTCTCTGAACCTTTCGAATATTTCACTTTTAGTATATGATTGGAAATAATTATTAATCGAAAGACCTGCGCAGAATCCTACAAATCTTGAGAATATTCCGATAAAAGAGACATTATATGCCAAATGCTCAGGAACAGTTGATACAGTAAATACAACAACAGGAACAAAAAGGGTACTTGTTCCTAAACCATAAATGAATATGGGAATATAAAAAAAAGTAATTTCTACAGATGAAGAAAACGTAAAATACATAATCAGGTGAAACAAGGCAAGTAAAGAAAAGCCTACAATGATAATATTGATTAGAGGTGCCCGATATATAATATATCTCGCTGTTACAAATGAACCTACTATAATCCCCATTATATTCATAATCCAGACAGGTGTCATATGTATTGGATCAACATCAAGAATCTGCTCAATATATACATAAACAAAAATCACAGTACCTTTGAATATATATAGTGCAACTAATAATAGTAACCCTATAATAAAACTTTTATACTTGAATAAGCTCAAATTTATCAATGGCCTCTTTATCAATAATTGACGAGTGACAAACAAAACAAGTAATATAAATGCCACAAAAGTTAATCTAGTAAATTCCTTACTCTCAAACCAATTTAGTTTCTGAGCATATACCAGTAAATATCCCAATAACGCACAAAAGGCTGTATATAAGATGGCTCCGATCCAATCAATCTGATAGAGAGGTATTTTTTTGTAAAATCGGGCTTTTCTCTTCATCGTAATGAAAACAAGAACTAATGTGAACAATATTGAAATATTCAATCCATAAAACAAATAATTAAATTCTTTAAAATGAAGTAGCCAGCTACAGTATATGGCACAAACAGGGATGGATATTTGCAATCCTCCGTAAAATATACTATAACCAAAAACCTTTGATTTCGGCTTATGAAAAAGAGGAAATACAAGGTTTAAAACAACACTACATAATAGAGCACAGGCAATACCTTGCAAGAACCTACAAATCATAAAAAGAATAATATCTCTGGTATAAAAGCACACTATATAACTGATAATATCCAGCACTAATCCTAAAACAATATAATCCCTTGCTATAAAATATTTAATAAGTCTGTTATCTAAAGCGAGAAATGCAATCACTGTCGCATACATCAAAACCACAGAATACTGAATGTCTACTTGTTCAAATCCATAATAACCGATTGCGCTTTCCATATTACTGTAATATAAAGCGAATCCAAGTAAAGACATGGCTAATATGGAAACAATAGTTCCCCGGATAAGCCATTTTGGAACCCAATCTTTAAAAACACCCTTATCTGTTCCCATTTGCTATTGTTTTAAAACTGAAACGTTTGCATTCATTCCGGCAGATAATTTCTCTATCTTTACCTTCGAGTCGGTTAAATCTATTTTTACGGGAATTCTTTGAATTACTTTTACAAAATTTCCAGTTGCATTATCCGGAGGTAATAAAGAATATCTTGAACCTGTTGTAGGCGACACTGATTCAATTTTACCATGAAAGACCTCATTGGGAAAAGCATCCACATATATATCCACGCTTTGTCCAATGCTAAATGATTCAATTTGAGTTTCTTTGAAATTAGCAACCACCCACTTTTTTTCTTCATCATTAACCATGAAAGCCAACGTCTGTCCGGCTTGTACCAATTGGCCCTCTTGTATATTTTTTTTCCCGATTCTCCCTCTAAATGGAGCCGTTATTACAGTATATTGCATCTTAAGTTTCTGATTGTCTAATATCGCCTTCTTTCTTTCTATTTCCGCAATAATGGTATTCATATCTTTCTTTATCTCAATTGTTTTAGATTTTGAGACCTGCATTTTTTTCTGAGCAGACTCATATTCCAAAACCGCAATTCTAAATGCAGCTTCAACTTTTTCGAACTGTTGTGGTGTTGTAGAACCCTCACATAATAGATTTTTATATCGTAGGTATTCTTTCTCCTGATACTTCATTTTTATTTCAGCGGTTGAAATTTGCGTTTTTAGAACCTCGATATTCCGGTTTTGTGTTATTTCATTAGCTACTAAATACTCTAATTTTGCATTACTCTCAAGAATACTTGCTGTCGATTCTTTTTTATCTAATTCAAACTCTCGACTATCTATGACCACTAATGTATCACCAGTATTTACCCTTTGATTTTCTTCAAAGTATATCTTATTGATATAGCCTACAACCCTTGTATTTATTGGAGACAGATATGCTTCTATTTGAGCATTATTTGTCTCTTCATATTTTAAAGATCTAAGAAAATATATTCCACTCCAAACAATCATAAATATTAACAATAAGACACCAATAATTCTAGTAAAAATAATGGTAATACGGTCGATTTTATTTCTTCTTTTCATACTATTCTCATATTATTTTATAATACTCCCATTGCTTCACGAAGTTTTAAATATTCTATTTGAAGATTAATTTTTGAAGTCATAAGTTTAAATTTGGCATCCAAGAGGTCAGTCTCTGCATCTAATAGATCTGTTAATGTCAGTTGTTGGTTATAGTATGCATTCTTAAGCACTCGTACAGTTTCCGTCACTCGCACTATATTCTTATTTGCTGTTTCAATACTTTCTTTTGAATATTGTAATTGCAAATAGATCTCCCTAATTTTTATCGATAATTTATCTTCAACTATATTCCTGTTTATTCTTTCTTGTTTATAAGCCAACTTATTTGCCGTTACTTTATAAGAATTTTTATAGAAAGCATCTATAGGAAACGATATTTTTATACCGAATTGACCAAACCCATATTGATTAGAGGAATAGGGATACAAAAATACTTGAGGATATTTTATATTATAATAAGAGAAGAACGCTATTTTAGGTAAAACATTTGCTTTTGATTGTCGAATATTTAATTTGCTTATATTCAGTCTGTCCAAAGCCATTTTACAGATAAAGTTTTCTTTCAACGCTATACTTGTAAGTTCCTCATATCCTGAACAGTTTAAATCCGCAAAAGAGAACAGTTCATGATAGTTTATTTCTATACTATTATTCTCATCACGTCCCATTAAAATATTTAACTGTTGAATATCCAATTGGATATTATTATTTATCTCAGATAATGAAAGTTCTATATCGGACAACTTTACAGAAGCTCTTAACAGATCACTTTTTAAAACAACCCCATTATTATAGAAATTTTCTATAGTCTTCAATTGTAATTTATCTGCAAGAATTTCTTGTTGCACTAAATCTCGAAATTGAAGATTTCTGAAAAGATCATAATATGTTACTGCAGCAATAAGTTTTATATTATTTTTAGTAGCCTCACATTGATGTACTACAAGATTTTTTTCCTCTTTTCTAAGTTTTGTATTACGATATTTTTTACCTCCATCATATAAATCCAAACTTAACTCATAACCAACCCCATAACCATATTTTCCTATAGGAAAATAATCAGGGGTAGAAAATAGCTCATTTTCATAAACAGGCATTTTTGTATTTCTATCATAATTCGCATTTAAAGAAATATCAGGGAAATAATCAGCTATAGCAGAATGGATTATCTGTTCTCTCCTTTTTATCTCGAGAAGTTCGACCTTTATGTTTTTATTATTTTTCTCTATGTTTTTCCAAATATCTTCAAGTGTTAGAAAATTATCAAACCTACCCGTATTTTGCTGAGCATAGCTCTCTTTAGTTATAAATGAGAATAACAGAATAAACACTAAAATATATTTCATTTTTCCAATAATTAATTGATGTGGCAAAGTTATTCGGAAATATATTTTGTTTTTTTCCATAATCAGCCTATTTTTTGCTAATTTTGGCCAAGTAATTTTTTTAAGAATATGAACTTTTTACACTACTTGTCAGAAAGTGTTGATAAATATCCTAATTCAATATTTGTTATTAAGCAACACATAGATCAAGAATTAGCTCTTCATAGCCATGAAAAAGGACAATTACTATTAGTGTTTGGAGGAATTGCTTATTTACAAACCGAAGAAATAGATTATTATATTCCTTCCCATCATTATATATGGATTCCCAAATTGCAACCACATCGTATTTTGTTTAATTCAAAGGATTTATACATTCAAAACATATATTTTAGTGATGAACACGACTTAGAAAATTCTTTCTATGATAAATTAGGTATTTATCCAGTAAGTCCTCTGCTGCATGAAATACTCAATTTTTCCGTAAACTGGCAGGGAGATATATTCCCCGCCTCATGGGAATACGAACTTTTACTAACAATGAAGCACTTATTACCCAAAGAGAAGCTCAAACGATTTTCTATTCAACTACCAACTACTACAAATAAAAAGCTAATAGAGATAACACAATATTTACGAAATAACTTGCATGAACCCCTAACTTTGCCTTTTGTTGCGCAACATTTTGGTTTTAGCGTTCGCAGTATGACTCGCTTATTTCAATCCAGCCTTTATATCTCCTTTTTACAATATCTTAAGATGTTAAGAATTATACGATCATTGGAACTAATGAAGGATTCTGATATGACTATTACTGAAATAACTTATAGTGTAGGATATTCCAGTGTTTCAGCATTTAGCAATGTATTTTTTCAATTGACAAATACACGTCCTAAAGACTTCAAAATGATGTTAACATCAAAAATGAAACCTCTAATGTAATTTTCAAAGATGCCCTAAGTCTTTCAAGAAGTATTAATGGAATCTAATAGTAAGGTGTAAATAAAAAAAGGTCCTGATTTTACAAACCAGGACCTTTTAATTATATAAAGTAACTTATTACTTCTTCATAGCTTCTTCAATAGCAACTGCTACAGCAACAGTAGCACCTACCATCGGGTTATTACCCATACCCAGGAAGCCCATCATTTCTACGTGAGCAGGAACTGATGAAGAACCGGCAAACTGAGCATCACCATGCATACGGCCCATAGTATCCGTCATACCATAAGAAGCAGGACCTGCTGCCATGTTATCCGGGTGCAAAGTACGGCCTGTACCACCACCTGATGCTACAGAGAAGTACGGGTGACCATTTTCCATACATTCTTTCTTATAAGTACCTGCAACAGGGTGCTGGAAGCGAGTCGGGTTAGTTGAGTTACCAGTGATAGATACATCAACACCTTCTTTACGCATGATAGCAACACCTTCACGAACATCGTCAGCACCATAGCACTTAACTTTAGCACGCAAACCTGTAGAGTATGCTTTTTCTTCGATTACATTAACATCGCCAGTCATATAATCGAACTGAGTCTGAACGTACGTAAAGCCATTAATACGGGAAATAATTTTAGCAGCATCTTTACCCAGACCGTTCAGGATAACGCGCAACGGTTCTTTACGAACTTTGTTTGCCATTTCAGCAATCTTGATAGCACCTTCAGCCGCAGCGAAAGATTCGTGACCTGCCAAGAAAGCGAAACATTTTGTTTCTTCACGCAACAGACGGGCAGCCAGGTTACCATGGCCAATACCAACCTTACGGTCTTCAGCTACAGAACCTGCAATACAGAATGCCTGCAAACCGATACCGATAGCTTCAGCAGCGTCAGCAGCATTTACACAACCTTTCTTGATAGCGATAGCAGCACCTACTACATAAGCCCAACAAGCATTTTCAAAACAGATAGGCTGTGTTTCCTTACACATTGTATAAGGATCGATACCTTTTGCATCACAAATTGCTTTTGCATCTTCGATACCGTTGATGCCATATTCTTTTAAAACCGCGTTGATATGATCGATACGACGGTCATAACTTTCAAATAAAGCCATATTATTTTTACTTTTTTAAATTCTTATTTACCAGGAATAAAGATATCAGAAAATTGAAAACAAGCACACCTCCGCAACAGGCTACATAGAAAGCCATCCAGGGACGATCCGGTTTCATCACAAAATAAGTAATAACCGTTGCTATCACAGTGATAGCAATCAGTCCCCACAGGACGCGTGTTAATGTTTTCTTATTCATTACGAGGATCGATATATTTTACAGCTTCTTTGAAACGACCGTAAGAACCTTTGGCTTTTTCCAGTGCTTCGTTAGCATCCATACCCTTCTTTACCATATCCATGAATTTGCCCAGGTGGATAAATTCATAACCGATTACTTCATCGTCAGCATCCAAAGCCATACGAGTACAGTATCCTTCAGCCATTTCCAGGTAACGAACACCTTTAGCCAAAGTACCGAACATAGTACCTACCTGGCTACGCAGACCTTTACCCAAGTCTTCCAGACCTGCACCGATAGGCAGACCGCCTTCAGAGAAAGCAGACTGTGTACGACCATAAACGATCTGCAAGAACAATTCACGCATTGCAGTGTTGATAGCGTCACAAACAAGGTCAGTGTTCAAAGCTTCCAACAGCGTTTTACCCGGAAGAATTTCTGAAGCCATAGCTGCAGAGTGAGTCATACCGGAACAACCGATTGTTTCAACAAGAGCTTCCTGAATAATTCCTTCCTTAACGTTCAGAGTCAGTTTACATCCACCCTGTTTCGGTGCACACCAACCGATACCGTGAGTCAAACCAGAAATGTCTGTGATCTGAGTTGCTCTAACCCACTTTCCTTCTTCAGGAATCGGAGCACTCTGGTGGTTAGCTCCCTTTTTTACAACACACATGTGTTGAACTTCATGTGAATAAATCATAATCGCTAATTTATTATATTAAAGTGATAATAAAACTTTATGCTATTTTTATCGTAAAATCGCTATCATTAAGACCGCACAAAGATAAAATTTTAAATTTAGCCGTGCAATAAGCGTTGTTCGTTATTTGTCGGTAAAATCCACATTAAGTGGAGTACCATTCAGGATTACGGACCAGGTTACCGGGGCTATTTTCTTCATCATAACCGTTACCCCACAATATTTTTCCTGGGACAGGCGGATAGCTTTCAGTATTTTTGCACTGTCTGCCGGATTTCCGGTCACATGGTAAGTTACATGAAAATCCGTATAAACCATAGGTATTCCATCTGAAGTTCCGGCTGTAACATCTATAGACAAGCTTTCAAAACGTATTCGCATTTTTCGGAAAAGAGGGGCAACATCCATTCCCGTACATCCTGCCAAAGCTACAAGCATAAGCGCCTTCGGACGCGGTCCTTCATCATTTCCTCCATTCTCCACTGCGGTATCGATAACGATAGGGTGACCGTTCAACTCCGTTTCAAAAGTCGAATCTTTTTTCCATTTTAAAGTGATTTGAGCAGACATAGGCGTTAAGATTATTATGATGTGTCCAAATTTACGGTAAATAAGAAAGATAAACAACACATTACAGGAATTATTCTATGCATCTTAATCAGAGATTCTGCCATTACTCTATTCCCCTGCTTCTTTCCAATAATTCCACAAAATCAAAAGAATCCATTCGGGAATACCGGATTTTGTCTGATAAATATTTAATCGACAGATTTATATTGAAAGCCAGTAACAAAGAAAAAGAGATTTTCGTATAAGACGGTTTAATGTTCTCATACGGTTGCATCCATAAATTAAGCACTTTCAGCAACAGATTCAAATCATCCGCTTCATACAGAAACTTCCCGAGTACCGTATCTTCCCGTATATAATCCACAAATTGCTGCCGTTCCTTTTTTATCAGGCAGATAAAAAACTGTTGGTATGCCGATCCCAGTTCGTTCCATTCAGCCAGGGCGATACCATACGTTTGTTTACAAAAAATGCCTCTTTGTTCGAGAGGCATGCATTCTAAATACTCATAATACTTTCGGACGGAAGGTCTGTGTCCACCAAACAGAGCAATCAATTGTTCTTTCATTAAAATTCCGGGAGGGGGAAAATTTATCCCTCACGCCCGGAATGCCACTGTAAAGACAGTGAAATAGTAGAAAAGGTCAGACCCATTCTTTTAAGATCTTCGGCAGTGGCTGAAAGAAGGGTTGGATATTTTTAGTCCGTTCGAGATTATATATGAATTCGAGATTTTTTTATGTTTTACTGCTTAATAGAATTTTATAAGTTTTGATTTACAACATATATGTTGATTTTGAATATTTACTACTTAAACAAACAGTAGGTTATGGTATACTTCATTCTATAATAAGTACAGACTATGCTTCTCTATAAATTTTTAACAAGTTCTGGATTTGATTATTTATATAAAAATCAGATAAGTATAGTTCTCTGGACTTTTTCCCAAATTCCACGCGTTTAGAATGATTGTTGGATATTTCGATAATTTTTTCATAAAAAATATCTTTATCAAGTGGAAGTAAATATCCATTTATTTTATGTTTCACACAATCCCTATTTCCAATCACATCTGAGGCAATTATTGCTTTTCCCAAAGACATTGCTTCTATTATAGAAAGAGGTAATCCTTCATAAAGCGATACAGAAAGATAGAAAAGTGAATGTTGAACATATTCCAAACACTCCTCATGCGAAATCCAAGGAAGAAGTACAATATTTTCTTCTAAATGCCATTCTGTTATCTGTTCCTTCATTTTTGTTAAATCCGGTGAATAAAAACCTACCCCCAATAGGTAAAACTTTAACTGTGGCATTTTGATAGCCACTCTTCTAATAACATCTAATAGAAAAAGAGGATTCTTTTGATAACAAGGACGCCCTATACAACTAATAAAAGGTATATTCTTGATTTCAACATCGCTATAACTTACTGAAGCATCCGGTACAGAGTTGTGCCATACTTTCGCTTTCTTTTCGTTATAATGTACAAATTCAATTCCCAATGCTCTTTCTGATTCTGAACAAGCCAATAAATAAGAATTGGTTCTTACTATTCTTTCTAAGAAAATAAATATTTTTCTTTTTAGTACAGAAGATGAGCTGAGAAATGAAAAAGCATGAGGCGTATAAAATGTTTTTGTTCTTGTCAGGAATCCAGCAACTCTTCCAATAAAGCCTCCCTTGGCACTATGGCAATGAATAATGTCTGGTTTTTCTTTGTGAATAATCCAAATGGTTTGTACTAAACCTATAATATCGTTCCATAGATTCAGAGAACGATAAAGGTTTATTTTATATTCTTTTACAGGTTTTCCCATTCGCATAACAGACTTGCTATTGTCAGCCTTACCGTGAGCTATCACGAAATAAAAAGATGAATCTGCATAAGCAATAGTGTTTCGGATATAAATATCCAATCCACCTATTAGCTGACCCAAATGAAGAATTTTCATAAAACGGTTACAATAATTTTAGTATCTGTTCTTTCTTGTTTATCAAAATAGAATATACTGGGATATATTTGTAAATAATAGATATAGTACCTATCACACAGTTTTCTACAATTGTCACTTCCTTAAAAATAATGACATGAGCCTATCTAACAATGATTGCCGATTTTCACAGGGATAAAGGCCACCTTATAATTTAGTTAGAGCCCACTATTGTAAATTAATCATTAGAATCTAGATGTATTCCGACAATAATTTCTGTAACGATACGATTTCAGCAAATCTTTTTCGTGTGAAATAACCTTATGCCCGAAAGTCTTGGCATAAAACAACAAAGATGAGCCAAAACCGCAAATGGTAAGATTCGTCAATGAAGAAACAATAAGTTCAAAAGGAATATCCATCGGTAGTTCTTTGACTTTCATTCCTTTATCTTCAAACATTTTAATATACACCAACTTAATTTCTTCCGATTGAATAGGATGAAACTTAATGTAGTTTTTTACCTTACCACATGCGGTTATAAGATTGTCTGTTGATTTAAAATAAAGTTCCTTTTCTACTTGACCTAACTCTACCGCTCCTTCCAACACAAATATTGGGTATTGAGCATCAAGTTCTATTTCCAATTTAATATTTGGCCAATGTACCATGATAATCTGTAATGGTTCATTTCCAAAATACTCTTTGTCAAATGCAAATACAGTGACAGGACGATTGTATGGATCATTAGGAGCTGGAAACCAATTATAGCATTTCCAAAAACGCTTCTCATCATGGAGACACAAACGATTATACAGAATAAAGTACCATAAATTGTGGTGATTCAAACAATCGTACATAATGCGTCCTCCTTCTTGTACAAAAAAACATTCTTTGCATTTAGAATTTGTAGCAAGTATTTGAAAAGAGGGCGATTGCAAATGAGGTACATATAGGTAGTAACTATCGCCCAATTCATCTGCCACAAAATCATCAAAAAAATTCACAATTTTATTTCTTCGTTTTCGATTTACAGTAAATTTTTTGCGCGAAAAACTCAACATAATATGAAAAGATGTTTCAATTTCTTTACTAAAATCGAAACATTTATAAGAATAATTCAAATTATTTTTATAATGGCGTGAATATATAAAAACCACGTCTTCTTTTTTCAAATTCAACTTTCCAATTACACCTATTGATGTCAGAAATATTGTATGAGAATGAATGAGAAATAAATGTTTCATATCCGTTCTTTATAAGTTTCCAATATTTTTTCTGCAAATTCAAAATCTTCCGGCCAATCAATATCCACACCCTCAATTTTATCTATCTGTACCATATACGGTTTAAAACCTATACGTTGTTTTTGTACAGCCCAAACATCATGCTTAAACATGAAGAAGGCGCTTGTCTCCACATAAATAGGTTTTATAGTCTGTGTACGTGGAATCTCTTTCAAATTATAATTCAAAGGTTTACCATCGAACCAAATAAAAGTTTGCATTTTCTCGCAAGTAAAAGCAGAATCATAACCTTCATTCAATATTTTATCAAGGGCCATCTCTACTGTAAACTGTTTAACAAAAGGTGAAGTAGTATGAGCTAATACATAAATATCCGCATTTATCGTTTTTATAAATTCTTCATAAATCTCTTGTCCTAAAGTCTCATCTCCATCAAGATATTCGGGGCGTTTAAGAAATTTTACACGGATAGGAAGATATTGGATTATTTCCTCTTGACTACAATAAACATACACTTCATCAATCTTTTTTACACTGATTAAGGTTTCAAGAATATAACACATTAAAGGTTTTCCTCCCAATAATTTGAGATTTTTTCCAATTACCCTTTTGCTGTTCAAACGGATAGGAACAAATGCCACTGTTTTCATTTTAATTTTATATTTTATAGACAAGAAAAAGTATCAATTATACCAACGAGTTGATTATTGTCATCAACTACTATTAAAGAATGAATATTATGTTTTCGCATTAAGGTTTCAGCATCAGACAATTTAGCAAATTCATTTATCATTTTGGGATTCCGGCTCATTATTTCTTTTACCTTTAAAGAAAAGAATATATCTTGCTTATTTTGCATAGCTCGACGAACATCACCATCAGTTACAACGCCAATAATTTTTCCTTCATCAATAGCTATAGCGATGCCTTGCTTAGTCTTACTTATTTCTATAATTGTATCACAGACTTTCGTATCTAAAGATACAATCGGTAAGTTTGTAGATATCATATAATCTTTCACTTTTGATAGTAAACGCTTTCCTAAACTTCCTCCAGGATGAAATCGAGCAAAATCTGAAACTTTAAAATGCCGAATTTCCATTAATGCACAAGCAATAGCATCACCCATAGCCAATGTGGCAGTAGTCGATGATGTCGGAGCTAAATTCAGAGGACACGCTTCACGTTTTACTGCTATATTTAAATGATAATTAGAATATTGTGCCAATAATGATTTAGGGTTACCTGACATTCCAATAATAGGAATTTTTCTTTCTAACAACAGAGGTATAAAGCGTAACAGTTCATCTGTATTTCCAGAGTTACTAATGGCCAACACGACATCTTCAGATGTAAACATCCCCAAATCACCGTGATAGGCATCAAGTGGGTTTACAAAGAAAGAAGGGGTTCCAGTACTAGCCAATGTGGCTGCAATCTTTGCTGCTATATGTCCAGATTTTCCAACTCCTGTAATAATAAATCTCCCTTTACAATGATAAATCAAATCTATTGCATTATCAAAATCTTTGGTAAGTAGAGGTATTAAACCTAAAATGGCAGCAGCTTCATCTTCGAAACATTTCACTGCATACTGTTTAATTTCTTTCATTACTTTCTATGCTATATTCTATAAATTTACATCTTTATCACCTATGGTAATAAAGAATGAATGTACGAAACATATCAAACTAAAATTTAAGGATAACACTGATATTATATTGCTTATAAAACACTTATACAACAGCATAAAGTAATTTTATCGATTCTATAAATATAAGAAAGTGCTATAAATATTAGTCTTATCAAAGTTTTAATTATTGGATAAACTATTATGAACATTTTAATCTTAAATTGAACATAAAGAATAGAATATTATAACAAGAATGTTTTAATAAAAAATAGGCAACACCTATTTTATTTGAGCGTCTATAAATCGCTAATGTATGTTGTAAAAGAAAATAGTTTGGTGTAAAATCTTTATTTAATAAACCTGACAATACTTTAACTTTTTCCTTCTGTGTATATGGACACCCGGAGTCTGCTAATATTGCAATGATAGGACAATATACAAATTTCATTAAATAATAGACATAATCAAGTGACTTAACATTATAATCTATACTAAATTTCTCCAAAACCTTATTAAACAATTGTGCTAGTTTTATTTTAGACTGGATATTTTGTAAATTAAATTTTGTAGAAGTAGAAAACCCCTTCCGTATATAATGATAATAATAAATATTATTTAATAATACTAATCTATTTACATTCCCAATAATATCATACATAAAGGCGATATCTTCCCCACCACTTTTATAGTCAATATCAAACTGAATATTGTCAAACAGACTTCTTCTAAACAAACCATCCCAAACACAATTCAATACACCAGAATCTTTTAGGCAAAAAATACATTCTGATATTTCATCTCTTTTCAGAATTCTATTTTGTAAAATTTCAGTCTTTATACGGATTAAACAATCTTTCTTATAAATAAATTCTTTCTTGCAGAACTTTACGATATCCGCATTTTGTTTTATTGCAGTAGTATAAGCTTTTTTCAATAGCCCCTGCAAATATTCATCATCATGATCAGAGAAACTTATATACTCTCCTTGAGCTATTTTTAATGCTGTATTTCGTGCATTACATATTCCTCTATTTGTCTGATGAATAACAATTACACGATTATCTTTTTGCGCATATTCATCACAACGTTCCGAACTGCCATCTGTAGAGCCATCATCAACAAGAATTAACTCAAACTCTTTTAGACTTTGATTTAATATACTATCAACAGCTCTCTTCAAATAGTTTCCTGAATTATATACAGGCATTATTACAGATACTTTTATATCGCTGGAATTCATATGGTTTATACTATTATTTTATCCATCTCATGTTAACTTTTAATGCTACGACACAATCTTTATATTTTAATAAATAAATACAATATAAACATAAAAAAGTAAAGGATGCAAGAAATATTGATAAATACACATGTAGTATTATAAATATCACTGTTAACCCCCATAATAGAAGCACATCGTTCCTTATTACAACAGCATATTTGTAAGATAAAAACAGTTCTGTTATGGAGCTTCTTATACATAAAGCAATTAACATAGATAAGACAACAATTGTTATACTATGAAAGATATATATTGAAACTAGGGTTAATACTATACTTATTATACAAGATATGATATTAAATAGTAAAAGTTTTTTTTCTTCCCGAAGGACCTTCATGAATGTATTATTTAGCATTTGCATCTTTCCTTCATAACAACAGAGAGGAAATAAAAAAATAAAGTAAAATAAACTATCTTTGTAATCAGGAATCCAATGATTAACAAAAAAGTATATCGGTGTATATAGTAAAAATATTATCGGTAAAAAAGCAGTAAGAATTCTGTTAAATTTCACAAAATACAACTTCAAATTATTACTATCTACTCGACGAAGAACGGGAAAGATAACAATGCTAATTTGGCTCATAAAAACAATAAAAAAATTTATCATAATTATAGAAAATGAAACTTTACCAAATTCAATAATGCCAAAATTTACATCTATAAAGAATCTGCCAATTCCTAAAATTAGCATACTAGACACATTGGAAAATGCTAAAATCAAACCACATCCTATATTTTTTTTCAATTCTTCTATAGGAGGATATCTATTTATTTTTATTGCTTTTGTTATTTCTTTGCAGTGGAAACTATTATATAACAGAGCTATACAACGACAAGTTATATATAATACAATCAATAATTCATAATTTTGTTTTTTCAAAAACAACGAGATTATTATCAAAATAATCAATAGCATTTTTTCAATCATTATGCTTATAGAATAATATTTTATATTATTAACAGCTTGCAAAATATATCCAAAAAAGAATATTGAATTACTTATCAATATACATAAACAGCTAGATACGATAATAAAGACCCTGTCTCCTGTAATATATATATATGTAAATAAACTTATAATAAAACAAATAATGATTTGCCATATCATTGATATTGCAAACTGCCATCCTAGCATTACATAATTTAACTCTTTATAAGATACACCTCCAAAACGAAGATAAATCCCATCATACAAACCTAAATGAAGAAAGCCTCCATAAGATGTATAAAAAATAAAAAGCTGCCAATAAGAAAACGCCTTAACTCCAAGTATTTTTGGAACAATCAATGTCATTATAATACTTAAGACTAGACTTACAACCTGTGCACCAAAAGCATATAGAATATTTCTCCTAATATCACTTTTATTTAAAGGCATAAATGCTTTTTATTAAATACCTGTTCATAATATATAACAACAGAATCTCCTCAATAAATCCAATATTTAATCGAATAAAAAATATATCTTCTGCCGCATATGTTGGTAATGCTGCATATAAGTATCCGTATAGGATTATTAGAAATGAAAAACTCTTACTATTATAGCTTTTAAAGAAAGCAATATTTAATATTTTAGACAAAATAAAACTCATTAAAAAAGGCATCATAAAAACTCCAAATATTCCAAAATCATGATGATAACGACGAAATGAAGTATATACATTCCCCAAGCTTTCACCTCGTTTTGTATATTTAAATGGAAGTCCAATATTCACCTTGTCACCTTCTAACTTATTAATAAATACACTAATCCCATTAAAAGTTTCAGATTTTGAAATATTAAAACTATAAGATTTATTATCTTTTAAATATAAATCAAAATTTAAAATTGGTACACCTATATACATTGTAATATAATCAGAAAATTTAGCATCTTCACTACTAAGTCTTCCTAAAGCAATCCTTAAAGAATAAAAAACGAGTAATATCCCCACAAATGATAATATCACATAAATTTTAAATTTGGAGAAAAAATAGATAAATTTTCTTTTTTCAAATTCCAAAAAACAACATATATATATAAATAATAAGATTGCAATTAAAATTTTTATAAAGCCTATACGACCTCCTGACAAATAAGTAATAACAAAATATGGCAAAACAACAATAATATTCATAATATTTGATTTCAATTTCATGCCCTTTGTCACATTTGCAATAAAAACAAATAAATATAAATAGGACGATATGGTAACAATTTTTTGTAATTGTGAAACGACAGGGGAAATATTGAAATTTATTGAATCCCCAAACATCATCGCTGTCCTGTATGAAGCCATTATTTCGGAAAAATTCCCTAGAGATGTAAGTTCTGCAAGAAAGGCTATACGTATTATTTCTTTACTAAACAAATATGTAACTATACAATTAATAATAAATAATACAACCGATATTTTTTTGTTAATCCTAAATTCTATAATATTTAACCAAGACTTTCGTATGCTGAGTTCTCTTTTTGACAAGTAAGAAGAGACTTTAGTTATATATTCACCTAAAAAAACGCTAGATAGTCCAAAAAGTATAAAAAAAACAGTTTCAATGCTAATTTTATAACCTAAATAGTCAATCTTTATTGATAAAAATATTAGACCTATAACAAAGCTAGCAATACACATTATAGACGGAACGAACAAAAAAGATTTATTTCGTCTATAGCTTAAACCTAACAATATGAGGACAAAAAATAAAAGAATATAAAGCATTGTAAAATATTAAATAGCTGAATAAGTAGAGGTACTTTCACACACCTTTCTTTTGACCCTGTTTCTTTTCTACCCCATAGCCGTAACCATACCCGTACTTTTTACCATAGCCATATCCATAGCTATTCTTACGCTTACTCATATCAATACCATTGATTACAGTTGCTAATTTTTTGAATTTCTTTTCATCCCGCAATGTGTTGATATAGTCAAAGCCCATCTTTGGCGTAGCATCCGCACGGCAAACATACACACACATATCTGCCACGCGACCTATAATAGCCGTATCCGTCACCATACCAATAGGAGCCGTATCCAAAATGATATAATCATAACGTTCTTTCAACTGGTCTATCGCTTTTTCTAACACATCACGAGCCACTAATTCTGTAGGATTCGGAGGAATTGGACCGCCGGGCAGTATATCTAAGTTCTTACTAATGTCCGATTTCTGAATCATATCAAATAAACTGACATGCTCCGGATCGCTCAAATAATTTGTAATACCTTCTACCTTATGAGATAAATTGAAAACCTTATTTAAACCCGGTTTACGTATATCCAAACCTATAATTATCACCTTCTTTCCTAAATAAGCTAAACTGACAGCTGTATTACCTGCTACAAAAGACTTCCCTTCATCGGGTTGAGTCGACGAGAAAAGGATTACTTTTTCATCCTTTCCCAACATAAAAAGAAGATTGGTCCGAAGAGCACGGAATGTCTCTTCCATTATATCATTTTTATTTTCACAAATTACTATAGCACCCTGTCCTTCCATCTTTGTCACTAATGGAAGTTCGCCCAATATAGATACATCCGTTATCTTTTCGACATCCTCGCGATTTTCTATCTTGTATTTTAATAAGTCTCGCAAATAAACAATACCTATGGGGATTCCTAAGCCTAAAGCCAAAGCTGCTAATATGAAAATTGTCTTTTTAGGGGATACCGGTTCCTTATCCGGTAGCGGTTCTTCAATAATACGACCGTTATTTGCTGTGGCTGCCAACGTGATGGCATTCTCTTCACGTTTCTGTAGCAACATGATGTAAAGTGTCGCCTTTATTTCCTGCTGGCGGGAAATGGTCATAAATTCCTTTTCTTGCTTCGGAGCATTGCTGATTCGCCCCTCGAACTTATTTGCTTGCCTGTCTATATCTGCTTTTGCTATCTGCAGCCCTTTCAATACACTATTTACTGTTGTCAGTACATTACGGCGCATCGCTTCAATGCCGGTATTCAGGTTAATAACAGCAGGATTACTTTCGGACGAAGTACGCAACAAACGTTTACGCTCTATCAACATGGTATTATACTGGTCGATAACCGATGTTAAATTAGGGTCCTGTAAACCCACATTTGCAGGTATGACTTCTTCTGTATTTGTCGGATTATTGATATAATCACGTAAAAAGTTTACTAAACTAATTTGTGTAGAGTTTTCCGTTCGACGTTGTTCATATTTTGAGTTTTCCTGTAATGCCATCTGGGCATCATTTGTTAAATTAGTTAAACCTGAACGTTGTTTAAAATCAGCCAATTCACTTTCCGTACTACCCAGTTCCTGGTTAATGATACCTATGCGTTCTTCTATAAATTCCGCTGTTTTTTGAGCGACTTCGTTCTTTTCATCATTTGCGTCCTGGTTGTAAAAGGCTATCAAACAATTTATAAAGTCTATTCCACGTTCCTCTACTGTATTATGAAAACTCAATTTGGCAATCGTCGTTGTTTTAGAAGTTGGTTCCACATTTAAATCTTCGATGTATTCCCCGGCTGTTCTGGTCGGAGAATTCACATAAGCTATTAAATCGGTAACTTCTTCCGATATCAAAACTGAATCATTTTTCGTAAACGAAAACACACCTACCGGAGTGGGAAAAACAGCAGGAAGCGTATCAAACGTTTTCTCTATGGTTTCTTTCTCTTCATCTACTACATATTTCACTTCTACTGATAATTTTCCATTCTTTGTATATTCTACCAGTAGTTTTGCTTCTTCTTCTAACTTATCAGCTTCTTCGGGAGACATGTAGACATTGATAGGAGAACTTTTATAAAGGGGCTTGTCATAACCGAACACACAATCCTCAGCCACACTTATGTATAAGCCTAAATCACAAATGACTTTCTTTATCAGAGTGCGGGAACGTAGAATCTCCACTTCGTTATCAAAGTTACTCGTCATCGAGAACATTCCCAAATCCTGAATGGCGGACATTGGGCTGCTTGCACCGCCTCCCTTTTTATCTTCCTCCTTAATTAATACGGAAGCCGTTATATTATAAACCGGAGCCTGATAACGTAAATAAATATAGCAACCTATGCAACAAACAAGCACACTTGCCACAAACCAAGGCCAGTAAGCCATGTATTTAAAAAAGAGGGCATAAAAATCAACGTTTTCCTCCACGTTCTGATCATTTCCTGTATTTTGACCGTTAATCATAATCTCTTACTTTTCGCTTTTTACTTATCTGAATATCGTTACTAATAAACTGGCTATGGATACCAAAATGGATGTCGCACTGAACCAAAGGGTCGTACTGTTGCCGATATCGGAGTTCTTTGCCTTTGTCTTGTTAGGTGTCACATAAATAATATCATTCTGTTTCAGGTAATAATAGGGGGATATGATAAAGTCCGCATCATTCAAATTCAGGTTGATAATCTCACGCTTGCCATTTGCATCCTCACGAATCAACTTCACATTGTCACGGATTCCATAAACCGTCATATCACCGGCCATGGCTAAAGCTTCCAAGACATTCACTTTCTCATTGCTCACGGTAAAACTACCCGGACGGGCCACCTCTCCCAATACGGATATTTTATAGTTTGACAAACGAACTGTTACTATCGGGCTCTCCTTCAAGTAAGGTTTCAACTTTTCACGAATCAGGTCTTCCGCCTGGTTCTTCGTTAAACCACCGACAAGCAATCGTCCTATCACGGGAAAATCTATCTCTCCCTGATTATTTACAAGATATTGTTGTAAAGTGGGCTGTGTCGTCGTATTGATATTCGTAAGCGCTGCATTCAGTGGGGTCTGTACCGTCAGATTAAAAGGTGCAGCAGCCTGCGGGTCTGTTGTATTAATGGTTATACTCAACAAGTCCTTCGGCATTATCTTCGCGTCATACATCGGAAGTTCTTTCCCATAATTATTTACCACTTCAGGGTTCTGCAGGTAAGGGACACTTTTGTAAGAAGTACAACTTACTATTAAGCTGGATAGTGCCAATAACAGTAAGATTTTATTCATCTTCATAATATTTGTTTCGTGTTTATTTTTACTTATTTGAATAGCCTTGAAAAGAAACCACTACGTTTTTCCGGTTCATAATCTCTTTCATAGCTTTTCATCAAATCCTCATAGGACAATTTCTTACTCACCATCTCATAGATAGTTCCCCAGTCGGGTAATCCACCTAAATTTCGGTCGTCAATAAATATATCAACCTTTAGCTTTCGTGAGAAATGATTGTTCTGTCCTTCCTCCTCTTCCGGATAGTCTTTATTCACCGCATAAAATTCCAAGCCGCGTTCACGGCAAAAAGCAAGCGCCTCTTCCAGCAACCGCCCTTCACGTACTGTCCACAATATCAATTTGTGATGGTCATCCCTTAATTTCTTTAATGTCTCGATGGCAAATGGAAGCTCCCTGCCTATTGCGGGATATTTATGTTCCACTATCGTTCCATCGAAATCAATCGCTATTATCATACACATATATTTTTTTAGACAGAAGAACAAAAGGACATATTTATTGTAAGAATATGGACAGAATATGTTCTTTTGTCTGTTTGTTTTTCAATATGCTTTATCTTCTCCCTTGAATGCATTTACTACTGTCTTGTAAATAATCACCAGGTCCAACCAAAAGCTCCAATTTTCAATGTACCAGATATCTCCCTTCACACGTCCCTCCATCTGCCGCAATTCTTTTGTCTCTCCACGAAAGCCCGTTACCTGGGACCAACCGGTTATACCCGGCTTTAAAAAATGACGGACCATATATTTATCTATCAGGCAGGAATATTCCTCCGTATGTTTTACCATATGCGGGCGGGGACCCACCACAGACATATTGCCCAATAATACATTGATAAACTGCGGAGTCTCGTCCAGATTCGAACGGCGAAGGAAATCGCCGAACTTTGTCTTACGAGGATCATCTTTTGTGCATTGAAGTCTGTCGGCTTCCTGATTCACCTTCATCGAACGGAATTTGAGGCAATAAAATTCTTTATCATTCAAACCGTTACGCTTCTGAAAAAAGAATACAGGACCAGGCATGGTCAGCTTGATGCCTGTCGACACAAACAAAAAGATAAAAGGGAACAGTGTACAAAGAAACAATGTGGAAAAAAGGATATCAAATATACGTTTGACAACCCGGTTTTCCGTATGCATTAGCGGATCACGCCGCAAACTAAGCACCGGGACACTGCCTATCAACGTCATATACATCCGGTTCTGCAAATAATTGCGGACATTCGGAACGCTGAAAAAATGAACCAGATGATTCTCGCAATAATCTATAATGGAGATGATGGCTGAACGGTCCTGCGATGGGAGGCAACAATACAACTGCTCGATAAAGGAATGTTTGGACAGATATTCCTGTACCTTATCCGGGGTACCCAAATAAGGGCAAGTCTCCGGAAAATCAGGACTGGGCTTATAATCGAAATAACCATGTACCCGGTATCCGGAAGTGGAATCATCCGTCAGCTCATGATATAGTTCCTTATTATTGTCGGTACTGCCTACCAATACCGCATGGCGCAAATTTCCTCCCTGATGACGGTATTCTTTGATAAGCCAACGGAAAAACAGGTGGTATCCGCTGATGGCAAAGAATAGAGATGTTATGTAAACCAGATAAAAGAGAGAGAACACACGGGCAAAATTACCGACCTCCAGTACGATTCCCACCAATACGGAAAAGAAAAATACATTGCAAAAGACACGTCTTAGTATCTGGTAGGCATAGACATGCCGTTTATACACAACAATTCCTCCGCGTACAAAAAAGGAAAGGTAGCAAAGACTGATAATCAAAAGTATCTGGGGGAGCGTGAGGCGTAATTCCAAATGTTTACCCATACTCGAAGAGAGCAGGCAAAACAATGCATTTATAATAAAAAGGTCACCGAACAGAATCAGAACGTTTGCAATCTGATTATAACGGTTTATTTGTAGAGTTTCCATGTTATTCCAATGAAAATCCTGATTTTCACTATTGTAGAGTCTTGTTGTACGTTCACGAAGAAGTTCGTCACTCCCAAGAAGGGAGCCACGAATCATACATTGATTTCTCTCTTTTAAAAAGAAGAATAACGGCTAAAAAAACGTTCGTTTATTTTAGTCTATAAAATTCTATGTAAGTATTTAATTATGGGAGTATTACAAAACAGCTAACTGGAAGAGTATTAGATTTGTATAATTTTTTCTTTTGATTTTATCATTTTTAATACATACCTTTGCAATGACTAAAATAAACGAACGTTTTTTTAGTCATTTAAAATACGCATATAAGTCCTATGTATTAATGCATATACAATCAAAACAACCAAACAAAATCTCTATTCAATAAAACTGTATACAAAAAGTCCCTTCTTTTCACCCCTTCTTTTTTTAATTCATTTTATTACAATAGTTTCTAAATTTATCATATACAAGAAATCCTTTTAAATCAGCATAATTCGTGTCATCCGTAAACCTGGCTCCTCCATACTTCCAAAGCCTAATAGATTATACCCCTATCTTTTTTAATTTCATCCCCTTCTTTTTTTAAATACAGCCGTACTTTTCTGATAAAGCATGTGTCAAAATTTAGTTTTGATATATATCAAAACTAAAAATTATAATTATCAAACTTACTTTTTATAATTATTAAAAGTACTTTCAATGTTTATTAAAATAATATTTCGGCGGGATGAAATTGACAAAAAATGCCGATGATTTGATAAAAGATGCCGACGATTTTATAAATGAAACCGATGAATTAAATTGGAGGGAGAAAACACGTTCTTTGACATGGATAGGATTGAGAAGAAAAGGATAGAAAATTTTTTCTTTTTAGAAACAACCAGAAAAGATGAAGTAAAAACGTTGATGCTCAAAAAGAATGTTACCTTTGTAACAAGATGTTCATATTAAATAATATAACTATGGAAAATAAATCTGCATTGGTTCGTTTTGATTGGGCAGTAAAGAGGTTTCTGCGTAACAAATCAAATTTTGTTATCCTCGAAGGGTTCCTCTCCACATTGCTTGAAGAAAAGATCACGATTGTACGTTTGCTCGAAAGCGAAGGGAATAAGGATGCCCGCGACGACAAATTCAATCGTGTGGATAT
>UMFF01005388.1_pt1 | contig 38472 bp, 25 predicted proteins | sample 1964971 | NCBI WGS metagenome assembly UMFF01 (sample SAMEA4836042, study PRJEB28245) | human gut metagenome | biome: gut microbiome; material: fecal sample | place: Denmark | collected 2008 | reverse complement strand
CCGGACGGTAGACCGGCAGGGAATCCGGCTTCCACGATCCGCCACATATCCTTCACCGAAAGCGTACACTTGGCGGTAGGGGGCATCAGGATGGATACTCCGCGGAAAGGGGGAGTTCCGGGAGGAGGTATTATCCTCTCTTTCACCGCTTTGTTATACACCGCACGCAGGTTGCGGAAATAGCAGTTTGCACTGCTCGCTTTCAGGCTATGCCGGGTTTTCAGGTAGGCGGCATACCCTTCCACCCTGTCCGGCTCCACCTTCGCAAGAGGAATACCAGGTTAATTCACTCTTTTCTTAATTATCCCATTGCCTGAAATCAATCCAGACCACCTTCGACATTTGAAGGTCCGCCTTAACCGAATCATGCCCATAACGGATACCACAGTTATAATGCACACGGCTCTTTTGCAGATCCATGGCATCGGTGACAGTCACGGAAACCACTCCCGGTTGTGCGTCGGCCTCAAGAGAATAGATACACTGTTGTTGATGCAATTTCATGCTGTTGTTGATGTGGTCCAAGTAGTTCTGCCGCAGTGTCCAGCCTCCCCATGTCACATAATTGGGGGTCATTGCCTGCTGAGCGTCGATCCAGCGCTTTCCCTCGCTTGTTTCGTAAACAAAAGCTTCCGCCCTGTCGTAAAATTCACCCGGAATGAATTGCCAAAGTTTGCTATACAGCCCGCTGCCGGATTGTCCTTTGCAGGAATAATCCATGGACAGGGTTTTGTAGGATATATCAGTGGATGATTCTTTGCCGAACGATACTTTAAAAGCCTCCCAAGGCTCGTCTGCCAATTGGGCAGGCGACACCTCCACAGATACTTTCCAGAAAGAATTCTCCGTATAGCCGGCCCCATGATTCACCGTTTGCGGCTGATAGCTGATTTCACGGAAGATGCCTCCGTCTGAATGAATGGTCACTTCACTGGATGCTTCCCGCATCAGGTTCCAGATATATGCATAAACATTGACGCCCTTAGGAGTCGTATAGTCTTTGATATTGGCCGTAAAACCGTTGCCGCCAGTGTTTGTCACACTCAATATACAATTATTGTTTTTACTGTATATCTGAAAGTCATAGGCATCTATCGACCAAACATTGTCTATCATCACATCCGGCGCAGCACCCTCCCTCATCTTATAGGGAACCGCCTGCATGGAGTAGTCCATATCCCCACGGGCATAACCATAGACGCGATTATAAATTTCTATCCGCTTCAAAGCCTCCTTATCCGCCATCTGCGCATTATATCCGGGATCCGGCCCGATGCCTTCGGGCAGCGTACCGGCGGAACAGGCCTGCAACTTCCGGCCGAAAGAAGCGACTCCCTTACCTATCATATTATCTTTGGCATACGGGTCGGCCGAAGGGAAAATACGATAGTGCTGCACATCGTCATAATTGATGCCGTAATAACCCGGTTCCATATATACCCCTATCAAAGAAAGCATTTCATTTTTTTGCATCAGGGTTTCCCCGGCCGCAATGACATAAAAATCCCGCTTATAGAATTTCAACATACGGAATAAAGATACCGGATATTTACCCGAAACAACATCGTTGATGTCCAATATAACCGTAACATAGATATCCGGATTCTTGACATCAGCATTGAATTCCGCCGCCGGATCTGCCATCTTATCGTAATCAACGATAGTCTTCTCCCCTATCTCCCAGGAAACAGGTATGTTGTTAAACAAGCGTGAAGCGATATCTTCCACTTCCGCATCACCAGTTCCCATACGGATCAAGACGACGTCTTTCTTCGGCCCGTTACATTCATCCGTCCCCGGGATACCGGTTATATCATCCTGCACACATGCCCCTAAAAAAAGGCAGGAAAGCAGAAGTAATCCATATACTATTTTTGTTTTCATCCCAATCTCTTTTTAATGGTTCGTTTTACCAATTATTATAGTCAATCCATACCGTAGTGGTTTTATGTACATCTACCGTTGTATCATAGGCCGTGCCGCTGCTACTGGGCAGAGGATGCAATACAGCTTTTCCCCAGCTTGTGAACCAGGCCCCTCCACGCTGCAACGTCATTCCATCGGTAATTTCAACTGCTACCACACCGGCCGACGCACCAGTCGTACGGGCAGTGATGGCACACTCCTGTTGATAGTTGAGCAAGTTCTGGTTAAACTGCAAATCATTGTCATAATCGCAAAAACATTGTCCGTACCCGGAGTGCCCGCCACATGGTCATAGAGTATCTCGTACCATGCAGGCGAAATCATGGCAGCACCATCAATCATGCCATTCTCCTTCATCGCCTTACTCCCCCGGAAAAGGGTTTCGGGATACCACTTCCAGCAAAAATCCATTTCGGGATCGGTGATAGTACGTGCCACTTCACGGGTCATCTCCGCCAGTTGGTACGTTATGGATTTCCCCCAACGGTAATCCCCCTTCAGTACAGGGCTTGCTCCCAAATCAAAACCTACGCTTTTGTTGTACGAATGGCCGATGGTACTTTCAGTTTCCGGCAGGCCAGGTGCAAAATCAACCAGTTTCAGGTTCAGTACCGAATGTTGGCCGTCACGGATATTAATCTTCGTATAGGCATTATTGCGCAGTCCCCAGATTAAAGCCCAGACTTCATACATAGGCGGATTGTTCAGGGACACCAACGAATTGTCGAGCCTGTTGGAAAATCCGTTGCCTCCCGAGCTATAGACGGCAATCATATTATCTCCATTGGTTGGAGCATAGATACGCAGGTTATAAGCATCGATGGTCCATTCCCTGTCAACCATCCCATCATACTTTTTGTCATCCCGCGGGACGTAATCCCGTATTTCTGCCGTATAAGGCAACAGCGATTCATACCCCGTCATGTGATACTTGTAATCGCTGGTATAGACATAAAAGCGGTTGCTGATATATATTTTCTTCATAGCATGCAAAGCCCGTGCGGTTACTTCCGGCGCCGACGGGTCATCCGTAGGTCCGGAAGAAGAAACTATACTGCGTGTATCAGGATTAAGCCCGGTCGTACCGCAAAGTTTCTTCAAAGCATCCGGGTCATTTACATCATAATAAGCATACCGCTGCTCACGCGGGAAGCTGGCTTTATAATATCCCTTATCTACATAAAGTCCGAAAAGCTTCAGCATCTGCGCCTTCAGGTCTTCGCTTTTACCGTCATTGGCAATCACAATTACCCCTTGCCGGTCATGACGAATATCCTGTATCATTTCAGGAGTGTAAGCACCCGCAATAAAATCGGCTGCATTGCCAACGACAGTCAGGTCATTCAGAGTGTCTCCAGCCATTGTAACCAGTGTCGCCGACTTATCAGCTCCGGGCAAATCGTTAAAAGACAACATCTTGTCATAATGGTTCACAGTTTGCAGCTCATCTGCGATCTTCTTTGTTTCTGTACTCTTTCCATTGAGCCAAATCAGGTAGCTACCCGGTTGGGTAGTTACATCCATGGCATCATTGCCCTTACCGGCCGCAACCGGTGAATCTTCAATATTGATTGGATCATCCACCTGACAGGAATAAAATGCAATCAAAATAAGCATAAAAATAAATAAAGTTTTCACATTCGTAAATGTTTAAAAGTGGAACAATATGCCACATTTACCAACTGAAATGTGACGATTCTAACGACTTCGTCTATATAGGGAACGTATAGGAACAGAAATAAGTTCAGTTCTGCATAGCCCGAGGTTAATATACAGTCTGTCAAGTAGAAACAGTTTATTGGTGAAACTCCTGTAAACACTATGATTTTGAATATTATTAGAAGATTCTAATTAGTATTATTTAATTGTCCCGGCCGTCTGGAAAATCAAGGATTAGTAATTATCCGATATAAAACAATTGATATATCAACGCAAACCGTTTTAAGATAATACAGGTATAAATTATATAATATTCTCCGGTCCATAGTTATGGTTTTTGAAAATCATAGTTATGATTTCGGAAAACCATAACTATGGACCGGGAAAAACATACCTGTAAATAAAGAAAGGAACCTACAGGAACAGAGCCCAACGGGGGAATTGTACAATCCGCAATTTTTTAATAACTTGCACTCCATTTAGAAATAACATAAACAGAACAATTAATATGATACAAATAACTGATAATCCGTTATTAAACACCTATAATACTCCTTTTGCCACTCCTCCTTTCGATAAGATACGTATCGAACATTACGAACCGGCTTTCGATGAAGCCATCCGCCAATTGGATGAAGAAGTACAGAAGATTGCCTGCAACCAAGAACCTGCGACATTCGACAACACGGTTGTTGCCTTGGAACGCAGCGGAAAATTGTTGGAGCGGGTCAGTTCGGTATTTTTCAACGTACTAAGTGCCGAAGCCGATGATGAAATGATGGATATATCCCAACGCATATCCCCCAAACTATCGGAGTCTTCAAATAACATTTACCTAAACGAACAATTGTTTACCCGTATAAAAAATATATACGAGCAAAAAGACCAGCTACAACTATCCATTGAAGATGCGCGTTTACTGGAAGAAACATTTGAAGCATTCTCCATCCGCGGTGCCAATCTAAACCCGGAAGACAAAGAGAAATACAGAAAATTAAGCACGGAGCTCAGCCTCCTGCAACTTACATTCGACCAGAATACCTTGAAGGATAAGAACCGTTACGAATTGCTTATCACGGATGAAAAAGAACTGGAAGGACTACCCGAAAGTATCCGGGAAGCAGCAGCTCTCCGTGCCAAAGAAAAAGAAAAAAGCGGATGGATGTTTAACCTTTCCGCTCCAAGCTATATTCCCTTTATGCGTTATTCCGCCGTGCGTAGCCTACGTGAAGCCATGTACAGGGAGTTTATGAGTATCGGCAATAAAGGAGACGAATTCGATAATAAAGAGATTATCCGTAAAATAGTGAATATCCGGCTGGAAATAGCCCGGTTGATGGGATGCAAAGACTACGCCGAATACAAACTGAAACATACAATGGCAAAAACACCCGGCCGCGTATATAAACTGCTAAACGATTTGCTGGCAGCTTACAAGCCGGTTGCCATAAACGAATATAATGCGGTACAAGGTTTTGCCATGGGAACAGAGCAGGAAAACATCACTGTTATGCCGTGGGACTGGAGTTATTATTCAGAGAAACTGAAAGACATCCGTTTTAAAGTAAACGATGAAATGACCCGCCCCTATTTCGAATTAAGCCATGTGAAGAAAGGGGTGTTCGACCTTGCCACCCGCCTGTATGGCATTACATTCAAAGAAAATAAAACCATCCCGGTTTACCATCCGGAAGTAGACGCTTATGAGGTTTACGACTCCGACGGGAAATTCCTTTCTATCCTCTATACAGACTTCCACCCACGCGACGGAAAACAATCGGGTGCCTGGATGAATAGCGTAAAAGAGCAGTATAAGGAGGAGAACGGACATGACAGCCGCCCGCAGATTATTATCGTAATGAATTTTACCCGTCCGACCGATACCAAACCGTCATTACTTACCTTTGATGAAGTGAACACACTGCTCCACGAGTTCGGGCACGCCTTGCACGGCATGCTGGCTGCCGGCACGTATGCCAGCCTTTCCGGTACGAATGTATACCGCGACTTTGTTGAACTCCCTTCCCAACTGATGGAAAACTGGCTGACCGAAAAGGAGTTTCTCGACCTGATAGCCGTTCACTATCAGACCGGAGAAAAAATCCCCGGAGAATTGGTACAAAGCCTGATAGATGCCTCCAACTTCAATGCCGGATATGCTTGTTGCCGCCAGTTGAGTTTCGGCTTTCTGGATATGGCATGGCATACGCAGGTCACCTCATTTGAAGGCGACGTAATCGCTTTTGAAAAAGAGGCATGGAAACACACCGTTATCCTGCCTGAAATACCGGGAACGTTGATGAGCAGCAGTTTCGGGCATATTTTCTCAGGGGGATATTCTGCCGGATACTATGGTTATAAATGGGCGGAAGTACTGGATGCCGATGCCTTCTCCGTATTCAAAGCCGCAGGCATATTTAACAAGGACGTAGCCCGATCTTTCCGCGATAACGTTCTTTCCAAAGGCGGAACGGAAGACCCGGACATTCTCTATAAACGTTTCCGCGGCCAGGAACCGACTATAGATGCTTTGCTGAGGCGGAACGGGATAAAATAGGACAAAAATACTGTTGTAAATTTTAAAAAAAATAACTAACTTTGCAGACGGAAAAGGGGTTCCAAGCCCAAAAAGGACAGATATCGAGATTAATCTAATTGAGTATTTTGGAAAAACAAATGCAAGATAATGAGCCACAGCTTATCCTGTCATTGAAAAACGACTCTTACAAAGCTTTTGAGAGGATATATCAGATGTACGCAAAACGTTTATTTGCGTATAGCATGCAATTCACAAAATCTCAGGAAGAATCAGAAGAAATTGTACAGGATGTATTTATGAGGCTTTGGACAAACCGAGCAAAGATACGACAGGATGATACACTCCGTCCTCTCCTTTTCATTATGACAAAACATTATCTCATCAATGCATTCCGTACTAAAATCAATCAACCGGAATATGAAGAGTATATTCAGTACGTAAATGAACACTCGGTAGATGATGCCTCATACCGGCTAGAATATAAGGAATTTGTAGCAAAGTTTCGTGCCATATTGAAAACACTGCCTGAAACACAACAGAAAGTAATTACCTTGTCTAAAATAGAACAATTCTCAAATAAAGAAATAGCAGACAAACTATCACTGAGTGAACAAACGGTAAAAAACCAGCTTTCCCTTGGACTTAAAAGCCTTAAAGAGAAATTGGGAAGCCTTGGAATATACCTTATGTTATTATTTATTAATTAAATCGGTTTAATTAGTACGAATCAAATAATTGTTTGTCTATAATATATAGTATAGAATGAATAACTTGATAAAGAAATATAGAATAAATGAATTGAGTCCTGAAGATCTATCGGAACTTAAAAGAAGTACCAATGCGATGGATAATCAGGACCTGGAGAGGCTGCTCCTTGACGACTGGCTACATGAGGAGATCGATACTTCTTCTGTAGATGACAAACTGTTGCAGAAAATAAAAGGCAAAATCGATCAGGGAGTTAAACCCCAAAGTAACCGCTTTTCCCTGGTTCTTCGCTGGACACAGTTGGCTGCAGCTGTCCTATTACCAGTCTTTGTAATACTAAGTTTCTACTTGTATCATGAAAATACGATTTTATTATCTAATGAGATTGTAGTGGAAACGGGACAGGGTGAACGTGCCAGTGTTACACTGCCGGACGGAAGCATAGCTTCACTCAATTCAGAATCCAGACTTGTCTATCTTCCTAAAGATTACAATAAAAAAGAACGAAATATTCACTTTGGAGGAGAAGGTTATTTTCAAGTCAAGCATGATATGGATATACCTTTCTTTATTAATGCACAAGGACTTCAGGTAAAAGTACTGGGTACTAAATTCAACCTGTTGGTAAGGAATACAGACCGGACAGCTGAATTGGCTTTGGAAGAAGGGCGTGTTTCGTTGTTGTCTACCCATACAAACAAACAGGTCATTTTAAATAAGAACCAAAAGGCGATTCTGGATTATGCCACCGGAAACATAACAGTCGTATATGATGAACACATAAAGGATATATCAGCCTGGAGGCATGGTGAGATGGTATTCCACAACACCCCCCTATCGCAAGTTATTCGTACCATTGAAGTAAATTATAATGTACGTATAAAAATAGAAAGCAAAGACTATCTCAACGATCCCTTCACCAGCACTCTGCCTGTCACCAATCTGAATGAAGTGCTTAAAGTGCTTGAACACTCATATCATTTAAGAGCTGTTATCAACGGTAAAGAAATCTATCTGAAATAAAATCTGAAATCTTTAAAGTCAATATCGAACCGCTTTCTAAAAGGAAGCGGTTTTTTTAATATCCGGATACTCATTTATGTTCTTTAACATATATTTTCTTCGGTACTAAATAAAACAGACCCTGTCATTACTATTGATAACGATTCTTTAGGAACCACTAAGTTTAATTCTAAAAACTATTAAAATGAACAAACATTTAAGATTAAGGATGTTAACCTTGTTTTCGTTACTATTCTTGTTTTCTGTTTCTCTTTTTGCACAGGAAAAGCTAGTAACGATACATCTGGAAAATGTTTCTCTAAGAGAAATATTCTCTGCTATTGAAAAGCAAACTACTTATCGCTTTTCTTATCGAAACGTGGTGATAGATGCAACAAAAGACATCACCATTTCCCAAACAAAAGTTCCTGTATCTTCCGTACTCAACGAAGCATTAGCAGGAAAAAACCTGGAGTACAATATTGTATCTTCCAAATCCATTGTTATTTCCGACAAACAAAAAAAAACGTCCTCTGGTAAAAAAGAAATTTCCGGTACTATTAAAGATAATAACGGAGAACCTATTACCGGTGCTACGATCATGGAAAAAGGGACGAGCAATGGAGCCATATCCGATATGGATGGCCATTTTTCTCTCAAGGTTGCAGAGAACGGAATACTACAGATTTCTTATGTCGGTTGTGTAGAGCAAACAATTCCTACTAACAACCAAACCATCTTTAACATCATCCTGAAAGAAGATTCCCGATTGCTGGATGAAGTCGTTGTAGTCGGATATGGTAGTATGAAAAAGAAAGATTTAACTGGAGCTATCACCCACGTGGATGCACAAAAACTAGCCAATGAAAGACCAACAACAGTGCAGGATATTCTTCGTAGTACTGCTCCTGGCTTAATTGTTGAACCTTCATCCAGTGACGCAAAAGAAACGCCTAAATTTCATATCCGCGGAAAACGTTCTTTAAAAGGAGGTACAGAACCGCTAATTGTCTTAAACGGAGTGCCATTCAACGGAGACCTTTCAGAAATCAATCCTATGGATATTGAATCAGTCGATGTCTTAAAGGATGCTTCATCAGCCGCTATTTACGGAGCAAAATCGGCCAACGGGGTTGTTATCATAACAACCAAGAAAGGTAGAGGAGAAAAACCTACCGTACAGTTTGACGGGAGTGTTGGATTTGCGACAATGGGAGTTAGCCGTAAATATTACGAACCCGATGAATATCTGCAATACCGGTCGGATTATGCTACCAGCAGTAACGGATTCGAGAATCAAGGATACTACAGCAAACCGACAGCAGAGAATCTGAAAAAATATAACTTAACCGAAGAACAATGGCGTAATCATGATGCAATTGGTCAGGGTTCTACCAATATGGAAGATATATGGTTGCAACGTATAGGCTTAGGGGATGTTGAGCGTCGTAATTATTTTGCCGATACCCCATATGACTGGTATGACGCAACCTGGCAGACAGGATTACGACAAAACTATAATGTCAGTCTTTCCGGACAAACATCCCGAGTAAACTATTACTGGTCGCTAGGATACCAGGACAATGAAGGTAATCAGGTAGGAGACCGGTTCAAAAACTATAGGACCAATTTACGCATAGATGCCAAAGCGACCGACTTTTTGGAAGTAGGAGCTAACCTGATTTTACAGAGCCGCGATGAGGGATTCCAAAGAGTAGACTGGGAAGGCATGTGTAAAAACTCTCCCTACTCTACCCCTTACAACGAAGACGGTTCCCTGAATCCTTGGCCTATGGGAAATGGTCATCAGGCACCCGGTACAAATAGTTTTTATAACTTATCCATGTTTTCCAAAAGCGCAGGGACCCAAACAGTCACCAGTAATTTTTTTGCTAAACTAACCTTACCGTTCAATATCTCTTACCAATTTAATTTTGCACCACGTTATAGTTGGGCACAAGACAGAAACTGGAGTAGCTCTGAGAGCGTTTTCGATACTACACATGGCTCTGCAACCAGGAATAGTGCACGTTCTGTTGTCTGGACACTGGATAATATAATAAAATGGAACTACACATTTGCTCAAAAGCATTTGGTGGATATTACTTTATTACAAAGTGCAGAGCAAAGTCAAGTCTGGAGTGAATCCATGACCGGTAAACAGTTCTCTCCGATGGATATCCTGGAATGGCATAACATGCAAAGTGCAAATGAAAAGACAATCAGTTCAAATGACGAAAAATATACCGGAGATGCCCTAATGGCACGCTTATTCTACTCTTTTGATAATCGCTATATGCTCACAGCATCTGTACGCCGGGATGGATTTTCAGCATTCGGACGCTCCAACCCGCATGCGACATTCCCATCATTGGCTTTAGCCTGGAATTTTTCCAATGAAAGTTTCTTTAATTGGGATCCGATGAGTAATGGTAAACTTCGTATTTCCTGGGGTAAAAACGGTAACCGTGAAATAGGTATTTATCAGGCATTATCTCAACTGACAACAGGTAGCGGTATCAGTAAATATTCATATGCAACTTCTACAGGTTCGTTATATGAACTTTCAACTTTACAAATTGAACGTATGTCTAATAATGACTTAAAATGGGAAAGTACAGCATCATGGAATGTAGGACTCGATTTCGGCTTCCTCAATAATCGTATCAACGGAAGTCTGGAATGGTATTACATGCCGACGACTGATTTGTTGATGGATCGTACACTCCCTAATATCAGCGGTTATAGTTCTGTTGTAACCAATTTAGGAAAGGTCGTTAACAGCGGTTTTGAGATATCATTACACACGTTAAACATTGATAATGAAAATTTCAGTTGGAATACAACTTTCAATTTATCTCATAATAAGAATCGTATTAAACACTTATATTACACTTACGAAGACGTATTAGATCAAAATGGCAATATAGTCGGTTCGAAAGAAGTCGATGACATCAACAGAAGTTGGTTTATTGATAAGCCTATGGGAACGATCTGGGATGTTGAGATGATCGGAATCTGGCAGGAAAACGAAGCGGAAGAGGCGGCCAAATATGGACAGAAACCCGGTGATGCCAAAGCACGAGATGTGAATAATGACTATCGAATATCTCAGGATGATAATGTATTTTTAGGGCAACAAGACCCGAAAGTCAGATTATCTCTTAGAAATGATTTCGTTCTATTTAAAAACTTCGATGTCTCTTTCAACCTGTACTCTTATCTGGGACATAAAGCCGCAACAACTGATTATTTAAATTATTTTGATTTTACTGGAGATTATTTGAATACTCCGGTACGGAATTACTGGACTCCCGAAAATCAATCTAATTCTTATGCACGTTTGAAGTCTACATTACCTTCGAATGTCTCTCCTAAAAAAATAATCAGCAGAGACTTTATCCGTTTGGAAAATATTTCTGTCGGATATAAAGTTCCGAAAAAAATAGCAACCTTATTACGCACCCAGGATATCAGGGTATATGCCACGATCCGCAATGTAGCGATATGGGCATTCTCGAAAGAATGGTCAAAAGCCAACTATTGGGATGTTGAAACAACAGGCTCTATGCCCCGGACATATACATTAGGTGCCAGTATAACATTTTAATCCATTTTATTATGAAAAATAATCTATTCAAATCAGTATCTCTTACGCTCGTTTTATCGACATTAGCTTCTTGTTCAGAAAGTTGGCTAGATCCGGAACCTCTGTCTTTTTATGAGCCTAATATTACATTTTCAACAGTCGAAGGTCTTGAAGGTGCATTAACCCGTTGCAGAAGTGATATGCTTTATTATTTTCTGGGTTCCAATGGAACTGCCGTATCAACCGAATTAATTTTCTCTGATGTAGCAGTATCTGCAATCTCAGATTTAAGTGGTTCACAAAATTTTACTTCAGATATTACTCCAACATCTAACAATCTTTTTATTGGAACCAACCTGTCCAATGCATTTTGGACCAGTGGAGTATCCGGAAGCAGTTTTGCCAATGCAGTCATATCACGTCTTCCCGAACTGGATTTGGACGAGACTACTAAAAACCAGATGCTTTCCAGAGCTTATTTTCACCGTGCATGGCGTTACTATCATCTTACTTTCCAGTTTGGAGACATTCCTCTGGTAACGAAAGAAATAACCACTCCCAAACTGGATTTCCGTTCAGTAAAGATGGAAGTGATTATTGAGAAAATGATCAAAGATTTGGAATTTGCGGTAGAAAACATCCCGGAAAGGGACGATTGGGGGAAAGAGAACAAAGGAACCTGTCTGATGTTGCTCACCAAGTATTACCTGGCCGCAGGCGAATTTGAGAAAGCTCTTAATGCCGCAAATACGCTGATTAATAACTGTGGTTATGAATTAATGGAAGAACCGTTCGGTACGTTTGAAAATCCTTTCCCGGATGTTCGTCCGATGACGAGAAATGTCTTATGGGATTTGCACAGACCTGTCAATAAATCTATTTCGGCTAATAAAGAAAGTATTATGACTATCATCAGCCGCTATGAGAATCAGGACAGTAGAGTTAATACGATGTTTTTATACAACTTTACCCCATTCTGGAGTATGACAGATGTTAACAGGGGTATTTTAACTCCAAGTAAGCAAAATATCGGAATAGGCAGACAAGCCGGCACAGCTGAGTTTATGGCACAATATCCTGATTATATAGACCAAAGAGCAGTATGCGGACGAGGTGAATGTTTCATAAGACCAACTTACTTTGCTGAAAAAAGTATGTGGACAGACGAAAGTGACCTTCGACATGACAGGAAAACAGGAAACTGGATGGCTATGGAGGATTTGAAGTATAACAACGTAAATCTGTTGGGTACTGATGATGAAAAATATTATTTGAAACCTCTTCAGAAATATGCAGATGACGGAACATTATTGTGTAAAGATACTATACGCTGCTGGTACGGTTATCCTTATTACAAATTATGGGTAGATGATGTTGACCGGGATGTTGCCAATGGATATAAAGGTGTCGATTATCAAGGAGGCCCTGGTGATACGTACCTGTATAGGTTAGCAGAAGCATACTTGCTGAGGGCTGAAGCTTACTATTGGCTGAACGATTATGCAAAAGCAGCAGAAGATGTGAACAAGATCAGAAAACGTGCTCATTGTACTACATTCTTTAATGCAACCGATATGAACGGTCTGGATGGTCTGGATGTCATTATGGACGAAAGAGCCCGTGAATTGATGTACGAAGAATTCCGCCATGTAGAACTGGTACGTGTTTCATATATTAAGGCAAATAAAGAAGGAACATACCAGTCTCCCAAAAGCCTGGCTGATGAAAGCAGTAACAGTTACTGGTGGTACCGTATCGTAAAATACAATAATTACTATAACAAAGGTATAACTACTTTACACGGCGATGAATATAAAATTGCAAAACATAATATATTCTGGCCTATTACACAAGGAAATATTGATCCTAATTTATATGGTCGCATAAACCAGAATTACGGATATGCAGGTTATGAGAAAAATGAACCGCCAATCAGTTCTCTTGAAGAATTAGAGGCATCCGGTCAGTAAAACTCATCGTATGAAATATAGTGCTCACTACAGTTCAGTGGGCACTATTTGATAAGAATCAATCTTACTCACGAATCAAAAGGAAATACATCCATGAATATATCAAAGAAAAACACGTTCCTGGTTACAACATGCAGCCTATTGATTTCTTCGATGGCAGTAGCTCAGGACAAAGGAGAAAAAAACATTCAGCCTGAATGGTTGAAAAAATACAGTGACAAGGAAATTTATAACATGTTTGAAAATCCACCCATGTTCTATGCCCCTCATACATTTTGGTTTTGGGACGATGTGATCAGAGACGAACAGACGGCAGCCTCAATGGCCGAAGAGATGGCTAAACAAAAATTGAATCCCGGATATGTACATCCTCGTTCCGGATTTGATAACGCGGTAACAGCGCTTCCTGTCGAACAATACCTTGCCGAACCCTGGTTCAATAGCTTTAGTAACGCATTGCAAAAAGCAAAGGATAACGGATTAACACTCGGATATTGTGATGATTATAACTGGCCAAGCGGGCAAGTAGCAGGTAAGGTTCTGCAAAAACACCCAGAACTGGAAGCAACTTATCTTGCTCCAAAACGTTACTATGTAAAAGGGAAAACAGAGGTAAAATACGACTCGATAGACTTCGCTGTTGCCGGAAAAATGGTCAACAACCAGCTTGATGCCTCATCACTACGGATTATCGGTGAAGGAAATAATATCAAATGGACAGTTCCTTCCGGTGACTGGATAATCTATACATATTCTATAAAAACACATCCGGGTATCGATGGCGGTAAAGTTAATTATCTGGACCCTAAATTAATGGAAGTATTCATACCAATGGTCCATGAACAATACGACAAACATTTCAAAGAAGATATGGGCCGTAGTATACCAGGAGTCTTCGTTGATAATGAAGGCGATTACGGATGGAAAATGGCCTGGTCCGAACATTTGGCAACCCAGTATCGGAAGAAAAAGAAACGTGATATAAGAACATGGTTACCCTTATTAACCGAAAAAGACAAAGACGGCTTGTTTGTTGTAGCCCGATGTGACTGGTTCGACGTCGTATCGGATGTATATAATGAATGTTATTTCGAACCATTGGTTAAATGGCTGAAAGAACGTAATATGTATTATATTTCCAATTTATGGGAAGAATCATTGCAATTCCAGACAATCGCTGTCGGTGATTTGATGAAAACAACACGCTGTGTAACAATGCCCGGTAATGACTGTCTGGAAATGAAATCTCAAGACGTACATGATTTCAAAGAAATACAATCCGTTGCAGAATTTGAAGACCGTCCTTTTATGAGCGAAATTATGGGAGTTGCCGGATGGATACAATCTCCGGAAATGATGAAAATGACAATAAATTCCGTTACTTCATTCGGGGTCAATCATGTTGTTCCTCATGGCATTTACATGAACAGGCAATTGGAAACAGTACCTTTTCCCAGTGACTGGTTCACTGAAAATCCCTATTGGAACTATTTACACCAGTGGACTGATTTTGCCAGACGAGCAGCCTTCATAACCCGTCAAAGCAGCCTGGTTGCAGACGTTCTGCTGGTTCACCCTATTGAAACCGTCTGGACTTTTTCAGAAAACTATTTCTCAGAAGAAAAAGGTGTACAGGATGCACCGTGGGACCCGCGTGTCATTGAGACGGACCAAGTCTATTCGGATGCTATGAGAAAGATGAATCAGGAAAATATTGACTTCTTGATAGCCGACAAACATTACTTATCGAAAGGTACAATACAAAACTCCGGCAAAAGTACAACAATAACGATCAACAACCATGATTTTAAGGCAATCGTACTTCCTGCAACTTATATTATACCTCAGTCATCATTCAAAAAAATCGTTGAATTCGCCAAACAGGGAGGCTTAGTCGTTTTATTGGGTGAATTACCTCAGGGTTCTCCCGAAAAAGGATTGAACGATAAAACAATTATAGCCCAGGCAAAAACATTAAAACAGTTTCCGAACGTTATCAATTTAGCATCTGATAAAGACAAAATGGAGGCAATGATCACGGTTTTAAACGAAAAGATGGCACCTCAGATACGTCTTAAAAACTCAGGTAGATTATATACGGCTCAAAGAAAGGCCGGTAATACTAATTTATACTGGTTTGCAAACAATACCGATACATTAAAACATTTCACAGCATGGCTCAGAGATGGAAAAGGAGTTGCTGAAATATGGGATTGTGAGACAGGTCAGAAAAAGATTATTCCATCGACAACAGAGAACGGATATCAGAAAGTATCCCTGACATTGAATCCGTTTGAAGCTTATTGGCTGGCTTTTAATCCGGATAAAACAAATTCTACAGAAGTGAAACCGGATATCACCACCAAAAAAAGAATAGTCGATACCACATGGGAAATTAGCTATCCAAATGAAAACACTATTTATAAAACAACGGCAAAAGTATTATATTCAGATAGCCGGTTGAAAGAAAATGAGTTTTTACGATTAGGATATGATGACTCGAACTGGAAATATTATTCCCGCCAAGACGAAAATAATATTAAAAGCATCTATGGCTATTGGAGAATGAATATTCCGGTAGGTGCAAAATCAGTTGTAGTTCCATCCTATATGTTGGGAAAAGAAATCTGGTTGAATGATAAAAAGATAAAGGTAACGGATTCTTTAATCAACCTGGCTCCGGAATCAAAATTACTATCGTTTGTAATAAACCGGAAAGAAGAAAAAATAACTGTTGCTCCTTTTAAATTTACAGTTGGTACGAAAGAGAATCAAAAACTGGCTTCCTGGTACACTTATGGACTTCAGCAATATTCCGGATTTTTAGAATATGAAACTTCAATTACGATAGACGATACGTCTTCAAGTGTTTTTATTGATTTAGGCGAAGTAAAATATATGGCTGAAGTTTTTGTCAATGATCAACCTGCAGGCGCCCGTTTATGGCCTCCTTTCAAATTTAATATTTCCAACACGCTAAAACAAGGAGAAAATAAAATCAGGATAAAAATAGGAAACCTGATAGCCAATAAAATGTGGATGAAAGAGGATATGGGAAAACTCCGTACCTGGGGTTGGAGAGGAATACCGGATCTAAACCAATGCAATGCGGGGCTATTCGGACCTGTCAAATTGATTTTTACATCCAAATAAGTATCATTAAAGACTATCTTTTAATCAAATACAAAAGTAATCAGAATGAGAAATGTATTTTTTATCTTGCTAATATTACTGACAAACATCTTCTTCAATGCGTGTAAAGAGGAAAACGATACCACCTTTGAAGAAGCATTCGATAATCCCCCCGAGTCCACAAAACCCTGGGTATACTGGTACTGGATCAGTGATAATATATCGAAAGAAGGTATTACACGGGATTTGGAAACGATGGCTGAAGTAGGTATCGGTGAAGCGCTCATCGGTAACGTTGTCGACCCGGGAAATCCCTGGGGGAAAGTGAAAGTCCTCAGCGAAGAATGGTGGAGTTGTGTCGAACATGCTATCAAAGAAGCCGACAGGCTGGGTATCAAAGTCGGCATGTTCAACGGACCGGGATGGAGTATGTCCGGAGGTCCCTGGGTACAACCCGAAGAAGCGATGCGTTATCTCACATCTTCTGAGACCAGAGTCACAGGAGGTAAAAAAATCGAGATTCAACTGGAGCAACCTGCCGACTTCTTTCAGCAGGTATCCGTACAGGCTTTTCCTGTTCCTAAAAATGATAAAGAACATATAACGACCGACATCGCCGAAGTACATGCCGACCATGCAGAAGTAAAGACCCTGTTCGATGGGAACAGGAAAACCGCATTCAAAGCCGATAAATATCCTGTCACCATCGACATCCACACCAAAGAACCCTATACGGCACGGAGTATTGAATTCGTACCGGTGGAAAGTGGTATAGGAGCAAACTACAAATTACAAGTCAAACAAAAGAATGGCGATTACAAAACCATCGCCCACCGCGATGTTGCCCGTACAAGGCTGGATGCCAATATGGGCGGGATGACATTCGGACCTGCCACAGAAAGTTTCGAGGCTGTTACGGCTTCCGATTTCCGGATAATCATAGACGGTTATTATGGCGGCCATATCGGAGAAATTGAAATATCAGGAGCTGCCAGATTATCCCATTTCGTGGAAAAACAGTTAGGCCGTTTAAGCGATATTCCACAGGTCAAAGCAGATACATATATGTGGGATAAGTCGGCTGAACCGGAAAATGAAGAACTGAAAATAAGTGCCGACGCAATCATAGATATCACCGGCAATGTAGATGAAAAAGGCGTTTTAAGATGGGATGCTCCGGCTGGGGAATGGATTATTTTACGAACAGGAATGGCGCTTACCGGAACACAAAATGCTCCGGCATCCCCAGAAAGTACAGGCTATGAAATAGATAAAATGAGTAAGGCGGCGGCTTCCAAACATTTCGATGCTTATGTCGGTGAAATTATCCGCCGTATTCCGGCCGAAAAGCGTAAAGGTTTCAGACATGTTGTTGCCGACAGCTATGAACAAGGTTCGGAAACATGGACAGAAGGTTTCGGCGAACTGTTTGAAAAAGAATACGGATACAGTCCTTATCCATGGATGCCGGTATTGACCGGGCGTATCGTCGAAAGCGCCGATCGTTCCGACCGTTTTTTGTGGGATCTGCGCCGGTTGGTTGCAGACCGTATTGCCATAGACTATGTCGGAGGACTTCGTGAAAAATGTGAAGAGAACGGCTTACGTCTTTGGTTGGAAAACTATGGACACTGGGGATTCCCTGCCGAATTCTTAAATTATGGCGGGGCTAGCCACGATGTCGGCGGAGAGTTCTGGATCAGTGATCCCAGCCTGGGAGCTATTGAATGTCGCTGTGCTTCATCGGCTGCCAATACCTATGGGAAACCTTTTACTTCTGCTGAAGCATTCACCTCTTCCTGGTCGTTCAACCTGACACCGCGGGATATGAAGAAAATGGGCGACTGGTCCTGGACAGAAGGAATAAACCATTTTGTTTTACATGTGTATATACATCAGGCTTACGAACAAAAACCGGGTATTAATGCTTGGTTCGGTATGGATTTTAACCGCCACAGCAACTGGTTCCCGCACTCAGGCTCCTATTTCGACTATATACGCAGATCGACCGCTATTTTACAAACAGGAAAACATGTGGCAGATGTAGCTTATTTTATCGGGGAAGACGCACCGAAAATGACAGGAGAAAAAAATCCGTCTCTCCCTCACGGCTATGATTATGACTTCATTAACAGTGAGGTCTTACATAAATATGCAGACGTAAAAGACGGAAGATTGATTTTAAAATCCGGCATGTCCTACAGGCTGCTTGTTTTACCCAATCAACAGACCATGCGTCCGGAAATGCTGGAAAAGATTGCAGAACTGGTTAAAAACGGATTAGTGGTTCTGGGTCCTAAGCCTCTGTCCTCTCCCAGCGGTAAAGATTATCCGGCAGCGGATAACAGGGTCGTTTCCTTAGCGGATGAATTATGGGGGAACGGTGAAAATGTGCACAAATATGGTAAAGGAATGGTCCTTTCCAATATGGATATCGACCAGGCGGCAGAATTATTGGAGCTGAAACCGGATATGGTCATGCCGGAAGGGTTCTTGTTCACGCACAGAAGCACAGGCAATTCGGATGCTTACTTTATTACCAATCAGAAAGACGATAAAAACAAAAGCGAGTTCGGTTTCAGAATAACCGGAAAACAGCCTGAACTATGGAATGCTGTTACCGGAGAAAAGCGCGACCTATACGAGTTCAGGGAAGAGAACGGTTTTACCTATATTCCCCTTGAATTCGACAAGTCTGATTCCTGGTTTATCATATTCCGCAAAGGGATAGAAAAGAAAATAGACAAGCCGAACTTCCCTGAAAAAACGACTGTGCAAACACTTAAAGGGGACTGGAAAGTAACATTCGAAGCAGCAAACGATACCATTGGAAGTATCATTATGCCGGAATTAAAAGACCTGACAACCTTTGACGAACCTTCTATTAAATATTTCACGGGAGTAGTGACATATTCAAACGAATTTGAATACCCGGAAGAACCGGCATCTCCCGTATGGATCGATTTGGGAGAGGTAGAAGCGATGGCTCAGGTTACGATTAACGGACACAGGCTTCCCTATCTCTGGAGATATCCTTATTCCGTAGAAATCTCTGATTTACTTATGAAAGGCACCAATAAGATTGAAGTGGATGTTGTAAACACATGGTGGAACCGTCTTGTTGGTGACAAACAACCCAACAGTAAACAGCATACATCTGCTACCGTCTGCAGATGGAATGCCGATAGTAAATTGTTACCGGCCGGATTGGTGGGACCTGTTACTTTAAAGAAGGAATAATCAACCCTTTCTGAAAAGGTCTTTTCAGATCTTGCTTCATAAAAAAACTACGGTTTCATTGAGAAACCGTAGTTTTTTTATTTTAATTAAATCCTGCCATTAATCCAGGAACAGTGCCGAACAAGCTGCATTTGCCCCCCGCACCTGACAAATACGGACACGTACCGATTGATTGACTTCAAATGTCACATAACGTCCCATTCCGTAATTGCGGACCATATGGACCGGAGACAAAATACGTTTATTCTGTAAATCAAACAGTTCGATCGCGCTCCGCCGTCCGTTATAATCCCAATCTACAAAGTAAAGAGATATTTTATACGGCTTATCGTGCCGGTAATCCACATCTATTGTTATCGTCTGACGACAAACCTGCGGATCAAAGGTCGTTATAGCTCCTAAACTACGGCTCTCATCATTTTCAATATTGGAGACCAATGCCCGTTTGTCAGAAGCCGTATTCATATAGCTGGAATTTTCTTCTCGCTGGCAAATGATACTTTGACATTGCTTCGGCAGCTTAGTCCGGTGTGCACCTTCCCCGTCGTAATTGAACAAAATATATCCTTTCGAACCATATACTCCTTTCCAGTCACCCTGAGTCAAAGTATCTTCCTTTACCGTCGAAGCCGGATAGCAGTACTTGAGTTCTTCTTCAACCACCGGGCTTTCAACAGGACGGTCATAAGAAAAGCTGAATATATGCGATCCTTCATTCAAAACAGGTAAATAAACGTGAGTGGCGTTCTTCTTTTCCGGCTGTACCGTTTGTCCGTCCATTTTGATTTCTATATTTGCAGCTCCCATAAGAGGTATAGCCAAGCGCCCTGTTGTTCCGGCAGGAACAGACAAAGAACCTTTTCCTTCCTTTGCATCCATATAAACCCGTATTTTCCCATGAGGAGTAGGAACAGCCCCGTCGATACGGGTCAATCCGGTAGTCAGATGGGGACAAACGGTAAAAGTTTTAAATCCCGGAACCTCCGGTTTTACACCTAAAATCTCTTCACTCAACCATTTCGCTACACCGGCACTCCAGGGATGAGTAAAACTGGTATATCCGCACTGGTTATTGACCGGTGCATCATTATCCGCCAGTTTACAGAGATTCCATGAAGGACGGAATACTTCAAAAAATGTTGTCGCTCCATAACGTAACTGTCCTCCCCAGCAATCATCGATCGTATTCATCGCTTCTCCATAACGCCCCAAACGAGCCAGTGCATTGATTACAAAATACTGGTTGAAAGGAGAATAGGATACACGCTGCAAGCGATCGCCAAAAACATTATTCCATAAAGAAGAGACCTCCTCAGGAGAAACGACACCTGCATTCACTGCATCAGAAGCGGCAAATATATCCAACCCTTCCTGCCAGTCCGGACTACACTGCAATTGCTGTTGCTTTTCATAGGCATACGTTTCATATTTCCGGGACAGATCCTGCCGGCCACAATCATTCATCGCCTTTGCGAACCTCTTCCAGGTCTGAATAGATAACATTTTATATGCCGTATGTGTCTCTTTACAGTTCGGATTCTCAAAACCAGCCCCTAACCGTTCGTCCCATCCGTAAAAAGAGACCGAAGGACTTTGTTCATAATGCTGATAAGCGATATCCAGTTTATTGCAGGCATTATTACATAAAGAATCCAAAAGAGACTGATCTCCGGTATATTGATAATAATCCAGTAAGCTCTGTACCCAATAAAGAGAATAACTCAGGATACCATTAAACTGTTCCGCCGTATAAAGAATGTTCTTACGGACAAAATCATAATTACCAAAAGCGACAAGAGCGGCAGCCTGTGAAGTATGTGCATCACCGGTCCACGAATGACGGTCACTCCGTTCCATCAGAATGGCACCGAAATAATCTTTCAGCAAATTGAGCCGGACAGTATAGGCGGCAGTGTACCAGATACGGTTCAACTGTTCGTCGTTACTGTTGAAACTACCTTCATAATTAGTCGGCTTCGTCTGGCAGACCAACCGGACATTCCGTATCCTGAATTTCTTAGACACATCTTTCAAATGTATCCAGGCAAAACGTACACCTTCATACAATTGTTTATTCAACTCTAAACGATACGTTTTACCATATTGCTCAGGCACAGCCGTCTTTACCGGATGCTCGGAACCCAGATTGAAAACAGCCGGTTCATTGAACTCGCTGATACTGCATTCGACAGTAGCCAGCATATCATCACATTCAAATTCCAGCCAACCGGCATTGACCTGACCGAAATCGAACATGATATTACATGCTCCGGTAATTGTTAAGTCCGAATTACCTTTTACCGTCATATTCATCGGTTCATCACATGTAACAGAAACCGGTTTCCGTGTGTACACTTCCAGATCATCGTCGGCATCGGGACTTTTCCACCGGTAATTGACCAATGGGTCCGGCGAGCAAGTGATCTTCTCTCCTGTCGGAACACCCTTCAAAGGAGGATACGGCAACTTCTTCAAGTCTTTTCCTCCCGGACTAGCAGCCAGTACGAACAACGGTGTCAGGAATAATATTTTCGTAAACAGAATCAAGTTTTTAAACATAACTACAATTTTAACTTATAAATAACTATTTAACGCAATCCGAAGATAGTACAATCATAACAAATATGGTTCTCTTGCCATTGTAATATGATTTATATATATTTGTACAAAGTTCACTGCATCTGAATATGAAAAACAAAAATCTTTTCAAATACCTCGTCAGTAGCGAAAGAGATTTACTCTGGGGATTGATCGTTGACAATGTAGGTCAGGCAGAAATCAGCAAAGACTATAAAATCTATCCGCCCAAAGTAGGACATCCCACAGATTATTACTTTACTCCCCAAAACGGACGTATACTCGATAATTACCAGCTCATTTATATTTCTAAAGGGAAAGGGACTTACTTCACTTCTCCCGATGAAAGTATTCCGATAACAGCCGGAGATATGCTGATAATACCTCCCTATACATGGCATAGCTACTATCCGGACAAAAAAACTGGATGGCAGGAATACTGGATAGGCATGCATGGTCCTCATCTGGATGCAAGGTTCAAAAACGGCTTCTTCGGAACAAACCGGTTAGTTTATAAAGTCGGGTTGCGCGAAGATATCATCCAGTTATTCAACCAAGCTATAGACTTCGCATTCTCCGAGCAAGCCACCTACCAGCAAACACTGGCCGGGATTGGCAACCTCATCCTGGGAATGGCTATCTATTATGACTGCAACCAACATTTCACAAATGATGTCGTTATCCAGCAAATCAACCAGGCCCGTATAATCATGAGGGAAAATTTCCTTACAGGAATATCCCCTAAAGATGTCGCTCAACAGATCAATATGGGATACTCCTGGTTCAGGAAACTATTCAAAGAATATACGAATGTCTCGCCGGCTCGTTTTATATTAGAATTAAAACTACAGAAAGCCAAAAGCCTCCTGCTCAATTCCTCCCTGAGTGTCAAAGAGATATCCTATATGGTCGGCTATGAAGATGCAACTTATTTTACCGCACTTTTCAAAAAATATACCGGATTCACTCCTTTAGCTTACAGGGAACAGCTTTCTTCAAACCAACTACAACATATTTCCGATTCAGAAAATGACGGGAAGACAGCTCTTTAAACACCGTATCAGACCTTATAACAAAACTTATTTTTGCTTGTATGTTTTCACCGTATCTATCATTGCCAGAATATTTTCCACTGGTGTTCCAGCTTGTGCATTATGACATGAACAACAGATATAACCACCGTCTTTGCCTAGCGTTTCAAGACATTTCCGGGTTTCATCGATCACTTCACCGACTGTCCCCATCGGTAAGATACGTTGGTTCTCTACTCCCCCGTGAAAAATAAGTTCTTTCCCGTATTGCTGTTTCAGATTAGCCCTGTCCATACCCGGACAAACATGCTGTATCGGATTCAGAATATCTATACCGCACTCGATCAATCCCGGTACCAAAGGAAGGACTGCACCATCCGTATGATACAATACCTTCTTGCCATAACTATGGATAAGGTCGCACCAGTTCTTCAGCCTGTGCTTGAAATGCATCTCCCACGAATCCAGGGAAATCAGCATACTATCCTGCATTCCCATATCATCACTGATAAATACAATATCGAGTTCATCGTTCAATTCAGTCAGCATCCGTTCCAGCATGACGGTTTGAATGGCGTCGATACGCTCTACCGTTTCATCCAGGAAATCAGGATTTGCCAACGTATCCATCAGGGCATTTTCCAATCCGCGCATCTGGCAATAAATCTCAAAATGAGATATCCAGGGACCTATCGTTGCGAAATTCCAGGAACGTGCTTCTTTTGCCAACGCCTTTGCTCCTGCATAATCAAATTTATCCGGGTCAGGCCAGGAATGATAACCAGCCAGCTGGGACGGATCCATATAATCGGCAATCGGCGGATCGATATATTCCTGGTAAGTTGCCAGGCCAGCCTTTACCATCCGGGTAGGAACACCCCACATCGTTATCTCCCCGCTATCGTTCGGATCGAAGAAACGTCCTCCGTAACCGGGAAATATCCAGACAATTTTATCTATACCCAACTTATTATAAACAGCCATTTCATCTTGCAATGAAGTATATTTCCGGAGTGAATCAAGTACTTCGGGTGTACACCAGAGGTCGACGGGCGGACGATCGACCGGCTGACGGTTTATTGTTGCCCAAATACGTTCTTTGGGAGTCATATTATCCATATCTGTTAACAGTTTATTTATTGCTTATTCAATGTTGATTATTCTTATTTTTTACCTTCCGGTAAATACAGGTGAGATTGTTGCAGATATCACAGGAATAACTACTTTTCCGCACATTCCTGCCGATGCCGATAATACCGCTTACCGATTTGATCGGGACCATCAGGCAGCTGGCTGAAAGTGAGATTTCACATGTATGAGCCGGTACTAATGAGAAAAGCCGCTTCTGATCGTCGACAGGCCAGTTGCAATAACCGGGACTGTACCGATTGGTTATTTTCATTCCTTCCGACTGTACTTGCTTCTCCAGTTCAGACTGAATAAAATCCATAGACTTTTCAACAACGACACTTCCCATCGTATCCACGATATACCCTTTCAGATACTCACCTTCTTTATTGTACTTTCCGGAATAATCCGAAAATCCCTGTCCGGCCGTACAGATAAAAACGGCGATCTTTTCTGCTCCTTCCATCAGCCGGCAGATTTTACGGGATGTTTTTATAGTCTGTCCCGCTATCCGTATCTCTCCTGTTTCCGGAAACCGTTCTATGTCCTCAAAAACGGCATAGCCTCCCCGTATATCTGAAATTGCAGGGAGTTGCTCAAAAACCTCCGTTACCTCGCACACTACCGGATTATCCGGAGAACGGTCTTCTTCATGCAGCATTTCCAGCAGATCATCCGGAAGAATACCTGTTTCCCGGATTGTCGGACTATAATAACTAAATGCAGCCATCAAAACATCATTTACATGCTACGATTGAAAGCTGATAAAGCATTATAATAGGCCCGGATATTTTCTTCCGGTACGCAAGGAGGCACATCACAGCCGGTCGACAGTACAAAATTCGGGTACTCTGCCGTCTGTTCCAATAATGAAGTTACCTCTTTTTCGATCTCTTCCGGTGACATCATACGGAGCACTCCTACCGGATCGATATTCCCCATGACCAACGTATCCCCCGGACATTGTTTCAAAACTTCCGTCATCGATATAGCATTTCCGAAATGATAGGCTTTCGCTCCGGTGGATATCATGGCGTCTGTACACTGACCGGTATTACCGCAGTTATGCAGAACTACCATGAACGAATCATCCTGTACTTTGTCGATGATATTTTTTACATATACGGAAGAGAACTGTAAACAATCTTCGTTCGATAACAATCCGGCAGCCGGTTCGGCAATTATAACCCCGGAGCATCCCGTCCGTTTCAGTTCCATACAATAATCTTCTATAAAACGGGTACATTTATCGAGCAGCAGAGCTATAGCTTCCGGTTCCAGATAACAAGCAATCATAATCTCCGACATGCCATATAATCTTCCGGCAAGAGAGAAAGGACCGATAGCCCCAGCAAAAACCGGTTTATCCGTGATCATCCCGACCGCCATTTTATTAGCCAGTATATACTCAGGTATCCTGCCGGATGACAAAGAAGGTATCTGCAATCCTTCTATACTTTCCGAATCGACCAGGCTTCCCAGAATATGCGGCATATCGTTTTCAGGGAATGCAATGGAACTCCCAAACGCTTCCGCTTCTACTGTCAGGTCCATGATCACGGTAGCCGCCTTCGACGGATACTTCTTGCTCAGTTCATAGATTGCCTGTGCATGCTTCTCTCCGCTCTGAACAGCATCTTTCACGGTTGCCCCTATCATCTCGATGCCGGGATGGGTCATAATCGGCACGGTACAACGTTCGCGTACATTTATAATATCACTGATCCAATTATCTACATTCATACCATTCTTTTTTATGCAACCAGCTTATCCAATATCTCCACCAATGCCTGCGGTTCGTCCGTATAATAATCGGCGCCGATCTTTTGGGCGAACTCATTGTTCAACGGTGCACCTCCCACACAGGTGATGACTTCGGGAAATTCCGACTTGATCTGCTTGTTGATTTTTTCCATATTGGCCATCGTTGTCGTCAGCAAGGCTGACATTCCTACAAATGCACCCGGATTCACCTTTATGGCATCGATAAACTTCTCGGCAGGAACATCCACGCCTAAATCTATTACCTCATATCCGTTTCCTTCGGCGATCATACTCACCAGGTTCTTCCCGATATCATGCAAATCGCCTTCCACCGTACCGATGATCAGCTTCCCTTTCCGTTTGACGGAACCATCCATAAAATACTTCTTCAGATGCGCCATCGCCCCACTCATGGCTTTGGCACTCATCAAGACCTGGGGCACGAAGACTTTGTTTTCACGGAATTTCACACCGATACGTCCCATACCGACAATCAGGCCTTTTGAGAGGACATCAGTAGGTGCAACGCCCTCTTCCAATGCCTGCATAGTAAGTTCGTCGGCCCCCAACTGCCCTTTCATGCTTGGCGGATAGGGAGATTTTTGATTTATTTTCCCGTTCTCCACACATAATGCGATTTGTTCTAAAATGTCGTTCATAGTTTTTGTTATTAGAATGTTCAATAATTTTATTTGCCGTATAATCTTACTCTCACTGTTCCTTTACAAGGATAAGTAAAGGAAGCCTTGCCATCTTCCCCGACTTCTACAGGAATCGTTTTACCCTGGATGGCTAATTTATATTTTAAAGCCGGATTCAATCCTTCAATAATAAACCGGTAATTGTCCGCCGTATTCATCTCCCACGAAATATCATTTCCGGAACATTGTTTCAAGGTTACGCCCACCGGTGAAGACGACTCACCGAAGATTTTCAACACTGTTTTTTCTTCATTGTGCGGATAGACAACCAAACCGCCTTCCCGGAAAGAGGCTCCGAAAGCATCACGGCTTTTAACAGAGAAGCGGTCTGTCTGCATCTCATAATCATCGACACTCAAACGGATACGATAATCGGTATCCCGCAACGTATAATTAAATTCCGTTCCGTTAAGTATCTCAGACAGGTTAGGTTCCAGTCCCATCCTGTTCCATTTCGGACGTATCCCGTAAATGTCGCGGTAAAGAGCCGTCACACTTGTACAGATACCCGCCAAAATATCGGAACCCTGTCCCTCCTGTGTCTTACGGCTATATCGCTGGGAAGAGAGTCCGTCTTTTTTATATTGCGCCAGGATGTTACGGATATATTTTAAAGCGATGTGCTTATCGTAACCGACATAAGCCCGGACTCCCAGATATCCCCAGGTCGGGAAGATATCCCCGTTCTCATAAGTAGGGAAAGGCCAGTTTCCGGCTGATACTTCCTCTCTTTTAAAGGAGTCGAAACAAAGCGGCCAGTGGAACAGATTCTCGGCAACCGTTCTTTTCTCAATCTGTTCAAGTACCTGGGCGATCCGTCTTTTATCATCACATAAACCGAAGGCGATCACGGCGAAGTTGACCGGAGTAACCAGGTTATCCCCATGTACGGAACCGTCTTTATCCCTCCAATAAACATATTGCTTTTTCTCCGGCGACCAGAAACCGCCCTCATGGATCGACTTGTTGAAGTTATCTTTCAGTTTCTGTGCCACTGCCGTATAATAATCAGCCTTTACCTTATCTCCCAAAACCCGTTCACAGCCGGCCCACAGATTAAGGGCTTCATACATCTGGGCATTTACAAACGCATTCTCGAAGCTGGCCCAGACGATATCCAGCCAATCGCTTGCCTTCTCTTCTTTTATAGAATTATTCATCATCTCAAAAATGCCGTTGCCATTCGAATCCCTCCTGATCAACCAATCCAGTGCCTTTTCGCAACCTGCTTTATGAGATTTCAGCCATTCGATATCACCACACAAGTCAAATTGTTCCGCCGTGTTAATCACATGGCCGGTCTGCGAATCTATCGTGTATCCCCATCTTGCTTCATAATATCCGGTTTTGTAATTGAATGTTCCCGGCATCTGGTCTTCATCCGCATTATGCCACCGGGAAAGGACACGTCCGTCGGCTGTTATCGCATAATCCCTCTCACTGTCTAAGGTTGCGGACATATTTTTTACATAATTGCCGTCATTCAAGGCCATTCCTATCTGGGCGAAGAAAGGCTCATGCAAACATTTCCAGTTGGTAGTCCATCCGTTTGCTCCTACAATCGTATTATCCACCACCCCGTATCTGCCGGTCGTATTCATCAACTCACGAACCGCTTCCGCATCTATGCCGGGCAGGTTTCCTCTTGAATAGGCAACTGCATAATCGACATATTCCATTTCCAGCGTCATGTTCACATCGCCTTTCCGAACATTAAAAGGGGTAAACACATCTGCTCGCTGATGGACAAAGCGGTTCAGATTATACCGGGGTTCCAATTCTTCATCTGTCACAAAATGAGTACAGACAAACTCTTTCTTATCACTCTGCGCATATTTTGCCGCCAGCTGTCTCCCATCCGATTTTGCTTTGATACGCAATGCATTTCCGGTATCCGGATTCCAGAAAGTAACACCTCCGGTATGTACGCCATACGTATCATTCACCTCTCTCAAATATTTACACCAGACCATTCCTCCGTTATCCAGGATTCCTCCCTTCCAGACGGCTAAGTCTGCAAAATTCCATTGAGGGAAAGCCATCTCTTCCAGCTTTGCCAGGTTACTGTATTTCCGGTTGATATTCCAGATGATCTTGTCACCATTCAGGTCAAAATTCCATGATTCATTTACACTTATCGAATGATCTCCATAAATGATATTCTTTATAAGTATCTTATTTCCGGACTCTTCCACCTTAATCCCATCCTGACCGGAACAGGAGGTAAAGGAACCTCCCCTGGTTCTGAAACCTGTATAAACACCCGATTCAGACAATACATTTTTACCTTTTACTTTTAACTGCGTTATTTTACAACCATCCGAATAGTCGAGTTGAAGAACCAGCTTTTGACCGGGATCGGAGATAGTTATTTTTTTCAGTGCCGGGTCATGAGGCACATTATTATTCAGGGCATAAGAATCAATAGTAAACATACATATCCCCCAAAAGATAAAAGTCATTAGTAATCTCATATTCATGAATTAATTTATTAATTAAAAACTTTAGTATTAAATTTCAGAAACAAAGGTCTACATATATTTCTCTTTGAAACATGAGGATTTGTTCTTTATACATGACAGAATGATATAATTATTAACACGAATTTATAAAAATGTTTCACATTTCTGATAAAAGTGAGTCATATTATAAATATTAACATATGTAGGGGAATACCAAAACAAATCCGTGATTCGAACAGGTTCTTCATAAATAATACAGTGTTTGACCTGACACGGTAAGAAAATGCCGGCTACTTGTCATGAAGCTGCAATAATAAGACCTTCGTTAAAAAGGAACGCGGATACAGTATATAATTTCCTCAATTATATTACCTTTGTGCTGTTTATAAAGGAATAAAATCAGAAAACGATGTGCGACAAAAAAGATAAGCAACTCGAATTAGATAAACGTTATCTGAGAATGGCAGCCGTATGGGCTGAAAATTCATATTGCAAAAGGCGCCAGGTGGGAGCATTGATCGTAAAAGACCAAATGATTATATCCGACGGATACAACGGTACGCCATCCGGTTTTGAAAATATATGCGAAGACGAAAATAATGTGACCAAGCCCTATGTTTTACACGCAGAAGCCAATGCGATTACTAAAGTGGCGGCTTCGTCCAACAGCAGCAACGGGGCAACCATATATGTTACCTCGGCTCCCTGCATAGAATGTGCCAAACTGATTATCCAATCCGGAATCAAGCGCGTGGTATATTCGGAAAAATACCGGGTGGAAGATGGTTGCCAACTTTTAGCGCGTGCAGGTGTTATTATAGATTATATTGATTTAAACGATAAATAAACGTTTTATGAATAAAAATAAAAGGTTAGCCACATGGCTGCCTGTAATCATTGCTCTTAGTGTAGCTCTCGGGATCTTTATCGGTAACCACTACCTATCCCTTACAAAAGGGAAACGCCATATTTATTCCAGTGGAAACAAAATAAATGCAATCCTCGATATTATCGATGAGCAGTATGTGGATACCGTCAACATGAAAAAGCTGGTAGAAGATGCCATTCCTAAAATTTTCAGTGAACTGGACCCGCATTCGGTTTATATCCCAGCCAAAGACGCACAGATGGTTAACGAAGACCTGGAAGGCTCATTCAGTGGCATCGGCGTATCTTTCAATATGCAGACCGATACGATACTGGTGATAAATGTGATCCCGGGCGGTCCTTCGGAAAAAGCCGGATTGCGTCCGTTCGACCGCATCATCACCATCAACGACTCCTTGTTTGCCGGTAATGGCAGCAATCAGGAAGTTATTATGAAAACACTGCGCGGAGCAAAAAACAGTACGGTAAAACTGGGTGTAAAGCGTAAAAACACACCGGAACTGCTTTACTTCGACGTAACCCGCGGGGATGTTCCAGTCAACTCGGTGGATGTAGCTTATGAAGTAAGCAAAGGTATCGGCTATATCAAAGTAAACAAATTTGGACGTACCACTTACAACGAATTTATTACGGCCATAGCCAAACTGAAACAGGATGGCTGCAATTCCTTCATCATCGACCTGCGGGGTAATACCGGCGGTTACATGGAGGCTGCTATCAATATGATAAATGAATTTATGCCGGAAGGACGCCTGATTGTTTATACGGAAGGCAAATCGTTCCCGCGTAATGATGTATATACCAACGGAACAGGTACTTGCCAGGATACACCGATTGTTGTACTGACGGACGAATTTTCCGCATCTGCCAGTGAAATTTTCTCCGGTGCCATCCAGGATAACGACCGTGGTCTGATTATCGGACGCCGTACCTTTGGAAAAGGACTTGTCCAGTCTCCTATCAAATTGAGTGACGGTTCCGAAATCCGCCTGACAATCGCCCGTTATTATACACCTTCCGGTCGTTGCATCCAGAAAAAGTATGAGTTAGGCAACGACAGCGATTACGAACAGGACATTTATAACCGTTTTATGCATGGGGAATTCGACTCTGCCGACAGTATCAAACAAAATAATACGGAGAAATTCGAAACCTTGATGGGACGCCCTGTATACGGCGGCGGCGGTATCATGCCGGATATTTTCATCCCGCGGGATACGAGCGGCATGACCTCTTATTTTACAAGCGTATTCAATGCCGGACTGATCAATTTATATGCTTTACAATATTCAGACAGGAATTACGATAAGCTTTCATCGTTCAAAACGTATCAGGATTTATACAAATATCTGAAACAGCAACCTTTGCTTAGCGATTTCACAAACTTTGCAGCAGCCAAAGGCATAAAAAAACGTCCGACTCTGATTAATATATCCGGGCCGCTGATTGAGAAGCAGTTGCAATCATACATCATTCGCAATTTCTTTGACGAAGCAGGTTTCTATCCTGTATTCCAGAATGATGACGTAACACTGAAACGCGCAATCAAGGTATTGGAAGACGGAAAATCGCTTCCTACATTAGAAAATAAAAGTAACGTAAAAGATGGAAGAGTTGCACAAAGCCAAGCAACAGCTACGCCGGGATATGGCCTCCTTAAAGAGCTCATATACGAAAACTGCGTTGCAAGAGACATCTGCTAAAATCATGGAGCGGCTGGAGGCGTGCAGTCTCTTCCGGCAAGCTGAATGTATAGCCTTATACCATGCCATCCCCGGCGAAGTTCAAACCGCCGGGCTGATAGAGAAATGGTATCAACAGAAAAAGATTCTGCTGCCCGTTGTGGATGGCGATGACTTACGCCTGATTCTTTATACGGGCAAAGACTCCCTGAAACCGGGTTCCTTCGGGATACTGGAACCTACCGGCGAAAGCAGTGTGCCTGAAAGCGAAATCGATTTGATTATTGTGCCCGGTGTGGCTTTCGACCGCAAAAAGAACCGTTTGGGAAGAGGCAAAGGTTTTTACGACCGGTTACTTTCCACACTGCAAGTGCCGAAAATAGGTATCTGTTATGATTTCCAGCTAAAAGAGCAGATTCCGGTAGAGCCTTTCGACAAGAAAATGGATTTGATTGTTACGGAAAAGGAAACCGTGTGATCCGCGGGGTCAACGTATCACTATATCTTCTATCACACAAGAGCCTGCATACTGGTTCAGGCTCTTTACCAAACGTTCGCGGCACAGCACCAACTCGCTACGCAATACTGATGAATTGAGAGATACATACAGTATCCTATCCTTTACATATATATTACGGGTATATTGCAGCACCATCGGCCCGAGCACTTCTCCCCATGCCCGTTTTACACGGATTTGAAGGATTTGCTCGTATAATTCAGTGTTATCTTCAAAAAAATCCCGGATTACCTCTCCTATCGATTGTGCATTTCTACGCTTCATTCCTGATCCCCCATCGGTTGGACTTCGCCCTGTTCCACCCGGAACAAAGCATAATCATGGTTAATGGAATGCAGGATTGCATCCAGGTACTTACGGTTGGTATCGGTAATAAAGATTTGCCCGAAACTGTCGCCCACAACTAACTGGATAATCTGCTCCACACGGTTGGCATCCAGTTTATCGAAAATATCGTCCAATAAAAGTACCGGAGTAGTTTGTCCACGATGTGACAAGAAAGCAAACTGGGCAAGTTTCAGTGCTATCAGGTATGTCTTGTTCTGTCCCTGCGAACCGACACGGCGAATCAGGTAGTTATCCAATGTCATTTCCAACTCGTCCTTATGAATGCCTGAAGAGGTATATCCCAGAATACGGTCGCGTTCGCGATTGGCCTGCAACATTCCGGACAATTCCCCTTTTTCCAACTGGGAGACATAGCGTAATCCCACCTGCTCTTTCGACTGGCAGATTGTCTGGTAATACTCATTGAATATGGGAGTGAAATCATCCACCAGAGAACGGCGTTTATCATAAACCGTTTTCCCGTACATATCCAATTGCATTTCAAGCACCTCATACAAGGAAGCGTCCATACACTGGTCTTTCAACAGTGTATTCCGCTGGAGCAAGGCTTTATTATATTGTATCAGGGCATGCAAATACTGTTTATCCTGCTGGGAAATGATTACATCCAGAAAACGGCGTCGCTCCTCGCTCCCACCCCGGATTAACTCAGAATCGGCAGGAGAAACCATTACCAGGGGCAGCAATCCGATATGCTCGGAAAGTTTATCGTATTCCTTTTTATTCCTTTTAAACTGCTTACGCTGGCGACGGCGGATTGCACAGAATATCTCTTCCTCCTTTCCCTCATAGTCGTAGTTGCCCTGTATGACACACAAATCCTGTTCATTTTTTATAATCTGGCTATCAGCCGTATTCACATGACTCTTGCAAAATGACAAATAATAGATGGCGTCCAGCAGGTTCGTCTTCCCCATTCCGTTGTTACCGAAAAAACAATTTATTTCCGGAGAGAATGAAACTTCTGCCTGAAGAATATTTTTGTAGTTGAGTATAGAGAGTTTCTTTAGTATCATCAGCACTATATTAGTGGGACAAAATTAAAAAATATACTTCTAAATGTAGATTATATCAGTAAAAAAAACTACTTTTGCGCTTTGAATTGCCACAGGCATAAATTGAGATAAATAATAAAACAACTATAAAACATTATGGCTACTAAGGAAAAAGACACCAACAAGGAGTTAGAAGTAGAAGAAATTGTTTCGAAATCGGAACAGTTCATTGAAAACAATTCAAAGAAAATCATTTACGGAATTATAGCTATCGCACTTGTTGTTGGAGCTGTGTTTGGAATTAAACACGGATATTTGATTCCGAAAGAAAAGGAAGCCGCAGCAGCAATGTTTAAGGGAGAGCAGTATTTCGCCAGAGATTCTTTTAATCTGGCTTTAAAGGGAAATGGTGCCGACTATAAAGGTTTCGAAACCATCATAAGCAAATACGGAAGCACTCCGTCCGGAAATCTGGCTAAAGCTTATGCCGGTATTTGCTACTTCAACTTGGGAGATACAGAGAAGGCTATCGATTTGTTGAAATCTTATAGCGGAGGCGATGATATGATTTCTCCGGCTATTACCGGTTTGATTGGCGACTGCTATGTAAACATGGGTAAAGTAAAAGAAGGCATCAGCTATTTCGAAAAAGCGGCAAAAGAAGCAGACAACGAAGTAATCAGCCCGACTTACCTGAAAAAAGCCGGATTGGCTTACGAAGACCTGAAACAGTATAAGGATGCAGTAAAAGCATACAGCACGATTAAAGAAAAATACTTCAATTCCATGGAAGCTTCCGATATTGATAAATATATCACACGGGCTTCTGTATTAGGAAACAAATAAGAGGTCACTTACTTTTTAAATAATCACAATTGGAGGATGTCTCATATAAAAAGGCATCCTCTTCTTTTAATAATAGAACTTATGGCTACAGCTTATCAGAATTTATCAGAGTACGACTTCAACAGTGTTCCCGACGGATCTGAAATGTCTATCGGTATTGTCGTAGCAGAATGGAACAAAAATATTACAGAAAAACTTCTGGAAGGGGCTTGCAACACTTTGGAAAAACATGGTGTAAAACCGGAAAACATATTGGTTAGCCGTGTTCCGGGCAGTTTTGAACTGACATTCGGCGCGAAACATATGGCTGAAACAAAAGAATTAAATGCTATTATCGTTTTAGGCAGCGTTGTAAGAGGAGATACTCCCCATTTTGATTATGTATGTTCAGGTGTTACACAAGGTATCACGGAGCTGAATCTGATGTACGATATTCCTTTCATATTCGGATTGTTAACTACCGACAACATGCAGCAGGCAGAAGACCGTGCAGGGGGCAAATACGGAAATAAAGGGGATGAAGCGGCTGTAACCGCATTAAAAATGGCTGATATTTCTTGATGAAATATTTGCAAGTTTCAAAATTAATCGTACCTTTGCACTGCAATTGAAAATAACAGGGGCAGTTACCAGAGTGGCCAAATGGGGCTGACTGTAACTCAGCTGGCTTTCGCCTTCGGTGGTTCGAATCCATCACTGCCCACTGCTTAATTTCAATCATATTGCGGAAGTAGCTCAGTTGATAGAGCATTAGCCTTCCAAGCTGAGGGTCGCGGGTTTGAGCCCCGTCTTCCGCTCTCAAAAAAGGAAAACCGAATGGTTTTCCTTTTTTTATTCCTATTCCTCTCCATTTACGTCTACGTTTATTTGTTCTACAGCCATGTTTAAACTATTTTTGTATCAATCATACTTATTACAAAAACACAAATATTATCCACACCATCTATGACAAAGAAAGAAGCTATCAAAATATTTGAAGAAAAGAAAGTCCGTACTGTATGGGACGACGAAACGGAAGAATGGTATTTTTCCGTAGTAGATGTAATAGCAGTCTTAACAGATAGCTCTAATCCTACTGATTATCTCAAGAAGATGCGTAAACGCGACGAACAACTAGCTTCGTTCATAGGGACAAATTGTCCCCAGGTAACAATGCAAACAGAAACAGGAAAAAGACGTAAAACATTGGCAGCCGATATTCGTGCAATCTTTCGTATAATCCAATCCATCCCTTCTCCTAAAGCCGAACCGTTCAAACTATGGATGGCACAGGTTACAAAAGAGCGTTTAGAGCAGATGCAGGACCCGGAACTTTCTATCAACCAGGCATTGATGGACTATAAACGGCTGGGCTATTCAGATAATTGGATTAACCAGCGGCTTAAAAGTATTGAAATCCGTAAAGACCTCACCGATGAATGGAAACGACATGGACTTCAGGAAGGAACACAATTCGCCACACTAACAGATATTATTTATCAAACCTGGGCCGGCAAGACGGCAAAGGAATATAAAAAGTTCAAAGGGCTAAAAAAGGAAAACCTACGGGATAATATGACAAATACCGAGCTTGTACTTAATATGCTCGCAGAACTATCCACTAAACAGATTTCAGAGGTTTCCGAACCGGACACAATCAATGAACATATAGATATTGCAAAACAAGGTGGTGAAGTAGCTCGCAATGCCCGATTGGAATTGGAAGCAAAGACCGGCAAAAAGGTTGTTTCCCCACTTAATGCAAAAACGGGACTGATATTGAACAAAGAGAATAATGAAAGAAACGATAAAGAGTAAAAGCCAAGCACATACTAATAAAAGATTAACCAGATTCACAAAATAAAAATGCAGGAACGGGTATCACTACCGGTTCCTGCGAAAATTAGTGTGTCTAAAAACTGGAGTACTCCCAAATAATAAAAATATCGTTATCAGTATCCCGGATTCTGTTGATCTCTTATCTGAGGATTGGCATCTATTTCAGCTTGCGGTATCGGCCATACAAAACGATAATCACCAGCTTCCTTTACCATCTTTTCCCCATTCGGAGCATCCGGCAGGACGATGTAATTCTTATCCTGCGCCGGTGTACGTTTCATAGCTACATTCCAACGTTTCAAGTCCATGATGCGGTATCCTTCGCAGAATAATTCCTTCCAGCGTTCCTGCTGTATCTCGCTCATTAAAGCACTGCCCGTATAATCCGTATCGACCCAGTTAGCAATACGTTTCTTACGCAAGTCGTTCAACATCTTTGATGCGGACTCGTTATCACCGGCGTTTGCATATGCTTCGGCTGCAATCAGGTACATTTCGGAAATACGGAAAACCTTCTGCATATTATAATAGGTAGTCTTTCCGGTATACGTATCCGGATTGCCCGGATATTTATGGCAGAGATACAATTCGACTTCCCCTACGCCGGTATTCAATCTTTCCTTAGAAAAATAAGCATCGAAACGAATATCGTTTTCTTTATCGTATGCATCCAGGATGCCACTTTCCGGAATATAATCAGGCTTAAACAATTCCCATTTCCCATCCGTATCGGCTATCAGATAATTACCGATACCGGAAGCACTTGCCTTTTCCGTTATATCCATATAGGTCTGCCAGATTGTTTCCGTACCATTATCATTCACCCACATATCCCGGTATTCGGCCTTATCCGAAATCAAGGAATATTTTCCTTCACCAATCAGAGACTTAGCCATTGAAGAGGCTGTAGCCCAATCGTGCATCTGTAATGCCACACGTGCTTTAAGTGCTTTTACAACATCCACCGTAACATAGTTAGAGCAAACTTCGCCCGGAGTGGTTATCATATCGGTAGCTTTTCCAAGGTCTGAAACGATTTGCTTGTAAGTTTCTTCCATAGTTGAACGCGCCGGATAGGTAGACGCATCGGCAGAAGGGACATACTTTGTCAGCACAGGAACCCCTAAATCCGATGCAGCGGAAGACGGTTCGTAATCCTTGCAATATTTCAGAGTCAAATCAAAATGAGCCAAAGCACGGGCAAAATAGGCTTCTCCCATATACTCGTTCATCTGTGCCCTTTCCTCTTCCGTAGCTGTCTCCATCAAAGAAGGAATCGTTTCAATCATCAGGTTCGCATTGGCAATAATATAATAGTTATCCTGCCAATTGCCACTGGCATCCGATGCTTCGAGTTCCCAACGGTAATTGCCGCCATAACTATTACTATAGCCTACCACCGGATTGAAACCATCGGCAGATATTTCCACATTCAGCAGATAGTTATATAAGGAATTACGGAAATCTGCATACAAATCATTACGGAAAGCTTTACAGTCGGCAAGTGTTTGCAAAGACTCGTTGGTCTCTATCTTATCGAACGGAAGCTTATCCATATCACAGGCAGTGAATCCTGCCAACACCGACATTGCGGATATGATTAATATTTTTTTCATATAATCTTTCTTTTTCAAATTAGAATGTTATTTCTGCACCGAAAGAGAACTGGCGGGTGTTAGGATAGTTTCCTAACTGCAAGTTTGAATCTACTTCCGGGTCAAAACCTGTATATTTTGTAACGGTAAAGAGGTTTCTTGCGATTGCAAAAATGCGGGCATTACTTAAAATCTTTGTCTTTGTAATCCAGTTCTTCGGGATATTATAACCGAGAGAAAGGTTCTTCAAACGAAGAAAAGAGGCATTCTCTATTAAATGAGAGTCGAAGTGGATACTGGATTCGGGACGTGCTATATCGGTTACCTGGCCCGGTGTTGTCCACATATCCAACAA
>UMFF01017742.1_pt1 | contig 39873 bp, 33 predicted proteins | sample 1964971 | NCBI WGS metagenome assembly UMFF01 (sample SAMEA4836042, study PRJEB28245) | human gut metagenome | biome: gut microbiome; material: fecal sample | place: Denmark | collected 2008 | reverse complement strand
TGCCGGTCACCATCCCTGCCGGAATTCCTCTCAAGCGCAACTACAAGACCAACGCGACCGGAAGTCTGATTTCGGAAAAACCGGCACCCACCGATGGCGTGAAACTGACCGTGACAATGAATGCAGGATGGACAGGTACGGAAGAGGAAATCATACCTGCAAAGGTCGGCGACTACTTTTATGCAGACGGCACATGGGGGACTGCCATCAACAACATCTCGAATCCCTGCATCGGTATCGTCTTTGAAGTCAATGCCGACGGAAGGAGCGGAAAGATTGTGTCGCTGGATGAAACGAAGGTAACTTGGGCAACCGGCGAAACCACATACGCTACTACGGTAACCCGTGCCAATAATGTAGCAGACGGTACGGCGAATATGGCCATCATCAAAGCTTTGGATGATGATTACAGTGATTTCCCTGTATTCAAATGGTGTGCGGATAAAACAGAGGGCGGCTTGGCATGGTATCTTCCGGCACCCCATGAGTTACAGGATTTGTATGCAGCTACCTGCGGGCTTAAAATTGTCGATGCGAATCCGCAGGACGGTGAAGTAGTACGGTGGAATATATCAACAGTAGGCGGAGGTAACTATATGGGAAACTCCGGCAATTATGAGACTCAGCGTACCGCATTCAAGGAAAAAATAATAGCTGCAGGGGGGACAGAGTTTAGTTTATATTTCTCGTCATGCGAAGATTCTAATACGCATGCCATAACAGTAGAGTGTTATGACATGGGTGTCTGCGGCACTTCTATGAAAACAGATTCTTATAGAAAAGCTCGTGCCATCGCTAAATTTCCGAAGCCGTAATGGCGCACGCAAAGCATTATCCAGACAGCATACATGTCCGGGTGCTTTATAGTAGGGAATAACGCAAGGATGCACGGGGACGGGACCTGCGGGTCACCTGCATCCCGTTCCCATCGCATATACGTTCCAAGCCGGAACCGATTACCGGCAACCAGCTATTCGGACAGCCATACGTCAATGTCCGGGTGCAGTCGGCAGCACTTCCCCGCCTCGCAACGGGGAATAGCGCAAACACCACTCCCGCCCTCGTCCGGACAGGCGGAAGACGAACGGGAAACTGCCCGGAGCAATAATAAACTTAATCAATAAAAGGAGAAAAAAGTATGAGTCTTTTCCTGAAACCCGTGCAGCGGCACAATCCGCTGGACAAGGATGCCCCCATGAAATGGTATCCCGTGCAATACACCACCAAACTGGTGGACGAAAGCGAAGTAGCCGAGCTGATAGCCGACGAAACCACCCTCAACCCGATGGAAGCGCAGATGGCCATCCGCCAGCTCCGCAAGGTGGTGCAACGCTTGCTGCTCGACGGCAAGAGCGTGAAGCTGGGCAATTGGGGCACGTTCAACGTCACCCTCAGCACCGAGGGCGTAGCCACGAAAGAACTCCTCACCGCCCGCAATGTGAAGGCGGTGAATATCAACTTCCAGCCCGGCGACGAACTGAAAGCTGCCATGCAGAAAGCCGATTTCGTATGGCTGGATAAGATAGCAGCTACAAGCGGCGGCAGTGGGGGCAGCGGTGAAAGCGACGGTGACAAACCAAGCGAACTTTAACCCCTCTATTTCACTCATTTCTCCGAGTCGTACAACTTGTTTCCGTGGGTCGTACAACCCGTTCCGGCAAGTTGTACGACTCAAAGTTCTGAGTTGTACAACTCACCCGGCTGAGTCGTACAACTCGCAAGTGTGAGTCGAGCAACTCACGAAAACGAGTCGGGGACACAGCCTTTTGTAATAAAAACAAATTGTTTCTGGTGGTGGAACGATTACTGTTCCATCAAATAGGCTTTGAAACCCGCAAAGTCTTTCTTAAGCTCGATGCTTTGTTTCTCTCCTTTCATAAATGCCTGTAATTTGGCCGGTATCTCGATGTCTGTATCCAGAATCTTATCGACCGTGCCTTTAAACTTGGCGGGATGGGCTGTTTCCAGAAATACCCCGGTTTCGCTGGCGCTGAGTTTATTGTCTGTTAAAGCCTGGTAACCGCATGCTCCGTGAGGGTCCAGGATATATCCCGTATTGCAGTAAACCTGTTTCATTGTGGCGGCAATCTCTTCATCCGTGTACCGGTATCCTTTTATCAGGGAAGTGATTGCAGTGTGCGGGTCTTCCTGTTTACCGAATAAATCCATGATACGTGCGAAGTTGCTCGGATCGCCTACGTCCATAGCATTGGCAATGGTCGGAACGGAAGGACGCGGGGTGTAAACGCCGGAACGGAGGTATTCGAGGAAGACATCGTTCCGGTTGTTGGCTGCGATAAACCGTTTGACAGGCAATCCCATCCGGTGGGCAAATAATCCGGCAGTAATGTTTCCGAAGTTCCCGCTGGGGACGGATACAACCAACTCATCGGCTTTTCCGGCTTTGTCCAGCTGGGCATATGCATTGAAATAGTAGAAGGACTGCGGAAGGAAACGTGCCACATTGATGGAATTGGCGGATGTCAGTTTCATATGATTGTTCAACCCGGCATCCATAAATGCGGATTTAACCAGTGCCTGGCAGTCGTCGAACGTCCCGTCAATCTCGAGCGCCGTGATGTTCTGTCCCAATGTAGTGAACTGGCATTCCTGTATGGGGCTGACTTTGCCTTTGGGGTACAGCACATAGACATGGATGCCCGGGACACCCAGGAACCCGTTGGCTACCGCACTGCCTGTATCGCCGGAAGTGGCCACCAATACATTGACTTGCTTCAACCCTTCTTTTTTGATGAAATATCCTAACAGGCGTGCCATGAAGCGTGCCCCCACATCCTTGAAAGCAAGGGTAGGGCCGTGGAAGAGTTCCAGACTGTAGATATTGCCGGCTACATGGACGGCAGGCGTGTCGAACGACAAGGTGTCTTTGACAAGGGTATCCAATGTATCCGGCTCTATATCGCTGCCGAAAAATGCCCGGGCAACGGTACAGGCTATTTCGTGGAATGATTTATTTTTTAAGCCGGCTATGGCTTCTTTATCCAGTTTGTCGATGTGCTCGGGCATGTATAAGCCCTTGTCGCCGGCAAGTCCCTTTACAACAGCTTCTTCCAGTGAAGCGGCAGGGGCTTGTTTGTTGGTACTGTAATACTTCATGATAGTAATTCTTTTATAAATTGGTCTTTTTCTAAAATGCCGTACTTCCCGTTTTCTACGGAGAACTCGTCGAAGCGGGTTACGCTGTCCGGTTCCTGTCCCGGTTTATAAATCAGGAAAGGCACAGGGATGTTGGTATGTGTACGGATGGAGCAGGGGGTAGGATGGTCCGGCAATACGGCAATGGCAACCGGTTCGTCCCATTTCTGCAAAGCCTCGTATATAATGCCGACGGCACGTTTGTCCAGGTTCTCGATTGTTTTTATTTTGAGTCCGACGTCGCCTTCGTGTCCGGCTTCATCGCTTGCTTCGATATGGAGGTAAACGAAATCGTCTGTTTTCAGGGCTTCGAGGGCTGCTTGCGCTTTGCCTTCGTAGTTGGTGTCATAAAGTCCGGTAGCCCCTTCTACGGTGATGACTTTCAGGCCGGCATAGGCGCCGATACCCCGGATTAAGTCGACAGCGGATATAACCGAGCCGCCATTGAATCCGTACATCTCCTGCATTGTCTGCATGGCCGGACGGTATCCCGGCGACCAGGGCCATATGCTGTTGGCCGGGTCTTTCCCCAAAGCGATACGTTTTTGGTTGACCGGATGGTTTGCCAGTATTTCCTGGGATTTCAGGATAAGCCCGTTTAATAAATCGGCTGTCTCCTGTGCTTCCGCTACTTCGGCTTTCACCATCAGCGGACGGAAGGGATGCAGGGGTACATCGTGGGGCGGCGTACAGTCCAAACGTTTATCGCCGCCTTTTATGACTAAAAGATGACGGTAGGAGACGCCTGTATAAAAGTGTACACGGTCGGAGCTGAGTTTCTCGTTCAGGAATTGGATAAGTTGGTCTGCCTCCCGGGTAGTAATATGTCCGGAGGAGTGGTTTTTCAGGATGTCTCCTTCCACGCAAACCAGGTTACAGCGCATCGCCATTTCACCCGGTTTGAGTTCGTAACCGATACTGGCTGCTTCTAGAACGCCGCGCCCTTCATATACGGTAGGCAGGTCGTATCCTAAAACTGCCATATTGGCTACTTCACTTCCCGGATGAAAACCATCGGCTACCGTCTTTAATCGTCCGGTAACTCCCAGCTTCGCCAGTTTGTCCATGTAGGGAGTCTCTGCATATTGCAGCGGGGTCTTGCCTCCTAAAGCCTCTATAGGCTCGTCGGCCATTCCGTCTCCCAGAATGATAAGAGTCTTCATGTTAGTTGACTTATTAGTTGACAGTTGACAAGTGACAGTTGACAGTTAGGCTTCGCGCTTGGTGTATAAATTGACTGAAAGCCGAAAATAACTGTAAGCTGTCAATTGTTCTCTGTTTGTCAGCTGTGGATTGAATTGTTTTTACTTGTTTTTACAATGCTTATTGTTAATCTTATTAATTCCCTGCAATCGTCAACAATAGAGACGTATTCGGCATTAGTAAGAAACTGAGTGTCTTTTAGGAGCGTAATCCAGTATTCGCTTTCATTTGCCTCCTTTAAAGCTATGTTTACTTTACTGATGAAATCGGCACGGGATTGTGCTTGCTCGCTTTCCTGTAATAAAGCTCCGATAGCTGTACCACTGCGTAAGAGTTGCTTTGATAAAACAAATTCCTTACGCTTACATAAAACCTTATAAAGGTTCACAATGCGTATTGCAAACTTATACGCTTTCTCTCTCGTAACGTTTTTTTTCATAAAGGTAGGTATGGTTTTAGTTGACAGGTGACAAGTGACAGTTGACAGTTAAGCTTCGCGCTCGGTGTACAAATCGGCTGAAAGCCGAAAAATAACTGTCAACTGTCACCTGTCAACTGTCACCTGATTAGATGTTTGCGATTGATATTATATCTGCGAATACGCCGGCTGCCGTAACATCGGCTCCTGCGCCGTATCCTTTTATAATCATGGGGTATTCGTGGTATCTTTCGGTGGAGATCATGATGATGTTGTTGCTGCCTTCCAACTCGTAAAAGGGGTGGTGGCTGTCTACTTCCTGAATGTCGATGGTACAGATTCCGTTATCCATGGTGGCAACGAAACGGAGACGCTTGTTTTCGGCTTCCAGTTGTTTTCTTTTTGCTTCAAATTCTTCGTCCAGGTTCCGGATGTTTTTCCAGAAATCTTCAAGGGAACCTTCAAAATAGACACTGGGGATGAATAAGTTGCATTTTACATCTTTCTGCTCTACCTTGTATCCGGCTTCGCGTGCCAGGATAACCAGTTTGCGGATAACATCCTTGCCGCTCAGGTCGATACGGGGGTCGGGTTCCGAGTAACCTTCTTCCTTTGCCATTTGTATGGCACGGCTTAAGGGGATATCGGCGCTAACTGTATTAAAGATAAAATTCAATGTTCCGGATAAAACAGCTTCAAGCTTGGAGATATGGTCGCCGCTGTTCCGCAGGTCGTTCATCGTGTTGATAATAGGAAGACCGGCTCCGACGTTTGTTTCGAACAGGAACTTGATACCGCGGTGGCGGGCTGTCTCCTTCAGATTCATATAATTATCGTAGGGTGAAGAGGCAGCCAGTTTGTTGGCAGCTACTACGGAGACGTTGTTGCTTAATAACTCTTCGTACAGGTGTGCAACTTCTGCATTTGCCGTACAGTCCACGAATACGGAGTTGAATATATTCATTTTCAGAATTTCGTCCCGCAGGTGTTCCGGTGTACTTTCCTGACCGTTTTTCTTTAACTCGTCGATGCAGGTTTCCATGTTCAGCCCTTCGCGGCAAATGAGCGCATGTTTGCTGTTGGCGATACCTACTACATTCAGTTTCAATCCATTCTGCATCAATTTCGGTTGTTGGATACGGATTTGTTCCAGTAAATTACCGCCTACCGTTCCGACACCGGCAATAAACAGGTTCAGAACCTTGTATTCGGACAGAAAAAAGGAATCGTGGATGGAGTTCAATGCTTTACGCAGATATTTCAGCTTGATAACAAATGAAATATTGGTTTCTGAAGCACCTTGTGCACAGGCTATCACACTGATACCGGCACGTCCCAGCGTACCGAACAACTTGCCGGCAATACCCGGAGTACGTTTCATGTTCTCGCCGACGATAGCTACGGTTGCCAAATCTTTCTCGGCTACCATATCGCTGATTTCCCCTTGTGCGCGTTCAAGGGCGAATTCCTCGTTAAGCACTTCGACGGCAAGTTCTGCATCCGCGTTACGGACAGCGAATGTCGTATTGTTCTCGGAGCTTGCCTGTGATACCATAAATACGCTGATACCGTTTTTGGCTAAAGTTTTAAAGATACGGTAGTTGACGCCGATAACGCCAACCATACCCAATCCCTGCACTGTAATCAGGCAAGTATCGTTGATGGAGGAGATACCTTTGATAATTGCTTTTCCTTCTTCTTTTACCTTTTCCTTGGAGATATAAGTCCCTGGGGCTTCCGGATTGAAGGTATTCAGGATGCGGATAGGAATATTTTTATGATATACCGGATAAATCGTAGGTGGGTAGATCACTTTTGCTCCGAAGTTACATAACTCCATTGCTTCCGTGAAAGTCAACCGGTCGATTACGTATGCCGAGCTGATTACACGTGGGTCTGCCGTCATAAAACCATCCACATCTGTCCATATTTCCAGAACAGAAGCGTCCAAGGCGGTAGCCAGGATAGATGCCGTATAATCGGAACCTCCTCTTCCCAAGTTCGTAACTTCACCGTTTTCAGCACTGGAAGAAATAAAGCCGGGAACCAGTGATACTTTAGGCAACGGGTTGAAAGTTTCCTGTATCAGTTCGTTGGTCAGCTCAAAATCGACAATATGTTTGTTAAACTGGCGGACAGTTTTGATAAATTTACGGGAATCGAACAGCTTTGCATCTTTGATTACATTGGAAACGATTAAAGAAGAAATGCGTTCGCCGTAGCTGACAATCGTATCGGATGTTTTTGCAGAAAGGTCATTAATCAGGTATACTCCTTTAAATATATTGCCCAGTTCGTCCAGTAAGTTCATTACTTGTTTCTGGACTTCAATCCGTCGTTTTTCATCTGGTATAACCCCTTGTATAACGTCGAGGTGGCGGGTGATGATTTCGGAGTATTCTCTTTCGTAGCCGACATCTCCTTTGGCCGCCATGGAGGAGGTTGCAAGTAATTTATCTGTAATGCCGCCAAGCGCAGATACGATAACGATTACAGGCTCTTCAATAGCCTCTACTATTTTTTTTACACTAAGGATACTGTTAACGGAACCTACGGATGTTCCACCGAATTTCAATACTTTCATCAGTACGTATTTATTTAGGATGACAACAGGCCAAATAGCAATGGAGCATTGTAAAGGATAAAAATACAAGCCACGCCTGATTGACGGTTGTCCGTATTTTACTATTATATAAATCTGATTGTGAATAAGGAAATGAATGCAATACGATGATTGCCACAAAGCGGGACCTGGTCGCCACAATTGTTTATTTGCAAATATTAACCCCCCAAGGGGTCATCAATGCCCATGTGTAATATGTAACACAAATAATAGTCATTTGCAGAATTTTCTTCTGTTTGTTTTTACGGCAGCAATATTACACAATATTTTTCAGATGCAAGCATTTTTTTGATTGAAAGTTGAAAAATGATAGCAAAAAGTGTAATCTTGCAGCAAGAGGGCATGTGTATAATGAAAAGATAAATAAAATCTTACCAGATTTGGATTCCTGTGCTTACTTGTAATTTGTAATAATTTACCAGGTAATTGATACGTGCCTGTAGCAGTTGCAGCTTACTGCTTGAATAGTTTGTCGAACTGGTTAGTAGTTCGAGGTTTGTGATGCTTCCTGCTTTGTAATTTACTTTAGCTTGTGCGTATGCTTTTTCAGCCAGGGTGACTTGTTCGGTAAGCTGTTTTATCTGGTCATAGTTGGATTGCAGCGTATAATAGTTCTCGCTAACTTGTTGGCGGACTTGTCTTTCAACCAGATCTTTTTGGTATAAAGCGGAATTGTAGGTGGAATGGGCGAGGGATGTGTTCTGTTTGCGCCGTCCTCCTTCATATAAAGGAATGGAAAGGGTAACGCCTGCTTCATAATTCAGTTTCATCCGGTCTATATGTATCGGATAACCGTTTTTTGCTCCGGCGGAAGCGGCTAAATCGAGAGATGGGTTATAAGCTCGGCGGGCGGCACTTTCTTCCAGTTTGGCGATGGCTAATTGTTTGTCTGCAATTTGTAACTCCGGACGTGAGGTATAAGCTATAGTAAGTAAATTATCCAAGGAGGTTAAATTGCTTTTTATTTCAAAGTATTCGTTTAAAGGCATAGTCTCTGTGATTAAGGTATCGGCCAGGACGGATAATTGTGTTTGTAATGTATGTAGATTACTGCTTAATTCCGTCAGTTGGGTATGGATTGATGCTTGACTGACTTGTGTATTTAATAGATCGAAAGAAGTTGCCGAACCGGATTTAACCCGGATTTCTGCTTGGCGCAGCATCTCTTCGTAATCTTTTAGTTCCTGATGTTTGATTAGAATTGCCTGCCGGGTAAAGCAGTTCAGATAATACAATTGTATGGTATTTAATGCCAAAGACTGGAATAGTTCTGTTTGTTGCAGTCGGGAGAGTGTTTCTTTTTCTTTGGCTGCTTCTATTTTGGGACGGTTCTTGCCAAAGTCATAGATGAGTTGGCGGAGTGAGATACCTGCGTCATAATTATTTTTAGGGCTGAATGATAAATCCATCTCATCAAAATGCACTGTAGCTACCGGCTCGATACGTGTATAAGAAGCGGATGCGTTTAAAATGGGAAGTAGGGCGGCCCGTACCATTTTTATATTGTAGCCAGCACTTTTTACTGCTTCTTCTGCTTGCTTAACTGTGGGATAAGTAGTCATAACGCGCTGGATAGTGGCATCCAGTGTCAGGGTGTCTTTTACTTGTGCCGGAGTCTGATACGACAGGCATAAGAATAATATTATAATGTATAAAGGCTTTGACATTTTATATGATGTTTTTTATTTGACTTTCTTTATTTGTTTTACCCGGTGAAGCCATATAATAGGTAACAGGCAAAGCAGGGTAACGATGAATGCAATAAAGAAATCATCGTTAATCCCTCCGATATAGGCTTCCAGGTCAAGGCGTTTGACAATCATTTGCTCGGCAAGCGTTTGGGCAGTCTGTGCTGTTGCACCTGCTGTTTGCCGGGCAAAAAGGCTTAAGTTTTCGATAGTTTGCTGATATACTTCTCCGGTGTAGTTTAATGCTTCACTGTAACGCTGGGTATGGTAACCGGTACGTTGTGTCAGGATATGGCTGAAAATTGCCACTCCGAAGCTACCTCCCATCTGCCGGATAATGTTGGTAATGCTGGATGCCTGTGCCATCATATCGCTTTTGATGTTGGCAAGTGATAATGTTAATAAAGGGGTAAACAGGATTCCCATCCCTATGCCCCGTAGGTACAGGCTCATCATAATATACCATTTCTCTGTCAGGAAAGACAGGAAAAAGTTTAGATAGAAACTGACGGCCATCAGGATAAGACCGGCTGCAATTAATATTTTAGGATTGATTTTTTGTCCTAAGGCTCCCGCAGTGGGAGAACAGAACCCCTGGATAATACCGACCGGAATAAAGAACATTCCCGCCTGAAATGCGGAATATCCTAAGTTATTCTGTAGGTAAAGCGGTATAAGGAAAGTGCTTCCGAACATACCTATCCCAAAAATAAATATCATTAGATTAGACAAGGCGAAGTTCCTGTCTTTAAACACTCTGAGATTTATCAATGGATATTTTACTGTCAGTTCAAAATAGATGAAGAGGATGAAAACAACGGCTGAAATCCACATGGAACCTAATACTACCGGACTATTCCAGCCTTGTGTATTGGTGGATGAATTAACTTCAGAGAGCCCATACATAAAGAGGGGTAGAAAGATACCGGAGGTAATAAATCCCGGAATATCAAAAGGCGGTGGTGTTTCCGCCTTATATTCTTTTTGTAAAATGACCGTAATGAACAGATCAATAGCTCCTACAGGTACGTTTACATAAAAGATATAATTCCAATTCAGATTATCTACCAGATACCCACCGATAGACGGTCCGAAAGAAACGGAAGCGGCAGAAGCGATTGCCCAAAATCCCAATGCCATACCCCGTTGTTGCGGGGGAAAAACATTACTGACAATAGCCATGCCTACCGGCATGATGGCACCGCACCCGAAACCTTCTATTACCCTCCAGAAAATCAGTTCTTCGATAGAAACAGAATTTCCACACATGAAAGAACCGAAAGTAAACAATAACAGCGACAGGAAATAAATCCGTTTGTAACCGAAGCGGTCGGCAAGCCATGCTGCTGCCGGAAGAATACTTGCAATAGCCAGCATATACCCGGTTAATACCCATTCTGCTGTATTAATACTGGCACCGAGCGTTCCCATAATGGCCGGTAAACCTGTGTTTACAACGGTCGAGTCGAGAACTGCCATAAAGGTTCCAATCATGATATTTCCTAATACCAGCCATTTATAGCTTCCTTTCTGTATGTCGGCAGAGGAACTCATTCTTTTTCTTTTATGATTTTGACAGTGGCAGACATACCTGAAACTAATTTAGGCTTTACTTTCTCTCCGGATTTTCCGGAGATATGGTCTATCGATACTTTTAAAGGGACACGTTGTGCTACTTTGGTGTAGTTTCCTGAGGCATTGTTGGGTGGAATGAGTGAAAATTCCGAAGCTGTATTCGAACCGATATAAAATATTTTTCCGGAGAAAGTCAAATCCGGATAAGCATCTAATGTAAAGGTTGTGGGTTGTCCCAGGTATATGCTATTGAATTTGGTTTCTTCCAAATATACGGCGACCCATATATCTTTGCCTTCGTTAATTGTGAAGAGGGTTTGTCCGGGTTGGACAATATCGCCGGGTAACGACCAACGTTTGGCTATGACTCCATCTGCCGGTGCTGTAATCTGATAGTAGTCTAAGGTAACACGGACTGACTCAATGGATGCACTTGCTGCATTGATCGCAGCTTCGGTTGAGGCAATTTGGGCTTTGACTACATTAATCTGATTTTTAGCGACATTTACTTTTATTTGATTGCTTTTATAAGCTTCTTCCATATTTTGGAATGTTTCCTGCGAAATAGCATCCCCTTGATATTGAGTCTTAGCACGTTGATAGTTTAATCCTGCCTGTTCGAATGCTATTTCCGCCAGTTTCAGGTTGTCTGTGGCAGTTCGCAGGTTTTCTTTATTCAATTTGAGGGAGGCGGAGAGTTGTTCGCGTTGTGCAATAGTTTCCTGAAGTTGTGCAACGATATTTGTACTGTCCAGTTCTGCCAGTAGCATACCTGCTTTTACAGTATCACCTTCCCAGACATATAACTTTAACAGGGGAGCCATTACACGGGAGGCAACGCTTATCCGAAAGCTATCCAGATTGGCATCGTCCGTTGAAATATATTTCCGGTAGTTCCACCACCAGAGGACTGCTGCAATAATAGCGCATGTTAATACGATAATTAGCCATATCAGGCTTTTGTTTGACGTTTTTTTGTTGGATAGGCCAGTTGTTGTATCCATAGATTTAGTTTTGTACAATTTTATAGTCCTAAAACAAACAAATTATACAAAAGTTCTTGATAGGATACAGCTTAACTTAATCTACGTCTGTTCTTTCTTTTTCCAGATCTTCCCGGCTCTTACTTTGTGTTACCAGGTATACTCCCACAAAAACAAGGACTGCGGATACTATTTTTTGTAAAGAAAATGTATCCTGCCCGATCATTACTGCAATCAGGGATGCTATAATGGGTTGTATATAATTATACATGCTGACGGTGGTAGGGCGTATCCGTTTTAATGACATGGGGATGAGTAAATAAGGAAGGAATGTTGCTCCGAAAAGAACATAGAACAAAGCTGAAAGCGCCGTCCAGTTCCATTCTATCTGATGGAAAACGGGAGCGTCGAGGATATGTTGATAAGTGAGCGGGAATAATGTCAGCGAAGTAAAAAGAAACATCCATTTCATCATAGTAATAGATGAATACTTCAAGGTCAGAGGTTTGGATAGCACCAGATAGATGGCGTACATTAATCCGCTGACAATTATCATAAGATCCCCATCCAGACTGCTGCTTGTCTGGACTGTATGTGTGGAAGACAAAACAAGGATGACTCCTCCGCTTGCACCCAGGAATACACCGAATGATTTTTTTCTGGTAATAGGTTCTTTTAATATCAATGCGGCTAATAACATGACAAAAATAGGAACGGAAGTGGCAATAATGGAAGCATCAACCGGTGAAGTCCGGTTCAATCCTACTATAAAAAGTCCTTGGTTGATACCGACTCCACATAAAGCACAGATAAAAAGCATGCCTAAATCTTTCAAGGATACTTTTTCTTTTGCTGTAAATAGAGAAACCATCCAAAACATGACACAAGCAAAAAGCATACGCATAATGGTAAGCCCTTCAGGTGGCACATGTGTGGGTAGTAAGTATTTGGAAATTGGCATATTAACAGCAAACAAGATGTTTGTGATCAAAATTAATATGTGTCCTTTTAATTTTTCCCGATTCATAGTAGCAATTGTATAGATTTAGAAGAAGCAAAGATACGATTTCTGATTTGTTTGCTTCTAAAAGTTATACTTTTTAATCCAAAGTGTCATTTAAGGATTTATTAAGAATCATGGAAAAAGTTCTATATATTGTATCTCTCATGGAAAAAGCTAATATGTGAAAATTATATTAGATTTTTGTTATTTTGGTATTATCTTGGGTGTAAGGTTGGTAAATGCCATTTTGTGAACTCTCGGAATAAGATATATTGAATTTAATGTGTGTTTTGAGTATTAAGCTGTCAATGGAATTGTTTTGATGAAGAATATACCTTGTTATATAATTGTTGTTTATATTTACTTGAAAGAAAATAATTACTAAAAAATAACGAAAGTTTGAGTTAGGCTTTGTATTACATTGATTACATAATTATAAGATTTATGTAGGATGAGTTTTTTTGAATGTTGTTGTGTGTGATTTGAATATCAATTGCTGTGTAAATATAACTGTTGTTTGTGTCTTCTACAGATAGTATTAATGAATGAAAATGTGTTGTTATTTTTATCTAAAATAATAAAATAGTGTATGTTTTATCGTTTGGATGTATGAATTTGTATCCATGAGTTAGTATTAACTATATAGGAGATATTATTGTTTTGGTAATTACTAATATTGTTCTATATTTGCATCGTGAATAAACCATATATAATGTGTTTTTTCTAACCCTTTATAGGAACAAAACCTTAAGTAATTCAAAGCTTTCAGAAGTTATTCCCTTTGGGAGTGACGAATATTTGTATAGGTGTAAAATAATTTAACTAGATGAAAACCAATGATTTGATAACCTGTGTGCTAAAAAGAAAATATTTTAGCCGTTGGTTAGTGTTTTTAATTGATTTGTTCTTTTCCCTTACTTCAACCTTGATTGCGTTAGCTCTTGTAAACTACCTTTCAATAGCAGTAATAACAAATCAAATTTCATGGATAATTTTAATCTCTTCTGTATGTTGTAGCATTATTAGTTTTTTCTCGCTTCAAACATACAAAGGGATTATTCGTCACTCGTCTTTTACAGAGGCAGGGCGTATTGCTATTGCTTCTTTGTTAAAAGTATTTCTCATTGTTCCTCTTGTTTCCGTTATAACGACAGGTTTATCTCTGGAAACTCTTATTTTAGGTGGGTTAACCGATCTCTTCCTTACATTTTTTACGCTTACTCTTCTACGCGTAATTTTAATTACAATCCATTCTTTTATTGTTTATAGTATCACTTCCTATCGGGGAAGATTTTTAATATTTGGAACAGATTCTCCAACATCATTATTGAATGAAATCTCTATGCCGGATCAAAAAATATACCGGATGAAAGGTTTTCTTAATATTGGTACACGCACATCTTTACGAATCGGTAAATACAAGGTTTATTCAATTATGGAACAAGTGGAATTCAACCGCTTGGTAAACCGGAAGAATATAAGAGCTATTTTATTTACCAACTATCAGGATGTAAAGGCAGAAAGTGAGCGGCTAGTCCGTTATTGTGAAAAGAAGAAAGTTCGAATGTTGGTACTTCCCTCTATTGATGAGTTGGAAAAAGGTAAAGCTGTTCTTCGGAATCTTCACGAAGTTCGTATTGAAGATTTGTTAGGACGTGATGAAATTCAAATCAATATGTCTGAAATAGCAATATCTTTGAGAGGCAAGACTGTGATGGTTACGGGTGCTGCCGGTTCAATAGGTAGTGAGTTATGCCGGCAGTTGTGTGCATTCGGCTTAGAACATCTTATTTTATTTGATAGTGCTGAAACCCCGATGCATAATATTCGTTTAGAATTGGAAGAAAAGTATCCGGATGTTCTATTTACCCCTGTTATGGGAGATGTACGTATGCCTTCACGTGTAGAAAGTGCTTTTGAACGTTACTATCCTCAAATAGTGTTCCATGCTGCAGCCTATAAACATGTTCCTTTGATGGAAGAAAATCCTTGTGAAGCAGTCCATACCAATGTTTATGGGACCTGTAACATTGCAGATATGTCTGTGAAATATAATGTGGAAAAATTTATTATGATTTCCACAGACAAGGCCGTTAATCCTACAAATGTGATGGGGGCTTCGAAGCGTCTGGCTGAAATTTATACGCAAAGTTTAAGTATAGCAATCAATAAAGGAATATATCCGGGTAAAACACGTTTTATTACAACTCGCTTTGGAAATGTGCTGGGAAGTAATGGGTCTGTTATTCCCCGTTTCCGGGAGCAAATGGAAAAAGGAGGACCTTTGACTGTAACCCATCCGGATATAATCCGCTATTTTATGACAATACCGGAAGCGTGTCGTTTGGTTTTGGAAGCGGCTTTTATGGGGAAAGGTGATGAAATATTTGTATTTGATATGGGAACACCTGTAAAGATTGCAGATCTTGCTCGTCGGATGATTGAACTTGCAGGCCTTGTTCCTGATAGGGATATTGAGATAAAATATACGGGACTTCGACCGGGAGAAAAATTGTATGAAGAATTATTGGCTGTGAAAGAAAACACGATTCTGACAGAAAATGAAAAAATCTTTCGTGCTAAGGTACGTGAATATGATTTTGAGGAAATTAAGAAAACTGTTACTGATTTGGTTTTATTGGCAGTAAAGGTAGATAAAATTGAGACAGTAAAAATGATGAAAAAACTTGTTCCTGAATTTAAGAGTAAGAATTCGGAATATGAGGAACTTGACAATAATAAAATAGTTGTAGCATAAAATGAAAGTGTTAGTAACAGGAGGGGGCGGTTTTATCGGTTCCAATTTATGTGAAGTCTTATTAAGACAAGGGCATACTGTAAGGTGTTTAGATAATTTTGTGACAGGTAAAATTGAAAATATATTGCCGTTGCTGGAACTGTATCCGACAACTTTTGAATTGATGGTCGGTGATATACGGAATCTGGAAGATTGCCAAAAGTCGGTGGAGGGAATGGAGTATGTATTACATGAAGCTGCATTAGGTTCGGTTCCGCGCTCTATTAAAGATCCGATAACAACTAATGATGTAAATGTAGGAGGTTTTTTGAATATGTTAGTCGTTTCCCGTGATGCAGGAGTGAAACGTTTTGTTTTTGCAGCTAGTTCTTCTACTTATGGAGACAGTCAATCTTTGCCGAAAGTAGAAGATGTAATAGGTAAACCTTTATCACCTTATGCGATTACTAAATATGTGAATGAATTGTATGCGGATGTTTTTTCCAGGACTTATGGATTGGAGTATATAGGATTACGATATTTCAATGTTTTCGGCCGTCGTCAAGATCCTTTTGGAGCTTATGCAGCTGTAATACCTCTGTTTGTAAAACAACTGATGAAACATGAAAGTCCGGTTATTAATGGTGATGGTTTGTATAGCCGGGATTTTACTTATATTGATAATGTCATTCAAATGAACCTGTTGGCTCTTACAACAAATAATCCGGAAGCTGTGAATCAAATATATAATACAGCTTATGGAGAGCGGACTACTTTAAATCAGTTGGTCGGCTATTTAAGGGATTATTTGAGTGAATATGATCCCTCTATTGCAGGAATCGATATTATTCATGGACCAAACAGAGTAGGAGATATTCCACACTCTTTGGCTTGTGTAGATAAAGCAAAAACACTTTTAAATTATACTCCTCAATTTAATATGAAACAAGGCTTGCAAGAAGCAGTGAAATGGTATTGGGAAAATATTTAACTAATGAATTAATCAATGAAGACAGAAGTAAAAATCGCTGTAATCGGCTTGGGATATGTAGGGCTACCTCTTGCTCGTTTATTTTCCACAAAGTATAAGACTGTTGGTTTTGATATGAATCAGGCTCGTGTTGATGCTTTAATGTCGGGACATGATGCCACACTTGAAGTATCGGACGAATTGCTACAGGAAGCATTGGCTAATGGTTTTATTTGTACAGCCAATATTGAAGATATCCGTGATTGTAATTTTTATGTGGTAGCAGTACCTACTCCGGTTGATGTTAATAATAACCCGGACTTAACTCCTTTATATGCTGCAAGTACAACTGTAGGCAAAGTGATTAGAAAAGATGATATTGTTGTTTATGAATCAACAGTTTATCCTGGTGTTACGGAAGATGAATGCATTCCCGTTGTAGAAAAAGTCTCGGGTTTAAAGTTCAATGAAGATTTTTTTGCAGGTTATTCACCGGAACGAATAAATCCGGGGGATAAAGAACATACAGTAGAGAAAATAAAGAAAGTTACATCTGGTTCAACACTAGAAATCGGAAAGATAGTAGATCAAGTTTATGCATCTGTAATTACAGCAGGAACCCATTTAGCACCAACAATCAAAGTGGCAGAAGCAGCCAAAGTAATTGAAAATTCACAGCGTGATATCAATATTGCTTTTGTGAATGAATTATCCAAAATCTTTAATCGATTAGGTATTGATACTCAGGATGTATTGGATGCAGCTTCTACAAAATGGAATTTTCTTCCGTTTAAACCTGGATTAGTCGGAGGCCATTGTATAGGCGTAGATCCCTATTATCTGGCGCAATGTGCGCAGAGATATGGTTATAATCCGGAAATTATATTAGCAGGACGTCGAATGAATGACGGAATGGGAGAGTATGTGGCGAATGAGGTAATCAAGCTAATGCTAAAGAAGGGAATCCAAGTATTAGAAGCTAATGTTTTGATATTGGGTTTTACCTTTAAAGAAAATTGTCCAGATGTGCGTAATACGAAAGTTATAGATATTTATAAAGCGTTGAAAGGATATGGAGTAAATATCACTGTTTATGATCCTTGGGCAAGTATAAACACTGCTTATCATGAATATAATATAGAGATAAAAAATGAGTTGCCAAAATGTGAATTTGATGCTGTTATATTGGCTGTTGCTCATAAAGAATTTCAAGCATTAGATATTTCAGACTTTTTGAAATCTGATAATGTTGTTTTTGATGTTAAAAATTGTTTGTGCAAGAGTTTTATAGACGGTAGATTATAACTTTTATTTTATATTGGATGGCATTGAACCAACTTAAAGCCGGAGCTTTTTTGTCTTATGTATCAATAGGTCTGAATAATATAGTAGGATTACTCTATACTCCATTTATGTTACGTATGATGGGGCAAACAGAGTATGGGCTTTATTCTCTTGTAGCATCAGTTATTGCATATTTAACAGTATTGGATTTAGGCTTTGGAAATGCGATAATTAGATATACAGCAAAATTTAGGGCTGAAGGAAAAATACAGGAACAATATGAAATGTTTGGAATGTTTTTTTTATTATATAGCGTTATTGGAGTTATTGCATTTTTAATAGGACTTGGTTTATATTTTAATGTTGATTATCTGTTTGATGCAACAATGGATCCTTCCGAATTATATAAAATACGGATAATGATGCTTTTAATGATATTTAATCTGGCATTTACATTTCCGATGAGTATATGGGGCTCGATAATTTCAGCATATGAAAATTTTGTTTTTCAAAAGCTGGTGAATATTGTTCGTATAATATTGAATCCTTTAATTATGATAGTTATGTTGTATGTAGGATATCGGGCTATAGGGATGGTTGTTGTGACAACAATATTTAATATATTGACTTTGTTGATAAATTGGTGGTATTGTAAGAAGCAATTAAAAATACGTGTTTATTTTAAAAAAATAGAGTGGCATTTTTTTAAAGAAATATCGGTTTATTCGTTTTGGATATTTCTTAGTGCTATTATGGATCGAATTTATTGGAATACAGGTCAATTTATATTAGGTATTTATTCGGGTGCTGTAGCTGTAGCAGTTTTTGCTGTAGCTATTCAGTTACAGCAGATATATATGGCGTTTTCTTGTGCAATATCAGGTGTGTTTTTGCCCAAAGTAACTACTATGGTAACACATGATAATAATACAAAAAATATTTCAAATCTATTTATTCGTACAGGTAGAATACAATATATTGTAATGGCATTTATATTAACAGGTTTTATTTTATTTGGAAAACCTTTTATTCATTTATGGGCAGGTAGTGATTATGAGGATGCTTATTGGATTGCCCTTTGTTTTTTTATACCTCTGACTGTCCCATTAATACAAAATATAGGGATTACAATATTGCAAGCTAGAAATCAAATGAAATTTCGTTCAAGTCTTTATGTCTTAATAGCGTTGTGCAGTTTGTTTATATCAATTCCACTTGCTAAGATTTATGGAGGGATTGGTTGTGCTATAGGTACATCTTTTGCTCTTTTCATGGGGCAAATAGTGGTGATGAATATTTATTATTATAAAAAAGTTTTTATAGATATAATTTCTTTTTGGAGAGAGATAGGTAAAATGTCATTTGTTCCTTTGTTAGTAGGAGGGGTTTTTTATGTATTTTTATATAATATAAATATTAATACGGTTGGTGTATTGATGTTGTATATGTTGTTTTTTGGTGCTGTTTATATTCCTCTATTTTGGTTTATAAGTATGAATAAATATGAGAAAAACTTATTTGTTACGCCAATGAAAAATATAATGTCAAAAGTTGGTTTATGATTGAAATTAAAAATAATAAAGATTGCTGTGGATGTAATTCTTGTGTACAGAAATGTCCTCAATCTTGTATAAGAATGCAGGAAGATAAGGAAGGTTTCTTATATCCTTTGATAGATTATATAGCATGTGTGGATTGTGGTGTTTGTGAAAAAGTTTGTCCTATCATTCATCAGAAAGAGGAGCGAGAACCTTTATTTGTATATGCAGCTAAAAATAAAAATGAAATAATACGTTCGGAAAGTTCATCTGGTGGCGTCTTTACATTATTAGCAGAACAAGTTATTTCAGAAGGAGGGGTGGTTTTTGGTGCTAAGTTTAATACAAATTGGGAAGTAATACATGCTTTTACAGAAACAATAGAAGGTTTGGCAGCTTTCCGTGGTTCTAAATATGTACAGAGCTATATTGGAGAAACTTATGTGCAAGTCGAAACTTTTTTAAAAACAAAACGTAAAGTCTTGTTTAGTGGAACTCCTTGTCAGGTTGCAGGTTTAAAAGCATTTCTTCGAAAAGAGTATGAAAATTTATTGACTATAGATTTTATTTGTCATGGAATTCCTAGTCCTATGGTGTGGCGGAGATATTTGGAAGAATTACTCATTCGTCAGAGTATTGGAGAAAAATTCATTTCTTGTTCTTCTGATATAGAATATCTAATACGGGATATATCACAGATAGAGTTTAGAAATAAGAAATTAGGATGGAAGAAATATAGTTTTTCTATTACTTTTTCTGTTCCTGTTAAAGGTGAGGCTCCTCAAAAAAAACTTTTCTCAGAGTCTTTAAAAAAGAATATCTTCTTGCAAGGCTTTTTGGCGAATTTATATTTACGTCCGGTTTGTTATAGTTGCCCGGTAAGGGGACTAAAAAGTGGAAGCGATTTAACTATAGCTGACTTTTGGAGCGTTGATAGATGGCATCCTGAAATAAAAAATGATAACAAAGGACTTTCTTTATTATTGGTAAATAATAGTAAAGGTAATTTATGTTTACAATTAATTGGTGATAATATGAACTTATGGGCTTCTGATTATCAAATAGCAAAGATTGTAAATCCTTCTATTATAAGAAATGCTAGTATAGATAAAAAAAGATATATGTTTTTTGATAGAATAGATGAGTATGGTGTAATTGATAATGTGAGATATTTGTTAAATAGAACACTTAAACAGCAATTTTGTTCTTTGATTAAAAAGATATATAGTAGGATAAAATAAAGAATAATAAAAAAAACATGGTGATAGGGATATTGACATTTCATTTTGGAAATAATTATGGTGGTATATTGCAGTGTTATGCGCTCTGTAATGTGCTAAAAAAATGGGGATATGATGTTAGAGTAATTAATTATAAACCGTCTTCTTCTTCTTTTTATCGTTTTGTTAGAAAAATAAAAATGTTTGATAGTTTCTGGGATTTATTGAAGTATTCTATCGGTTTTTTGAATTTTAAACCTTCTGTGAAAAAGGATATAAATACACTAGATGTTTATAAGGAAAATATTTTAAATGAATTTGATAGTTTTCGAGAAAAGTATTTGAATTTAACAGAATCTGTAAATGAGAAAACTATAGGAAATATATGTAGAGAATTTGATGCTGTAATTGTAGGTAGTGATCAAGTTTGGACTTCATTGTATGATAAAAATTCTATTTACTTTTTAGATTTTGAACCCGCCTTTAAAGGAAAGAAGATTGCATATGCTGCTTGTTCTGCGCATAAGTTTGTCTTAAATAAAAGAAAAAAAGAATTGTTGAATTATTTAAAGGAATTTGACTTTATATCAATTCGAGATAAAACAACCCAGGATTTGGTGAAAAATATTACAGGCAAGAATGAATTGATTGTTGCGGATCCTACATTGTTATATGATTTTGATGAGTTTATAAGTTTAAAAGAGACCCAACCTTATATCTTGACTTATATTTTAGGTGATGATATAAAGGGAGGACATTATACTGCTCTTGAAAAAATAAAAACTAAATTTGGAGATATACCTGTTAAGTCTATAATCATACCTTCAAATAATACAAGCTCTATTGCAGAGTACTCAAATGAAGTGTATTATGATTTACATCCGTCAGAATGGGTGAATATGTTTGCAAATTCCACCTTTGTGTATACGGATTCTTTTCACGCTATTATGTTTGCATTGAAATTTGATAAACCTTTTGTTGCTTATTATGTAAATCAAATTAGGATGTCCAGATTGATTGATTTGAAAGAGCGATTTGGATTAATTAATATTGTTAATAATGCAGAAGAAATAACGGAAATGTATATTTCCGTTTCTTTGGATACATTCTCAAAAGAGTCTTTATCTTTACTAAAGAGTAAGTTGTAAAATATGTTCCCTTATATTTTATTACTTATAGTCTTGATATTTGGGGTTTGTTATGAACTTGGTATTTTTTCAGGCAGGGTATGCTATAAACATACGGGAATGCATGATTTGTATTTTACTTGTGGATGTTTATTGGCATTTATTCTTACGGGTTTCAGAGATATGATGGGAGGGTATGATGTTTTTGTATATGCCTCTTTTTTTGATTCTGTACCGACTTTAAATTCTATATTGAATATACAGACTTATGATCCAAAATTGTTTGCTCATTTTGAACCGGGATATTTATTGATTAATTCAATAATAAAAACATTATATACTAATACATACTTCTTTTTCTTTACAGTGGCATTATTGGTGTATTCATTTGTCTATTCAACCTTATATAGGTACCCTTTTATGCTGTTTTCATTTTTTATCTTTGTCTCCAAATTTTTTATTGTAGGTTTTGTGTATACACGTCAGTTTATTGCAATGTCTATTATTTGGTTTGCTTTGAAGTTTTTGGAAAATAATAAGAAGTATATATTTCTCATATTTTTATTTATAGCTGCATCTATTCATTATAGTGCTCTGACAGTTTCTTTGATTTTATTAATTTATAAATGGCGCTTTTCTCAAAAAATATTATTGATATTATTTGTTGTTTCATTGTTTTTAGGTATCACTCCTTTTATTAAAATATTAATGTCTTTTGTGAATCAATATATGTCTATGGATAAGTTGGATGGATATGCAGAAAAAGCACAATCTGTTTTTCATATACCTTATTTTATTGAAACTTCATTTATGGCTTTTATGTCATTAAAGTATAGAGATAAAATATATAAAATGAGTCCGAGGTATGTGATAATGTATAATATGTTAGTTCTTTATATAGTGTTTTCTTATTTAACATTGAGAGATGCTGGGGTGGTTCGCTTTATTTGGTATTTTGTGGTTGGATATTTAACATTGTTTCCTATACTTGTATATAAACTTGTGAAAAGTAGGTGGTTGCTTATATTTTTTGCCGTTCTTTATTTTTCATTTGTTTATTTTCGAAATGTAACAGTAAGAGATGATGGATCTAATGTCCCTTATCGGACTTTTATTTTAAAAAATTGAATATGATAACAGTATTTACTCCTGTATATAATCGTGCTTATATATTAACTGTCTTATATGATAGTTTATGTAAACAAACATTTTCGGATTTTGAATGGCTAATTGTAAATGATGGTAGCTCTGATAATCTGGAAGAGTTGATCTCTTTGTTTGTAGAAGAAAATAAAATATGTATTAGATATTTTAGGCAAAAAAATGGAGGAAAACATCGTGCGATTAATTATGCTGTACAATTGGCAAAAGGTGAATTGTTTTTTATTGTAGATAGCGATGATTATTTACCTGAAAATTCATTGGAAAGAATTTTTAGTTATTATATAATGATAGCAGATGATAAGTCTTTTGCAGGTGTGTGTGGGCTTAAATGTTATCCGAATGGTACAAGTGTGGGAGGTGATAAGTCTTTTTGTATATTAGATTGTACTTCTCTTGATTTTCGTTATAAGTATTATTATTCTGGAGATATGGCAGAAGTTATAAAAACAGAAGTATTAAAAGAGTATCCATTTCCGGATTTTGAAGGAGAACGGTTTTGTGCTGAAAGTTTATTATGGAATCGTATTGCTCAAAAATATAAATTTAGATATTTTCAAGAATCAGTTTATATTTGTGATTATTTGGAAGACGGACTTTCTTTTAATTCTGTAAAAAACAGGATGAAAAGCCCAACTTATGCAATGTTGAATTGTTCGGAACTTTCGAGAATGAATATACCGCTTAAAATAAAATTGAAATCTTATGTGAATTACTGGAGATTCTCTTTTTGTTCTTCATATTCTTTTATGAATAAAATTAAGCAGATGAATTTATTTTCTGTTTTTTTACTTCCTTTTGGATTGTTACTTCATTTTAGGGATCTTAGAAAATGAAAATACTTCAAGTTATTACTTCTTTAAATACAGGAGGTGCAGAAAAATTATTATTAGATATATCACCTCGATTAATTAAAAATGGACATGAGGTTGATATCCTTACGCTTCGGGATAGTGATACTCCTTTTCGTAGGCAATTAGAGAAAGAAGGTGTGAAAGTTTATTCTGTATCGGTTACGATGAATTATTACAATCCACTGTTTTGTGTTAAATTATATCCTTTTATAAAAGCTTATGATGTAATACATGTTCATCTATTTCCAACTTTATATTGGGTCGCATTCTCAAATTTTTTTCATAGGAATAAAATACCACTTGTTTATACAGAACATAGTACTGATAATGGTCGGAGGAAGTATAGGTGGTTAAAGTGGATAGAAAAAATTGTATATAATCAATATGAACGTATAATTGCAATATCAGAGGGGGTATATAAAAACTTAACACTTCATTTATCACCCCAGATTCCAGTTGTAATTGTACATAATGGGGTGGATGTGGATTTAATATCTAAAGCAGAAGCAATCTCATTCCCTTTTTTATTTCCGAATTGTAAACATATAGTTCAGGTAGCAAGTTTTAGAAAGCAAAAAGACCAGGATACGGTAATACGTGCATTAAGTTTGTTACCGGATAATTATCATTTGTCATTTGTCGGAGCTGGGAGTAGGATGGAAATTTGCAAATCCTTGGCAACTGAGTTAAACATAGAAGAACGAGTTCATTTTCTATTACAATCTACAAAAGTACCTAATATATTAAAGTCTGCAGATATTGTTGTTATGTCCTCTCATTATGAGGGTTTCGGTTTGGCGGCAGTAGAAGGTATGGCAGCAGGAAAACCTGTTTTGGCAACAAATGTTTCTGGATTGCGGGATGTCGTAAATGATAAAGATTTACTTTTTGAAGTAGGTGATTATATCGAATTGGCAAATAAGATACGAATGATCTCAGAGCATGAAGATGTGTATAGGAAGAAATCATATGCATGTTTACAACAAGCTTTTCAATATGACATTCAAGCTACGGTTAGTGGTTATGAACAAGTCTATAAAATTGTTTGTCAAAAAAATGGATAGATATGCTTAAATTGATTCGTATAACAACTGTTCCCCAATCTTTAAAAACACTTTTAAAAGGACAGCTTCATTTTATGAAGCAATACTATGATGTAGTGGCAGTTTCGTCCGATGGTGAATGTTTTGCTGAAATGTTGAAAGAACAAGAGGTTAGAGGTGTCTGTGTTCGAATGACACGAAAAATTACTCTTGTTGCGGATTTAAAGGCATTGTTTGCCTTAATATGGTTGTTTATAAAAGAAAAGCCGGAGATTGTACACACGCACACACCTAAAGCTGGACTTTTAGGGATGCTTGCTGCACGTATAGTTGGAGTTCCATGCAGACTGCATACAGTTGCCGGACTTCCTTTATTGGTTGCAACTGGTAAAAAAAGGAAATTATTGGATTTTGTCGAGAGACTGACTTATGTTTGTGCAACTCATGTTTATCCAAATTCTTTTGTTATGAAACAGATTATTATTGATAATGGCTTAACAAAAGCAGATAAACTAAAAGTGATAGCAAATGGTAGTTCGAATGGGATAAATACATCCTTTTTTTCTGTGAATGCATCTTTTAATAAATTAGAACGAGATCCAAATGTTTTCACATTTTGTTTTGTAGGGCGTGTCGTTCGTGATAAAGGAATTAATGAATTAATTAATGCATTTGCCAGACTCTATAAAGAAAACAGTAAAATACGGCTGGTATTAATTGGTGTTCTTGAAAACAGTTTAGATCCGGTATTACCGGAAACGGAAAAATTGATACGGACTCATCCTGCGATTAACTTTGAAGGTTACCAATCAGATATTCGCCCTTTTCTGGCAGCATCCGATGTTTTTGTTTTTCCGAGTTATCGGGAAGGTTTCCCGAATGTGGTAATGCAGGCTGGAGCTATGGGGGTTCCTGCTATTGTAACCGATATTAATGGGTGTAATGAAATTATTGTACAAGATAAAAATGGGGTGATAATACCTCCAAAAGATGAAGAAGCTTTACTCTTTGCAATGAAAGATTTAGCATCGAGTCCTGAAAAAGTGAGTCGGTTGGCTGCTAATGCGAGAGAGATGATAACCTCGCGTTATGAACAACGTTTAGTGTGGGAAGGAATATTAAAAGAATACCAAAAAGCCATATGTACAAACATATCTTCAAACGTGCCATAGATTTTTCCATTGTTTTTTGTGTGTTATTAGTTATTTCTCCTTTTTTGTTGCTGATAACTATGTGGTTATATTTTGCCAATAAAGGGGCAGGTGCTTTTTTTACGCAAGAACGTCCGGGAAAGGAAGGAAGAAGTTTTAAAGTAATTAAGTTTAAATCGATGACGGATGAGTTGGATGAAAATGGGGATTTGTTACCAAACGAGCAACGTCTGACTCCTGTAGGTTTGTTTATTCGCAAGACATCGATTGATGAATTACCTCAACTTTTTAATGTCTTGAAAGGAGATATGTCGTTGATTGGTCCTCGCCCTTTGAGAACCGATTATTTGCCTCTTTACAGTAAAGAGCAGGCAAGGAGGCATGAAGTACGTCCGGGTATAACCGGATGGGCACAGGTAAATGGGCGAAATGCGATATCCTGGACTAAAAAGTTTGAATTGGATGTTTGGTATGTTGACCATATTTCTTTTGTGCTGGATATGAAAATTATTTATTTGACAATTCTGAAGGTCTTGAAACGGGATAATATAGATGCGGATGACAGAGTCGGTGCAGAGCGATTTAACGGATATAATTAATTATGAAAAGTGTTATTATTGGAGCAGGAACCTACGGTCAGGTTTACTATGCTTATCTCCAAGATATGGGTGTGAATGTTATCGGCTTTTTAGATGATAATGAAAAATTGTGGAATACGCTTGTTTTGGGTATACCGGTACTTGGAGGCACAGATTTATTGGAGAAACAGAGAAATACAGGGATGTTTGAGGCTGTATATTGCCCTATAGGTAATAATCGTTTGCGTGTTCATTTTTTGAAATGTGCTGAACAGTTAGGTTATGAGATTCCTAATTATATTCATTCGACAGTGACCTTGTCTCCTCGTGTTAAAATAGGAAAAGGTGTCTACATTCTGTTAGGTACGACTATTATGCCTTATACTCAGATAGATGATTATGTAATGATTAGTATGGGAGTACATCTTGCTCATCATTCATACTTGGCAAAAGGAACATTTTTATCTACGGGAGTTAATTTCGGAGCTTCTATATCGACTGGTGAATGTGCATATGTAGGTATTAGTGCTACGGTTATGACAGGTTTACATACATTAGGTAAAGATTGTCTTGTTGGAGCAGGAGCTGTTGTTGTAAAAGACGTTCCGGATAGAGCGGTTGTAGCAGGAGTACCTGCCCGGATTATAAGATATCAAGAATAAATATATCATGCGTGTGTTTCCTTTGTTTCTAAGCTAAAAATAATTGAAAATGAATAAAAGAATTTACCTTTCTTTAGCCCATATGTCTGGTCGTGAACAAGAGTTCATAAAAGAAGCCTTTGATACGAACTGGGTAGTTCCTTTGGGACCCAATGTCGATGCCTTTGAAAAATTGTTGGAACAATATTTATGTAAGGGTAATGAAGCTGAAATAGAGAATCCCGGTTGCCATGTCGTGGCACTCTCGGCAGGAACAGCTGCTCTTCATTTGGGGCTTGTCCAGTTGGGTGTTAAGCCTGGTGATGATGTGATTTGCCAGTCTTTCACATTTGCTGCTTCTGCAAATCCGATTTTATATTTGGGAGCAAATCCGATTTTTGTAGACAGTGAACCGGATACTTGGAATATAAATCCTATCCTGTTGAGAGAAGCTATAAAAGACCGGTTGGAAAAAACCGGTAAGTTGCCGAAGGTAATTATCCCCGTTCATTTATATGGCATGCCTGCAAAAATGGATGAGATAATGGCGATAGCCGGATATTATAATATTCCTGTATTGGAAGATGCTGCTGAAGCTTTAGGCTCTGAATATAAAGGGCGTAAGTGTGGCGTTTTTGGTGAATTCGGAGTATTGTCATTCAATGGAAACAAGATAATAACGACGTCCGGAGGAGGTGCTTTGGTTTGCCAGACAAAAGAAGCTGCAGAACGGACTATGTTTTATGCAACTCAAGCGCGTGAAAATGCCCCGCATTACCAGCATGAACATGTTGGTTACAACTATCGGATGAGCAATATATGTGCCGGTATCGGACGTGGACAGATGACCGTATTGGAACAATTCATCAAGCGCCGCCAGGAAATCCATGCGTTATATGCAGCTCTATTGAGAAAAGCTCCAGGCATAACGGTGCATCGGGCACCTTCCGGTGATTATCGTTCCAACTATTGGCTGACCTGTATCCTTGTCGATCCGGATAAGGCTGGTTGTACCCGCGAAGATATCCGTCTGCGTTTGGCAGAACAGGATATCGAGACCCGTCCTCTTTGGAAACCGATGCATTTACAGCCGGTATTTTCCCAAGCTCCATTTTATGGTGACGGTACTTCCGAGCATTTGTTTGATATTGGTCTTTGTCTTCCTTCAGGGCCTACTTTGACTGATGATGATATTTGCAGAGTGGTGAATGCGGTTTTGAATAATTGATTACAGTGCAAATATAATCGCTTGTTTAGAGATTTGGGGCGCGAAGTGAATCGAATGTATTTTGAAGTTAATATGCGTTTTTTGTGTGTTTGGATAATTCTTTTTTTGTTGTTTTCTACCGGGTTTTTAAAAGCCCAGTATTCAATGGGAACAACAGGGCTTTTAAATATTCCTTCGGCGGATATGCAGCCGGACGGAACATTTATGGGCGGAGGAAATTATTTGCCCAAACAGATGTTGCCATCCTCGTGGGGATACAACACTGGAAATTATTTTGTGAATATGACTTTCCTCCCTTTTTTAGAAGTGGCATATCGTTGTACATTGCTTCGTGGCGAGTTTAAAGCAGGAAATAAATGGCAACAAGATCGCTCTGTTTCTATCCGTTTGCGCCCTTTAAAAGAGGCGAAGTGGTGGCCGTCGATTGTTTTAGGAAGTAATGATGCTTTTACAACGAATCAGTTGAATATGTTTGGTGAAGTAGGAAAAAACCGTTTTTTCTCTTCTGTGTATGGGGTGGCTACAAAACATATTTTTTTATCCGGACACGATCTCGGATTTACGTTTGGTGCTAATGTCCCTTTTAGTAAAAGTAGTTATAAGCAAGGTGTGTTTGGGGGGATTAGTTATAGCCCTGCTTTTTTCAGGCCATTAACAATGATGATGGAGTATGATACTACAGACGCGGTGAATATCGGAGTTGCAGCCCGGTTGTTCAACCATTTATCCTTACATGCTTTTTGCTATGATTTTAAAACGGTCTCGGCGGGGATACGTTACGAAATCCAATTGATAAAGAGATGATGCGTCAAATATTTTTATTTACATCTTTTCTGATATTTATATGGGGGTTCCCTTTGGGATTGAAAGCGAATAATCAATCGGGAATCTCGGCAGTGGCGGATAGCTTGGTAAAGATGGGATTGGAGGATGTCCGTGTAAATGAGAAAGGGAATGTTCTCCGTATTGCTTATGAAGATAAGGTGTATCGTGGAACTTATCGTGGACTGGCTGCCGTAATCGATAAATTACTTCGTGATGAGTCTATTATTACTCCGGTGCATCTTATTGTTCTGGAAAACCGTATTCCTCAAATAGATGTCCGTATGTCAGTAAGTGCTATTTTTGATTATAGAAAGGGTTTGATTGACTGGAAGGAGTTTGTTAATTCTTTAAAAATCAGTTATGATACGGATGAAGATATGCGTATGTTAGCTGAAGCTCCAACTATGAACCGTTCCATTGGAAAAGTAGAAGTTGTTCTTTATCCTCAAGTAAGTTTGAATAACTCCTGGTTGGATAAATTGTATGGAGTAGTGTTGAACATTGCCCCTGCTGTGGAGGTTAGTCTTTGGAGAGGAGCTTCTTTTACCGGTCAGGTAATCTTCCCTGTTTGGAATAATATGGGAGGTGAATACGATTATATTCGTCCTGGCATGTTGGTATTACGGCAAGAATTACGTTTTCCTCATAATTTGTTTGCATCATTTAGTATAGGGAATTTTAATGCAGACAGAATGGGAGCGGATGTTTCATTACTTTATCGCTTGAGTAATGATCGTTGGGCTTTCGGATTAAACGGAGGACTGACAGGTTCATCCACCTTTTATGGAGGAAAATGGGAAGTAGCCCAATGGAAAAAGATAAACGGCTCCATATTGGTACAGTATAATGAACCTCATTACCAGTTGGAATTTGATTTGCGGGCATTGCGTTTTATTTATGGAGATTACGGGGTACGTCTGGATTGCGTACGTCACTTCGGGGAAGTTGCTGTCGGGCTCTTTGCAATGTGTGCCGGTGGACAGGTGAACGGGGGTTTTAATTTTGCAATCCCTTTGCCCCGTAAGAAAAGAGGTAACAGGCGTGCCGTACGTGTTCGTTTGCCGGAATATTTTGATTGGGAATATCAGGCACGGACCGGAACTTATTATGCAAAGCGTTTAGGAAGGACATTTGAAACCCGCCCTGATGAAAACCATAGCCGGAGTTATTATAATCCGGATTTTATACGAACCAATCTGAAGCGGTTGGAAAAGTGAGTGTGTTAGTTGTGTTATTAATTATCAAATAATTACTTAAATTGAAACAAAATGAAAGCGAAAAGTAAATTGGTAGCCGGATTGTGTTTTTGCATGTTGGCTGCAATGAGTATAGGAAGTATTTCCTGTAGAAAAAGTGAACCTACACCTGAAATCGTAACTAATCCATTAGATGCTGTGGCTTATTATATTGTAGGGCATGTACATGACGGAACTAATGGCTTAAGCGGTGTAAAAGTAAGCACTTCCGGTATCGAGACAACGACTGATGCCAACGGAGAATTTAAATTGGAGGTAAAAACGAAAGGGAACCATCTTATTGAATTTTCAAAAAACGGTTATATTCCGGTTTCTGCAGATGCAACAATTGCGTCAAGTGCAACTAAACGTAGTAGTGTTATGATGACTCAGATTATGACGAAAGCGAATGATCCTGTGGTTGTTAATCCGGATAGGGAAGTTGTAATCTCAGGAGGAGTGACAAGTCCTACCTCTTTCACTTTTCCAAAAGGTGCAGTAAAAGAGGCTGCAAATATTACTATTACAGAATTTGTTGGAGGTATGAAAAAGTCGCCAACTCATATTAGTTTATCTATGTTGAATTGTCAACCGGATGGAATGTCTTTTGATGTACCAGTACAAGTTTCTATAAAAAATCAAACAAGTGATGCTATTCATTTTGTTGATGTACTTCATTTTGTCGAAAAAAATGGGGTGTGGAAACAAGCAGGAACAGCATCTTATGATGTAAATGATAATACTTATAAGACGACACTGAGTAATTTTTCAAATCATTCATTTGGCCCTGCACATCAAGTTGTCTCTTCTATAAATTCACAAGAAAATTTGGATGAGGTAGTTGTTGATAACTTGAATAATATGGCAGTTAAAGAGTCTGAAGTTGAAGGTATTCAAAAAATGGGCTGGGAAATAGATGGTGATTTGAATGCATTGTTGAAAGCAAAATATCCGAATTTGATTGATGATGATATTACAGCATTGTCAGCAACTATTCAACATGCAATAGCTTCAACAAAGGGTAGTACCCCAGGGGTGCATCAGTCGACCATTTCTTTTGGAAAGGCCAAAGTGAGCGGAGATACGAAAATGACACTTACTTTACTTTCTGATGTCCATACTGAAAATATTGCATTCGAACTTACCGCCCAGAATTCATCTTCAAGTTTTGAGGTGCCTGTTAAGACATACAGTGGAGTTTCTTCTAAAATTACATACCAATATGGACCTACCCGTACAGACCATTCCGGTGGTGGCGGTGATTAATTATTTTTTTATTGACAATGAAAAACTTAAAATTTATAATTATGTACATGGCTGTCTTATTGACAGCCTGTACTTCTCCTAAAAAAGTACTATACCTGCAAGATGTGGACCCTTTTAAAAAGCAGGAAATTGATCAAAAATATGAAGTGATTATTCATAATGATGATTTGCTTTCTATTGTAATAAATAGTCGGGAGCCGGAATTAGCACTACCTTTTAATATGCCAATGGTAACGTATCAGTTGGGTGCGCCAGGAAGTCAATCAGGGCAACATCGTGTATTAGGATATTTAGTAGATGCAAATGGGTATATTGATTTCCCTCTTCTTGGTCCGATAAAAGCTGCGGGATTAACCCGTTTGCAATTAACAGATTTAATTAAGGATAAATTAGTAAAAGGCGATTTATTGAAAGATCCGATTGTAACAGTCCAATTCCTTAATTTTAAAATATCAGTAATCGGTGAGGTTACGCGTCCGGGGAGTTTTAGTATTACGGGAGATCGCGTTACCCTGTTGGAAGCCTTAAGTATGGCTGGTGATTTGACTATTTATGGGAAACGTGATAGAGTAGCTGTAATTCGTGAAAAGGATGGTATACGTACTATCCAATATCATGATTTACGTTCGTCGGATATTTTTGAGTCTCCCTACTATTATCTGCAACAGAATGACATCGTATATGTTGAACCTAATAAAGCAAAATCCGGACAAAGTGGAATCAATCAAAATAATTCGGTAGGGGTATGGCTATCAGCTGTGTCTGTTTTAGCTTCTGTTATATCGTTACTTGTAACACTTTCTAAATAGAAAAAATAACCCTTAAAACTCATGTGAATTAGATAATTGTATAATAGAGATTTGGAAATAGGGCTGAATACTCTGTAGACAATTGTTCATAAAATAAAATTAAATGGAACCAAATCAAGAATTAGATAACCATTTGTTGCAACAGGAAGATGATAACTTGAATATAGGGGATATGATCCGTATAGTACGAGTTCACTGGCTTTGGTTTGCATTATCGATAATTGTGTGTTTGGCTATTGCTATTGTTTACCTGAAATGGGCTCCGAAACAATATACACGGACAGCTACCGTATTAATCAAAGATGAGAAAAAGGGAGCAGGAGCGATTAGCGAATCTTCTGCTTTTTCTGATATCGGGATGTTTGGGATGAGAAGTAGTGTGGACAATGAGGTCCTTCTATTTCAATCTAAATTGTTAATGCAGAATGTAGTGAAAAGACTTAACTTGGACATTCGGTATACGGTGAAACGGGGATTGAGAACAACCGATTTATATACTCAAAGTCCAGTTGTTCTGGTTTTTCCGGAATCAGAATCTAATCAGAAATTTTCTTTAGCTGTTACACCAATAGATGAAACACATGTTAAGCTTAGTGACTTTGAAGCTGTAGGAATAGATACTTCAGAAACGAAGACTGTTGTAATGGGTGATACGGTACAAACTCCTGTTGGAAAGCTTATGGTTTCTCCTTCTTTTTATTATACGGAAGAGTATATAGGGAAAACTATTCGAGTACAAAAAGAGGACCGTGACGAAGTTGCATTACGTTTTAATCGTAGTTTACAGGTTTCTCTTGCCAGTAAAACTGCATCTATTATTAATTTGACATTGCAGGATGTTTCTATTCCTCGTGCGGAGGATGTTGTCAATACCGTAATTTCTGTTTATAATGAAGATGCTGTGAATGACAAAAATCGTATTATGGTAAACACCTCGGAATTTATTAATGAACGTTTGATTATCATAGAAAAAGAACTGGGAAATGTCGATACGAATATAGAATCATTTAAGCGTGAGAATAAATTGACGGATATTGTTTCGGAAACAGGAATTTATTTAAGGGAGAGTAGTGAGTATAGTCAGACTGGACTTAGTTTGGAGAATCAGTTGATGTTGGCACGTTATATTCATAATTATCTGCTGGACCCGTCAAAGGAGTCAGAATTGATACCGGTAAATACAGGGATTGCAGATGCAAATGTGGAATCTCAGATAGCTGAATATAATACAATGTTGCTAAAGCGGGACCGTTTAGTTTCCAGTAGTAGTAACCGGAATCCTGTTGTAATGGATTTAAATAATTCTCTTCAAGCGATGCGACAGACGATTATCCGTTCTGTGGATAATTTAATTGTTAGTTTAAATATCCAAAATAAGAATGTCCGTGCCAGGGAAGAACAAACTTCTAAAAGAATATCCGCTGTTCCTGGACAACAAAAGCAAGTACTCTCTATAGAGCGTCAACAGAAAATTAAAGAAGAGTTATATCTTTACTTATTGAACAAACGTGAAGAAAATGCATTGTCACAAGCTATAACAGAGAGTAATGCACGTATTATTGATCCGGCTATGGGCAGTAAGTCTCCTGTTTCTCCTAAATCGATGATTGTTTTGTTCACTGCATTTGTTTTGGGAGGGCTGGTTCCCGCTGGTTTGTTATGGTTATTTAAAACTATCGATACGAAAGTACGTTCGCGTAAAGATGTAGAAGATAAAACTACTATTCCTTTCCTTGGAGAAATACCACTTCGTGATAAAAATAAAAAGAAGAATGAGGATACGAAAGAAGGTAAATATGATGAGGTTGTTATACGTGAGGGAGGACGTGATGCTGTATCGGAAGCTTTTCGTATTGTGCGTACAAATATGGATTTTATGCGTGTGAGGGCTACTGAAATGAAGGTTGTGATGTTTACTTCCTTCAACTCAAATGCGGGAAAGACATTTGTTTCGATGAATCTGGCAATGAGCTTCGCATTAGCCAAAAAGAAGGTCGTACTTGTCGATCTCGATATTCGTAAGGGTACCCTTAGCTCTCACATTCGCAATGCGAATGTGGGGATGACAAACTATTTGTCTGGCAAAGTTGACAAAGTCGAAGATATTGTTCGTAAAAACGAGTTGCATGAGAACCTCGATATTATTTATGCCGGTCCTGTTCCTCCGAATCCTGCCGAATTGCTGTTAAGCGATCGTTTAGAAAAATTGGTGTCAGAATTGAAAAAATGTTATGATTATGTGATTTTAGATAATGTTCCAAGTGGTGTCGTTGCTGATGCAGCTATTGTTAACCGTGTTGCCGATCTGACGATTTATGTAATACGTGCCGGCTTATTTGACCGCCGTCAATTACCTGAATTGGAACGATTGTATCGTCAAAATCAGTATCGAAATCTGTGTTTGATATTGAATGGTGTCCGCTATAAGAAAACAGGTTACGGATACGGTTATGGCTACGGATACGGTTATGGCTACGGATATGGTTACGGTTATGGCAATGAGAAATCAAAAGCATGATGACTAATTTTTACCGACGGATTTTATGATATCATTCTTTACAGGGAAAAAGAATATTTTCCATACAGGATTATTGGAAAACATGAGGGATATTCATTGTCATTTATTGCCTGGCGTTGATGATGGAGTAAAAACAGAGGAGGAAGCTATCGGTTCTTTTATTGCTTTGCGGGAAATGGGAGTCGGTTCTTTTATCCTAACTCCACATGTCATGGAAGATATGTCAAATAATACGCGGACAGTTCTGGAAGGGCATTTTAACCGTTTATTATCAAAGGTGCCCGAAGATGTAGAAGTCCGGTTGGCTGCGGAATATATGCTTGATGCTAATTTCTTAACTCATATGAAAGATGGTTTATTAAGTATGGGTGATAATTTTGTATTGGTTGAAACATCTTATCTTTCACCTCCTCCGGAAATGCAGGATATGATTTACGAGATACTTTTAAACGGGTATCAGCCTATACTGGCCCATCCGGAACGATATGTTTACATGGCCGATAAAGATTATGTCCGCTGGAAGCAAGTAGGATGTAAATTTCAATTGAACTTGTTATCACTTAGCGGGTATTATGGCAAATTCGCGTTATTGTCTGCCCGTAAATTGATAAAAAAAGGGTTTTACGACTTTGTCGGTTCTGATTTCCATAATCTGAAAAAATATAAGGAAGGATTAAAACACCTTTACCTTTCTTCTTCCGAAAGGAAAGAAATAGAAAAACTGCTGGTGAATAATCAAAATTTGATGGGTGATAGTTAATAGCTGATTAAACAAGCAGGTGAATCCTTTTTTATTGGCGGCACAGGTTACAAGTCTGTAATTTGTGCCGCTTCTGTTTTTGTATTTGGTATTATATATGAAAATCGAAGATATTTGTGTAAATTTGTTCTTTATACAAGTATATAAAGATAAAAAGGACACAAATAGATGAAACCGGATCGAATTATTGAAATATGTGCCAATTCTGCACAAAGTTGTGTGGAAGCGGAAGCAGGAGGAGCCAGACGGGTAGAGTTATGTGCCGGAATACCGGAAGGCGGAACAACTCCCAGTTATGGAGAAATACGTACAGCGCAGACTTTGACTTCATCCATCGATATAAATGTGATTATCCGTCCGCGCGGGGGGGATTTCCTGTATACGCCAGCGGAGATACAATCCATGCTTTATGATATAGAGATGTGTAAGCAACTGAAGGTACATGGTGTCGTATTCGGCTGCCTTACGAAAGATGGGGACATAGATATCGATTTGATGAAGCGTTTGATAGATGCGGCGCATCCTCTATCTGTAACTTGCCATCGTGCTTTTGATGTTTGCCGTGACCCGTTTACAGCTTTGGAACAATTGATAGAACTGGGTTGCGATCGTATACTCACCTCCGGACAGCAGTCGGATGCTGTAAAAGGAATCCCTTTGCTGGCCGAATTGGTAAAACGTGCCGGAGACCGTATAATCATTATGCCGGGATGTGGAGTACGTGAAAATAATATCGCGGAAATAGAAGAAAAAACCGGAGCAAAAGAGTTTCATACTTCAGCACGTAGCATTGTATATAGTAAGATGGAGTACAGGAATGAAAATGTACCGATGGGCAGCAGTATCGTATCTTCCGAGTTTGAAACGGTGGAAACAGACCGTAAAAAAGTGGCAGCTTATTTATAAACCAATAAAATAGAGAAAGATGGAAAACGAAAAAAGACTTTACCGTTCGGACAAAGGTATGATTGCCGGGATATGTGCCGGAATAGCTGATTATTTTGGATGGGACCCGACAATGGTTCGTATCGGATATATATTATTGAGTATTTTTACGGTATTTTCCGGAGTATTGGCTTATTTGGTCCTTTGGATTGTAATACCGAAACAACCTCGTGAATAAAGAATGAATTTTGAATTATCGTCCCCTTTCAGTCCCACAGGCGACCAGCCGGAAGCTATTGCAGCCCTGTCCGAAGGAATAAGGAGCGGCATGCCTTTCCAGACATTGCTTGGGGTGACAGGTTCCGGCAAGACATTTACAATCGCAAATGTCATTAAGGAAGTACGGAAACCCACCTTGATATTAAGTCATAATAAAACGCTTGCAGCACAGTTGTATAGCGAGTTCAAGGCTTTTTTTCCAAATAATGCAGTGGAGTATTTTGTTTCTTACTATGATTATTATCAGCCGGAAGCTTATTTGCCGAGTACGGATACATACATAGAAAAGGATTTAGCCATTAATGATGAAATAGACAAACTTCGTTTACGTGCTACGGCTTCGCTACTTTCCGGAAGAAAAGACGTTATAGTCGTTTCGTCCGTATCTTGCCTGTATGGTATGGCAGACCCGACTGCGTTTGCAGAAAAGGTAACGCATTTGGAAAAAGGCATGAAGATCGACCGGGATAAACTGTTGCGTCGTTTTGTCGATGCTTTGTATGTGAATAACAAACTGGAATTTAACCGTGGCTGTTTCCGGGTAAATGGCGATACCGTAGATATATTTCCTGCTATCGAGACATTTGATGGTGCAGCTTATCGTATTGAGTTCTGGGATGATGAAATCGACCGGATTTCTTCTTTTGATCCACAGACCGGGCAAGAAATAGATGAACAGGATGAATTGAATATCTATCCGACTAATTTGTTTGTAACAACACAGGAACGTATTAATATGGCAATCGGCCAGATCGATGTGGACTTGGGTACCCAGGTGAATTTCCTCAGGGAAATAGGAAAGCCGTATGAAGCGAAACGATTATATGAGAGAGTGACCTTTGACCTGGAGATGATACGTGAACTGGGGCATTGTTCCGGTATTGAAAACTATTCCCGTTATTTTGACGGAAGGGCAGCCGGAGAACGTCCTTTTTGTTTACTGGATTATTTTCCGAAAGATTTCTTATTGGTCGTAGATGAAAGCCATGTGACTATTCCGCAGATACGTGCCATGTACGGTGGCGATTATTCCCGTAAAAAGAATCTGGTTGATTATGGCTTTCGCCTTCCTGCCGCAATGGATAACCGCCCGTTGACCTTTGATGAATTTGAGTCACTGACTCCATTGGCAATTTATGTGAGTGCAACTCCTGCTGATTATGAGTTGGAGAAAAGCGAGGGGGTTGTCGTGGACCAGGTAATTCGTCCGACCGGATTGCTTGACCCTGTCATTGAAGTTCGTCCGACCCTGAACCAGATAGACGATTTGATGGAAGAGATAAATATACGTTCGGCAAAAGAAGAACGGGTATTGGTTACAACGCTTACCAAGCGTATGGCAGAGGAACTGACTACTTATTTACTTCGTATGGGAGTCCGTTGTAATTATATTCATAGCGATGTGGATACATTGGAACGTATCCAGATAATGGATGATTTGAGGAAAGGTTTGTTTGATGTCCTGATAGGGGTCAACCTGTTGCGTGAGGGGCTCGATTTGCCGGAAGTATCACTGGTGGCTATTTTGGATGCCGATAAAGAAGGCTTCCTCCGTTCTCACCGGTCACTTACCCAGACTGCCGGACGAGCTGCCCGTAATGTGAATGGTAAGGTCATATTTTATGCGGATAAAATTACGGCAAGCATGAAGCTCACCATGGACGAAACAAACCGGCGGCGTGAAAAACAGCTTGCTTATAATGAACAGCATGGCATTACTCCTAAGCAGGTAGTCAAAAATAGTGTATCTCTGGTTGCAGAAAAGCAACAGCCGCTTGTTGCCGAACCTTATGCTTATGTAGAGCCTGAACCCAGTTTGGTTGCAGATCCGGTAGTTCAATATATGAATCGTTCACAGTTGGAAAAAACAATTGAACGTACAAAGAAACAGATGGCGGAAGCTGCCAAGAAACTGGATTTTATAGAAGCTGCCCAGTTCAGGGACGAACTGGTTAAATTGCAGGAATTGCTGGAAACGAAAGTTAATTGAGAGAAATAATAAAGAAATATGAAGAAGGACAGGTTGCTATTACTCTTATTTTTATTCTTACCCTTGTGTTGTGCGAAAGCGCAATCTCCGGTTTATTATACTGGTGAGGATATGAAAATCTATGAGCACTTTATGAAATCCCGGGAGAAAAATAGACATGCTCCTGTCGGGGATTTGATGACAGGCACAGCCTGTTTTTTTCTTTCCCGCCCTTATGTGTCATCTACTCTGGAAAAAGAACCGGAGGGGTTGGTCGTTAATTTCCGGGAAATGGATTGTATGACTTTCGTGGAAACAGTAACAGCCTTGGTTCGGACTTTGCAAAGCGGGGATGTCTCTTTTGATAACTATTGCCATACTTTGCAAAATATCCGTTACAGGGAGGGTGCTATCAATGATTATACAGACCGTCTTCATTATACTACAGACTGGATTTTTGAAAATGAGCGGAAGGGGATAGTGAAGGATGTTACCAAGGAGATAGGAGGGAAACAGCTTGCTGTTAACCTGTCTTTTATGTCAACTCACCCCGATAGTTATAAACAATTGAAAGAACATCCGGAATATGTCTGTAAAATAGCAGAGAAGGAACAGGAGATAAATTCTCGTGAGTATTATTATATTCCGGAGGACGAAATAAATGCTCGTGCCTCTGGTATAAAGAATGGCGATATAGTTTGTTTCGTGACTTCAATAAAAGGGTTGGATATTTCCCATGTAGGGATTATTTCCAAGACAAAAGAGAAGCTGAGTTTTTATCATGCTTCTTCTTCGCAGAAAAAAGTCGTACTGAATGAGGAACCGTTACAGGATTATGTACAAAGTATAAAACGGAATAGCGGGATAATGATACTTCGTGTGCAACCGCTTCATTGAAATAATTCGAATGTGAATTTCAATCCGATGCTTTGGTATTCTAATTTTTTGAATCCTGCAAAAATAGCGATATTGAAAATACTGCTGCCGACACCGTAGCCTATCTCCGTATAACTGGGCATGACAGGCAGCCAGAGTTGGCTCAGGTAGAAACGTTCGGATAGTATGTATCTGGATGCCCTGGGTTTAGGTTTCAGCAGTTGCATAAGAATAAAAGGACTTTCATACATAAAATGGGCTTGTACATAT